>Ga0179593_1715248_pt1 | contig 28785 bp, 34 predicted proteins | sample CZODoug2_1_08_16_FD_185931 | JGI IMG/M metagenome (GOLD analysis project Ga0179593, IMG submission 185931) | Vadose zone soil fungal communities from Angelo Coast Range Reserve, California, USA - CZODoug2_1_08_16fungal (PacBio error correction) | ecosystem: Environmental > Terrestrial > Soil >... | reverse complement strand
CCATTCTTTTTACTGCCCTGTTTGGTGGCCCCCGTTTTGGGATTGGTTATTTTTTTTCAGGACCTTTCCGTCCCCCCCCCCCCTCTTCAGCTGAGTGATCGACTTGTCTTTGATTGCCCGCGCAGTGGGCCTCTTTAAGCCATTTTCCTTCGAGTTTGAAGTCTTTTCGTCTTTGGTCCCCCTTGCCGGTCCATCTGAGTAAGTTGCATTGTGGGTTTGCACTGAATGCATCCATTAAACCCTCCCAGCTTTGATTCTTTTGCCCCCCCCAGTTTTTGAGAACAGAAGATAGGAAACCTCCTCCTCTTCTCTATTTTTGATGGACACAGCAATGTGGTTTAAACCATGGTCTTTTTTTTTCCCTCACGTCGAGGACCCAAATCTTTTTTTGCACCCCTCCACAAAGAACTTCCCCCCTCATTTGCTACTGGCATTCCCCTTAGGCAGGCATCAAATTGCGGTGTAAGTTTCTTGTTCGCATTCTGCCTACTATTTTGCCCCGAATTTTTTTCCCCCAGCTGGATTGTCCACCACTTCTTTTTTCGCCGACCGCGGTCAGAATCCCCGTTTTTGTTTTTGCTTGGGAAATTTTGAGGAGCCCCTACCTTGACCACTCGATTTGGACTTCGTAAAGCTGAGTCTCCCTGCTCCTTTTTGTCAAAGGGTACGCCGGGTTTGGTGTTTGTTGTTGGTTTCCTGTTCGACTTTTTCTCTTCGTGTTTCAGTACAAGGGGATGATGGGAGTCCCTCCCCCCCCCTGCCTTCTTCAATTGATACCAAAGCAGGTCTAACCCCATTCTGTAAGTGGTGTCCTTTCCCTTTCAGGCAGTGTAGTTTTTTTCCCCCTGGGTGGAAAGTCCTATTTCCCCTTTTCTCTGTGACGCCCATACCACCCACCACCCCCCCTCCCGTCCTCCCCCCCCCCCCTACCTGCCTTCCTTCTTGTCCCTCCTTGTCACTGCGATACAATGTCCTTCCTTTCCTCTCCCATTTGTTGGAACGACGCGTTTGTGTGATGAGTCCCCCCCCAAACGGCAAGGATTTCCCTACACTGCGATTGTAACCCGCGGTCCCTTTTTTTCTGCCCCCCGTTTACCTGAGAATTATGACTCTTTTTTTCTTTCCTCCTTCACTCCCTCCCGATCGGCCACGCCTTAGATAGTGTTTTCTTTACCGAAGTCCGACCACGCCCCCGAAATACTCCCTTTCTGTTTTTTTTTATCGTAACTTTGTCTGCCCGTATTGGCCTTTTTCTTCCCACTCTCGTCAATAGTACATTAGTACCGGTGTTTGTCCTTTGTCACATCAACAAACCAGCCTTCCCCACTGTGGGCCCAACCAGGCCCAAACCCCCTTTTCCCCCCCAAAAGAGAGGGTTTCAATTTTCCTGCTTCCCCCTTTTGAACCAAACGATCTCTTCCATTTGCTTTTCCTGAAGGCCCCTCGACCCCTGCCTTTTTTTTTGCTAACCGCTGTTTTTGTTCATTTTTTTTTTTATCAACAATGGGGTCCTTGCGGTCCCTGGAGGGGTTCCGTTCTCTTGCGATTGGGAGCACCCCCTTCCAATTTTTTTTTCCCCCAACGACCAGTGCTTCCGGGGCGTAAGGGGATCCCCCTCCCCCTTTTCTGAGCCCTGACTATGCGGCCGTCCTTGGGCTCGTGATTTTGTTCAGTCGTGATGGAGCCGTTTTAACACCTCTTTTTTCCAGACTTTTCTTTGGGGATGACGCTGACGTGGGTTCACCATTAAGTTCAGGCCTTCCACCCCCCTTTCGTTACGACTCAACCCTTTGTGTATTTTATTTTCTGTTCCCCCTACCGTTCCTGTCCTTTGATGTACTCAATGGGCCAGTTTTCCTTTCCAATGTTTTTTTTTACACCGGAGTTGCGCGTCAGCGTTGCGACCCCCACCCCTCCGATTCCCCCTCTTTTGTAGTCCCCGACGCCGATTTTTTCTCGTTACGTTTCTCTGTTCCGCGAATTTCCCCAGGATGAAACCTTTGCTCACTCTAATGGCAACGAAAGTTTTCCTTTCTTTTTTTTTCTTTTTTCACGGACAGTATTTGACCAGGGAAATAGCCGGTCCTTCTACGGTATGCCCCTTACCAAGATTTTCCATTTCTCTCCCAAATTCAGCCACCTTGTTGTCTCATTTCCCCGAGAGCCAAAAATTTTCCAATATTTTGGCTGGATTTGCATAACATTTTTCATTTTTTCCCCCCCAACAAAGGATTTTACACCTATCCGGCCGGGCCAGCACCCGCCTTTTTGTTCCCGCGCATGATTTCTGTTGCTGAAGCCTTTCTTTTGTCTGTTTCACATCACATCTTAGTGTTTGACTGAGTCATTTTCCCTCTTTGTTTTTCATAGGATTCTTTCTGTCATTCTTCCCCAAACTTTTCTTGTAAAACCCTTGCGGTCGACATCGGAAAGCTTTTTCTCCCTGTGTTTCCCACCCAAGTGATTCATGCGGTTTCTCTAACTTCAGCGCTCCTGTTTCTTCTCTTTGTTTCCCCGTCCCAACCCCACCTGTGTATATTGCCATAAGCCCCAAATTTCTTTTTTTTTGCCCCGATCTCCCGCGTCCGGTTCTACCACCAGGTTTTTCTTTGTGATTCAGATTGAAACCAACCTCCTTGCAGGAAGGGGTTGTGGCCCCCCCTCCCTTCTAACCCTAGCATTTAATCAAACTTCAATTTTATTGGCACCCCCCCGATTCCGGGAATAAGAAGCCCCTTCCCCTTTTCCTTGCCATAGGTTGGATGCTCATGTGGTTCCTGTTTCTCCTGCCCAAACCGTTCATTCCCCCTTAATTTCCCGGAGCCGCGCATATTTTTTTTGCTCTCCCCCCTCCGTTTCCTTTTGAAATCATCCAGTTATGTCTGAACACCCCCGGTTGTTTTTTTTTTTTTTTTAGGTTCAGTTTCGGCCATACGTAAAGTCCCTCCCCATTTTCTTCCACAATACCACTTCCTGGCCCCTGTTCTGTTTGACATAGATCTCCCCCTTTTTGACCTCGTAATCCCTTCCCCCCCCACTGTTGGTTCTGCAAATGGGAACAACACCCCCTCAATCATCCTGACTGACAAGTATTTTTGTTTCGGTCAAACCCAACAGCTCTGGCCCCCCTTTGCCCCCCCGTGTTTACACCACAGCGAATTCTCCCAACCCCCCCCCACGCCGCTGTGATTTAACATCTCCTTCCACCCGTGAAACTGTCCTTCTCTCAGTTTCTCATTTGCACTCTAGTTCTGTCCGCACCAGATCTACCCCACTTCCCAGTTGTTTGGCGTCCCCCCCCCCCAACTTTCCAGCCAACGCCCGGGGCCCCCCCCCCCATGATGGTTCTCACTCCAACCGCGGTCTGCAGCAAACAGAGTTCTTTCCTTTTTTTCGCATCCCCTGCTTTCTTTTCGTAAGTTTTATCGGTTCTCCCCACTTTCTTTTCATTTCCCCAACTCTTTTCTTTATTGTTTTGTTGCCCAGTGGAATTTCCTTTTTTGCTAGTTGGGTCTTCAGTTAAAAACCCCTCCCTCCCCTGCGCCTTACTGCCACCTGCGATTTTTTTGCGTTTCCCCAAAAAACTCCCCCCACCGTCCATCCCCTCAAAATAATTTTTCGCTTCCCCCCTCTTTTAAACTGCGGATTTTTTTGTTTACTTTGTGGGTTGTTCCCTCTTGTTCTCCCCTGCATTGCCCCTTTCATCGATCGTCGTTCATTCGGCACTTCAATTTATGTTTCGAAGCCTTTTTTTTTGGTTAGACTATGAACGCTAACCCTTCTTCCAAGGAAACCCGTCATTTGGTATTTTTATCTTCTTTGCTGTTAGGATTTTTCGACCCGACTTTTCCCAACCAAAGTCCACCTTTGAAAGCTTTACAACTTTTTAATCGACGAAACCCCCCTCTTTTCTTGTCGTTCTTTCCCCCAATCCTGCACAAGAACGCCTCCCCCCTCACCCCCCAACATTTCCCCCCCTTACCCATTTAGGCTACCATCCTTTCAACACCCACAGGAGGGATACTCGTTTTCCAGGATGCGTTTTTTTTTGTCCAATCACCAATTCGACCGTGGTTATTACCTTCCCCCTACTTCGCTTCCTCATTCACCAACACAACCTTTTCTCAGTAGAACTTTTTCCCACGGCCCAAACCCTATGACCCACCCCCAAACCCCGGTTCCCCCCAAACGTTTTCCTTCCCCTCCCCCCCTGATTGGAAGAAGTCAGGGACTCCCCTAGACCCCCCCATCCCAATGAACTCCCCTTTTCATTTTCCCTTTTTTCGGTCCCCCATTCCCCCGCCCCCAAATCTTTTTTATCCCCACCCGGCTTTTTTGCTGATGGTTCTCGTCTTTTTTTCTTTCTTTTTCCTTTGACGCATTCCCCCATATTTTTGCCCCCACCTTTTTCTTTCGTTGTACCTTGTCCCCCACCCCCATTGCCCCCCCAAAAGTTTGGCATGCCTTCCAGGGTTCCCCACTTCCCCCCTTTCCCTGGTGGTGGGGGGAAGTTTTTTCGGACTTTTTCTTTCGTTTTTTTTAAAACGCCCTTTTTCCCCACACACTTGGTTGCTCTTTTTGACGATGATTCACCATTTTTTTCACGTTTGCGGTCTCCCGAAGCCGCAAAATCTTCGAACTTCCCCCCTCTTTTTTTATGTTCTCCCCCCCCCCCTGCTAATACCTAATATGGGGTTCCCAATTTCAAAACCCCCCATGATTCGGGATTACAAACTTCCCTCCTTTCCGCGGGTCTGCACCCCACCAATGCAAACATTCAGGGAGCAGCGTCCCCCCACATCCTTCTCGGGCCTAAGGTAACATTCCTTCAATTCCACTCCACTTTCCTGAATTTTTTCCCTCCTTTTTGAAAGTCGGAGAATGTTATTCCCCTCTTTTCAGGTTTTCCCCCTCCCATTTTCAAAAAAGGGGATTTCGCTTTTTCATGCAAGGGAACCACTTTCTATCTTGACCCTTTCCCCAACTCAGTTGTTGTTGTTCTTTCCCTATGGACCTTGGCCCCCCTCCTAAGAAACCTTTCCCTGGCCCCCCCTCCCCCTTTGGATTTTATCCCTTCCATCCATTACTCCCCCCCATGAGCCTGATGCAGTCTGTTAGTGGACTGGAGGGTAATAAAAAAGGACCTCCTGTTGGCTTTTTTTGCCTCCCTCCCCACGGCGGTAAGTTTTTTCTGGCCCTCTCTGGCAGTTTTTTTTTTCCTTAACCCGGCATGGCTGGATTCTCATTGTGTCCGGGTCGAGAAACGTGGACACTTTCTTTTTTTTTTCCCTATGGTTCTTGCCATCGGTGTGTTGTACTTTTTACCCCCTTACCCTCTACTTCGACCGTTAGTCGATTCTCGATCAAAGCCCTTTTTGGAACACTTGTTCCTCCTAAACGAAGGTCAAACCGATCTTCCCCTTTTTGCCAGGCTTTTTTCGAAAAGTTTTTATGCACGCACAGGATTAACTTTTTCCCAACCCGGTGCACTCCCTTTAATGCCCGTGCAGAAGTTTTTTTTTTTCCGGTCGCCCAACTGTTTTTTCCTAGTTGACCCCTGTCTGTTTCCCCCATTCTTTTGTTTCTCCGACCGATTTTTGCCCCCCTCCCCGTTCAACCGGGGCTGAAAGGGGGTCCTGTGCCATTGCTCTTTACTTTTTGCAATTCATCGCAAGAATGGAGTCGTCCTCAGTCTTTAAGGTGGGGACGGTTCTTTTGTTTGCGTTTTTTTTTCCGTTTTTACCGTACATCTTGGGTTTTTTTGATTAATCATGGGGATTTCTTGGTCTCCAATTTTTTTCTGGGAAAATTTACCAAATTATACTTCCCAATGGATTTGCCCTTTTTTAAATGTTCCCCCCTTTAGCGATTGGGACGACAGTTTCCCCTGACTTTTAATTTGTGGCAGGAGTGTCCCTTTTTTGGTTTTTTTTGAACAGACCAGCTGGGGTTTCTGAAAAGTCTTTTCCGCTCTTGACTGGTGGGCCGTCCTTATTTTTGGACCAAAATAGAAACCCTTGACAGATACCCCACACTCCGTGAAACGTTCTGCTACCGTTTTCCTATTTAACCTCCCTGAAGATATTCCCCTTGTTGGAAGGTCACCCTCCCCCCTTTAGCCCCAATTGAGAATTCTCTTTTTTTTGACCCTACACTTTTTTCGAAATACTGCAACACTCCCCTCTTTTTCATTTCCTCTCAATTTTTTCGTTGTCCTTGGTCGCCCGGGCAGTCCATTCGGTCCCTGTAACTTTGTTTTGAAGCCCCCACCAATAGTACCCTCAACCCCCCTTTACCCAAGAACAAAACCCTACAAACTACCCCCTTCCAGCTTTCTTCAACCAGTCGGCTTCTCTGAACCAACTTTAATTTTTGTATGTTTTTTTTCTCGAGTAATGGAAAGGGAACCCACCTCCTACCTTGGCTGTCTTTCCCCTTCGGTTACTCTCCATCCACAAACACTTTTGCCCTGTTTGAGGTTTGGTATCAAGAATCTTGGGGAGCTTCAACCGAAATTTTGTTTCCCCCAACCTCAGTGACACCTTTTGCTGATTCCGAACTGTTTTGTACTTTGCTGTTAACGTTTTTTCCAGCTTTTCCATTTTCCTCTTGCTTGGTTAGAATAAGCTTTTTTTTACTTCTGGTGACTTAGTTGCTGTTTCCACCCCACATACGTGCAGTCATGAGATTCTTTTCCCCCCCTTTGCTCCAATTTTTTTTTACCCTACCCTTTTTTTTTCGTGACGGACCGGTCCTAACCATTTCTTTTCTTCTCCCCGTCACACTGTTGCCCCCCATGATTCGGAGTTACCTAACTTTTTTCGTACCGGAAATCGCTCCCTTTTCTGTGGCGTCAGCTCGTGAACACTTCCTGGTGACTTCTCACTTTTTTTTCTGTTCGTTTCCTCCTTCATAGGGCACGCCGGTCAATCTGATTCCCTCTTACGGTGGGCCCGCACAACAGCCTCTTGTTCTAACTATGTATATGGTTGTCCCTCCATGGTTCCGGCCCTTCTTCCCCCGTTCGTGGGCAAGGAAGATTAATTTTTCCTACTCTCTGTTGGACCGTTGATCGCTTTGCCGCAGTCCCATTTTGACCTCCGTCCCAAGCCCTTCCCTTTTTGTTGTTTTCCCTGCCCTAAGGTCCTTAGTTTTCATTCCCCCCAAAATTTTGGCTTTTGGATATCACTGTGGTTCTTCTGACAACCCGGTTCTGTTCCCCCCCCCTTTCGATTCCAGCGCTAACTTATCCTGGGAATGATTCCCCCTTTGTTCCTTTTTCCTCTCCCCGAAGGGTCACAGCTTAGTTTTGGGAACTTTTCCTCCCCCCTCCTCCCTCCCGTTTTTGTTGTTGGAGTCCGTTCTCAACCCCAACTCTCTGTCCCCTTTTTTGCGGCATCCTTTGGAACTCTCGCCCTTTTTCATTTTTCGGGGACCCCCAACGGCGCGCATACTAGTTCCCCCAAGATGTTTTCCATTTATTTTCACCAAGGGTGCCTACCAACCATTTTTAAATCGCACAATTGCTTATCTACACTGCCCATTTGGCCCTGCACCTTTCCTTGGTATTCTGGTGAGCTCGTCTTTTTTAAGGCGGGGCAAGCTGCATCCACACACTTTTCCCTCGAATTTCCTTCCGCTCTTTCCTTTCCCCACTCTTCCCTTCCGACCCCCAAAATTGGAGTAACCGTATACATTTTTTTTCAGATCACCGCCCCATTCTCCCCCCTCCTCCCATCCTACCCTTCGCACCCCACCCCTCCGGGCCCCCCCCATAGACTTCCCCCCTCCAACCCGCCGCCTCTTGGCCACCCTACAAACCACTCCTATTCACGATAGGGTCCCTCTCACACATCCACTGTCGCCGCGGGCCCCTCCGGCCCAGCAACAATTTGCCCTACAAGCTCCCTTACCCCTCCCCCTGCCCGTCCTCCTTCCACCTTCTTATCGAATGTCCCCCCCCCTCCCCCTCCCGTACCCCCCCCTTCCCATCCCCCCCTCCTCTCTTCCTCTTTTTCCTTCCCAGTCCCCCCCTCCTCGCCCCCCCTTCCAAATCTCGGCTTCTCACACATCCCTTTCTTACTTCCTTTCCCTCCCCTGTTCCCCCCTCCCTCCTCCCCACCTCCCTGCCCCATGCCCATCTGCCGTCCCCTCCCTCTTCCCCACCCCCATCTCCCACCTCCCCCTCCCCCCTTCCTCTTCGCTCACACCTCCTATCCCTCCCCTTACCCCCATCCCCCCCCCCTCGCCACGCGCCCCTCTCCACCCCCCTGCCCACCGTCCCCTCCGTACCCTATTACTCACCTCACACCCCCCCTGCCCCCCGACCACCCGCCCACATCTGCCTCACCCCTCTACTCCCCCCCCACACTTCCCCCCCTCCCCCACATGTCTCCTGACTACCCTTACCCCTCGTTTTCCCTCCCCCCCTTCCCGCCCCCCTCCCACACCCCCCCGTTCGCAGCACCTTTCAATTCTTTGCCTCTGACCGTCTACCCCCTCTCCGCCCTCCTTTCTCCACTCTCCTTCCCCTCCCCTCCATCCCTTTTGTCCCCTCCGTTCTTCTTTCCCCTCTCTTCTTTCTGTATTCGTTTAGTTGGGTTGTGGTGTCCCGTGTCGCGACTTCCCCTTTCCTTGAAGTCTCCGAGAGCAGGCTTTGCAGTGCCACAAGTAGACGTCGCTGGGTTCGACGGCCGCGACAACTTCGCTGCCCTTTTATACCTCCCTTTCCACCTTGAGATCGGTGGACAGGATTCATTGTCCCTTCATTTATGGCGTAGATCTTTTTCTCCGCTTCCGCAGTGGTTTTTTCGTTTGAGGGAGGATTCAGCTCTCCCTTTCACGTCTCTTCTTCGTGGCGTCCAAAACACCTTTTTTCATCTTTATAACCAGCGTCGGTCCGCGTTTTGAGCACCCGCGCCTTTTTTCCCCTTTACGCTGAACCTCCCTTGCGGCTTTATACTTAACCCCCTTGCTACAGTTACGGCGAGGCAGCTAGGTCGCTACCTTTTTGAAACCGCGCGTCCCTTCGCCTCAGCCCCTGGTACTCTTGCCCCGATGCTTCGTAAAGCCCCCTCCACACAGCATCGTACACCGCGGAACACCCATTCTTCGCGAACACCCCCTTTTGGCTTCCTTCCCTTCCTTTGTCAGGTGGCCTTGGCTCCTTTTTTCGTCATGTTGGATCGAGATTCACCGTCTTGAGATGCTCGTTCCTTTTTTTTTCTTCTTCGATATTCCCAATATGTTCCGTGCTCTCATCCCTTCCCCCTCTTTCCGAGGGTGGAATGAAGGAGATTGACCGGCTTGCACGACCCTGGGACCTTCGTGGATCTGAGGTCCAATCACCCCTCTCCGCCGACCTCTGGGCAGGCGCTCCTGGATCGGAAAAGGACTGAGTCGTCTTACTTTCTGGTTTTTTTTTTTTTTTGATCTGTTGCACGACGCTTACTTGATGTACTGCCTTCCCGCTCTGGTCCTCTACGACTGGCTCACATTTGCATTGTCTTTCCCCGCCCTCCCCGAGAGCAGTCAATCGCTTTTTTTCTTCTATACGTCCACACTGGGGTACCCCGTCCATTGGCGGGACTTACCTCTCCTTTGCCATTCTCCCCCCCGTAACCCAACTTCCGGCCTCTCCTTTAGTTTCCCTTTCAGCCTGATAGCTTACATGCGTCCCGACATTCGATTGCCTTTTAAACAAGCCTCTTCTCCAGCTTTCCCTTTCTAGGCCCGACTATAATTCTCTGAGCTTCGACTGCACTGAGTGGACAAGGCTGGTTAGGTTTCATCATGACTCGTATTAAGAGGATCCTATCCGTTTCACCTTAGCTTGCTTGAACGAGAAGCTCGTTTTTTACCCTTTCCCCGTTGACCACGGAAGGTTTTTAACCACGGTTGAAGATTTTTCTCTTCCGTTGTCCATTTCCAGCCTCAGCTCTGCTGCAGCTGTATTTTGCTCTTTTGTTGCCCCCCCCTAGATTTTCCCCTTTCCAGCGCGTCCCACACCAAACCATTATCCTTCAACTCCGATTACCTCTTTCTTTGTTCCTTTCATTTGGAGCCATGCTCCCCGTTGTACAGAGAAGTTGAATGCGTGATTGAAAGTCGTTTCGCCTATGGTTTTTTTCTTACTTTCCTTTTCCCTCAGCACTTATGGAGATCTAGGCAGTTTTTCTGCCGACTTTTCTTTCACGTGAAGTATTTCACTAAGTTTTGATCCCCAGACCTTCCCCCTTCCAACCTCTCGATTAATAGTATTCGACTCTTGTGACAAACTGTGTTACCTCTTTTCCTTTCGCCATTGTGCCCCGTTTCCTCCAGAGGCTCACCTTTGGACCTTCCCACTTTTTGAATGGCCAAACTTCTTAGGTGTTCCTCTTTTCCCTTCCTCGATTGATCGAGATACCAGGATCCTTGACAATTTTCCCAATTTTCCGCCCCCGATAGACGGCACTTTCTCCACCTACACTTGGACATCGTCTTTCCGTTGATGTATGCGATGGGGGCCTCCAATCCATTTTTTTCATTTTTAAAAGCGCATTGTACGTTTTGTTTCATGTTTTCGTTTCTCGTCCTGACCCACCTTTAGAGGTTCTCTGGTCAACTCCCCTTTAGTTAGACCAATTTTTTTCTGGGCTCATCAATACAGCCGCCAGTCTTTCCTTCCTCCCTTCCCATTGATAATGGTGTGTTCCCTTTCCTTCCTGTTTGTGTTGAGAGTCTACCCTTTTCACTGGCCCCCGGTCGCAAGCTTTCTCTTTTATTTTCCTTTTCTGCTCCTACTGTTTTCCCGGTGCCCTACGCTCGCATTGTGAAGCGCTGATCTACGAGGTGACCCGGACCAATCCCCTGCACTCTGCGTTTTATATTCTCCACTTCCTTTCATGAGAGTAGCTGTGCTTCCCTCAAGCTGGCAACGGTAGGCTTTATTACACGATCCTCCTATGCCGTCGCCGCCCTTCTTTCCGTCTCCCATTGGGACAATGTCCCCGGTCATACGATAGAGTTTATGGTACTCTCCAAAACCTCATACGCAAGGTTTACGCCAGCATAACTCGCGAAACTTCCCCCTCCCCCCAAAGTGTAAATACACTCCTGGACCTCCCTTATTGTTTGTTCCCCCGACCTAAAGGGACTTCTCACACTTACTCCCTTTTTCTTCATTTCTCTCCCTCTCAGCCCTCTTGTTTTCGTTAAAATTTCCTTTCCTCCCGAAGCTTGTAAGCCTTTCTAAGTTTCTACCAATTCTTTGTCCTCTGAAGACCCTTCCCGAGCTGAGGTCCCTACATGTATGTCCTGATTTCTGATGGGCGATATCTTCCCTAATAGACGCGATCTTTTCGAGAAACCCATTGAGCAACCGCAGATGATATACTCATATCCCAAAATAAATCAATCCCTTGACATCCGACCACCTTCACTCCTAAAGAAATTAGCCTTAGTACTCCTCATCTCCCACAATGTTCTAACCCAAAGGGACAGACTGATTTACAACCTATCCGCCCCCCCGGCACACTCTGACCGAAGTCATCTTTTTTTTGGCGGGTGATAGTTGCCCTATTTTTAACGTGCGCGAGGATACGTCCTTCCAAGACCTTTTCAAGCGAATCTTCCCTAACTTAGCGAACATTCTTGGCTCGGCGAACGCCTCTCCATCATGTTGGGGAAACCTACTTTGGTATAGGGAGCCTTTCCCGCTCAGCCGTAGCGTTTACGAGCGACCCTTCCTCAATAGCGCGATTAGAATGTTCTTTTGAAGGATAAGATTTTTTAGAAAGAAGTCAGTGACGGTCGTGTGCTCCGGACCTAATAGAGAACTCCCCATCCTTGAGTAACGAGCCGTTGGGCCCATCCACGGTTCTTTTCCCGCAAAGTTCCATTAACCGTCGACGTAAGGGGATTAACAATCCCTGAAGGAGTTAAGTTTTCACTGTACTGAAGAAGATTGCCCCACCTCATAGTAAAGGTTTGTAGGGCTTAACCTTTTGTTCGTATTTCGGCAACACCCCTGCATGCATGGCAGACGTATCCCCGGCGCGGAAATGATTTTTTTCATCCCATCCTGATCACGTCCTACAATCAGTCTTTTCTTTTCCCCCAGCCCCCTCCATCCCCGATCTTGATCTACTCGTCCCTACTGATCCCAGGCTTTCCTTCTGTCTCGCCCCGCGCGATTGGTTCGTGATCTTTCTTCTCAACCTCATTTTTGTTCCGCTTTTTCACCGTCTGCCTTCGTCCTTTGACCTACTCGATTTCCCACACCTTTTAACATCTCGGTCTGCTGTGCAATCGACAGCGCTTTTTTTACGCTTCTTTGCTCAGTCGCACCCGCTTCCTCAGGTCTGCGCCGGAGTTGGCTTCTCCTCCAAACCCTGAGGGTAGCAAAACGACGGTGATCCTTCCTCTCCCGATTCTTTTTGCTCGCAGCCCCCTTATTTTTTCCGCTTTCTTTTTTTTTCCTTCTCCAAGATCCGCTGGGAGCACTCCATCTTCCTTTTTTTTTTTTGATTTCAACGCGGGTAAGATTGTTTCTCCCGTGATTCCCGATTAGAGCTCCTCAATGCACCAGGGGATGTGAAGTTTTTTTTTTCTTTTTCGTAGTTGCTCAAACTCATGTTTTTTTGCCCTTAGCCCATGGAATCTCCTCCCTCCGTTGAGATACGACCGTTATCCGGAGCGAACTTCCTTTCACCCCCCCTTAGACATTTCTGCTGAGATACCATACGTCAGAGGCTGCATTGGACTGCCGGTCTCTGGTCCCCCTTTTTCAAAGCACTTCCTGCCCCACTTTCCGGATTGTTTTCGAGCTCCCCTCCTTCTTTCTGGGTTGTTGCAACTTAAAGCTGCTTCGCCTCCCCCCCCCCCTCCCCCCCCTTTTTGCTACCAAGGACATTCTCCCTCTTGTTCATGGTTGTCTGCGCCGTCCATAAGGCCCTTTTTTGGGCCATCCTTACTAACGTGAATTTCTATCCCCCTTTGACCTTTTTTTTTGGCGTGGGACATCCCTAGTGCCAGTTCCGTTCTCTTTTTACCCCGGGTGCTGATTACGTGAAATCCAAATCCTTTTCAGGAAGCGGACGAAATCCTATCCGTCTTTTTTAGTTTTCCTACGTCTTATACGTTGTGTTCCACGATTTCACGAGCGAGGGATCAGCCTTTTTTATGGTTTTTTTGCAATCACCTTTATCGATTTCCTTCATGTCTTATCGGCACCCATTTCCCTGAGGATTCCTTCCCCCCCCGATTTCTTTTTGTGGAGGTCATTTTCAGTGCATCTCCCCTTCACTTTCGCTTTTCAATTTCTCGACTCCTTTTTTGATATACCCCTCCGTTTCCTTCCTTTTTTGAGAGATCTGGTCCCGTTGCGAGTTAACGTCGCGCATTGTATTCCTTTTCTCCCCTGTTCCTACCTGTGGTAACGGACTCCCTACAAAACATCCTGATTGGATCCGGGAACTGGGTTCGCCGCGTCGTATTTGTCCCCCAGTCATTGACGTTAGCAATAACATCGTGACCCCTACCTTTTACTTTGCTACGTATTTCAGAAATCCTAGCATGGTAAGAACTTCCCCATTCCCCCAAATAGGATCAATAGAAACTTGCACTTTAAGGATTTTCATATACGTTCCCCTCTTAAAAGACTTCAAGTTTTAAATGTCACGTCGCTTCTGCACAACTTATGGATGTATTTTCTCTTTTTTCTCTTTGATCAATATGAGCTGTCACCAAGTTGTTTACTATGTAGATGCGTTCCGTTCCCCCCCCCGCCCTTCTCCGTCTCGCCGTCACAGCCTCTTACACTTTTTTCTCACGGAAGGATTCGCAGAGAATCCCTCGCACGTGTAAAACCTACCCCCCTTTTCACTTTTACAGGGCTCGCGCGGAAACGTCTTTTGTTTTCCCTTGAGATCAAACTTTTTCCTCTCCCGTCCCCCTCCCGGACTTGGCTTTTGCTACTCCATAGTCTGATCTTCCCTCCTCCCGTTCTTGAGTGTGGAATCCGTCGTTTTTACACCTCCCCAGAGCTACCTTACCCTTCGAGGCCCGGCCACCAAAATCGGCGTCGCGCGTTCGCCCCCCGGAGCGGCTTTGCCAATGAGCGCCGTATCCCATCTGATCTGGTTGAGGGAGCTTAATCTCGCCTCTCTCACCGGGGCTGAACCTTAATTTGCGTTCAGAAAATCAGAGGCGTTCCTCCTTCCCCAAGTTTCATCATAAAAATGACGGTGCCTTATGATCACCCCCCTCCCTACAAGCCCCGCCTCCCCCCCTCGTTCCGCAAAGGCCGCTAACGCTTCGCGCGACCCCACATTTATTTCGTGTCTTGCTCTCATCGGCGATCCCGGTGGCTTTTGCTGTCATAAATCCGTTTCACTTTTGATCCCTAGTGAAAGGCGGTGGTGACGAGTTTCCCTTCTATAGCTTTTATGGATCTCTCTGCCGCAGATTCCTACTTCCGTTTCTGCATTGTCTTCGGCCCTTTTCACCTCTCTTTAGACTTTTTTTTTTCTCCCTAGGAGGACCTCGTGGTTCCCCCCACACCTTCACCCTTTGCAATTTAAACCGGTTCTGTTCCGCTTCTTCCATATAAAGTAACCCCGGGCCTGGCAGGTTGATTTAATGGAATATTGAATGGAGTCCCCTATTTCTTTTTCCCCGATTTGCCTAGCGAGCCCCTTCAGGGAAAGTGACCTCGTTTTTAGGGGAATAGAAGGTTTATTAGAAGTGCCGACCTCACCACTCCCATTTTCCGCGGGACCTTATGGCTGCACATAATTCGAGAGCAGTATGTGCTTGCTTTGGACGTTTCCTCTACCCCCAACGGGGGGACGTACCTCCCATGACGTTACGATGGCGTCATCCTCTGCAACCTCCTCCAACCTTCCTCCCGAGCGAGGAACTTCGGGCTGTTCATTCTTCCACTCGCACTGTGCTGTGTACGAACACCCCTTTCCAAGCCTGCTCGGGGGGCCTTCAGGTTCCTTAGTGTTAGATTTCCCTTTTCCCGTTCTGCGCGAGGTTTTCCTCCCTTTCACGTCGGTCGGTCAAACTTTTCTTCTTTGCCCCATATGCGCGATACTTTGCGGCCGACTTTCACCGCGCCCTGAAATTCTTTTTCTGATTTCCACTCTTCTAGCTCGCTAATTACAGATCCGAGCACAATATTGGTTCCCCCAGTCTTTTTTTTCGACCTTAGGCAGTTTTTCATAATACGCAATTTCCCGCTCCCTCTCGCTGGATCTCACGCTTGGCACAGTTAACCGCTCCCCCTTCATTTTCCCAAAACATTAGCCACCCCCTGCCCCCAGACGATTCACTCCCTCGGTCTTTGGGTGTTTTAAATTCTAGCATTTTGTAACGTTGTTTTGGTTAGCACTTTTCTGCTAGTTCGGTCGCCTATTCGCGTGGCATATTAGGTATTTTCCCTCCGTCTGAACCTTTTTCCGAGCGGGAGGTTTTGACCCTTCTTTCGTGACCTTCCCTGATGAGTCTGGCGCCGCCCCCGCCCTCTCTTTTCCACCTATCGTTCCTTTATTGCATGACTGGTCCCCAAGTGTCTTGATTCTTCCCCCCTCTTCTTATGCGTAAGCCGTGACACCTCCTCTTTGACCTTTGGAAAAACCTTCCCGTCCCTTGGTAAGGCGACTTGCGTTTTTATTCCCGTACTCCGCGATCTATGACAGGAAATTAGTACAATGCCTGGTTTTCCCTAATCTGGATAGTGTAATAATCACCGCCTATTCCCCAGCGTGCTTGTCTCGTCCCCCTTTTACTTTTTCGATCATGAGTCGTCTTGAGTCATCTTTATTTGCCGTCCTCCTCCCTTTCCACCCGGCGGCTGACACCATCTCTTCTTAGAGTTCGCCTTTTTTTCCCTTAATACCATAGTAATCACAGCAGAAGCCAGGCCGCCGGTGTCTTTCTTTCTCATCTCTTTTCCTGTTTTTTTGCGACCCCCCAAATCTTAAACACCTCTTTTCCTTTGCTCCCCCCCCCAATGGTTCTGGCTGACCTCCGCCCTGTTCCCTCCACTACCGTTGAACTCTCCGCAGGTTTTTTTTCCCCTCACAGAAGCTACGAACCTTCATCCGACCTGAGAAGCTTGCCCCTCTCTTAGGATGCCGTCTAGACAATCACGCGCGACGTGATCCTTAAGCGGATGGATTATTGAAGATTCTTCTCTTCTTTTTGTCCCCTGTCGAAAATTTCTCGCTTAGAGTACTTCTCTTGCAAGTTTCCCGCCCGTTTCCAACCGGCAGTTTACCTTCCCCTTACCTTTTCTCTCTGGTTAAAGGAAATCGCGTTGTCCAATGGTCTCAGACCCCTTTAAGAAATAATGTGGCTTCACTCTTTGGTCCTTCTAAGCGTTTTCCCCTTGATCCTATGGAGATTATTCCACGATAATGTTTTTTCTCTTTCCCTTCCAACTACCTACGCTCTTCGAGGATCTACATGTTTCTGAGGCCCCCACCTTTCCCTCTGCACGCAAAGTAATATCTGCCGTGCCCTGCCCTTCTTTTCCCCCCTTTCCCATCACACCTGGACATCCTGATCGCTTTCTCCCGGAAATTTTTTGCTAACCTGAACACCGCCCCGCGCGGGGAAGGGGTTTGCTATGCCTTTCCACGGCAAAGTTTCTAGCATTTACGTCCCCCCTCGCCCATAAGCCAGAATACTTCCCTCCCCCCGCCCACCTACAATCATTGTTTGTCACCTGCTTCGACGACAGAAAGCTCGACCTGGATCGGTATGTTGGATGAATTATTTGGAGTCGACACACCTCCCCCTTACCTCACCCGAAAACCTCCTTTCTTGCGAGTTCTAACTCTGCGTCATTTCCAACGAAGATCTCGTTACCTTTCAAATGTCATCGCCCTTGCGTTTCGAACATCATCTTTTTTTTCGCTTGTCAATCGAAGCGCTTCCTAAGTCTTTTTTGCGCTCCTACTCTCACGCTGCGTAACTCGCTAGGCCTTGGACATTCTCTCTTGAAAATCACTCTGCGGTTACGACTCAGTTCCCATTTTTCTTCCCCCGAAGTATATTGAAGTTGCTCCTCAGGGAATGAAGCCGCAAGAAATTCCCCGAATTTGGAGGAGTCAACAGTGGGTCGGCATGCATTACACTGAGAAGATCCGTGTGACGTGCCCCGTTCAGCTGACGTTTCCGTTTCTTTTCGCCTCTTAGACACCGTAGACCCGTTCCCCCCTCATAATTTTCCCCCGCACCAGATGGAAGCTGCTTACAGCCGAAATAAAGTCGTCCAACTTCCTCAGTTGTTCTGATCAGGAGAGGAACCAATCTTCCAGTTCGACGCGCTTCGTTGAGTGGAGATCAACGTTTTATGCCTTCCCCTGTCTCCCCCAATTCTTCAGTCAATTCCCTCGTGCTGTTAGATCCCTTTCCTAACCTCCAAAGTATGGCAGCCTCTTTTCGCGGAGATAACCCCTTTTTTATCTACGCTTAGGCTGTGAGAAATCCCCCCCGCCCATCTCAAAACAGGTAGCTAAAAGGCGGTATTGACTTACCAAAACAGATCCCTATGCATTTCTGAGGCCAAAACGCCTAGCACGATTCAGCACCCCAATTTTCTCTCCCCTTCTGAACGCGAAGCCTTTTAAGCTACGCCCCTTTTTTTTCAGGCATTCCCCCGCCAGAGAAAGGATGGAGTGAATCTTTCCTTTTTCGACTCCTTTTTTCTCGCAATAGAGAAGTGACGTGAGAGATATTAAGACTAGAAGCTCCCCTCCATTTGCCTAGATTAAGAAGCGTATGACCCCTCTACAGTAATGTTGCCCCTTATGAACCCGATTTTTCGGCCTTCCTGCCTACTTGATATAAGCTACTCCTATCCGAATTCCTCTTCATGGACAGGTCCAAACCCAACCCCCACCAGTGTGCACCACCCCCAGCGACCTCTAGGCGGTTCTTTTTTTTTTTTATTTTCTGTCTTTGAGTGTATCTGATTTTTTTTTGTGGCCCCCCGTGTAAGACCTCTGAACCCCCCCTGTTAATTTCCAGAGGATGTGCACACCCTTGACAAAGTCTTCCCAGTCATTCACTATACCCTCTCTAATTTTACGTTTGATCCATCCTCAACGCCATGAGATGTGTCGCTCCATTCGACACCTACCATGCACACCTCTTGAGGGTCGTAACTTCCATTCCAATTCCTGACTTGCTTCTGCCGCACTATCCTTCTTTTCTCCCATTGTGGAAAATGCTCTACCCCCTTTTTCAAGGTTTATTCTCGCCCTCCTGCGTTCGCCTGGTGGGCGGAACTCCCCCTAAATCCCCCCTTTGCTTTAACAGGATAAGTTCAAGATATCAAAAACCCGCCCTCCACCATTCCATTTCGTTGCTCCATCCCCCGTGTTTGTTGCTTTCTCGGTGCCCCGGGTTTCGCATCCGTGGCCCGACACAGCACTGAAAGGCAGTCCCCTTCGTTCCGAAACATACGGTATTGGTTTCCCCGTTTTTGCCTCGGCTTTCTTCCATTACGTTAATATGTAAATGATTTGAGGATAAGCCCTGCTTTTTTTTCCCTACAACTGTTCTTCAATGTGACGATAAGCCTGGCTTCCCCCCCCCCCCCTAAATGCCCTAATTACATCTAAGTTGGTCCAGGAAGTCCTGTGACAAGCAATGTTCCTTCTTCGCCCCGACGGACTGACCTTCCCTTGCTTCGATTACATCTTCTTTTTCCCTCCTTGTTGCTCGAGTTGATGTCAGCCCACTCTTCCCAACGTAAAAGTGCGCATTTTTCAGTCTTTTCCCCGTCCCAGGAGATGTTGCTCAGCGACCTTATACAAACCCAAAAGCTAACCTCCGCCTCGTGTATCCTCTTTATCCCCCTTGAATTTATATATGTTTTTCGTCTTCCATGGTCCAGAGCCGTCGTCATTCGTCCACTAACATACACTCTTTTATTTCTCTGTTTCCATAGCGTATCCAGTAGTAGCCCCTCCTTAAGGTTGCCACTGGCGACAAAGGAGGCCAAACCCCCTTGTATTTTCCCGCTCGAACCCTTTCCCTTTTCACTATTTATCTCACGTATCCGCCAAAACGTAACCATTGAACTGGCTCAGTGTCCCGCCTTTCAGGATGGATGTCTACCCTTCCTAGCTTCTTCTGCTACGTGACTTCCCTCTATAGAGAGTAAACCCTCAGTCTTTGTCTTCGCTTTCCCCTCCCCCGACCCGTTTGCCTATCGGGCCCTTTTCTTAGCCACTAACGTTACCCTTTCGCTACGGCAGCTTTAGCCTTGAAGACTCCGCTTTGAAGTTTGCCCTGACCGTTATGAGTAATGCCCTTGGTCAGGATCTTGTCCCTAATGTTGGTGAGCTGACTCAACCCCCCCCTTTTTGTGTGAACCGTAGCCGGATGATCACATTCGCGTGCCCTCTTGCTTCGCGGTTATAAGCATCTTCACCATTCCCCGCTCTCCTCTGTATCCCCCCTTTTGTCGCTGATTATACACCTGTTTTTGCCTAGATTTATACCACCTCATCCTCCGGAATACGGATTATTAATGTTCTTTATCTGTTCCTACCCCCGACTTTTGCGCCGACTCCCCGTAGAATGCGTCAACATCATAAACGCTATCTCTCCTTCCCATTCCCTTCCCCCTCTTATTAAGCTTGCATAGCTATCGATCCCAAGGTCGAGCCGTCTCTTCTTTTATGTTGCGTCCCACTCCGCGTCCGCACGTGACCCGGCTTTCATCAGTTTTTTCCCCCCTTGTCTCTTGGTTTAGAGGCCTCAGCCGAAATTCCCCACTACAGCAAAAGTAACACCTTTTACAACCATGCCGTAACCAAGGAGGAGGCAAATCACGACCAGACCTCGCGAAAGATACTGATTTTCTCTTTGATTTCCGTCCGTTTGGCCTCATGATGAGTAGATTACGTTTGTTTGCATCTTTCCACCCCCCCGTGAGCTTCGCATGCACGAGCCGAGGGTCTCTTTCCCCTTGAGACCGCCCCCTGCCTCACCTTGGATCGCATCTTCCCAGGCACTGTTCAATTTGCTCCCTCTTGAGATCAGATCCTCCCCTCCCGCTTGGCCCTTATTGGATGAACCTCGCCCCTAAACTTGAGCCCTTCAACCGGTTCTTTCACCTCAAGCACCCCTTCTTTCAGGCTTACGCTCCTGGATCAGTCTTCCTATTGTCAAACTATCGTTATCGATTTTCCTACCAGAGACTAACTTCCGTTTCGTACCCCGAGGTGGGGAAAGTGATCGTTTTTTCCACATATCGAAAAATTACCGGCGGCTGTCGCAGAGCAGATAAATGGAGCCTTCCTTTTTTGGATGGTGCCCACAATATCCCGCCGAACCATCCAACTGAGCAACGGCCCCCCCGATGGGACACGTCCCTCTTCTTCGTGGAACGCGCACAAACTTACGCTTTCCGTATGACCCGTTACTGATCCCCTTTCGCCCTTTTTTCGCCTCTGGCGTAACTGACCTCGCCAGCGACTGTCCGCCCCCCCCGCCCGATGTTCATCGCATCTTCTCTAGCAGATCAGGAGTCAGTCATGAACGCATATATGAAGCATCAGGAAGATGAGAAAGGACAGTGATAGAGAGTCCACCATCGTCTTGTAGTATTCTGCCGAAGTCCAGTTTTTGAATCTAGCGATAGCGTGTGGACACTTAGTTCTACGAGAGGTGCGTTTGTCTATTTTGCTACTAATAAATTTTGAATGGACATTGTTTTCAGTACTCCGCATTCACCCTATCACCATTCCTTTTTTTCCCCAGAGGTGTAACCCCCCGTCGTGTCCTGCCTTATCTTTGAGGTCCTTCCCTATCCATTTTTTTTCGCTCGGCATTTTCGCTGGCCTCTTCCCCCGGTTACCCCTAGGGTCCCGTTACATTCTGCCAATTTTTCGTTCTTCCCCCCCCTGCTAGAACAATTACCCCCCATCTCACACCTAATTCGCCTTTTTTCGCTCATGAGCCTTTCAAACTCTCCGATTTTCGCACTGGTTCGTGCTGAAGGCTCAGGCCTCATTATTTCTATTGTGCGTTTATCTTAACATTTACCCCGAAGTCTGCCCCCTTTACTTGCCCGCAGGCTTCTGGGACGATGCGTGATTTTGTTCCCCCCAGTGTTCTGCTCCCTCATCTTATGAGAAGTTGGCGCCCCCCCCCACTTTTCCCAGCTAATTTCCACCACTCTTTGATTCCTTTTTCTACAGGAATTGAAACCTCTGTCGCCCTTCCCTCTTTCTTATATCGAAATGGTAACTGACCTTCCTCTGTCCTTCCCGCTGGCTCACCCAGTTGGTGGGTTAAGTAAACAACCCCCCCGTGTGATTTTCAAAATGATTCATACTTCTTTCTTGAGTTCCCCTCAGACCCACTATCTGAGACAAGTTATCTACAAGTTCCCATGTCCCTCCCCCGACTCTCTCTTGTTAATCATCCGCATTTACCTTTCCCGGCCAGCTTCTTTCTGCCCCCAACTTCTCCATCCTTCTCATCGCCCCTCTTTTCCCCACTTTCCGTATGAACTTTCCATTTTCGTCTCTTGGATCTGAGCGCCCCCCCCCCCCTTTCCGATATGCGAGCTTTAGTTAACCAAGCCGTTTACCTTTTTCCTCCCCGCGGCCCCAATTCTCCGACAGATCTTGGTGTTTCAGTTCATGGGTATGGATTCATCTCTCTTTTACACTTTTGAGAGAGTTAAACCTCCCCTTAACTTGGAGGCAAACACCGGTCTAATTTGCTTGGTTTGACGTCATCCCCAATTCCATGCCTCCCCCTTCCATTCACGCTCTTTCCTTCTCCTGAACGTTTTCCCCCCTCTTCGCCTGACGCTCCCCTGGAAAATACGAGGATCCAATGACGCGTTTCCCTAGCAGCCTTAGTCCTTCCCATAACCCCCAGTGTGCACGTTTTTGAAATCGATGTCTTCTCCCCATCTACGTTAGGGCACCTTTTCTTGTCCCTCTTTTCTCCTGTTTCATTATCGCAGTTTCCTTTCTATAACCACATTTTCTTCGCAGTTGCCATCACCGATTCCCAATCAACTTTTGAAATGAGCGTCACGGCTTTCCTGGAAGCCTAACTATTTTCAGTCTCTCAGTTGTTCCCATTGTACGAATAATAAAGGTGGCCTGTATTCGCATTCGTCTCTGGGGTGTTACTTCTCTTCCCCGTCACAGGTCCTCTCCCTCATCTCCCTAGATTTCCCATGTGTGACTTCCAGTTGAAAAGGCTAGCTTTCCCGCAAAGCCACCGCCTCCTCCTAGCAAGTCACAGTTATCCCTCCATTTCCATAGGGAACGGTTCATCTTATTTTAGAACCTCCAAGGCCCCGCGACCGAAATAGTCTTTTTTCCATATCCTTGTTTTTGCTATTCACGAAACATTTCCCCTTGGCGCGATAACCCGGCTCCTGCCTAACTCCAGCTGAATTCCCCGGCCCGCGCTCCTTGTTTCCTCGCCTCCCTCTAAGTCGTAAGACCGGTCCTTGTTTGGAAACCCTTTGGTTGGGCTTCATGGCGACCCACTTGCCCCCCGAACACCCTCTCGTCCCTTCAAGCCCCCTCGCTATATGTTTAACCGTTCCTCGTCACTTTTCGTCACAGATACTCCGCCTGCTTTTTCCTTCCAGCCGTGTCACTACCTTTTTTCCCTCTCCCTTCACTAGCCGGCTGACCCGCTAAATCGCCTGGCGAGTCGAAACCCAGGCTTTGTTGGTCAAGACGACACACCGCAATTACATCCCTGAATGTTGCGCGTTACCCTACACGTTGTGACATCCGCAAAGTGTAGGGCCTTTTGTTTTCCGTCACGATGTCCCAATTAGCCGCCATCTTCAAAATCTTGGTTTTTATCCCCTTGTTTCGCTTCGCCAGAATCCTCTCCTACCTTTATCCCTTCTCCCGGCTGTACGCGGCATTTGAAAATAATGCTGTGCCCGCTTCGACCTTCCCTGGTCCCTCATCAACGTGCATACCAATGAAATTGCTCCTCTTCCTTCACAGCACCCCCAGTGTAACCCCCCAGTCCCCTGCTCATATCCATCTCCTTCCCGCAGAGAGGAAGATCCGAGATCATCTTTTTACGGGGACGACCCACAGACCTTTTTCCTTTCTTTTCAGAGGTCCATCCCTTCCCAGTAAAGTTCGCTTTTCTCCAACTCTGATCCCGAAATACAAGGTTAACATTCCCTCGTTCCTCTCACTAAATGGCTCGCCTTAACGCTTTTCTAACAGATCCCCCCTCTTTCCGACACTTTTTCGCTTCAACGGCATTTTTTCTCCTTTCCCCACAGGCCATAGAAGGGAGAGCCTTCCGAGCGCGCGATCAGTTTCCAATTTTTCGCCCGCTTCCCTTTGGGTTATCCCCCGCCCCTTTACGCAGTACGCCCCTTGTTGGTTGTCTCCTGGCTCTTTTCTCCCACTGACCCTCTGTCCTCACCGCCGTTGTCTTTCTCTTGGATCCCCCACGCCTGGAATTTCTACTTACGACCTCCGCTTCCCGATGACTTTCACTTTTTCCAGATGGCAGGCGATGAGCGCGTCTCTTTTCCACTTTCCGAGCTTGGTTCGTCGATAGAGAGAACCGTATTAGAATCTTTGATATACTCCCCCTCTATTCGAGGGCGCTAACCCCTCCCCGATTTACACGCCCTGGCGACCTCTCAGCTATATTCTACGGTCCGATCGGGCAAGAACTCTTTAAAGTTGCATTGCCCCCACAGGCCGCCGGTTCCTATTTGGGCCTCGTCTGATCCCAAACTCCCCACGCACCCATCGCTCCAGATCTACCCTCCCCAATTTCCTGCAACTTTTTTGCCACCTTACCCACCCCTCTGACCACCCCTCGTGACCATCCCTTTTCTCCATTGTTCCTTTTTTGCTCTCTCAACGGTTTCCCTGGCTTTCCTTTTCGCCTGTTCTTGACGCAAGCGAAACTTTCTAAGCTCCTTGGGGTTACCCTCAACCCATATACCCCCTCCCCCCAGACTGCAACGATCCCGTTCGAGCGTTTCTACCTTGCCCGTCCGGTGATACCATTGCAAACGGCTGAGTTCCGTGCTCCGATATGAAAACCCAACGAACCGGCGTTCTTCTCCCCAGCCCCCCTGGTATTGACCGTTGGTTCTCGTTTCCCACCACTGCCGAATATTAGAAATCACTTACTGTCCTTTAGATCCGCACAGCTATTTAGGCGACTTCTGCCGGCCAATGGACGCATCTTCAGGCCCCCCTTTCCCCTCGGCCCCTAATTACACCCCCCTTATAAGCTCTTGTGTGTCTGTCACATGAACCCCTGCAATGTGCTCTCCTCCCTCACCCCTACGGAATGCGCCCGACGTTACCTAGCCCTTCACACCAACCCCCCTTCGTTGTTGTTGGTTTTAAGCTCCCTGCACCTTCCCGGACGAGTTACCCGTATCTTTGCCTGAAAAACTTCCTGTGAAATTTTCTTTCCCCGTCTTCCCTGCACCACCACCTCGCGCTTATATTTGTCATTAGTCCATTCCAGTGGAACTGGGTGGCCGTTTACCCGGTCCGCAATTTCTCTCCTCCGATCAACGCACACCCATCGCCTGGAGTCCCCTCGCTCGTTCAAACGGTATTACCACGTATGACAGCCGGCATCCCTTGACGACCCCCAACCGAGAACCCCCCATACTTATGAAAGACTCAATTACCTCAGTCCTGGGTTTTCGTGATCTATCCACCAGACGACTGCCACTGGCTTGCGAGACCATTGAAACTTCACCGTTCTTTTCACCTCTCTTCTTCCGTACATTTCCTTGTTTTTGATATACGTGGATTATGATCTACAGGTTCAATATGGCTTATGCAGCTCGCTTTCTTGGCCAACTGCTAACTTCCTCTTTCTCTTCGCACTGTCTCTTTCCTTCTGGCAAAACTTTTTCCAATGGCGAGATATTGAATTTTAGCGTCATTGATCATGTTTGTTCCCGAACGTTTTGCACGCTTAGGGTCCCTATGCTAGCCGCGAACACCTCTTAATTCTATCCTGAGTTCACCAGGTCAACTTCAGCCGCGAAAATAAACCAAACAAATTCAGGCAGGCATAAGGTTCATGAGCCTCTTTATTCACAAGAAAACACCCTATCGTTCGACCAAACCGGCGCTCAGTAATCTCAAAAAAGTACATGAGGCGTTTTTCATCGTTGATATGATTTCAAAACAAAAATATCAATAACAACATATATCCGTGAATAAAGAAAAAAAAAACAAAAAAAACGGACATCATTCGGCAAACGGATTCCCATCACCCAAACATTAAAAAATATTCCCCTAGAGACTGAAAACCCTTCACCTCTTTGGCGTAACATTCGGACGATGAGGGATATATCAACCACCCCCGGCTTTTTATCTCTGTTAATAGGCCGCTCCTCTAATGTGAGGCACCCAGATCGAATTTTGATTTTTCTATTCAAAGATTGCACATGACACAGGACCTTATCTGCTATAACCCATAGGTCTCTGGGCTCGTAGAAAGCAAACTGAACCCACTCTTTAAAGCTTCCCTGATTCGTCCTCACGCTCCCGCTAAAAATGCCTTCTATATTAGGTTGACCTCCCCTCCGCAATTTCTGTTCCTTTAGCCTCACGTTTGAAGGCCCCCCCGTAGTTGGATAGTAAAGCTTGTCCCCCCGAATTATTTACGACGAAGTTCACCACTTGGTTTAACTGCGATCTGTGCCAGCCCGAACGTTTTTTTTATGTGGATTTCGGAGAATCTCTTATCCGACTAGGGCTATTAACAAGGCAGATGCCCCCGCCCCAAGAGATAGGAAAGCAACTGACCCCGTCTGGACCGTACACGATTCAACGCCCCCCCCCCATCTGGCGCCGATCTTCCTTATTTCGGGTTCTGCGACTCTAGTAGTCGGATTACAACGCCTTGAGCTTTGGATAATCCTGAATGTGATGCAACGTGAGATATTCTTGATATACGTTTTGTGTCGTAAGACGGTCCCTCCTCATCCGTTTAATCGCACGGCCCACTATCTCAGTTTCGCAATGGACGAGGTTTGCTGCAGCCCTAAATCCCCCAGTGAAAAGAAGCTCGTTGATTTCCTAGTTGATCTCCTTTTATTATGCAAAAGTGTACGGTTACCCGGAAAAAATCTAACACGACCGGTGTGAAATTGAGCAGGGTAAGATCCGCCTTTTCAACCGGAACTTTCTGCTTTTTTAGCGCCCACATCCCCCCCGCCCCCGCACCACAGAATCCACTTTTTTCTTGTTTCTCCGCGAGTGGAGATTAAGATGAATTTCACCCCGTTGACGCGAATGATTAAAGACCGTCAATTTCCAGAAGGATGAGTCTAGCGCGCTAAATCCCCATATCCGCAGTCAGGGCTGAATATTCGCTCTAGTTGACAATCGTCTGCTGATAGCATAAAAGCTTTATCCAATTGTGATTTTACCCAATTCCCTCTTCCTTACTTTGTAAAACCCTTTTATCTGGGGTTTTCAAATAAAACTTACCTTCAAGTCGATTTGCTTCGACTGTGCATTTTATACTTTTTTCTTAGAGGCCTCTCTGCCTTCTCCCGGTTTTCTCCGACGTCAGGGTAAATCTTTTCACCCACTTTTCGTCAGGGCCACACCTTCATTTTGCCACCCCCTTAGAAACCTAAGTCTACATTCGGTCAGTTTGTCTTTTTAAAACTTGTAGGGAACTTGTCTGATAACGACTTGCTTCTCTATCAATTCCCCGTCATTGATGACATCGAACTTTGCCGCGTGAGAATTAGTTATGTCATGGTTTTCGCACATACCTTAATTCCTCAATTAAACCCCAAGTATCAAATCCCCAAATAACATCAAAAGAAAGAGATTTTAGTCCCCCAGCTGCGTTCATTATGGCCCCGTCCTATCTACCAAGATGAGGACTCTTTTCCCCCCGGAAGAAGCCTTTCCCCCCCGATTCGAGGTTCCTCGACGGACCAGGGTTTTTTGCTCATGTAACAACATGCTAGTACCTCCCGCCCTTTATAATACACCACGATCCCTTCCTCCTTTTCTTTCCTTTATCAGGCTCACGTAGGTTCCCCCTTTTTCCCCCCTTTCGATTTGATGTCACAAGCGCATCCCGTTCACTGGGTTTCTGGTTTAGATTCCAAGTCACACATATTTCAATTTGCCCCTTTCCCGACACTTGTTTATCCAACGTTCCTCAAATTCATTTTTTTTCCTGACCTTCCGCATAGTGGAACTTTGTCAACTCATACATATTTTACACCTCGGACGATGTTATCCCGTGAGGGTCCATAATGACATGTGTCATTGATTTGGAAAACCCGTATCTACCCCTTCAAATGTCTGATATATAGACTTTTAGCTCGCGTTTATCCCATATAGGCGTGTGCCCCTAGACGTTCTTCACCGCCCCTTCCCTTCTTCGTAAGTACATATTCTTTCCGCAAATTATTTACCCCACTTGCAATCAGTTCTCTCACCTTTTCTTTCGTTGTATTGTTTACCTCCTCTACTCATATGGTTTCTATATATAACCCTTTCCCTGATTCCGCCATTTTGTTACACCTCTCCAATTTGAATGGTTCCTCTGGCTGGAAGACAAACCCTCTCATGGTCCCTGTTGAACAAAGCCCATCACCCCTTTTCCAGGTGGGTACCGCCCCATCTAGACACCCTTCTCGAGAAAACCTGCCCAATAAGACGGACCTCCTCACTCTTTGACTCTGCTGCGCAAGGCCCTTCAGACCAATTTCGCTGTTTTTATACATCTTTACCCCGGAAGGATCTGGACCCCCATGTATCCCTCCATATGACACGGTTCCCCTTAAGGCTTTTCTCCATCGTATCGATCGCAAATCTAGTTTCCTCCCTCCTTTTGCAGTCACGTTACCCCCCAACCCCATCAGGCCTTCATGTTGACCCCTTCACCGTGTGGAACCACCCTTCACCCCCCAGGTGTTAACCTTTTTTTTTTCCCGTAACCACTGGCGTACCCCCTGGCCTCCAGAGACACGCACTCTTTTCCCCCCCCTTGGTCGAACGACCCTGGTTACCTCTTCTCGTGAATGGCTTTAATTTTCGGCGCCGTCTCAATTATTGCAAAGGGCTCTTCAATATGGAAAGGATCCCCGCACTTCACCCCTCCACCACGTCTCTCTTAAATCTGAGTACTCCCCACAACCAATACGTGACTTTCCCCCCCCCCCCAATGCAACCACGTTCCGACAATGACCCGCACGCCCTGAAATCCTAAACCTGTGGAAAGCACCTCCCTTCGCCCCCCAGCCCCCCACATTCCCCCTCCCATCTGCGTAACACAAGTAATCGTATCGGTTTTCGTCCTGGTCAGTCTTTCTGCCGTTGTTTCCTCAAGTATTTTCGCGCACGCAATACACCATGAGCCTCAGTGCCTCACAAGCGCCGCCATAAGGCATTATCCTGCTTGCCATATGAATATAGGACGCTTTTTTGTTAAGAAAGTACGTGATGGATCTTTCAGGCTCTTGAGAAATTCTCCCACTGCTAACACTTTAGGTTACCGACTACACCCCCCCACTCGCTGATAATTACCCACAGCCACGTTCCCAACTTCCTGTGCGCCAGACATTTTGGTGTGCTACCACCGTGATCCTCCGCTGCATGCAGATCCGTCCGAACTTTCGCTTTAACACCCTATACAAACCACGTCCCCCACCCCGCTACATTATCCCGGTTTGCATCTTTGTACGCGCCGCGGATTTTTCGTAACACTCACCGCGAGTTACGCGATCAGGTGACAGTTCCTAGCTCCCAG
>Ga0179593_1418771_pt1 | contig 28788 bp, 20 predicted proteins | sample CZODoug2_1_08_16_FD_185931 | JGI IMG/M metagenome (GOLD analysis project Ga0179593, IMG submission 185931) | Vadose zone soil fungal communities from Angelo Coast Range Reserve, California, USA - CZODoug2_1_08_16fungal (PacBio error correction) | ecosystem: Environmental > Terrestrial > Soil >... | reverse complement strand
GGTCTATTTTCTCTCCTTGCCCTGGCTAAGTGATTTCACCTCTCCCTGCACGTCGTCCCTCCCTCAGAGATGGCCTATGTAGAGACGTCTATTTTGGGAATTTTCTTTCTCCACGATGCGAACGTGCAACACGCTGTCTCTCCTGTGCGGAGAGATCGACCTTTTGAGGTCGCGAGGGCGTTTTTGATGGAAACCCTTTTCTCCCCCCTCCTAGAGAACGATGATCTTTCCCATTTTCGCTCCGCATGGCTCTGTGAGAGACGTCGATCGGTTTCCCTCCTTGATTCTTAGTTGACTCCCGTCTTGCGCCCTTTTTTCATCCAACCTGAGAAAGATGCGGATGACTTGAAGTTCCCTACTGAAAAGCTTGACGATCGACTTTCTTTGACTACAAGGCTTCTCCCCGGATGATCAGGTAAGGAGTAGTCTCCTCTTGATTCGTTCTCTTAGCTGTCTGATCATCGCTCGGCGCGTAAGTCCACGCCCTTTTCCAACGACCGTAAAGATCTCTCCTAGCTAGATGTCATCCTCCCAGTCGCTTGTCCTCCGCTATGCCTTAAGCTTGGTTTTTATATAGAAAGGCCGAGCCTAGAAGTTGCATTCGCCTCAGAGGTCGGCCTTTTTCTACTTCTGTAGAACCGTTTTAAGGTCGTAATCCCTTCACCATTTTTCTTTCCTTTTATACTCAACCCCCGATCGCTCCTGACCGCTATCTCGAAGATCCGTATAGGTGATTTGGGGGATCCCCCCTTGTCGCACAGGTTGTGTTCCCGCGCTACCCCACCCCGATCGGTGGTAAAGGTTGATCACTGGTCGTTTTTCGATCACATTTTCTCTCGCTGAGCGCTTTCCCTTCTCGACTTCTTCTCTTACTATAGTTCTTATAGATAGTCCTCATGCATCAATTCTTTACCTCTCCGGACAGACGCCTAACGCCCACAGAAGCCTGAGTGATACGTCCAGCCTCGGTTCAAAGTTCTCGTCCTTTCTTACGTCGGTTTTCTCTCTCTTCATCAGATAATAGAGGAAGATTAGTATGTCTTTTTCCCTCTTGGACGGAGCGGAGTCCGAGATAGTGGTAGGGTCTGCTACCAAGATTGTTCGGTTTACTCCACATGTTTGCGCTCTTGTTTTTTTGAGTCAGTTCGGTCGAGTCTAGTGCCCTTTGGCGCCCCGAGTCGGATCTCGACCTCTCTTTCTACTTCCTTTAGAGAGTTAATGGTAATTCCCCCTCCTAGCTTCACTTCCTTCTGCAAGCAGCCATCTGACTTCCGGCTAGATAGAGGGAGTTAACCAGACCGAATCCATCCATGAGAGTCTTCCCTACCTTCCCTGATCCTGACTCACGTTCTTTCATCGACTTCTTCACTGAGTTTTCGCGGGTAGCCCGCGAGACCTGGAACAAATTTTGGTCTTTTGCCCGGTTCTATTCTTCGAAGTTTTTTTGATGTAAAGTGTAGATTAGTAGATAATCTTCCCGACGGCATTTCATGGTTTCGTCTAAACGTTACCATTAACCTTAGTGTGGTGATTAATCTGCCTCATCCAGTTGGGATCAGCGGCCCGTATACCCTTCCTTTATCCATGCGACTCCCAGTCGTCGGGTACCTGGGTTCCTGGAATAACCGAACATCATCCTATGTCTTAACATTTTGACCCCCTCAAAGCGTTCCCAGCCTTTTTATGGAATAAGTGCCGGCGCGCAATTCTCTAGATGTCCCGACCCTGTCCAGATACTTTCCCTCGTGTTGTGTTCAGTAAAAGATACACCGAAACTTAGAACTCCGCCCGCGGACGGCGCGCTAGCTCCAAGCGATCCTCTTCAGAAGTTCTCCTCCCTCCCTCAATTCCGCCGTACCCCCTTCCTTGGTCTGGTCGCATTTCCTCCAGTTCGAATAGAGGATGATCGTAATTTAAAAGAGGTAACCCGCTTTAGCGTTCCGGATAGACATACAGTCGTACCCCCCCCCGAGGTAGCTTGCTTTTGAGATCCCCTCACTCTCCCTGTTTGGTCAAGCTTTATATGCTCAAGATTGTCTGGGGATGGTCCGCCTCGGCTTTGCTAGCCGACCCCCTCAGAAGTTCCTTTCCGTTTTATTCTCTTAGAGATGTATTCAATCGAACCGAAATAATAGGGTTTCGTTACATGTATCGCTAGCAGAAGCGACGTCACCTAGACTTTCCTTTTAGTGATGATTTTTACTGTCGTTGTCTTGCACCCCGCATCCCCTGAAAGTATGCCGCGGTAGTAGATTGTCCCCATCGCGGGCTGCCCTGCATCAGTATTCGGGGTCTTTATCCCAAATCCGCATCCTTTTTCTTCACTGTCCGGAGTCCTTAAGTCCGAGTTAGAGGATGAGAGATCCTTTTACTGGACTTTGAGCGGCCTCATAGCTCTCGCCGTTCTCGTCTCTCCGCATTCGTTTCTCAGAGCCCCCCTCCCAGATTTGGCATCCTCCTTACCTTTCTTCTCCCAGATGTCCCCCTCATGCATTAGCTGATTTTTCGTACTTCCCCTTTTTTCCAGTTCCGTGCTAAAGGAGATGTAAGCACGTAGTTTCCTCCCATTCGCTAGGAGTCATGTCGTTTTTTTTTTTTTTGGTGTTCCTTGAGCGTCGTCGGTGTATTATGACAATTTGGAAGTACCCGACAACAGGGAGCCCTACCTTACGTTTGTCTCTCCCTGGAATTATATTTTTCCTCCTCCTGTTTTGTTTTCTTTTGATCTATATGCTGTCTTCTTCGAGACTTAGTGGGTAAGAATGGCTGTTTTTTTTGTCATTTTCCAGACTCTACGCCCACGCCTGACGACAGTTCTAGGAAGTGACCTCGAGGTAAGACGCCGGCGCTGACTCGACCGCTCTTAGACTCCTTACATCCCCACCCCTATTTCCCCCTAAGAGGGCCTTTCCTGACCCTCTTTTTCTTGTCCTTCTCCTACCTACCGACGACGGTTTGGAGGCTTGCCGCGTTTTTCTTTGCGCTCTTCTTAGGGTTTCTATCGAGCCCTTCTCTGTCTGTGTGTGCCCCCCATTCCCGTCCGTCTAAGCTATAATTCTCTTACGGGAATAGCTGATCCAGGTTGAATTCTGCGCTTGCTGGGGAAACAGACCCGATCCTGATTTCTGACTCAAGTCTCCCATCACCTATCCCCCCTTCGCATTTTCTAGAGTTACTTTTCTTTAAGCCTCCCTCTGTTCCACTCCCCCACTACGACTTCCTATTATTGAATTTCCCCCCTTCTTCCGATCTACATTTCCTGCCAAGTCCACGCTGAGGGCTTTGAAGTTGTGCGGGTTGAGGTTCGGGTGTTTGAGATAGATTTAGTAACCGCCATCCCCTTCACGAGTTTCGGTTTAAAAATCTCCCGCGGTGACGTCCCCCACGGCTTTCCCCTTTTTCGTCGATTGATGGCTGACAACAGGCGTTGCTGCGCTACTAGTATCTACGTCCCTCTGTGTGGGGGTACGCCTTTTCTCTTCTGTTACCTCGATGCGTGTCACAGGGTACCTCTCCTTTCACAGAGTCGGACGTTGTCAGGATATGCCCTTACAGAAAGTCCCCCTTGCGTGGGTCTTTCTCAGGGAGATTCTTTTGTCAGGCGAATCGAGGTTGCGTCGGCGATCTGCGTCGAGGTGGATGCCCTTCGCCTTTTTTCCCGGTGATTCTAGGTACGTTTTCACCCCCCGTTTTCGTGATCTCAAAGGTGAACCCCAGATAATCCTCTGGGTATTCCTCTCCCTTCTTTTGGCCCAGGCTTTGGCTTTTGGCCCCCCAGGTGTTCTTCCCAGGGTAAGAAGTAATGACCTTCGTATTTCCCGGGGCCAGGGAAAACTAAGTTGGCTTGATGGGATACTTCCAGTTTCGGTAACGGTGGCAAGGTCTCCCAAGGCTTCCCTTGACGTCCCCAATCCGTACTTAACTTGGAGTCACCTGTGGAAGAGGTTCTTAGAAGAGAAAGGACAGGTCCACCACGTCGATATCTACCCTTGTGTTCTTCCGACGAAACACCCCTTTGTCCCCATTTTTTCCTATTTCAGATGCCAGTCAGAAGACGCTGCAAAGGTCTTCTTCTCCCTCGAGTCTGATGATCTTGCAGGGAGTATTAGAGCTGGCCCCCGTTTATGTTATTCTTCCCTTCTTGATTCCTTCCCTGCTTCGCTTGCGCCCCTCCCTCTCTCGCAAGATATCTACCACCACGTCCGGAGTCTAGGAGACTTTTGGCGAGAATCCTATGGTTTGCCCCCCTTCACTTCCCCCTGCCCCCCCTGAAGTATCGAGTCCTCTTCCTATTTAAAACAGATCTGGTAGAAGGTCCACGACTCAGCCTCCCCCCTCTCGCCTCCGTGATCAAACCGCTTCCTTCGTCAAGTCGTTTATGACTCCATCCATTCCTTTCAGAGCGCCTTCGCTGAGTCATTCTATCCCTTTCCCTTTTGCAGAGACTCATCTAGTTCGGGGGGAATTTTTCTGCGGCTCTCTCTCCGTTCCCCTGAACTTTCTTCCTCGTATCGCTTACCTGTCCTTTCCCTCCCGAATGCCTTTCTATCGACGCATTCCGAGAGGATGATGCGATTACCTTTAGCTTACCCCGTCCCAGTGATCAACGGCGTCAACTGGGTGGGGCTCCTCCCCGGTCACCAACTCTTTTTCCCTCGACGAAGTTAGCCAAGGAATTACTGCATTTTTTAGAGACTCGTTGGAGCCTCTCTGTAGATAAGATAACCCTCGGTAGGAGGGTAGCCCTGTCCACCGTGTTCGAAATCTTACCCAGGCCCGAGACGGCTCGGTCGGATTGACCTTCCAAGTGCTTCCATGGCGATTTCATGGGCAGAAGTCCCGCGCGTCTTCCCGGCCTGACTTCCTCCGACCTGTTGGAGGGCGCGAGTTGACTTTTTTAGGGTTTTTTCAGTTCTTCCTTCCTATCTGGAGCTCTTGAAATCCGTCCCCTCCTCCTAGGATCTTCTCCTAAGACTCCCCCAACGAATACGGCGACGTCTTGAGACTACTGTTCCTTCTCATCGTCCGCTCTTGTTCCCATCTCTTTCCCGTAGGCAAAGAGCTTTCTCCTTTGCGAGCACCTTTTTTCTTCTAAGAGGTTTAGTAACTAGACGCCTTCCCCCTCGTACGTCCCCTGTCTCTCTAGGTCTTAACCTTCAAGACTTCCCAATTCTTCTCTCGTATATCGGAGGATCTCGTTGCTCGTCCGTGTTTTATTTTTTTCCTCCCTTTATAAAGCCCCCTCCACGCCAAGTTCCTCTTTTTTCTCTCCTTGTGATCCGACCGCGACTCCACCTGCTCAGTATTGATTCTTGAAAAGATGACGTCATGGAGACCCGAGAACGCACCCTCGCTTCTTCTGCCTCTTACCTCCTCCCCTGAGTAACAGCTCGTCTGTCTACTTTTTATCCTTTTCTTCTCAGTGTTGATACTCCGGGGAGAGCTTTCCCTTAGCGGATCAGGAAAATCTCTCTCTTTTTCTCTAGAAGTTTTTTTTGGAGCAAATGATGGTCCTGATCGCTAAGTTTCCGCCGGCCCAGGGTTTATCCCACACAAGGAGCCCCCTCCCTGTACGTCTTGTCCGCAGCTTCTTTCGAGCCTCTTTTCTTTTCTTTTTGGACGTCTTCCGCCCGATCGCTGCAGGGAAAATAACTTGATGAAGTTTCTCCTGATCCTGAGCCTCTAGTCTGATACTGCTGACGGATGAGGTTGCGTTTTGCATGGACACGTCTGAAAAAAGCTTTTCGTCCCCGACCAGTCGTATCCCGGTCGCGGCTTGACCTTGGTCTTGAATGTTATTCTCCCAGATTAAGGTGCCCAGGCCTGGCGTATCTTCCTCACTTCATTGGCGACTATGTACCGTAACTTTCGCACGCTGGGATTAAGGCCGGAACTACGAGGTGCACAAGATTCTCTCTCTCTAATAGCTCCTCCCACTCCCCTTCTGAGCAGGTTAAAGGATGGAGGCCGACGCGGTTTTTACGTTCCGGATTTCCTCCGGGCGAGGCCGTAGAATGACTCCCTCCCTCTTTTGCAGCCCGCCTCCCTCCTGCCTTCCAGAGAAGGGCGATTCCCTTTTCCCCCCCTTCGGAGCTTCTTGGGAAGATAGCAAGGCCTTTAAAACGGTTAGCCGCCTCGCGCTACATTTTTTCCTTCAAGGTAGGAAGCCTGGTCTACCCCGTTTTAGGTCGTCTCCTCGACCACTTTGGTCTGGATCGACTCCCTCCGTCTCTCCCTCAGAGATACAATCGTTTCTTGCTCACAATGCTGCGCTTGGACAAACAGTTTGGGCCCCTCCGCACTTGTCGTCGGTGATCAATTTTTTTTTAGATCTCTCTAAGCGCAGCTCCTTGTCGCTTCCCTCGTGCCAGTCCCCTTTAGACCTTAGCGGCTCTAGTTGTCTCTCCTCCCTTCGAATCTGACGACCGGTCGGTCCCCGTTCCGACGCTCTCCAGCACTCCCGAAATTCACTACGATAGCTTGAGTACGTACCTCCCCTTTTATCTATTCTGCATCCTCGCTCCCTTCCTCTGGGCAGAACATAACCTCCTTCCTCTCTTCTGTTGACTCCTCCGTGCACACTCTCTTTTCGTTTCGATTGGATGGTCTTCTCCATCTTGTGAGGAATAAAATTTTTTTAGAGATCTAGCTTGCCTAGGCGTTTAATGTTTGCCGCCTGTTGTTTAGTTCGAAACGCCGTTTTCTCCCCCCTTAGCCTGCGTTTGTAAAGCTGAGATGGTCCTCTCCTTTCTGTAGAAGAAGACTTTCATAGGGCAGGAGTATCTTGTTGATCCTCCCCTGACCTACTTCCCTCGCGCGCGTACGCCGCCTGACGCCATCCGAATATTCTCCCATTGCGCATTTGAAGCGAAAGTTCTGTAAGAGTTGCAGCTCCCGACTTTACCCCAGTGGTTTTTTATTCTCACCCGCTTTTATATTCTCTACTGGTTGTGTCTTTTTTAGTCTGAAGAAGCTGCCCGCTCCGGTGCGCCCCCTTTCATTCCATTCTGGTGTGACCGTTCCCGTCCCCTCCTCCGTTTGAGACCAAAGTAGATTCCATTGAAACTTAAGAAATGGAATCTCTCTGAGAGCTTCCCAGCGTCTTGGTTCCCAGGGCCTGGAATCCGGAGCCTTAACTCCTTCCCCCCCCCTTTTTTTCCTTTTCAACCTTTCAAAGAACATCTGTCCACGAAGTGTTCAGTGCAAATTTCCTTTCTCCTAGCAACTGGATGCACATGCACCGAAGGTGTCTCGGTTTTTTCCTACCCGCTAACCCCCCTCCGGAGCACTGAATCACCTCGACTGTTAAGAGAAGACACCCCGATTCGACCTAGGCTCACGCCTACCTCCCCTTAGCACTTAAAAAGAAGTGGAGTTTTTGTCCTCAGGCTCTTTCTATACACTCCCTCCCCTAGTCTGGAGGCTCAGGTAAAATATGTAACCTCGCAGTGCTTTTCAAGAGCAGCCCGAAGTCTTACCCCCCCCGCGGTTTAGATCCTCTAGGCCTCAGCACTCCGTCCCGTGGGTCAGCTCCTCCAAGCTCTCCTGCTGTCCGCGCTGGTACTCTTTGATCTTTCTACCATCCATGCCAAGAGCAGTTTCATTTTGTGATTCTAGCTTCCTTCCTACACGCAATCAAGACCCCTTCCTGCCCCCTTTCTTCGTCTGATCTCCTCTTCCCGCGCCCCCTTAAATCGCAGTGTATTGCATTAAGAGTTCGTAGTTTCCCCCTCCTCCGAACAGTTCGCACTCATTTCGGTCGATTGCGCTGTTCACTTCCTGCTAAGAGGGGTGCGGTTAACCCAGCGCTCGTTTTGAGGAACTTAATCCTTACGATTTCCGGAAGAACGCGGTCAGATTATTGATTCTCTTGGTTTAGTCGGAGGGATCTCATCCAGCCTCCTCCTCCATATGAGGATCCTCACCCTCGTTATCATAAGTAGTAGCAGCGTCTTGAGACAGGAAGACCCTTCCAACCTCTTCGTCTTCTTAGATGTCCCCAGAACGAAGATGGAGTTATATCTCCCTTTAACCTCTCAGATCCGTTTGAGGGCTTCCGAGATGATGTCCTGACTTTAAAAGGGACGAGAAGGCGATTCTCCGTCCACTATGTTCCTTCAGCGCTTGCGTCGTTCTTTTGTTAGGATTCCCCTGTTTTTCCTTCCGTACCCCCTCCCTGGTCTGGTTCCACGCTCTGTAGTCGGTAAAGACAGGGAAATCTTTTTCTTGTCATAATCTCCCAATTCAGTTGGTTGTGAGAGTCTAATCTGACCCCTATCTTAGTTTTCCTCCACGGTGGCGTGTACGTCCCCCGGCATACTCCCCTCCTGCCTACCATGGTTCCCCCCCGCGCGGCCGACTCTAGTCTTGAAGAGAACTTCGTCCCTGATTAACATTCTTACATCCCTCACCCCGTGATCTAAGAGGGCACTGTCTTATCATCTCCATGAGTTTCTTTTTCATCCCTACTCTTACCTCTGACCTTCGGCAGGCCTTGAGCATTTTCGCGATTTTCTCGAGCGCTAGGTGTGTCTCCGATTACCCTGGATCTTGCTGTGCCGCGCACATTCCTGCGTACCCGGACTCGATTAATCCTCTCAAGAGATCCGGACTCTAAGTTACTCCGGTTGCTCCGCACCCATGCTCTTGTTGGGCCCGCACCCCGATCCTTTCTTTCATCCAGAGACGTCCCCCCTGCCTGACCGCGTATGAAGGGGTGATCTGGGGTTGGACTTTGACTCTGTCATCCCCTACTTACGCGAGTTTTCCAGGCTCTTTCGCTTCTCGTTTTCATGCGAAGCCCCGATGGGGTCTTCCCTTTATTTTTTTCCATGGTCGCCGATCTTCGATGCTCTGAACGACAATGAAATCTCTATTTTCTTCGACCTACCTTCTAGTGCCCCTCCCTCGTACCTCTTTTACTAGACCGGATGATGAAAAAATGCGTTAGTGATTGTACGATTTACCTACTACTAGTTGTTAGTACTACTTCTGGCTCTTCTTTGCCTCAGCTTATCTTGACCTTTCCCCAGTTATCAGCTCGAGTCCGACGTGGGCATTGTCCTTTTCTCTCCTAGGCCGTGGTTACCTGTCTAATTTGCTGGGGTGTTTGTAGTTGCGAATTTAGGCCTTATCTTTGGCGGCTTCTCTGAGTCTCGGTTTCTCCTGTCTGACGTTGCGGTGTCATTTTACTTTACCACCCGCTCGAACAATAGTTGGACAGGTGCGTCCAATACTTCTCGGCTTGTCCTGCCGATATATTCACTTATGTTTGGTTAAAGATGGTAGGTTTGCTTTGTTCTGGAGCTATTAATTCTCCGTTCCAGGCCCTTTAACCCATCCTTGAGAGAGCCTTTCTCTTACATTTTATTGTCGTGTCAGTTTTTTTACATGTCTCCCAAGGTGAGACCCGTTGACCTTTACCCCAGAAGTTAATTGAACTTTTCGAAAGGCCGCGGGAAGATCCCTTTACTTCCCTTTCACCCACGTCAGTACCCCAAGTTTTTGGGATGACACGTCACCCTTTTCAAGTTCGCTCTCCTATTGACGAGAGCCTCCCTTTAATATCCCTTTATGCGTTTCAAAAAGATGAAGCGAGATGGAGGGACGCTCGCGGGAATTCCTTTTTCTTTAGATCTCCCTTGCCCTCTCGGAGTCTCTCCCAGATCTTTTTGCGCAAGCCGCTTCGTGACCTGCTAGGTTTTTGTTGTGAGTTGACCCCCCTCGCCACTTCCGATAGACCGGAGAGAGTAGATCCCCGCTGCACTGAGGGCCACCCAAAGATACTCTCTACGCCTCCTAGCTCCCACCGAGGAAAAAAGAAAGTTTTTCTCTACTCCTCCAAAGCTCAGAACGATCGCCTCCCTGTTGTCTCCCAATCAACATATTCATTTCACACACGAGTCATGTCTTTGCTTCCTAGTGAAACTCTTCTCGCCCCCCTGAGCTGACGAGTCTATCTTCGAGAGGTCCCTCTCTCACCTGATCTCCTTTTCCTCTCTTTCTCTTGGCGCTGTCGAGGCTCCTGTTTTCTTTCCCCTAGAAGAAACTATCTTTCCTCTCTTGTCGGAAGCTCTTAGGAGCCTTATCTTGCGCTCCATCTGAGATTACCCGACCTTCCAATTGAAACGATTCCTTTTTTGTCCTCGCTTTTTTCACCACTTGTGGACCCCCCCCACGCGTCAAGTTGAGAAAGCGCCTGCCATTTTTATCCGATCTCTGCGCGTTTGAGTGATGTCTATCCGCTACCACTCACCTGGTCCCTCTTCTTTACCTAAACTTAAAAGTTTCTCCTATTTCCCGGGAAGATGAGAAGCGGAGGTTTCTAACTGCTATTTTACCTGGAGCATGTAAAGTCTTTCCCCCCCGTGATCTCATCTCCGTCTTCTTACCCTTGAGGAGTCCGCGCTCTTTTCGCCGGTGTTTTTCTTTGAAGGACTCGCCTCTGCCTATGAATACTGGAAGATACGCCTCCTTTGCCTCCCATAATCCGTACAGGCTCCTCCTGGTTCGTTTGCTTATATTCCTGTCGCTTTATCGTAACGTGCCACTCCTCGGTTCCCCGTCGTAAATCCCTGTCCCGTAGTGAGCCTTTTTTCGTACCTTTCGTCCTGAGTCCTTTTTTAGAGGCTCGAAGAAGGAACCTGGATCTCCGCGAGTACGATCACCTTTAAACTTCTCCTCTCCCTTGATCGACTCCCCCTCTCTCGGTCTCGAGTGCTGTCTCCCCTTTCCTCATCCTCCGCACTAGCTTCATCTCCCATCTCAGGAGATCTCCTCTCCCCTCCTAATAGAGTCTTCCTACATTTTCTTTCTTTGCCCAGCTGAGAAGGGAGGACTATACAAGCCGAGTCGTAGAGATAGCACACCTTCTCGAGTACAGCTCTTCTCTCTCTCCGTTTGAGAATCTTTGGTTTTCTACGAATGGTGCGAGACTTGCCTGAGTTATTCCCCCCCAATTCTCTAATCTCTCCTTGTTTTTTGCTGAGAGCTTTTTCTTTCTTTCCCCTCTCGTCCCTGATCTTGGGAGTTATCCACCCGAAATGTTGACCTCTATTGCGAACGACGTTTGCCCTCTCCCCCACTCAGATGTTGAGGTGAGCGGCGCCGCCAGTTTGACGTTCTTCTTCTATCTCCTCCTCGTGGGAAACCCGGTACTGGCCTCGCGTCGTAGTTCCTTTCTATCAGAAATTTGAGAGTGAGATGAGGGTCTTTTTGTATTAAAAGGTAGGCACACCCTAGTGCCCCTCATCTCCTTCCGTTTTTAACGACTGTCTGCTAAGTTTCTCGACAGCTCCCTTCTCCTTTCGAGGGCAGGAGTCTCTTCTCTTTCCTTATGGAGCCCGATTTCTCTTACCCCTGCGCTGACAAGAGGGGAATAGTTGCAACAACTTTCCACCGTCTTAAATTCCTCACTCTCGCCAGCTTCTTCTTCCCCTTCTAGGCCGCCGCTCTTATTTTGTAGTCTTCAGTGATTAAAGGAGAGGAAGTCCTCTTAACTCCCTTTTCTCTTAGATTCCTAAGAATTTTTCCTCACTTCGCTTCCAGTCACGAGAGATTCGGATTCATGTGCTCTTCTCCCTTACTTCCTGATGTTCATTCCTAATCCCCTCAGGCCCTGTAGACTCCTTTTCAATTTTGGAATTTTTCTTTCCTCTTAAAATTGGCTTTAGAGGTCTACATCACTCTCCCCCCGCGTCAGCTATAAAATCTTGTCGGTCTCCCCCTTTTCCTTCTGTTTTTCACAGTTTGGTGAACGCCCTCGAACACCCGATCTTTGTCGCCGGTTCTTCCGGTCGGTAGCGCTCCATTTTTCAATCGAGTAGGTCGCGCTCTCTTCCCCGCTCCCCTGACCTGTTAGAGTGAAGTCAGTAGTAGATAGATCGTACACTCTCAGCTTTTTTCTCGCCCCCTCTACATCATTCACTTCACCTACCCTTCTTGCTGTGAGTTCAGTCAGGATCGTCACTGATAGCCCTTAGGCCTTTCTTCTCTTTCAGGTGCCAGATCGTCTCGTCTTGGAGCTCTTTCTTTTTTCTCACCTGCCAGTAGATAGTCACGTTCGGCGATCGTGGGAGATACTATTGATTTTCTTTTCTCATTTCATACCTTACCTCGAGAGAGTAGTTTTTAGTTGAGGACGAAAGGAGGTCGGATCTTCGATCCAGTCTCCCCCTTCTCTAGCCCTATGGGTCCCTCTAGATGGTCAAGATCTAGGTCTAAAGAAGCTATATAGTTCCGGACTTTGAGAGGGAATTAACTCCTCCCGCCCTCTCTAGCCTTCACCTTCCACCCCCTTAAAGAAGTCAGTTGTTCCTCACCGAACCATGACCGGTCACCCTCTCCTTTTTAGTAGTTCCAGGACTCTAGTCCATTACCCAGTGTTGTGATAGGAATAAAATGACTGGTTTCTTCTTTCCTTTTTTTCTGTTAGGTTTTTGATAAGAAGCTTGCCCCTCTGAAGGTGAGCGAAAGGAGTAACATGCTTTTTTCACCACAAATAATCTAGAAGACAGTCTTGTGCGCTCGGGGAGTGGGGGGGAAAAAACAAAAAAAAAACAAAAATACGGGGGTTGTGGGCGGGAGGGTTATTGGGGGATTTTCGTTGGGCGTTCTTTGGGGGGGGGTTTTTGTGTAGGCGGGGAGGGGTTTTTTGGTGGGGGTTGGAGGGGGTTGGCGGGGGGGGGGGGGGGGGGGGCGGGGACGGTGTTGGAGCGGGGGTGTTTGTGGGGGGTGTTTTTTGGTGTGTTAGGTGTTTTTTGTTTGATGGGGTTGTTGGTTGGGTTTTTGTGGGTTTTGTTTTTTGGCGTTGGGTGGGGTTGGGGGGGGTTTGGGTTGGGTAGTTAGTGGGGGGTTGGGGGGGGGGCTGGAGGCGCGGGGGGGGGGGGTGGGGGGGGGGGTGGGGTGGGGGTGGGGGGGGGTTCTGGGGTTCGGGGGGGGGGGGGGTGGGGGGGGAGGGTTGGGGGGGGGGGGAGGGGGGGGTTAGCGGGTTGTAGGTTGGGGTGGGGTGGAGCGGTCTGGGGGGGGGGGGGGGGGGGGCGTCCCCTGGGGGGGGGGTTTGCTGGGGGGGGTGGTTGGGGGGGCGGGGGTGGGTGGGGGAGTGGGGGTGGGGGGGGGGGGGGGTTGGGGGGGTGGGGAAAACCAAAAAAAAAAAAAAAAATAAAAACACCAAAAAACCCATACACCCAAACACCCAAAACAAAAAAAACAACACCCCAAAATTTTTTGAGGGTTTGGGCTTGTGCTTGTCGTTTGGGTGGTTGGCCAGGTTGGGGGGGGGGGGGTGGGGTTGTTACAGAGCTGTGTGGGAGCGAGTGGTGAGGGGTGAGGAGCGGGGGTGGGGGTGGGGGGGGCCCCGGGGCTCGGGGTCTGGGGGGGTAAGACATGCGCCGCGGGGGGGGCGGGTGGGGGGAGCGCTCTTGTTCAGGCGGGGCGGGGGGTGGGGAGGAGGTCGGATGGGTAGGTGTGGGTGATGGCTACGCGGGGAGAGCGGTGGATGGGGGTGAGGGTGCTTCGGTGGGGGTCGCATGTGGTGCTGCTGGGGGCGGCTTATGGGGGGTACCGCGGGTGGGCGGGGTTTCATGGGCTGCGGGGGGGTGACGGGGGGGTAGCTTCGGAATCGTTGGGAGTGGAGCCCAGGAAAACACCCCATCACAAAAAAAAAAAAAAAAAAACACACAACACCATAAAACAAAACCACAAACAAAAAACCAAACATATCAACACAAAAAACCCAAAAACAAAAAACAACCAACAAAAAAAACACCCACAACCAACAAAAAAACACACCAAAACCACACCACAAAAAAAAAAAAAAATCCAAAAAAACACAAAACAAACAAAAAACAAACCCACAACAAAAACAATTCAACACACAACAACACCAAAAAAAAAAAACAACAAAAAAAAAAAAAACAAGCAAAAAACACAACAAACAAAAAAAAGGATTTGGTTCTGCGCGGGTTCGTAAAAAAAACAAAAAACAAAAAACAAACAAAACAAAAAAAAACAAAAACACAAAAAAAAAACAAAAAAACACAAAAAAAAAACAAAAAAAAATTTTGGGTGTGGTTGGGTGGGGTTGGGGTTGTGTGGGTCGGGTTTGGTTGTTGGGGGGGTCGGGGGTGGGCATATGGAGGTTAGGGTGGGTGGTGATTGTTGGGGGGGGGGGTTGGGGGGGGGGGTGGTCGGGGGGGGGCGGGTGTTTGTTTTGGTGGGTTTGGGGGGGGGGGGAGTTGGGAGGTTGTGGGGGGGCGCCGGGGGAGGGTGGGGGGGGGGTGGGGGGTTGGATTAGGGGTTGGTGGGTGGGTGTGGGGTGGGGGGGGTGTGGGGGGGGGTGTGGTGGGTGGGGGGGCGGTGGGGGGTAGGAAACCACCCCCCCCCACACACCAACACAAAACACAACCCAAACAACCACCCCAAAAAAAACCACCCCCAACACACCCCACCCAACAAAAAAAAACCCCACCCCACCAACACCTTTGTCCAGCTGCGAAGGTATACCTGCATCCTCCATTGAGGGTCTTTGCCCCCCCACAGGCAAAGCCCCCACCCCCCCCCACAATTGTCCATCCCCCCCCCCCCCCCCCCCCCCCCCCCCCCCCACCCCCCACCACATGACCCCACCACAAATGAATAAGGAGATCACTTGCTCCCTTTTCCGCCCGGACAAACGTTTCCCTTTCGTTCCCCCCCCGGCCTTTACTTCATTTTCGCCCTTTATCGCGAAATGCGCGCGTTATTCAGAACCTGTACGAATAGCCCATCTTGAGAGGGGATTTCCCTCCCCCACCGTCCCTGACTTCTTCACGAGACGGGCTAGCTCCTGCCCTACCCTTTTCCTCCTCGTCCTTTTCCGCCCCTAAAGGTCAATGAGAAACCCTCAAAGCTTTCCTTTCTGTTAAGGAGTGCATGACGTCGCCTCGGCTTGCTGGCAGATTTTCCTTCTGTAAACTTAGTAAGCGCGTTCCCCTCTGCTGCCCCAGTAGTATCTCCCCAAAAAGCAGACTATCAGGAGGAGATATCCCTTTCCCTTTCCTTTACAGCTTCTCAGTTGCATCGGGTTCAGCTTCTATATTCTATCGTGACAATAGAATTTCCTTTCGTCTCTCTTTCAGATTCGTCCTCCCCCTAATCAAACGTAGACATAATAGATGTTTTCTTGAATGAAGCGTTCCCCCCTCCTACCCCTCTTCCTTCGATTTTTGAAGTCTCTTTGTATTTCCACCGCCCGAGCCTTTTTTTTTTCTTTAGTTATCTTGCTGATTTTAGGTCCTGACCTTGTAGGGGGAGGTTCGCAAACCATATCTTTTGGTCCCACCTGCCCACCCCTCTCTTTGAATCCCGAGTTAGAGGATTATAGCGGAGGAAGTCGTGGGTTCTTTTACCAGCAGAAGTCTTCTCTTTCTCTGCGACAGAAAATCAGTCGTAATTGACAGGCGCCCCCCTCCTGTCCCTCTTCTTCCTTAGATTTTCCATTTAGTCGATGAGTGAATCTTCCCTTGGCTTCTCCCCTCTTAGGGGAAGAGAGCTTTACTCCTGACGAGGGGAATTAATTAGCGATGATAAAGATACCGTTAGCTCTTTTGTCCCTTGCTTTTTTCGTTATTAACCCTTCTTGTTGCCTCAACGACCATCCCCGTGCTCCCCCCACGCCAGATCTTTTATCCTGTGAAAGGTATATCTATTTTACTCCTATTTGTGTGTTTGAGAGATACTTCTGACGACAGAACTGATCTTAGTGGTTACTCTCTTTTTTTAGATTACACACCTTTAGACCCTTCCCTGACGTAAGGAGTCAACATCAGACAGGTAATCTTATTTTCCCCCAGCGCCCCAGTAGTCTTAACATCTCGCTTACATTCCCTCAAAAATCTAATCTTTTTAGGTTTTCGCATCATCTTCCCTTGCTCGTGTTGCCACCTCCTTCCCGAACCGCAATTATTCCAGTTTGCGCCGTTTCGCTTCATGATAGGAGACTTAGTTGATGCTCTCCGAGAATCGGTCGGATCGCGGATCCTGCTCGCACCAGTCCGCTAACCTCTGAAGCCTTCATTGCCCCCTTAGTTGTCTCTTGGTGACGGGATTTGTTCCCCCCCCCCCCCCCCCCAGACCCCAACTTCGGCTCTTTTTTGGTTTACCCCTCCCCCCCTCTACTGATGGAACCCCGCTTAGCCCCATTAGACCCTGTAGTCCTTCTCGAGGCGGGGGGTAGACGTCAATCCCTTCTTCAAGCCTACAGCCTCCCGTTGCCACGGTGTTTTTGTGGGAATTTTTTGGCTGCGAGAGATAATTTTGATCCTGAAAGCTTTTTTCGTTTTTTTTCGTTTCTGTTCTCCGAGACTTCCCCCCCGGCCCTGCAATGCGATTTTTTCCTGATCGACCTTCCAGAAGTCAAAGAAAATAGTACAGTGATAGTTTTTGTTGATGTCTGAACCCCCGTCTAGATTCGCTACGCTCTTCTATTTCACGACCGCTGTGGTGGTCACTCCGGGCTTAGGAAAAGAGATGAGTCCGTTTATCGTCCCTTAAATTCTTTCTGCGGGTTCCTTCTCCTCTCCACCTTCCACTTTGGTTTTATTTTAGACTTCTAGTTCCTGAGCCTTCGAATCGTTCGAGGTTTTTCTTTTTTAGATCGCGATTGTAGAGACCGGTAGACGTTTTCCGTTCCTTCACCACCAAGATAGAACGATCGGACCAGGTCATTCCCAGTCTCACTTCTTTTCATTTCAGCCTGCCCTGATTCCTCACCGGCTGGTTTTCCTTCTGAGGTGGGAAAAGGGGCCTGCACGTTTTTGAGATTCCCCTTCGCTTTCTTCCCCTTCCCCTATGAGGGTAGGGCGAAGAAGTTGCCTACTTTTCTCTTTTTTTTGGAGGAACCGGTTCTTCCCACGGTTAGGCTATCCTTTTTCCCAACTAGCACTTCAGTGTCTCCTCCCCCGCTCTTGTTTTTCCTCCATCCGCTCACGTACCGGCACCCACTTCGAGTATACCCTTTTTGATGCGTCTCCACAAAATGGCTTTTCTTTTCGTACACGCTGCCAGCATGAAAGCTGACCCCAATCGGTCTGCACCTTTTCTGCTTTCTTCCCTACGGTAATGATATACGGTCTGTCTGAAGCTCGCGCTTGCCTTCTTTTGGAAGTTTCATAAAGCAGCGCTCCTTCCATCCCCTACTCCTCTGTGCCAGTGACAGTATCGCCTCTTCCCCCATTATTCTTCTCTTCCGGCTCCGTCGCAGAATGTTCCCTGCCTAGATCCGCAGCTTGTATAAACCTTTCAACTTATTTTAGACTCTCTATCCTTCAACCTAGCCCCCCAGTTCCAGTGGTCGCGGAATAGAGTATCAAGCCAAGAGCGCTTCTCCTTCACATCCAGCTTCCGTTCCTGAGTAAGTCCGCGACCCTATTAACGATCGAGACGAGCTTCTTTAAGTCGATAATTTCCTATCTGTTACGAGCCCCGGCAGCTAGTTGAAGTTCTTTTTGCGAGAGGAGCTTTACTTAAGGATGACTTCCCCTTTCCGATCTCTCCCGATTCTTATCTTCGTGTAAGTGTACTCAGCGCCCGCGCTCCGGGCTTCGTTACCTCTGGAGCTGAAAAGCCTTATCACTTCTACCCTCTAGTTTTTGTGTGACTTTACCCCAAAATTGTTTGAAAGAGCGAAAGGTGCCCTTTCGGTCCCGTCGCCCTCATTTTCTGCCCGGCTGTTGTACCCCTCTCCTGCAGGTTTTTCTAGGCTTTTAAATCAAAAAGTTTTACCCGATTCTACGGGAAGGAAGACCTCGGCCGGCTTCCCTTATACTTTCTACTTCGATCTTCAACCTAGGAAGAAGTCTTTCCGGCGGTCTCCCGTACTGTCCCAAGGGTCAGGTTGGTTTCTAGATGGAACGGTGCGGGTCGGGTTAAGAATAACTTCTCTATTGCCCCCTGTCCTAGCTCCCGAATAAGAGGTGACCTACTTGCCCATCTGAGGAGCTAATGTAGCTGAGCTAGTAGCTTGTTGTGCACCTCGTCTTTCCCTTTGATAAGCGGCTCATTGGTCAGACTTTAAAAGCATTTCCATCTTTTCCCTCTCCGCCGCCCTCATAAGTCACCTGGATATATCGGCGATCACCTTAAGCGCACGTTCCCGGTTTTAAGAGACCTTTCTTTCGGACCGCTATCTTCTTGTGATTTGCTGTTGCGCAGTGTCCCCCTTTTCGACCCAATACAGCAAAGAGTTCCTTCCTTCTCCCCTCCTCTCTCCTATTCCGCGATAGGAGATACTCTGGATGTGCCCCCCTGCTGCGCGATCGGGCATTTTCCCCCACATAGGCGGACCAGATCGCACCCCAGCTCTAGCGCCATCTGACAGGGCCCCTGATCGTTCGCAGAAGTGTGCGTTGAGCCTTTTTTTCAGGCTTCTCCCCTCTCTCCTCCGTTAGTGTGTTTCTCTTTTAGAGGTTATGCTCTCTCCTTCCCGGCTCGGCCCCCGGCTTATACCCCCTTTCCTCCCTTACGATCTGAGTCGCCGAGCTGGCGCTCGCTTATTTGATTATTCTCTTTGTTTTGACGCGGCAGACCGATAGTCTTGCAGGGGGGGTTTTTTTGTGCCCCCACCTTCTTCTTTTTTCGCCGTCTGTCGAGTGAGCGGCTGCGCGACTGCTGACGCTGAGGGTATTTTTTTGACACGGATTCACAATCACTGCGCTGCACCTCTTTATCCCTTCCCAAGGTCCAGGTTCCGAAAGTGGGCGTTCGTAATGGTCTGACTCCTGTTTTCCTTCCCTCGTCTTCGTCTCGGAAGATCATTTTGATAGAATTTACGCGTCACGGCACTTCTTTTATTTTTTCAGCCTTTCCAGACTCTTTGCACACTCTTTCACCCAGATCGGAAAAGGCCAAAAAGTTTGACCAGGTTGCCCTGTTCCCCCCTTCCTCGTCGGCCGCCTCTGGTAGAGTTAAGATTAGCGCTCGCGATGCCGTCCGATGAACGACTTACCGAGCTTCCGCGCCCCTCACTTTGTTTCCGACCCAAGGAAGAAGTTCTTCGACCTTTTTGCCCCTTCCTAGTCTTTTTTTTTCTCCGCCCGTTGTATAGGACCCAAGGTTATAAGCGTTAGAAACCATTTTTCTTCTCCCCCTGTGAGTTTTTTCTCGGCATATTTCCCAGCCGTTCAGATCCAGATCTCGACGGGCACCGGATAGTTGTCCCCCCCCCCATTTTGTTAAAGAGAGACACGCGGCGCCGGTGATCAGGTCTGTTTAGAGTCTCAATTCTTACTCCCTATAAGGTGAGGCTTCTCTTTCTTCCCCCCGTGGAACGCCCTTATTAGGACGATCGTGTAGAGCTATTCATGAAGACCCTCTCCCCCCCGTTTCCTTTCCTCACGTCCCCTCCTGATAGGAACGTCGGCAAGGATCTTGCGCTCTTAGATATATAGTTCATCCTCTTCTGAAGATTTTAGGTTCAAGATATTATGTTGGAAGTGAGGACTCTCTCTGTCGTGAGCCTCTGGTAGGTCCCTTCCTTCGTTGACAGCTTTTTTGTTTCCTTCCATCCCAGAGCGCTCTGATCGCGTCGTTCTTTCGTTTTTTTTCGCGGGGCTTATCTAGTAACCTCGTCCCTGGTTTACCCCTCTCAGGAAGGGGAGAGAATGGCAAAGCCTCCTTTCTCCTCATCCACAACCTAGATCTTCCTTAGCTGCTGATTTTTTCCTAGACAGTAAAATGACCTAGTCGCGTAAATATATCTCCTTCTGGTCAGAGAGCTTGCAGGAAACGGGATTCTTGTTCTCGCAGAGTTTCACTCAACAAAGTGGTTATCAGTACTACGCAGTTTACTCCCTTCTTTTCTTACGTGCCTTTCTGTTTTTTTTCCGTCTCCTTAATCGCGGTTGCGCGGCCAAGGGAAATGCTTGTTTTAATCATGCGTCTACCTTGGCGACAAGTGCAAACGTCCCGGATCTCGTCCATGCTTGCGCCATCCCAGCGGGTCTTCTTGAACTTGGCTATCCGGTATGTAATCTCCCCCGGTTTTCCCCCTGCACAGCGGTGCCCGCCGTGATTCTTCATTTTTGAAAATACGCGCTTGTATTGTTTCTTTTGCACTGAAGACATGTTTACACGGCGGGTGGTGCTTCCCTCTTCACCGCCAGGATCCCGAATTACCACGCGACGGCGAGTCGCGACCAAGCGGATACTCCTTCTCAGGTCTAACCCCCCGATCAATGCCCACTTAAAAACTGAGTCCGTTCTTATCATGAGCTCCCCCAAGTCCCCCGCCTCCTTCTCTGCGGCGGCCCACTGCTGTCCCCCCAATCTCTATCGTTCCCCTGCTCCCGCGTGTCAACCCAACGCGGTCTTTATATCATCCGTTGTTCCCTCCCTTAGAAGGTTTTACTCTTCAGAATTTCTCGAGCAGAGGCGTATCTTTACCCTTTTTTCTCTTTTCGACGAGACCAATCGGTCTTTTTTCCTGTAGGTCATCTCCTCGATTCTGCGTCACACATCAAGTACAGGAAATTTTTTTTTTTTCATATAGGCATCCTCTCCTTTTGACCTAGCGGTACGGTCGTAGGCATTGAGTTTCTTTCGGACCTCCTCAGAGCCCGTCTTGATTGGTCGCGGCTGTCGGCATAGGATCGGGGTGTTGCCCAAAGACTTCTACGTGTTCCACCCCCCTTGCATTCAGTAGATGAGGTCCCTACTGGTCGAGGTTCCCTTCGGGTGTACGGTCTAGTCCTTGATGCGACCCTCACATGACCTCCCTCCTTCCCTTATTAAGACATTTAGACGCGAGACTTCTTGCCTTAACGTTCCGTGTCACTTCACGGTCTCCCCAGATGACCAGACCCCGATAATGGATGATCTTTTTTCCCTTTGAGAAGTTTGAGGTATGTAAGCGAGATGTAAATTTTTTTTTGGATTAGGTCGCCGTAGCGAGGATTATAATTCTGTCCGTAGTGTTTTTTGTCTTTTGTGGCCTTCCCCCTAAAGAAATTAGCTGTCCCCTTCTAGTATCGGCATGACCATGACCTATATACTTTACTCCATAATAAGGTGGTGTTTGTTTTCCAGATTGCGTTTCCCGTCCTGAAGTCCTCAGTGGTCCGCCCCTAATTTCGGGTCTTGCCCAACCTGCTCCTACATGATCCTTTTTTCTATTACGCTAAGGAGGACCCCCGATGTCTTTTTTCCTTTTCTTACTGCAATTGCCCAGTTTCGGCTTACATCGTCCCCCCTACCCACCTGTCTCCTCGTTGACTTTTTAAGAATAATAACACTTGTCTGCTCGTCCGCCCCTCCGACTCTGTTTTCTGGATTTACTTTTGTCTTTTCTTTGTGTCTTCGTTACCTTTGTTTGATCTCCGTTCGCTGATCGTTTCTAGAGAAAGTCGCCATTAATTTACCGCACCACTAACCCTTTCTTCCCTGACCTTGCGATGCTTGTCCGAACCATGAGAGATTTTCCCCCCCTCCCCCCCCCTTTATTTTACCCTTCCTCGAAGTATATTGAGACCGCGTTCTACTTCTTTTTTAGGAGTTCCGACGGGACACCCCCTTCAAATCATACCTTGACCCTTAGAGAGGCCGTCTGCGCCGATCATCCCGAAACCCTTAGTTGGTTCCGACTTTGCGCGTGATGCGTTCTATTTCTTTTTTTCGTTCGACCGGACCTGCAGTCGCGAGGGTAGTCGACTCCCCCTAGCTCTCCCCGCCAGTTAGTCCCATATCTTCGCTTTTGCTTGAAAAAGGAGGCGTGCCCGGAGCTCCGGCTTGATCTGACTTTTTTTGTTTGGTCAGCTTCGGGCGCTCGTGTCCTTTTGCCGCGTAAAATGAACCATTCGAGTCCCTTACCTGAGAAGACCTCCTAAACTTGTGGGGACGTGCCAGGATCGTTCATTAGCTTCCAGCTGGAAGTTTTTTTTTTTGCGCGGAGCTCGACCGACGTTCCTCGGCGTGGCTTTCTCGTTTCCCTTCCCCCACCCGTGTATGCGCCACTGAACTTTGCAGGCATCTCCGCGCTCTTCCTGAGTACCCCCTTCTTTTCCGTCTGTCTTTTATGTGCGGCCTTGGCGTTTGGAAGGAGTCAGGCTACAATAAGTGGGTACTGCGATTTCCCCCCTTTTTTTGTCCTTGATTTACCCCCTGGTTTCCACGGCCCGGCGACTGCGTTCCGCCGGTAATGAATTGTTTCCGAACTGCTCTGGTCCTCTTCTTCTCCTAGAGCAATTACAGTTGCAAAATTTTTTCTCTACACTGGAGTTGATGCCGACTAACCCAGTGTAAAGGTAGACTTTCTTGACTCTGGTAATGAAAAGGGCTTGCCTCTGAAATGTGATTCTGATTTTTTTTTACTCTATGAGATTTCTTTTTAGTTTTTTTATTCGACCTCTTCTTATTTCCTCGCCTATCGCTATCTCTTCGGCGAAGATGCGATGTGCCCAGATCTCTGTGGACCAGACTGGTCTTTCGACAGGCGTTCTCCCCGCCTGTTCGTCAAAAGTACAGAGAATTGACTTAATCTCCCCTCAGTAATAACTGATTCCACTGCAAGCTTTTCTTTCCCGGACAACGACTCCAGAACCTCCGATAGCCTCATGCGGTTTTTTTCTCTCCCAGACCGCAAAAACCCGACTCCTCGAGTCAGGAGCGGTCCCGAGGACCGATCTCTCTCTCTTTAGCCCATTAGATCCTTGTTAGTTGGTCCGAGCTCAATCTCGTTTTCTTTCTTTGCCTTGGTGATCTGCGCGTTCCTGTCCCTGAATGAGTAGGAGATTCCCCCGATGTCCGCGCGCGGTAGAGCTTACTCGCGCGACCTTACTCTTCTCTTAGCTTTTTTTTTGCTCCACCTGACGATTTCGACCCAGCTTAGTGCTTTTTTGTGCTCGAGGTCCCCCCCACCCTTGGACCAAAGATTCCCTTTCGGAGGAGACCTACGGCGAGTGTCTATTCATAGCCTTCGGGCGTGAGTGATGTCCGTCCTTGACAAAGGACATTTTTCTGTTCTCCCCCACGTGTTCCTCACTTATAAAGGTCGACTCCCTTGCGGAGAGGCCTCTTTCGCTCGTTCAATGCATTCGGCCTAATAGATTGTTCTTTTTACTCTCTCAAAGATGGAGGGCTTCGTCCTATCGTGACGGTGGCTGAGCATTCCTCTCTGATCGCTGTCATCCCCAGAGTGCCGCCTACGCCTGTCTTCTACCCATAATTGTTCGAAGTCTCTCTGAGATTTTCTCTGTACCTCTTCGGGAATTAGGCCCCAATCCGCCGAGTGCTAAGGTGCGTAATTGCCAGTTTTCAAACATTTTTCTATTCCTAATCCGCCGACGTGCCCTTATCGATGTTCTCAAACCAGAGGAAAGCTCGCCTTCTTCTTCCGCTCCTCCCTTTGAGAGAGGGATTACCGTTTCCAATTCCAGCACGCCGCCCTCATCGTCTTTCGCAATTATATCTCCTCGACCGGCTATCATTATTTTTTCCCCTTTCTCTTTACGGGTTTGCAGACCACCTTAACCGTTTTTCGGAGCCTCAACCAGTCTCTCGCTTCTTTCCCCCCCGGCGACCTCTTCGTGATTTAGGGTGGCCGTGGCCCCCCCTCTGCCGGGCCTTCGCAGCCCACTTTCTTTATAATCTCCGTTGTTTTTTTTTTCCTAGGATGTTTTCATGATCCGCAGTCAAGTATCGGCCCGGCGGACCCCCCTGGCATGAGCACCGACCTCCTCAGTTTTTTTCTTTATGTTCTTGCTCTCGCGCCTCGCGGGTGCGTCGGCTCCTCCGCGCAAGCGGTGCAATCCCCGCTTTGCGTTTCGTGTAGTCGTATCTATGTCCTCACCGGGAACTGCGAGATTTGGAGTGGATGAGGTTATTGGCTCAAAAAGCAAGTGAGTCCCTGGGCGGCTAAGACGTTTCGCTGAAGGTGATCGACCTCTCCGGTAAATTTATTCGGTCGGTCGTCTTCTTACTTCCTTTTCCCTTCCTTTGACCTTAAGAGAAAAGAGAAACTGCTACGGGCCCCAGAGGTTTCCCCTCGACTAATCGCCGTTGAGAAAGTGAGACCCCCGAAAGATCTGCCTTTTTCGAATTTTCACGGCGTCATTCGTGCCGAGCTCTTATCTAGCCTTTTCCCTTCAAGACTCGGATCAGGAGTAGCACCCGTTAAGTCACCCTTCTTAGAAGCACCTCCATAAGCAATTTAGTCCGAAGTTTTCTATGAACTGTCAGCTTTTTTCTATAGTTTATGGAACCGATCCGGCCAGGCCGATCCCTGAGTTCTTTCTTTTTCCCTGACGAGAGGTCGGAAAGGTTCCCCAACGTGGTCTTGCTTTTTACCCCCGTTAACAAATGGGGAATGGTCGCTTATTTTTACTCAGCACGCCTCCTGGCCTCACCTCTATATTCCCTCGCGGTGTCCGTTCATGCGAAGTCGTTGTCCCCATTTTTTGACCCCCCTTCTAACCCACCGACGGGTTTCTAGTCTAAGGTCTTTTTCCCTTGAGCTACAGGTTTTAAGAGTCCGCTTGGCTCTGCGTCTGTAGTAAGCTAGACCCGTCTTAGATCTTTTCGTGTTTCGACTCGCATCGACCTAGGAACGGTCGGGACCGAAGAAGGCCAACTCAGCCTGCACGCCCTCGCTAGTGAGCTCGTACCGCTACGAATTTAATAGTCTTTTCCTCTGCGCCCTTTATATGGCAGTCACCGCTTTCCTCGAGGAAGATCTGTCTTTTTGACATTTCTTCTATCGTCTTTCTAGTTTTGTTTCGTGTTTCTTGCAGGAGAGGTTGGCCCCATTGAGCCGCCCCCGTCGCGCGTTAGTTGTTGAGGTTGGGCCTTCAGGCGGCGTACGAGATCGTGTCTTCCGAGAATGACTCAGCCTTTTTCTCGCTCTTTCCTTCCTCAAGAAGAGATTTAGTCCGGTTCGCGTTTCTTTTTGAGGATCTCCCTCCAAGCGTTTCTCCTCAAGCCCCTCGCCTATTCATCATCTACTTGAGCAGAAGCCCTTGGCAGTAAAGCGTAGTCGCCTGATCCAGGGGGCCCGCCCTTTTCCCCTTTTTAATTTTGTCGTAGGACTTAAGTTCAAGATCTCTTGACTTTTGACTGTACTTTCAGTTGACTAAGCTGCCCGCTCCTTCGAGTTCCTATAACTGCTGTCATTCCGCGAGAGATGGGACCTTCCCTTCCTACCTACCCCGTGTAGCTGCTAGATACCACAGCGGATGTGTCTGGATAAGGTCATTCTCCTTCGGACCCTTTGACCCAAACTTTCCCAGCGGTCTACAGTGATGAGTTTTTATCAGGCTTGAAGCTTTCTGCTTCTTTCCAGGTGCCCTAGGGTGAGTGACCCCGTATCACCGCCACTCGAGTCGCTAACCTTCCGTCGAGCGCCTCCTCAGATCTTATTAGAAGGACCCATCACCTCAACGTACTGAGTACACACCTGCTTACCCCCCCACCCCATGTACGGTCTGGCTTTCAATTTTTTCCTAACCGTACGAATAGATCTTTTCTTCCCTTTTCATAGAGGCTTCCCTGAGAGAAAGACTCTCTCGTCACTAGATCCTTCGAGATCAGCAAACGCCGGTGTTCAGATCCCGCGATTTAGCTATGGTAACTCCCTTTGCTTTCTTCATCGACCTGGTTTCTAAGAAAATAGCCAAAGTTCCGGTGGGTAGAGAACTTCTTCTAATCCCCCTCGCCCGTAGAAATCATCGAGGCGGTGCATGATAGCGCTCCGCCGCCTTGTCACACTCGCCTGAAGTTTAGGGCTTGCCTGAGCCTCGTGACCCCACCTAATATCCATAGGCGAGTAGATTAGTATCTTGCGCTCTCTTCTAATTCTAGGGGTTGAAGGCCCATTGCGAAGTTTGGGCACCCATTTTGACATTACGATTCCGGGCAGCATTGTTAGAGGTCATCGTTATTGGTAAGTAGTCTTTTCTCCTCATCAAACTCTGCCTTATCTGACGAGATCATAAAATATGGCCCCCTCTCCTCTCGCCAGGCTCAACGACCGCGTGTCTTCTTTCGATTACCGATTGCGCATTTTTTTAGATGTATTAGAACCCCCTTTTAATCCTTTGAGGGATGTCAACGATGCATTCAGCGACGCGGGGCTTAGACGATTCATCTTACGCTCTAGTTTTCCTGACGGAGCGTCGTCCCGTTAGTGTCTATGATGACGGTGTGACGTCCGACCCTCCCTTTATCGTCCCCAGCCGTCGTCGTTCCCGTCTCTCTTTTTTTTTTTCAGTCGTGTGATTCTAGCGGAACCCGTCTGACGTTAAGAAATATTTGGGACCTTTTCCCGGTAGGTTCGTGAAGCCACCCTGCTCTACCTCCAAATAGGGACCCGCCCGGCGAAACTCAGCGGTCGAGATCGGTGCATATGAAAAGACCTCTCCCCCCTCCGTCTTCAAATATAGATATCCTTCAAACTTCATCTAATAGTGACATTGGACCTCAATTCCTCGTGCTGTCATAGAAGACTCCTCTACTTTGGTTCTTTTTTGTGCTAAGAGGAATTTTTCCCCCTTTCTTCTTCAACTCGGTGTCTGTTCCCCCCCGCTCTTTCGATATGGCTTGACGCCCCCCTCCGAAGTAACGACCCAACCGGTTCTGCTTTTCCCTTTTTGCCTCAGCCTCTTACGGACATCTCAGGATGGTTTATCCCACTGCGCGTGTTCCCTCCCCCCCCCGATCTGCTGAAGTAACTAGCAATTCTTTGTCGATTGCTCTCTGATGGGGGCAGGAGAACTCCCCGTCAAGCCCCTCGCTACTGTCTGAGTTGCAGGCGCTTTCGCTGCGCCGCCACCTCTCTTGCTAATTTTCGTTCTCGGTTCGCCTTTTTCGCTAGAGCTTGACATTCACTTCACGGTCTCTTCTTTTCCCCGATCGAGTGAACGAATCCTGGTCTCGAGCTGTGCTCTGACAAACTTCTGAGATCTTGATCACGACTGCTTTTTGGGGGGTTAGTCCACTCCAGGCGCTAGGGGCCCCAGTATGAGTGTATTTTACATCGTGCAAGCCTTCCTTCGGGTTCCATGAGAATGATCATCAACTCCAACCCCCTGCGTGGTTCTTCAGTTTGAGATGGTTTGTTCGCAGCATTGAGGCGGCCTTTTTTTTCTTTTCTATAGCTCGCTTGGTTGTTCAGGTACCGTGGATTTTATTCGGGTACGTCACCCGTCGCACCTATTAGGAAAGGGCCTCCCATGCTCAGATCTTGCCCCTTCCCGAAGTTACATCACCCTGTTTCTTCCCGCTGGCGGTTTTGGCCAGGTAAATCAGGATGAAGTCTGAATCCCTCCAGGTTAACCACTCAGCTGGGGGAGAGGCCCTTCCCCCTGTTGTGGTATGCCCGGTTCTCCACGTTCGGAGCCTCTTTAGCTTTCCTGACTTTCCGCCCGAGCGGTGCAGCTAGCAAACGAGAGTACAGGTCCCCCAAGTCGCTACTCGTCTTTTTTCTTCGACCCTTAACAAAAGTGCGTTTTTTTTTCTTTCAAGGTCGCGGCTGCCGTACAATTCAGTTTTCCTGTCATTTCTTCTGCCCTGTCTGTGATTAGTTTCGCATTTCGTAAGATAGAGTTGGTTGTTCTCCCCCAGCGATCCACTACCCCCCCGATTATCGTGGACCGATCTATTGTGACCCCTTGACTCTGGTCACGCCAGAAGTTCCTTCCGTCGAAAGAATGCCCCTTCCCCCTCTCCGCCTCGACTCAGTAGATCGCTCGCCACCGCCCTCTTGTTCCCCAGAACCCGGCCGAGCTCCGCCCGTCAGATCGAACCGTCTGAGACCTCCTATTTCTTTTTCTCCATGATAGGATTGAAAGAGGTCTCTCCTTTAGGCTGAGCAGTCGACCTTTGCCGATCTACTCGTCTCACTCATACTGGGACGTGGGCAGTTTTTTGAGGAGTGAACGAGGTAACTACCTCCTTTATGAGTAGCGAGATAGTACCCCCTCATCCTCTAATCGGCGCGTCCGCCTCAGTACTGGAGCTTTTATTATAATGGAGTCTGACAGGAAGTGATATACCCCCTTTGGGTTCCTTCCGGAGGTAAAATGGATACCCACGCATCGCAGGCCCGATTTGCCCTAGGGTTCCTCGACCCTCCTGAGCAGTGACTGCGACAGACACTTCCCTTTCCTCTTAAGCCACCTTCCCAAAAGTGTTCGACCGCTCTACGGCTAGGTACCTCCTGTTCGGTTCCCGGTCCTGGCCATTTTTTTGCTCGTCAATGGGTTCAAGAATTGCGTTTAGTTCAGGAAGCGCCTGCGGACATGAGGAGTTGCTTCGACGAGGGGGTGAAGTTCTTCCCTGGGCCTCCTTCCTATATGAGTGCCCGTTTTGATAGCGGAATTCCCCCCTCCTCCCTGTTCCCTAGTGCGAGCTTTTGGTCCGGAGTAGGATATTTCGCGTGATTTTTCACCTGTTCCCAGTAGGTCACTTCAGCTTTGCCGAGAGTAAATCGTCTCCCCTAGGTCCGTCAGCAAAAGGCCAGTCTCACCGGATCTCCGGTCGATCACCTTCCCCCCAATTCGCCACGGTCTTATCCTTCCGAAGTTCTCCGGATCTCTGTGCGTTGTGCTTGTTGCCTCCACGTGTCATCCACGTAACTGTCCGCAGTCGCTCTGTGGACTTTTGCGATCCAGCTTTCTGGTTCACCGCTGCGCGTCTCTGGTGCCTACTTTCCCCCGCGAGGTCTTGACGCTCGCACATCAGCCTCTTTTCTGCGCCAGCCGCTTTTCCTTCTAGGAGAATGAAGGGAGGCTTTTTCCCGTTTCCGATTTTTCGATCCTGAACCCC
>Ga0179593_1329224_pt1 | contig 28793 bp, 42 predicted proteins | sample CZODoug2_1_08_16_FD_185931 | JGI IMG/M metagenome (GOLD analysis project Ga0179593, IMG submission 185931) | Vadose zone soil fungal communities from Angelo Coast Range Reserve, California, USA - CZODoug2_1_08_16fungal (PacBio error correction) | ecosystem: Environmental > Terrestrial > Soil >... | reverse complement strand
TTTGAATCAGGCAATTCTCCTTTTTTTTTTCCCCTGTGGTGTTCCCCTTGTGACCGTTCTCGAGGGGGTACTTTTTTTTTCCCCGTTGTAACAACGCCAAAATGACCATTGCCTTTCCTTTTTTATTGTCTGTGGGGACCATTCTTGGCCCCCCCCCCCAGGCAATTCCTTCCTGATTCCCCCTTCCCAAACCCCCCTTTCAACTTTGGTCGGAGTCGGGCTAATTCCCTTCCGATTTCAGCCCCTGATCCTTGACCCCACCTTTTGGCGTAATCAAGTCACCTCTTTACCCGAAACAGTTATTCTTTGGGTTTTTTAACTTCGGCCCGATTCTTGACCCCCTTCCCCCCTTCCTGTCTAACGGAGGCTACGTCCTCAGGCCAACTGTTTGTCTTCCCGGTGGTTCAAAAGTTTGCTTAGTTTAAGTAAGACCCCCCCGTTCAAATTCTTTTCGTTCGGTCCCCAGTGCAAAGTGACTCGTCCCACAACCATGGCGTTTTTCCTTCAACGGTATGCTTGAACCCCGGCTTTTTTCCCCCCCTTATTACCACCCTCCCCCCTTCTTCCCTTTTGTAACTCTCCCACGCTACCTTCTTTCCTACCCGCATCAAATCTGGTACCTCGAGTGGCAGGTGCTGGAGTGGGGTGGCGTGTTCAGCGACTCCCAGTTCTTTTTGTCAGTGGCGACCCGGCTGGTAGAATCGCCCTTTTTTACCCCCCCCCCCCCGCTCCACGCTTTTTTGCCCGTGACGGAATCCCCTTTCTTCCTTCTTTCTGACGTTGTTCGGAATGGGCGCTGTAGGCCCCTCTTTCAGAGACCCTCTTCTTTTATATCTTTATACCCAATTTGGTTCAAAAATCGACCGCTTTTTTTTCCTATTTTTAAACCAAAATCTGTCCCATTCCAGTCTCATTTGATGCGCTATCCTTTATCCCTTTCTTTTTGCCCCGGTCGGAACGGTGAGGTCGTACGTTTCGTGACTTTCCCCCTGGTGGATGCCCCCTCCCTACCGAGAGGTTCCCCCCACTCGTGGATCCCTCGTTTTGTTTTTTTTTTCCTTTCTCTTCTTACCATCCCTCTTGTTCGGCCTTTTTTTTTTTTTAGGCCGCCGATCTTGGGTGCATCCTATCCCCATACGGCCAACATTGCTTTTTTTTCCTTCCCCCTTTTCCTTGAATGGCGTTATCCGCGGGGGGTTTTTTGTCCTCTTTTACTTTTAGGCGGTCCCCGTCTGTTTTTTTTTTTTTCTTTCCTGGGTTCTGCTCAACCGTGCGTTTTTCCAAATTTTTCATTTGGGTGGAAGGTCACCCCTTTTTCTCGACCCCCCCACGAAAGACGCGGGCTTTTATTTTCCTTTTTCCCCAAGGGGAACACCTTGGTTTTTTTTCCCTCCCCTACCCTCTCGTGTGCCCCTGTTCTGCTCATCTGCCCCTCTTGTCAATGCTTTGTGGAATGCGTCGATTGGGCCCCTTTTTGGCGAGGTTCGCGGTGCTAATCCCTTTTTGGGTGTCCCACATGCTCCCGTGTCACTGAAACCTTTTTCCCCCTGGTCACTTCCTTCTGCCCACATTTCACGCGAACTTCTTTTTTTTTGCTTTTTTCTTCCTTTGACTCTGGTTGCGGCCACGCCCCCACATGGGGACTTTTTTGTTCGCTGCGTCATAACTTTTCTTTTTTCGGCATTGACTTTTTTTGGTCCCCTGATCGTTTCCTATTTGACGGAACCCTCTTCTTTTACTTCGTGACTTTTCTGTTGGTGTCGGTATGTAGGTGCCTATTGCCCCTTTTTTTCTAGTCCTTCGAGACCCGGTTCCCTTTCTGTGGCGTCTTGCCCCCCCTTTTGCAGATTTCGTCTCCCCCACTTTCTTGACCGAAATTTACGACCGTTTTTTGCTTTCCCTCCCTTTTTTCCCCCGGTTCCAAATTCCCCCCCCCCTTTTTTTTTCACTTTGGTGGAGATTTATGCCAGCCCATCCCTACTATGGTAATCCATTTGTTGCCGTTCTTTTTCCTTCCTGTTTATCTTTTTCGTTTTCTGGTCGCTATCAAGGCTTTTTAGACGCGAGCAAAACCGGTCGTTTAGTTTCCTACCGTCCCGCCCCTTTCCCGCAGCCGAAGAGACCCCTTTTTAGCCTTTTACCCCTAACCCGAGGGAGGTCGTTGTGCGCAGTCCCACCCCGTTCTTCTTTCTTCGTTGGAGTGTCCCCCTCCTGGCCTGTTATTTTTGGTCTTCCCCCACCTCGTTTTCAATTTCTTCTTTCTTTCCTTTTGACTTTATTACGGCTTCGTGTTTTTTTGTTTTGGTGTCCTGTCAGCCTTGTTTTACCGGTCCCTCAAGCCTCCCCTTTTTTGTGTCTTTCTGGTTTTTTAGTTCTTTCATTATTTATATTTGAAATCAAGTTTTTTTCTCTTTCAACTCGATTGGGTCTCTCATTTTCGCTTTGATTCCCGCAACTCTGGACTTGTCTTCTTCCCCGCTCATCCATGATTTTACCCAGTTTCCCCCTGTTTTGCATTGATCCTCATACCCCTTCCCCCGATTTCGGTTTTTCAATCCCCCCCTCCCCCCCCTTCTGTTCAATGACAGACCTTTTTTTTTGTCCCCCCCACGTCGAGGTTGCTTTTCTTTTGCACCCTTTTTTCCTTCAAACCCGCGGTTAGCTTTTTTTTTTTTATCTTAATCCTCACGTCTTTTTTTTGTACCCACGGAAGAACGTTGTTTGACTTGGGGGATTAACCCCCTAGGTCCTTGGTCTGCCCCTGCACGCGGGGGTTTGAGCTTTTTTTCTCTCTCTCTCTTTCCTCCCTGTTTTTTTCGAGCTCTATTTGCAGGCTTCGCTTTCTTTTTTTTTAGATTGAGGCTCTTGGAGTTTCCGCACTCCCATCCCGCCTGGTTTTTCTGTCGTTTGTGCAGTCCGGGGTCCGGTGCAATGAATTTCTTTTTTTTTCCCCATGCCCAGAATGTTTTTTCCACGTCTTTTCCGAACTTTTCCCCCCCCCTAGTTCTATCTGGGGTCCCCTTGTTCTTTCATTGAACAGAATCTTTTTTTAATTCCCCTGGCCGCTTTTCCCGCGTGGATTCGGATCCAAGCCTTCCGCTGGATTTCCCCCCCCCCCCCCCGTTCCCTTTTCTGTGCGACTTTTTGAGATCCGAAGGCCCCCCCCAACCTTCCCTCTTGCTTGGGGCAGTTTGTTTTTTTCTTCCCTCCTCCATTCCGGCCTTTTTTGTCGTCCCCTTGAAATTAATGCCTTGTTTTTCCCCCCTTTGTCCTGTTGAACGCACCCAGCCCCGGGCTCTTTTTTCTTCCCGTGGAAAAACCTGAGTTTTTTTTTTCATGAAACCACCCTATAGCCTCCGTCAGGTTCCGATGCAATAATTCCCCCTTTTTGGGGTTAAGTTAGTTCTTTTTTTTTCTGATTGTTTTACACCCCTCACATCGTTTAGGTGGGATAGTCCCCCCCCTTCCTTAAGCTTTTCAACTCACTTCCGGCGTTGGAGTGTTCAGTTCTTTTCCCCGTTTTTTTTTCTGGTCTCTTTTTCCCCCCCCCACTGCGTTTCCAGTAGGGAGCATTGCTATTGTTTTTTTTGCTCTTTTTTGTCTCGTAGAATCGGTTTTCCCGTGTGGTCTATCTTTTGTCCCATTCCAACTCGCGAACCATTTTTTCCGACCCTAACCTTCACCCAACGTTTTCCATAGACTAGGTGCTTCCTAATCCCCCAAAAAGTTCTTCTTGGGAACCCGGCCTTTAGGGAGGACCATTGTTTCTTCCGGTGTTACCTTCTGGAAGTATTCTCCCTTTTTCTGGAATTTTCGTTGGCCGTTTATCCAGTTTGCGCTTTTATTTTTTTTTCCCCCACTGGGGGCCCGGGGTTTGTGCTATTAATTCCGTTTGCCCAGACGAACTGCTCCCTGTTTACCCGATCTCTCCCTTACGACCCCCACTCGTCATTTCCTGATCACCCGGCTTTTTCCCGCCCCCCAGACCCCTGGGCTTTTCTTTCCCGTTGACCCACCCACCCCCCATTTCTCGATCTTTTTTTTGGTCTTCATTGAACCGGTCCCCATTTTGGTGCGTTTCCCATTGGCCCCCATCCACTTCCATGTTTTGACTTTCTTTTCCCTTTTCGGAGTTTGGAGTGTTGTTTATGGGTCGTCCTAATGTCTGGGGCCGCAGTGACCTCTTGGCTTGCAGTCCAGATTTTTTAGTATTCTTTCGACACCTTCCACCCGTCTGAATACTTGCTTCGTTTAATCCATTGATTTTTCTTTGATTGACCATTTTGGATTTTTGGTCTTTTTCCCGGCATGTTTTGCCCCCAATATTAGGGGGGGGGCGCGTTTTCATCTTTTTTTTTTCCCCCCCTTTTACTTGCGATTTATAAATTCGCCCTTTCTTTTGACGCTTTTTTCTTCTTCGTTCTTCCCCCTTGGGACTTCCCCCCCTGTTGCTTGCAGCCCTTTACCCCTCTGGGTTTACCTCTGCAACCTCCTTAGACATTGTTCAAACTTGCGAGCCCTCCACGGCATTCCCCTAGAGCCCCATCTTTTGTCCCGTTTCCCCTTTTGTCTTTCTTTTTTTTTTTTTTCCCCCCCCCCCAACGATCGTTCGTCCCAGGGGGTTTTTGCGGTTTAGAAAAACTTGTTTCTTTTTCCTTGTTTTTTTTTTTTTTTTTTTTGTGCCCCGGCCCTGGAGTTTCTTTTTTTTTTTCGCGCATTGCCCATTTACTCCGTCTTTCATGGTCAATCCACTTGCCCTTCGTCACCGCCTTTGTGCCTTCTTTTTTTTTTTCCCTTCTTTTTTGTGCGCATCAACTGTTCCTTCTTTGTCTCCTGGTCTGGACGGTTTTTTTCCCCTCTTTTTGGCGTTTGCACCTATGTTGTCTGAAAACCCTGTCTTGTTTTTTGACCCCGGAATAATCCTGCGCTTTTTGGCATTTCAGTGCTCAGCTTCCACAAATTCCCCACTTCATCCAGCCACTCTCCCCGGTCTCTGTTCGGGTGGTGTCCTTTTCCCCATTTGTTGAGGACGTTTTTTTTGCCTTTCTCTTCTTCTACCTTTCGCACGATGCCTCGGAATTCTCTTTTGGTCAACACACGCTCGCTTCTCGCCTTTTCCTTTTTTCCAGATTGATTCTTTGTTCGAGACGTTTTGGTCCCCTTTGCGTCTTTGTAATTCAACCCTTCAAGTCTGTTTGCTGATTTCCTGCTTTTTTTGGACGTGACCAGCCCTCCCCATGGTCCTGAGTTTTCCTTCCCCCCCCTCTTTTATTTGTGGGAAAATCCTTGTGCATCGACAAACAACGAGGGATTTCTTTGTTTTTTGTCCCTTTTTGGGACTCCTGCTTGGCCGCCCCCCCCCATTTTTGCCCCATGTGATCACACCCTCGTTACGTTCCCCAAGGTTTCCCTGCCCTGCTCATATTTTCCCTTCCCGTACCCGTTTCAGTTTTTCTTCTTCAATCGTTGGCGAGCGTTTTTGCGTAGATTGCATCCCCCAGCATTTCCTCTTCCCCCCTTTGGTTGGCCTTTGTCTTTTTTTTTTCCTCCTCCCGCCAAGCGGTGTTCATTAGGTGGAAACGGTCTTATTTCTCCTTTTTTTTGGGTTGCCCCCCCCCCCCACCCAAACCGAGACCAGAAGTTGCCTCTTTTTTTTTTTGGTCATGGTTCTTCGACTTCACTGGGTTACTGTTCACTCCACGATTCTGGTTCTCAAAAATCGCCCCCCCTGTTTTTTTCATTGTTTTTTTCCCCTTTTCTTTCCCAAGGTCGCTAGTTCATAGTCTGGTGGTGCCTCCCCCTCTCTTCCCTTCAAAATCCTTTTCTTTTTTCTTCTTTTTCTTTCCCTTTTTTGGTGTTTTAGATTTTTTCCTTCCGTCCCCCAGTTCTTCCGTGGGCCAGTTTTAACGTCTCGGTTTCCCTGGGAAACGCCCTCCCCCCCCCTCCAACCTTGCCCATGCTCCCGAACGTTTTTCTGATCTCAATCTGTCACAAAAACCCCCTTTTTTTAATTTTTTCAAACCGGGCCAACACTCCAAATTTCGGGTTTTTTTACGGGTTCATCTTTCCCCTTCCCTCCACCGGGGGCTTGCCGTCCCGGCTTACCTCCCTTGTTTTTTGAGGAACTCGATTATTTTTTTTTTCTTCTTCTTACCCATCTACGCAATCCGCCCCCTGACCCCAGGAAGGCGTTTTCCTCATGGCATCCTTCTCGACGGTTCTCACCCTTTTTTCTGCGCTTTCGAGCCTTTTTTGGCCCTTTCGCCGTCTTCCGAAGTCAATTCCCTTAAAATTATTTCCCGTTTTTTCTTTTCCAGAACCTGTGTAACTCTATTCTCCCCCCCCCCCAAACATGTTTATTGTTTTTCCCTGACCCCGGCCGTTCTTCACAGTGCATTTTAACCAGTCCTCCCCCTCGGGCACGGAGTTCCGTAAGCTGAATTTAATTTTTTTCTAAGTTATTTTCTCTTGCCACTGCGCTCCCGTCTTTTTTTACATCCTGAAGCGTTGTTTTTCACGCTTTTCTGTTAGCCTTTTTTCAGTTGTTAGACGCTTTTTCCTCCCTGCTCCGATTGTTTCTCCTGAATTGTGCCGCATTCCCGTTTGTTTTCCTGTGGCTGGTGTATTTTCTTTGGTCAGCGGAAGCCCTGGCTGTTATTTACAACCTCTCGGTCTTTTTTCACCACTCCCCACGTTGTTAACATCGAACTTTTTTTTTTTTTTCTCATGTTCCAAAAAAATTGTTTTTTTCAGGAACGAGCCTTTTCAGCTGTTTGTGATAAGTGTAGCCCCCTAGTTTCTGGTGTCGACTTTTTAGTTTTTTTTTTGGGGACTTCCGCCTGCCGATTTTTCTGGACAATTGCCGTCCTCTCTCTCCCGGGCCTTGGAACGGCATTGGTTCATTCCCCGCCGCCCCCCCGACGCGCGACCGGCCTACGGCCCTTTTTTTTTTTATTTTTCTCACCATCGTCTGATTCCCCCCTTTTTTTGACCCTCCTCAAGCACCACCTTGATTTTCCCTTCGCCCCCTGTACCCTATGCTACCCCCCTGGCTTTATTTTTTTTTTCCTCACGAAAGACCGACGTTTTTTGGTTTTCCCTGTCATTTCATCCCGGGGAATCCGTCTCCCTCCCCTATCGATTCCCGCGGGCCGAATTTTTGTGATTGCACCCAGGTTCCACCCGTTTTGTTCTTTTTCTCCGTGCGCCCCCCCTTTCCCTGAATTTTTTTTTTTTTTGGATCCGCCCTCCGCCAGATGGTCCAAATTTTCTGCTTCCCGATCCGCCTTCTTGTGTTCCCCTCTAGCGTGCGGAAGGAAGCTCTTTTTACCCCTTCCACAAATGACACCCCTTTTTCCGACCGCTATTCCCCTCCCCCTTTCACCGCCCTCCCCGTTGCCGATTTTGCTCTGAGGCCGGTTGGCCTTTTTTTTTTTTGTCCTTTGTCCCACCCAACATGGGGAATCCCCTGGTCGCCCTTCTTCCAGCAGTTTTCTCAGATTCCTCCCCTTTTTTGCCTTGTTGTCCAGGATCTGCCTCTTTCCGGAACCCGGCCGTGGTCTTTCGGCCCTTTTTTTATTGTCGGTATTGATTTGCCCGATAACATTCCTTTCCATTCTTCTTCGCGTGGTTTTTTAAACCCGGCCTTCGGATTTGCCGTTTTTTTTTTTTTTTCTTTCCCCGCCCACAACTGGGCTTTCCTCCCCCCCTCCCCTCCACATCCCGGGGCTTTGCCACTTCTGTCGACACCCTTTTCCCAACCCCTCCACCCCCTTTTTTTTTTGATTTTCTGGGAAGCCAGCACTTTTTTTCGGGTTACGTTTCCCCCTGATTGTCGGATCGTCGGATGGTTCTACTTTTTTTTCCCACCGATTCCGTCTGTCTACCCCAGTTTTTTCCTTCCCCCCCCCCCCCAGGATGGAGGCACCTTATCGTTTGAGAGGAGCCTGGCAGTTCCGTTTGAGACTTTTGCTTCTCCCCTTCCCCCGTTTTTTTTCTTAGCTTAAGGCCTTGTTGGTTCACTTTTTCCCCTACCGGTTGCGTTTCTTTTTTTCCTTTTTCATCAGTTTTCAGGCCGGATTGTATCCTACACCCCACCTCGGGGGTGCTCCCCCTCTCCCCTTATCGGCGGTCTGCTTTTTTTTTTTTTTCCCACCTCAGCCTCCCCTTTTTTTTCTTTCCTAGACGTTTCGTTTAGTTTTTCCTATTTTGTATTCCCATGGGCCTTATTTTTTCCTTCCCAAGGGACCAAGCTTTTGTGTTTTAGTTCGAGGAAACCCAATCCCCCTTTGGGTTTATGGCTGTTGATTTTCCCCGCCCCCTGTTCCCTTTCTTTTTCCATCGTCCTTTTTTTTTGGTCCCTTTTGATCTTAATCCCCGTCATGATTTCCCTTTTGGTTTCGCACTCGTTAAGACCTGGCGGCCCAGTCTCCCCTCTGGTCGCGCTGTTCCTTTCAAATCTTTTTTTCCCTTTTCTTGATGTTTCGTCCTTCATTCATTGCTGCAACGGGGCCCGTACCTTTCCCCCCTCTTCTCCTCACGCGGGCTGTGCATTTTTTCCTTAGATCCCCGAATAGTTTTCTCTCTCCCTCCGTTGTGTTTTTTGGAGGGCCTTCGGTTTTTTTTTTAAGTCGCTCGCGTGCCTTGATTTTTCTCCCAGCCTCGGGACTTTTGCCGCGGTTCTGCCGTTTTTTTTCCTTTTTTTAGACCCCCCGTGAGGAAATGAAAATTCTCTGACTGTAAAGCGGTGCCTCTTTTTTCACCCCCAATTTCCCCCCTTACCTCGCAGAGTGTTGGCCAAATGTTTGTTCCTTTCCGAGTGCTGACATTGTTCCGTATTCTTGATTTAGGTCTTTTCCCCCAACCTTTTCCAGCTGATTTGTCCACGACTCATTGGCCGTCGTCACGATCCTCCTCATTTTCGTCGGCCAGACCTATCTTCGGGCAGTTGTGTCCCCCCCTCCCTCACCCCAGCTTGCCGCCTCCCTCACATCCTCCAAAATAAGCATCTCCCCCCCCCTTCACTACGCCCCCCCCCCCAAAAACCAAGCACGGCGCCTTTTTTTCTTTCCCATTGTTCAGACAACCCGTTGGCGAGGCTTCCCCCCCAAACCCCCCCCAGAGCCTTCTGTCCCCCTGGCTCCTTCCCCTTTTCCGGTCTAAAGTTTAGGTTTACGGAAGGGACCGGTTGTTGTCCTTTTTCACTGTCTCCCCTAAGCTCCGGAGGTTTTTGAATGCCCCACCAAATTCCCTTTCCTTTTTTGGTCTTCCCTCGGACGGTCCGTTTTCCTCCTCCTCCCCCACTCTCCTTCCGTTTTTTTTTTTTTTTTGTGAGGGGCGGCGCTTTTGAGTCCCATCCACTCGGTTTTCAGGCTGTCCTCTCCGCATCCTGTGGGGGCCCCAGGCGCTTCCCCTTTTTTTCCCCCCCCCCGATCGCGTAAACAGGTGGCACCAGGCACACCCATTTGATTTCATCTCTCGGTTTCTGGCTTTCCTCCACAAATTGGAAACTTGGGAACGTTTTGTTCCCTTTCTTCTGCCCTGAGTTCATCGAATCTTTTCGTTCGAATTTCGGTCGCACCCCCGCGTTTTTAGAAATCTTCACGTGCCCCCGGCCCCCCACTCCAGCCCCCCACCCCCCCTCTTTGTTTATCTACATGCCTGTAATATTCTTTTTCCCCATGTTATCAGTTCTCTCCCAGACCCCCCCGGACACTTCCCCCTCTCACTGGCCGTTCTTTCCCTTGACAGGGGGCGGCCCCTTTTTTTTTGGTGCCAACCAACCCCACTTGGCCTTCCCCGCTGTTCGATGTTTGGAATTCTTGACTTTTTTGTGAGTTTTTTTTTTTTCCCCCCACATTTTGCCCCCCCCCCCCACCACAGAAGTCCCCTCGGCCCTCGCGTTCCCAGGGGTTTCGCTTTGAATTTCTTTCTCCGTCAAGGGCATTATTTCACTGAATGTGGGAGTTGTACCCGTTCTTTATCAGAGCGAAAACCCCCCTTTTTCTCCCCCCCAACTTTAATGATTTTGGTTTCTTCTTCTAAGTGCTTGATGACCGGCTGGCGGTGCTTGACTCCCTCCCCCCCCACGGACCTTCAACAATCTAGGTTGGCGGCGTTTTTTTCCACTTTTTTTTTTTTTTGTTTGTTGCAGTGCTTACACTTACGTTTTCGATCTGGTTTACGTATTTCTCTCCTTCGCTGACACATTTTCGCGTTTTTTTTCCCCAAGCGTTCTGTCTTTCCAGCTCCCTCCCTGAGAAAATTATTCATTTTCTTGTTTTCTCACTCCACGGGCACTCCTGTCCCCCCCCTGTATGGTTTCAGTTCCCTTGGGAGATCTCGCCGTCCACCCCGGTTCCCGTTTAACCGAATTTCCGTCCCCCTTTTTCTGTAGATGTCACCCTTTTTTTTTTTCGGCCCCCTGGGATGGGCGTCTTGCGCTTTTTTAGGACCTAGGGTTCCCCCGGCTGGCACCCCCTTTTTACAGATTCGTCCCACTCTTTTTTTTTTTTGCTTGGCGAATTACCCCCTTTCATGTTTCCCCTCAAATGCGACTGTTTTTCCTAACTTCATGATTTTTTTACAAGGCTTTTCCGGGTAGTTCCCCCCCTGTTCCCCCAGATTGGATTTTGCCCATTTCCGAGATGGTTAGACTTTTCCTCCCCAGCAGATGGCTCCCGCGGACCCCCACCCTTACCCCCCAGCAATTTTTACCTTTTTCCGGCTATAAAACAAGCGTAGGAGCTTTGTCTTTTCTCTTCTTACCCTTTCTCCCTTTGCTTCCTTCCACGCTAGGTTCACACTCCTGAGTCCCTTCCTTGATTTTCTTCGTTGCTGACTTTGTTTTTTTTTTCGCGTAAACCCCCCCTCCCCCCTTCCTGGTACTTTGCTGATTTCTGTGTTTTTTTTTTTACACAAAGCCTTTTTTTTTTTCCCATACTGGTTCCCTATGTTCCTCTTCCCTGGTGGGAAATCTGTTCCTTTTTTTTATTTTTCACCGAACCCCCGACTTTTACTTGCTTTTTTCCAGAGGATTCTTTGCTTCATGCTTACCATACGTCCACCCCACGGGTTTTGTTTGGTTTTCCACGTTTCATCTTCTCCTTTGTGTCTGAGTTCAAGATTCCTTTGCTTTTTTCCTTTTTTGGGATAGTGGCTTTTTTGAGTCCATGTCGGGGTCCTTTCCCAGTTCTTTATTATAGAGTTTTCCCAGTTGTTTGACCTTTTTTTATTCGGCCAATGCTTTCTTAGGAAAGGAGGTCCTGTTTTCCACCGCTTTTTCCTAAGGCACGCTCCACCCCCTTTTTGACCGGTTACTCAGTTGGTTTGGCCCCCCTGGTTCTTAAGGCACCTTCCTTGGGTTTTTTTTTGTGAACAGCTCTCCCCTTCCCCGTCCCGCGCATGGTCACTTCTTTTGGATTTTTTTTTTGAGCCCTTTCTTCCATTTTTGTGAGACAACTTTGGTTTTTCCTCGTAGGTGTTTCCCCCCTTTATCATTTGTGCAAGTTCAGTCTCCCAACTCCTTTTTTCTATATTCATTTTTTTTGTTGTTGAGAGAGATTTGTTTGTATTTGCGTCTCTTTTCATTGCGTCACGCCTTTTTTTTAACTGTGACGCCATTGTCGGACCCTTTTTTAACATGCTCGAAGTGTCCCCCCCTTGCAGTCCCACCCCAGGACTTCCTTTTTGTTCCGGCCCACCACACAACTGCTCAATTTTTAGCCTGGTCTAAAGTCGCTTTCCTTTCTCAATCAACCGCTTGTCCTCTCTTGACTTCCCCACTGGATTGAACATCCCCCCCTCTTTCTCCTTTAGGGTTTCTTCCAATCCTCCATTCCCGTTTCAGGGGTGCCCATTTTTTTTTTTTCCTTTGTTTCTGGCCATCCCCTTATCCCCGTCTTGATTCCCTCATTTTTTTTGTTTCGCGAATTTGAGTTCTTTTGCGGCAAAATTTTTTCGGCTAGACCGCCAACTCCCTTCTCTGGGTTGTTCGGGTAACCCACAGGGAACCTTTCCCTTTTTACCCCCCCATGACGGTCCGTGTCCGTTGAACAGGGGTTTTTGACCTATTTTTTTCTCCCAGTTTCCAGTGTTTTTTTTCCACACAGTGTAGTACCGATGTTCCCCTTAACGATACCCCGCTGACCGTTCCCAAATTCTGGTCCCCCTCCTCCTCCTTGGCCCTTGCTTTGCCGTGTCCGGCAAGCTTCCCCCCTTTTGGGTAAGTGGTTAGCCTCTTTTGGAACCCACCCCGCTCCCATCTTGAAAGACCCTCCCTTGCTTTTCTGGCTGTCCTTTTTCCTATGTTCGCCTTATTTTGCCTTTTTTTTCCCTTCTTCACAATATCGGCTCTTCTTCTCACCCCCAGCTGGTTCACTCTTTGTCCCTGGTGGGTTTAACTGTACAAAACATTTTTTTGTCTTCCACGAGTTTCCTTTTCTGTGCCCTTTATCTTTCTTTTTTCTTTTTTTTTTGGGGCCCCCCTCTTCGGGGCGCGTCTTTTTCGCCATCGGTCTCCCCTTTCGCCTGGGCCCTCCTTTTTTTTTTTTGTCACCTCCGCCACCCGGGGGTTTACTTTTCCTCTGCTTTCATTTGTGCGGCTGTCCCCTTTGAAGGCCGACCTAGGGTTTCCCTTCCCCCATTCCGGACCCCTTGGCTTTTTTCCTCAGTTCTTTGAATCGCTGTGAACCTGCTTTCCGTCCCCCCACCACCCCCCAACAAACACAAACCACCCAATCCACAACGCCTCTTCCCAACACCCTCACCCCACCTACCACCACAAAACAAATAACCAACCCTACTACCAACCCCCAAAAAAAAAACCACCACCAACCAACCCCCAAACAATACAACTTTGCAACACAACAATACAACAACACAAACCCAAAGACCCAAAACACAGCAAATCCCCTCAATTACAATAATCTCATCCTTACATAACCATGAAATTCAACTCCTAAACCTCTCAACACTTCCCAAACATACGACAAATCCCCTCACCACAAACACCCCACCGCAGAAAAACCCAACCATCTTCATCACCTAAATACAAGACTCATCACAATCAAAAAAACAACAATTCCCCCCCCCAAGTATACAAAAACACATAAAAACAAACACCCCCACGCAACTTAAATCAACCCCACACAATCGCAAATCTCCATCTACAATCCCCCCATCAAAAAAAAACCAACTTTAATATCCCTATAAACAATCATCACCCCCCTCATTCTCTAAATCCAAACGACTCAAAAAACCCTCACCACAAACACAAAAACCTACTACCAACCAAAAACCAAACTAACAACCACACCACATCTCCACTCTAAAACTTCAACACACAAGCAAAACCACTAAATCGACACACCCCAAAACAACCACTACCCATCCCATCCACCTCACCACCCACAAACCCCCATAACCACACCCCCCGCCTCCCCCCCCCCCATTGCGCTGGAAAGCCCTTTGGTCTTGTTTTTCGGATCACTTTCTCCCGGAAGACCGTTGTTTTCCATAGCCCTTCTGTCTAATGCTTGGCTGCAACAGTCCCCGGTTTTCCCGCAATGGCGCCCAGCCTTCCCCCCCTAATATGAGGCAACCTTTTGCTTTCTTTTTCTTAACCCTATTCATGCGGCTATAGCATTTCTCCTCGGGCGGTTCGCGGCCGGGTTTCCTGATCCTGAAATTGCTCCAGGGCAAATTGAACTCCTCAGTGCCCTTCGACCCCTTTCCCCCTCTATTGGGGCGAGTTACTTTTTCTTTTTAAGTGGGGAATTTTGCGGCCACCACAACGCCCCCCCACCTTTTTGATACCAGTTCTCTTGATCCCTCTTATTCATGCTCGGTCCAGTGTGGCTTTTCATCCTCGCTTCAAGTGACGCGAACGCTTTTTATTCGGAATTTTCATATTGTCGGTATGTGAGTGTGAGTCTACCCATGGCCCCTTTTAGTTTTATGAGAAAAACCTTGACCCCCACGGGCTGACTGTTGCCTTTTTTCCATCGAATCTTCGTACATGGGGGAGTGGTCCCTTTTCATTTCTTTACGAGCCAGCTCGTTCCTTTTTTACCATTTTTCTCCCCCAAAAACGGTGGTGTTTCTCTTAGCAGCCTGGCCTAGCTCTTTTTTTCCACATTTTTTTGACCGGGGATTATTGATTTGTTTTTCTCTGATGGGTCTATCTTGGTTGCAACCGATTTCGTCTGATACTTAGACGACCCCCAACCCCGGCGTGGTTCTTCACCTCCCACTCCCTCCTGGGTTGATTTTTTTTCTTTTTCTTGTTGAGAATTTTTTCTCCTTCACGACTTCAGTGCTTGGAGGAGTGCGTCCCCCCCGGTTTATGGCCCCAGTTTCCACTCACATCTCGGGAATTGGTTTTTTTCAACTGCATGGAAGGCTTTTCCCCCCGTCCCCACCTCTTGTTTTTTTACCCTTGTGTCCGGGGCTCCCTTTCCTGCCTGTGGTCTTTGTTTGTTTTTCATTAGTCATTTCTTCGGTCCCAGCCTAAGCGATTTCTTTTGTTTTCCTGGTTATTTTGCCTGGCTTCCCCCTGTAAATCCCCCCCGACCCCGGCTTGTTTGGTCTTTAGTTCAGGGTTTCACCCACTGCCCGTTGGATTTTCTGGGTCATCGACGTTGGCTCCCTTGGTTTTGCCCCTGGACTCTTTTTTTCCATTGTTTTATTGGATCCCCTCCTCCCCATCCTCGGCCAGGCTCGTTTTCACCCTCTGTCATTACAACTACCTTTTCCCGATTCCCGGTGCGCGTTTTCACCTTTTTTTTCCAAAACGTTTCGTTCTGGGGACTTCGCTTCCTTCAACTGACTGCAAACCTTTTCATTTCCCCCCCGGCGGCAATGTTTTTTTTCCCCCTCAAACGTGCGGTTGATTACTTTCGTGCGCCTATCTCTCCCTCCTCCCCTTGGTTGTTGTGGTTGTCTCACGATCGGTTTTTCAACCGTTTTTTTTATGATGGATACCATTCGGAGGACCTCCCCCCCCAGTTGTCCCCGGTCTGTCTTAATCCGCCCGATTCTTTTCCCCTGACTTTTTGCCATCCAACTCTCAAAATCGGAACCGCGTTTTCTTTTTTCCCCCTTTTTCAAATGCGCGACCTGATCTTTGTTTTTTGGTCCTTTCACATCTGTGGCCTTTGCTTGCTGTGTTATCTTGTTCGTACCCCGTTTTATTCCTTTCCCAGTGTTTCTCTGTAACAGACATGTTTGCGGCCCGAGCACCGCGCCAAGGGTCCGTCCAACACTCCCAGATTCTTCTTTCACTATTTGTGGTCTTTTTTTCCCCCCCCCCCCAGATTACCGTTTTTGGTCCGCGCTTTACCCCATCCGAAAATTAAGGCTTCCGCTTCACCGGCCCTTTTTTTTTTTCAAACAAAGCAACGGCCTTTTTTGAAGTCCCTGACACTTTCCACCAGTCTTTTTTCCCCTTTTTTCCCCCACCCCCCCCACCGTTTTTGCGGGGATAACCCCCTTTTCTTAAGCTTTCAGCATATTTAGTTCCGTTTTTGTACTCCAGGGCAATCCCCTTGTTTTTGATCCCGCCCTGAACCTTTCCCCTTAGGTGGCCTGCGCCCACCCCTCTTAATTAGGATATCCCCCTCAGACCGGTTTTTTCCACTAAGTCCACACCTTTTTCTTTGCGCGTCCCCACTTCTCCAGACGTAGATGCCCCTTTGCCCCCTTCCCACGCGTTTGTTGATTCGTTTCCGATCTTTTTTTTTCTGAAACCCCCCCCAGGTCTTTAGCGTTTCCCCATCAACCTTTTTTTATCCCTCCAACAATTCATTTCCTCCGGCAAAACTTTATTCGCTCTGGCGCTTCCCTATCTTTCCACCCCCCTTTTTTGCCCACTGGCTGGCCCACTCCCACCCTTTCCCTTCCCCCCCCCCCACCTCCCGACCCCCCCCGGAGGACCCGCAATGTCGGTTTTTCCCCGGTGGTTCCGGAGTCCGAACTTGCTCGTAGTTTTTCTCAAAGACCTGTTTTTTTGCGTCATGTCCGGTCCTCCCGACGGTTCCCCCAGCCCGTTTTTCTCGAGAAAATGTCTCCTATATCCCCTGAATTTGTTTTTTTGAGAGCCTTCAATTCTAACTCCGGAATTAGTTTAGCCCCCCAGGCGGGTTTCTTCCCCCCCCCTTTTTTTCCGCCGGGCATTTTCTTAAACACAAACTTTTCCCGCCGGACGGCTTCTCTGATGCGCTCACTTTCCGGTATTTTCCAATCTTGGTTGCCACCCTCACTTCCATTAGTTTGGGGCATCGCGTCCCTTCTTTTTCTCGTGTATTTAGTATCTCCACTAAATTGGACGTTTTTCCCCCTGAAGTCATTGCCTTTTTGTTCCCTTCTTACTTTTTTTTTTTCAGCCACCCCCTTCCCTCCCCAGATTTTCTCTTGATTTATTTCAGCCTATCAATGTTCTTTTCTTTCGGATTCCGAAACGTGTTGCCCCTTTCGGGGATTCCCCATGGGACACTGTTCCTGTTTTTTTTTTTTACCAAATTCGGTCGCCCGTATTCTATTTTGTTTTTTGACCGTGGCTTTTCGGTTCTTCCACTTGGACGGGTTTTTTAGGCTCAGCGTCGTCTTTCCGCCCCCGTTGACCTCCTTCAACTCTCTTTTTTTTTTTGGCCCCCGGTCACTCCACGGCATGCTTGCTTTTTTCCCCCCTTGTTTGTAAGTCATTTTTTTTTTTTTTTTCCCACGGCCTTCAAAACCGGTCGCTTTTTTTTTTCCCCTGACCACTTGGCTGGGAAAGTGATTTTCGTTCCCCTTGAAGTGGGGATTTTTGTGCAACGGCTTTTTGTCTCTTTTTTTTTCCGTCGTTGGCCTTTCCCACCCGTTGGCCCCGATTTGTTCCCCCGGACGACGGCGGTGCGCCCCCTCCACCCCGTGATGTTGAGACTCAAAATGGCGGTTTGTACTTGACCTGTTCCCCTGTTATGTTTGTTCACCCAGCTTTCCGGTTCCCTTTTCTTTTTTAACCCCCCCTTTTTTGGAGTTTACCACCGGGATATTTTCCGGCACGAAAGACTTAGTTCAGGCGGAATCCGAACCTTTTTTTCCAGTGACCTTAGTGTACTTTCTTCTCAACACCGGCTGTTCTCTGAGCGGGGGGGTGGTCTTCTATTCTACCCCCTCTCAAATCTCTTCCCCCCCCTTCCTCATGAGGACACTGCCTTTTTGCCACACTTCTTCTTCTGTCCAACCTCCTTTATGGCGGTATAGTCTTGTGCTATGTTAGGGTTTTTCCCCCGATTCCTGGTACTCCGGGGCTGATTTCTTAACGTTTTTTCCCCCCAAAGAAGTTGTTTCCCCCCAAAGTTAGTCGCGACCCCCGTTTGACCTTCTGGTTTGCCTTTCCCCCCACCGAACAACCAATTTTCCATCCCTCGGAGGCGCAGTCAATCTGCTACACGTCGCCCAAGGTGGCTTGACCTTTCCGTTTTTTTTTTCTGCCCCTTCCAGTCCCACTTTTTTATGCTCGTTGGCCCCGTATGCGTAGTCTTGGAAGACCCGTTTCCATTTTCTAGATTTAGTCTCCAGGGTTCTAGTGTGTCGCTCTTTTTTTTTTCAAGAGAGGTTCATTTGGTTTTTCTTTTTTTTTTTTAGTTGCAAGTACGTTATCCCCAGATTGTTGACTCCTTTTTTCTCCTGGTGTGGCAGCGCCATTTTTAATGTGTGACCAGATCCACCTTTTTTTTTTCTACCGTAGGTGTATTTGGTGTGTTCGGGCTTCCCTGTAGGATCCCTTTTTTTGGTCTTACTGTGTGCGCATGACCTTTTTCTTTTTTTCTTCACTCCCTTTTTCTGCCGTCCTCCCCTTTTTTTGATCCCGAGATTTCACACTCCTTTTTATGGCCAACAGTAAGCCTTCCCTTTTTAACCATGGGACGCCATGGCTCATTTTTCCCCCCCCTCCCCCCCACCTGCCTCGCCACGTTCTTTCCTCTGTCACAACCAGGACCCTGGCCGCCCCCCCACCACCTCCAAAACCAATGATTTCAACCCTTTGTTTTCTAGTCGGGCTACGGGACCCCGTTGCTTTTTTTTTTTTTCCTTGTCCAAACTTTGTCTTTGCCGTTTTTTTGCTCCGACTTCCACTGCTCTGCTGGGTCTTCCCAATTCTTGTTTTTTTTCCCGTCTCGCCACCGATTATCCTACCCCCTTTTTTTGTTTTTTCCCTGCCTTTTACTTTACTTTCTGGGACGGCTCACCAGGTTGCTATTTGAGTTTGGTTTCCTTGGGCCAATTTTTCTCTCTGAGGGCTCAAGTCCTTCAAACAGAACAAACATTTTTCCTTGTGGTACCAGAAACCCTTTTCCCCTTTCCCTCGTCCACCAACATGGTCCTTTTTCCGTCTCACTAAAGAAACCATTGAGGGTTGGCTTTTCCCCCCACAGGTTCAGTTTTTCCCAAATCATCCCGTTTTCCCCAAGGTAATCCTTTTAATTTTTCCCCGCCTAAATGCATCCCTCGCCGCAATTCCTTTTCCCCCCTGTTTTGAGTTGTGGCCAGGTAGCGTTTTTTTTTTTTAGCTAGTCGCATCTGGCGAAGCTGGTCTACCTGAAGCACCCTTTTACTCTTTTTTTCCCTCAAGACCGCATCCCTTTCTAAAGTGCTGGCTATTTTTCCTTTTGACAGCGGGATCCCCTTCCTTTTGATAGGACCATCTTCGTTTTTCTTCCTCCCCTCCCCCCCACAGTTGTTCATCGCCACGGCGCGGTTTTTCCCCCCCTTTTGTCCCCCACCCCCATCCGCCCCTCCTCAACCCCGCGGAATTTGCTTACCCTGAAGTTTAGTCGCCCGTTTTCGTTGCTCTCTTTGGTACAATCGCGCCCCCTGTGATGTCTTTTTTTTGAACCTTGCTCGCAGTTTCTCCTCATACTCCTGCGTTTTCCCTTTTTTTGGCTTTCATCGTTGGCTTTTGGCTGGGTGATGGCCGTCCCGCTTCTGGTTGGCTCTCCCCATGACTTTTTTTCCCCCACCTTTTTCTTTTTTGCTCCTCGCTTTTTTTTTAGTCGCGTGCTTGAACACCTCCTGGGCGTACAGGAGCTGTACATTCCGCCCGGTGCTCCCCCGCTGCCCCCCCCCTTTTTTTCTCCCCCAGATTCCTCTGTCCCGAGACTGAATTTTCCCCAATCTGCAACAGTCCCCCCCCCCCCAAGTTTCTTTCCCGTTCAGACCGTGCCCCCTACAATGCTTGAGGCAACTTTTTTAGAACCTCCCTTTCCACTGCCGTTTCCCCCTGAACCGAATGCGTCACGGATTTTGATCGTTTTTTTTTTTGATTTTTTTTTTGCAGGTTCAGCTCTGTACCTTTCTCCCCCCATTTTCACTTCCCTACGGGTCTTTTTCTCCATTACGACCATTTCGCTCCTTTGCGATGCTCTGGCCCCTTTTTTTTTTCCCTTGCTTGGTTGGTTTATGGCACGCCCCTTTTTGCCCTTTCTGGTCTGCTCCCATCAATTTTTCGCATTTTTTTCTTGGTGGTTCCTTATTTTTTCGACCGCCCCCCCATTCCCCCTTGAACAACCCGCCGGGTGCCTTTTTTTTTGCGGTGTGTAGGTATGAGGTTTTTCTCCCTTTTTAACACTTTTTTTAGGGCTCTTTGTCCTTTTGCAACCGAATCCCCGTTCTCGGTTTGACGTTTTGACCGGAAGTTTTCTTTTTCCCGGGTTTTAGGAACGATTTTTTCTTTTACTTTCTTCGCCCTCCGGCATACCTGTCCCCCCCCATTTTCCACCCCCGGTTTTTTTTTTGAGATCTGGAAACGCCCTCAGTTATGTCCCTCCATTTTTTGCCGAGGATTATTTTTCTTGTTTTTTGCGATCGTGATCGCCCTGGTGGCCACCGCTTCGTCTTTTTTTTTCTTTTGTCAAGCAAACAACGCGTTTCACCCTTCTTTGATCTTTCTCTGTTGGCCCGTTGGGCTCTTTCGATTCCCAAATCTTTCAGGGGAGGATCAGTTCTTTTTTTCCCTCTTTATGGCGCAGTCCCCCTTTTTCTTTTTTTAGTCTTTCGACCGCCTTTTCTTTCACCCCTGTGATCCTTATCGGGCCGGGCCTTGATCGGTGGTCACCTATTTTGCCGGTTTCAGTGTCCTTCCCCGTTTTTTTTTTTGTTTTTTCCCTTTCTGGTGGCCTGCTCATTTTCCCTACAATTGGACCCCCCCCCCCCTCGTCTGGCGGAGTTCGCGACCACCTCTTGAGCTCTGTTTTTTTTTCTTTTTTTTTTTTTTATTTCCTCCAGGGCATGCTTTTCCCTCCTTTTAATGCTTTGGCCCCCCTTTCACCCCCCTGGGATCCGATCTTCGGGGAATTCCCTTCTGTCGAACTACCCCTTTTGGGGGCGTCGATCCTTCGCCGCTGTTTGACCGGGGCACGCGTTCGCTTTTTTTGTTCGTTCTTCCTCTTAGGCCTTCCCACCGGTCGACTGTTTGTTTGTGGCAACCTTTGTTTTGCTTTTTTTCGCGGTTCTGGGGACACCTCCCTTTTTTTTTATCGCTTTCCGGTCCATATGCTCTCTCTTTTCTCCTTTTTTTTCTGATTTTGAGGCTTGTTCGGAAGCTTGGGTTTTCATGATGATGTATCCCAGTTTTGTTTTTTTGTGGCGTTTTTTTTTGACCTCACTAATACGCTTTTGTTGTGGCAGGTAAATCTTTTTGGTTTTTTCTGCCCGGAAGACCGAAACTCCCACTCACGAGGAACGTTCCCTTTGTGCCCATGTCCCCCCCTCTACCTCGATCGTTGCCCTTTTGTTCCCCAGTGTAACCTCTCTCTTCGGCACTTCCTGCTTTATGGCGGAATTCCCTTGCCAATCCTTTCCCAAGGTTATGTTAACATTCCGTGAAGCGTCGAGTGCTAGCCACCACTTTTCCGATTTTTTTCCGGGTTATTCAAGTTTTTCTTCCCCTTCCCTCCCCTCACGCTGGCTTGTTCAAATAGACCCTCCCTTCCGTCCCCCCAGGAAACCGTCCATTCCAACCGGCGTTCTTCATTCCCCACCGATTATGAACCAACCAGGTTTTTTACGTCCCCTCCCCCTACGGCCCCTCCGATACCTTTATCGCGTGGTTTTACGGTCCAGGGCCATGGTTTTTTTTTTTGTCCTTTTCCGTCCCCCCGAAATCCGCTCTTATTTTTGACCTTTCTCCAACCACTTAGCGGCTCCTCCCTCGAAGGCCCCCTTTTTTGTCCTGCTATCCCACCAGTCTCTTCCCTCGCGGCAGGTCTTGCCTTATAGATGCCTCCCCACTGTTTTCTTGAGTCTCGACGAACTTTTGGTTGGCTTCTCTCCCCGTTATTCCAAAAAATCCCAATAATCCGGACCCATGCTCCTATTGGCTAGGGGGATGTGCCTCCTCCCCCCCAAAACCAGTTTGGTCAAATGTCGCCGTTGGGCCATCAATTTGTATGCCGGAACTTGAGACGGCTCCCTTTAAGGTGGAATATTCGGGTTTTTGTGTCGCACTCCCAACGTGTGGTCGACTTCCCTGTCACTCGACCCCTGTGTTGTCGCCCCCGGTTTTCTGACCCTTACCAGAATGCACCCTGACATGTGTCATATTCTCCCTAAATAAAGACCCCGGGCACCAAACTGACTCTCTGTGGTCCCGTCACTTGACGCGTTCCGATATGGACCCCCCCCCCAAATTTGTCCTCGCTGAACCTGCTTGGCTTTTCCCAAGTTTTGGTCCCCCGTTGTGGTTTTTTCACCATTGCAAAACACCGCCCCCTTACCAGGAAACAGAGCCCCTATTTAAAGGTCAGTTAGGCTGCCCTTCCGTTTTCTTTCTTCTAAATGTTCCATGCCCACGTTTTTCCTTTCCTTTTTCGTTTTTTATGTCCCCCAGGAAAGCTTTCCGCCCTCGCCAACCCCTGAAATGAGTCTCCGGGACTTTTGACTGGGCATTGTCTTCCAGATTTTCTCTGTCTCCTTTTTCCCCCCGTTGCCTCCCCAATATTAGGGGCGGGTTCTCCTTTTTTTTTTTTTTTTGGCCCCCCCCCCCCTGTTACCCCCGTTCCAACTTCTTCCGCCCGTCCTGGCCGCTTCTTTTCTGGGCTTCCACAAGGACATCGTCCAGGGAGTCGTCGTCTTAGGTCTTCGCCGTTAAAGGAGCTCGTTCCACTCTTTCCTTAGTGTTCACCCCCCATCCCGTTTCCCATGGTGAGGGTTTGACAGATCTGTCCCCCTTTCTTGTTTCGCATGTCGTCCCCCCCCCCCCACCCCCACCCCGTCCCCCGCGGACGCCCGCGCGCCTCCACCCCCCAACCCCCAGCACCCCCCCCCCACCTTTTTACCGTAACACACCCCCGGGAGGGTTATGGCTGGTTTCCAAAGCGAGGGCCCGTTTACGTCGGGGCACCCCTTTCCCTTATTTTCTTTTTCCCACTACTTCACTTTTGGCGGTTGGACGTTACCTCTTCTTTCCTTATGTGCGCATCACACTGCTTTTCCCTTGTGAACTGGACTGCTTTTTGTCCCCCTGCTCTTTTTGAACCTTTGGCTTTATTTCTATTACCCGAGATGTCGAATACTCCCCCGGTTTCCGCTCCCCAAATCCCACACTCCCAGCCCCAAGTAGTCCCAGGACTGTCTCTTTTTGACTCACCCCAATTTTTTTGTTGGCGGGTTTCTTTCTTAGTTACAGGCTTCCCCCCCCCCGCCTTCCGTGCGAACACACGGCCACCCTCTTTTTACCAGATCAAGGTGTCCCAGTCTTTTTGACGATGTCTTCATTTTTTTTTTTTCCGCGTGCAAAATTCCAGTGTTACTCCAGGATGCTTATTTCCCTGGTGGTGTACCCGCCGGTTTCCCCCCCCCCCTAATTGTTTCGTACGCGCCCTTTATGTTTTTTTGTTGGGAATTGTTGAACTTTTTTTTACCGAACACCCCGTTCTTTTCTTGCCTTCTCAACTCCTTCCCTTTCCTTTTTCTCCCCCGAAAGCCATCGGCTACCAAAGGTTTCTTTCCTGTCGATGAATTCTGTCGTTAAACGGTGGTTTTTTCTTCTTGGTTTTATGTTTTGGAGTATTAGGCGGTCGATTTGAAGGGGACCCCCGATCTCTCTTCCTTACAGGTGTCAGTAGGGATTGCGCCCCTCAGGTTTCCTGCGGGGGCTCTTTTTAAACGTTTCTGATAAGCCCGACCCAACGTTTTTAATCATTTGTGGTTTTTGTGTGTCCCCGCGCAATTCATTTCCCTGGTTGTTTCTAGCTCCTTGTCATCGACCCACGTCGGTTCGCGTTCACTTTGTGGTCTTTCTCATAGTCCCATTTATGAGTTGACCCGTCCTCCCTTCCTTCTTTTGTTGCCTTGATATTTGCTGATTTCCCACCTTATTTTCTCCCCTCCGTTGTTGTTTTTGATTTGTCACTCATTCCTTCTTTTGCCTTGCGCCCCCCCTTTCTCTTTACTCCCTTCCCCTTTGAAAGCCCATTCTACGCCCATGGACCATGCTTGTGGGTCGATTAGGTGGGACCCTTGCCACCCCAGGCCCAATTTCCCTTCGCACCCCTTTAACCCTCATTCAAACCCTTTTTGGTTTCCCTGGCACAGTGACGTTAGTCCCCCCTTCCTGAAACCGCTGGACCGAAAGTTCCCTCTCACCAGGACCCACTCAGAGAAGCTTGGTTCTTCCCCCCACCACCTCCGAACCCCATTTCAGTCCTTGTACAAGGGTTTACGGATCCTCTTTCGAACTGCTCCCTCCTTGGTTTTTGCCGGCTTTTTGAGCCTTCTCTGGTTCCCACCCAAGCTGTCGAATTCACCTTTACCCCCGGCATTTTCGTGTCCCTTTTAACGTCCCTGTCCCCCCCCCCCCAAACCCTACCTTTTTCCCATTTTTGCTTATGGTGACCGTCTTTTCCCCAACCCCCACTTGCAAATCCTCCTGAGTAAGTTTTTTCACTACATTTTTCCAGTTTTATCCCCCCGCATTACCCCTTCTTTACGGATTTATCTTTTCAGCGAGCTTTTACCCGCTTCCCCCCCGAGGTTGTATCATGCAGTCATGTAGAAAGCATCTTTTTTTTTTTGTTTGTGTGGTTTTGTTTTGGTTGATCACCCCCCGCTTCAACTTGTTGGCAAGTGAACCCTTTTTTCTTTCTTCGAGTCCTTTGGATTTTGCAATTCTTTGGGTAGTTTTACTTCTTCTTCTGGGAGGGATTCGACCTTTAGCTTCTGTGTCCCCCACCCCTCCCCATCTTTTTTTCCTAGCCCCTTTTTTTCAGGAACCCTGTACCCCTGTCCCCCTTTTTTTTCACCTTCCCCACCGTTCGCATTTGCTGCGCGAAACAGGTACGTTTCCCTCGTCGTCGTTGAGCGTGTTGACTACTTAAATGGTTATTCTCCCCGCAGGGCTCGTGTCAATGTTCATCTTTTTGCCGGAACGGCCATTTTCGGTTCACCTACGCCTTTTTCTTCCCGTCGCTTTTCTCCTCTCCTTTCGCTACCCCAAACTTTTACGGACCCCCATGCTGTTCTCATCAATTTTTTCTTTTCTTTCTGTTGAAAAACCCTTCCTTTGTTGTCGTTTCACCGCCCTGACTCCCCCCCCTCTTCAACTGCTTTAAAATTTCCCCCCTCCTCTGGGAATCGTCACGATCGATTAAGCGGGCCTCATTTTGCCCCTGCCCGCCCTTGACCCCGTGGCCCGGCTTTCGCACCCCTCCCTTTCTGGTCCTTGTTTGCTCCCCTGCTGTTCCCCTCAATGTCCCACCCCAGCTTTCCCGATCGGCATTATCTGATTTCGACTGCGCACTCGATCCTGCACTTACCAGGCACTCCTCGGTTTCACGAACCGTTTAATTCTGACCATTTTCACAATGAGCGTTGATCTTTTGTGCTCTTTTTTTGAGTCTTGTTTGTCACCTTCCCCACGAACCCTTTTTGCCTCGAGTCGATGGCCTTGCAGATTTTTTTCAGGCTCGGCATTTCGTGTTTTGGTTTCCGCCCTTACGTGACTAATCCGTGGTGCTGAATTTTTCCATAGTGTCTTGGAGGGAGTTTTTTCCCCCCCATCCAGTGGACCCACCGATAAAACGAATGATTTCCCCGGGGTCTTTACCTTTTTACGCCGTCCCCACTGGTCTGCCCGAATAAGTTTTTCACTTCCCCTGGGGCCAACACCGCATTTTTCCCCTTTGTGGTTCCTATCTGGTCACCCAGACGTCATAAGATATTCCTTTCCCCCCTTGATTATTCCTTGTTCATGCTTCCTTTTTTGGCTGGTCGCCCTCCCTTCCCGTTTTTGCCCTGGCATTCTTCTACTGTCAGGTCGCACCCCCACCCTCCTTTGGGCATGATCTACCCTCACCCTTTCTTTTTTTTGGTGATGCTTCCTCTTTTCTGATTTTTTTCCAATTCTCTTCCAACGTACCTGTGATTGAGGATTCCGTTCCAAATGTTTTGCCCCGTTTCCACCTTTCCGGTGGATTTCTTTGCGTGACCTCCTATTTTCCTGGACCTTCAACCCACCCGTTATCCGTATGGCTGCCTTTTTTGGCTCCTTTTTCCTTTAGCAGGCTCTGGGTTGTTTTACAGGCCTATAGGTTTTAGTGTCCTTCCCATTTTTTTTTTTGAGCCGTTTTTCCGCGTTCCTCCTGTGGGTCCTTCTCCCTATTCCCTTTGAACATTCCATGCCCAAGCTTTCTTCGTCCTTGTGTCCCCGTCAGCTCTGGATTTTCTGTTTTTGTTCCCCCCCTGGAGCGGCCGTTGCCCGACTCTGCCTGGAACGGTTGTTCTCCGCAATCATTATTCATCTCCGGAAATTCCGCACCTCCTGACAGAACCTGGACCTATCTAGTGTTCGCGTCGGGGCCCTTCGGAAACCCCCGGAGGTCCTCCTTCTGGATCGTTTTCCTTTTTTTTTCTTCCCCCCGTTATGCTGCCAACCGGGCCCCGTTGCAACAACTTTCGTTTCTTCCCTCGGCGGGATTACATCCCACTGCGCTTTCGCTCCTCTTTTTTCCTCCTTTCCCCCCCATTTTGTGGTGCTCTCCTACCCCAAGAGCCTCTGCTTTTCTTTCTTTCTTTAATACAGGACTTTCCTTTTCACTCCCTCAAGGTTTGCCGTCCCCCCAGCCTTTTCGTTTCCGAGGTAAATGACGAGGCCCCCCAGACCCTTCTTGGTTGACGGTTTTTTTTCAATTTCCAGGGGCGACCTCTCGGGTCCCGGTTTGGAGGTTCTTTTTTCCAACAGTGGAGGGCGCTTCCCCTGGGCCTCTGTCTCGGGTGATTCGTTACAAGCCGGTTCCGCGGAATGGTTTGATTTCTACTAAACAGTTCAGTTTTTTAAGAAAAGCCTGGTGAGGTTTCCCCCGTCCTTCCTCTGTGTTCTTTTTCCTTCCAAATCCCCAGATGTCGGGTTTTAGTTGGTCTTTACCCCACCACAGCTTTTTTTTATGTCCCCAATAGATAATGCCCATGTGCTTTCATTGCCGGCCAGCCCGGTGTTGGCTTCCCACCGTCAAGGCAACGCGAGGACGAAAACCGTCCAAATCGTTGTCCCCGCACAACACCCCCCTGAGCCGCGTGCGTCTTTAATTCTCCCAGTTTTGCTCAGTAATGTTTTGATCACCTGTTGTTTTCCGTTTTAGCTCCAGCAGGGTGGTCGGCCCGAAATTCCGGCTACTTGATTTTTTGGGGGAGGTCAACCCCCCTTCCAACTGTTAAGTTGGATCCTCCTCGGACTTGTGTTGATCCTTTCCCCCTTCATCTCTCAACCCCTTTCTTTTCCCAGACGTCTCACCCCGCGATTATTTGCATTCCTCCACGTTTTTTCGTCCTCCTTTATTCTGTGATTTTCTGCCCGGAGCACCCAAACTCCCATTTGTCCCAATCCATCCCCCTGCCCTGCCCCCCCTATATGGGGGCTTTCCATATCTCCACCAAACCCCTTTGGGCACCCCCGGGTGAATTTTCTGGCCGTCAGTGCAAGTTTGATTTTAGTAGAACGGGTTCTTGGCGGAGACTTTTTTTTTTTCCCTTCATCGGGCCCGACTCCGCCCCATGGTTTTCTCGAAGTCCCCTACTCTTACAGCAGTCTTTCCCAACCTCCCCCCCCTCTGGTGTTTTTTCCCTTCGAGGGTGGTTGTTCATTTCCTTCCTGCTGGTCGACTCGGGCACCAACCATTCATTGGCCCATCGGTCTCTTGGTTTTTGCGCATCGACCGTTTCCCTAGTTCCGGTTGGAAATCACCCTCCTTCCATCAACTACTTTTTTTTTCTTCAGCGTCATCCCCGGAGTGTTTGTGAGCAGGATTTCTTAGCCAGTCCGTGACCCCGTGACCCTGCTCACCCGATCTTCGACCCTGCTCCCCCAACGACTTTTTGAATCCCTTGCTGTATTCCCTGCTGCCTTTTCGACAGTTGCTTGATGTTTGATGGCTTTTCTCGTTCTCAGCCCCCCTTGACCCCTAGGGTTGCCTCGTATCCTGTCTGCCCCCCCTCTTTCATTGTTCTCCCTTCCATGTGACCCCTTTTTCTTTTTCGTGATTGTGTTCTTGAACCTCCCTATGAAATTTACATTTTTTCCTTTTTTTCGGAAGCCGTCCCGTCTTCCGAGCCTTTGTACCGCCGGCTCCATTTGGAAGGACTTCCCAGCAGTTCACCTCCTTCCCCCCCCAGCCCTTTTTCTTGTGCGCCACCATCCTTTGCTTTTGGTTTGGCTTTTTCCCTCACGCTTTTTTCCTCGGTCCACTTCAAAACCTGTGTTTCTTTTTGTTCCTTCGGCCAAAGTCCTTTTTCTTTTTTTCAATCCTGTTAGCTCCCTGGATTTCCGGCAACGTTTTTGGGAGGGACTTCTTGACATTTCCCTCTCTTCGCAGGCGCTGTCCTCCCCCATGGGCGACGTGTTCCCAAGATCCCCCCTTGCCGCGCGTTGACCTTATCTATTGCTTTTCTCCTTGCTCGTTCTTCTTTTTTTTTTCCGGATTTTACAACTTTCCGGCGCGATGTTGAACCGGTCTTTGTGCTTGTTGGTGCCTGCTCCCCCGAGATGCGTTCCCCCCCCCTCCCCCATGGACGAGGCTAGGCGGCCCCCCCCCTCGCACACTTCCTCCAGCATGCCCGCTTTTTTCTTTCTGTCTCAACCAGTCGTTTCTCTTGTCTCTTCTTTTTTGAAGTTTTTCCATGCTTCCTCGTAACTTCCTCCACTATATGTGGGCCCACCATCCATGAAGTTCTATTGTGAATTGATGCTTGTCCCCGAGGACCCTTTTGGCCGGTAATAAATGTCTCCGGTTTTTCTTTCTCTGCGTTTTGTTGATAAGCCTGGTCCCACCGCCTTCCCCTGAATTTCCTGGACCCGTTCATGTGGTGTCACCCCTGAATTCCTTTTTTTTTTTCATACCACTTACCACAACGAGCATTTCTTTTTCACTCACTCGGCGAAGTGGTCCAGCCTGCTCACAATTTTCCCTTTGCCCCAAGGTGTTCTTGGACCGGCGTCCTCATTTAACTGGAGGTTCTTTAACGTGGGATTTTTTTGTTGTTTTTTAGTCTTCCCCCAAGCTTTTTTCTTCTTTTTGTGACTCGGAGCGAGCAGCGCTTTTTATTTTCAGGTCTTGGAGCTTGCGCGTCCGTAGTAAATTCGCTCTTCAGTTTTGATAATCATGGCTCTTTTGTTTTTAAATCCTGGAAATTTCCATTTTTTTCCACTTTTCTTCTTTCTATCGCACGTAGGCTTGTTTGGCGTTCTCCCTTTTTGAGTCCCGGGTTTCGAGGTCCCTTTCGTCCTGGGTTGCGGCCAGAGTGCCCTGCCTTTTCCCCAA
>Ga0179593_1248795_pt1 | contig 28797 bp, 38 predicted proteins | sample CZODoug2_1_08_16_FD_185931 | JGI IMG/M metagenome (GOLD analysis project Ga0179593, IMG submission 185931) | Vadose zone soil fungal communities from Angelo Coast Range Reserve, California, USA - CZODoug2_1_08_16fungal (PacBio error correction) | ecosystem: Environmental > Terrestrial > Soil >... | reverse complement strand
CATGCGAAACGCTCCCTTAGACAGGGGATGGCCCGGTTCCTTTTAGGCAAAATCGTACATTTAGGTTTGTGACGAGAATGATTTTTTCCCTTTTCTTTAACTTCCTAATGCTCGATTTCCCCCTTCCTCCTTTCTTGATGGACCAATTCCTACCATGGGTTCATTTCTAAATCTTGGGATCTTCTTTTTTTCTTTCCTTCTCTTCGCCACAATGCGCCAAAATCGAGCAGTACTTTTTTTAAAACTTGCTATTTCGAGCTTCCTCATGCTGAAACGCTTTTTTCGCGGCTGCCCCCAAGATCGCTCCAACGCAGTCCTGTTCTCCAGACCCGTTTTTTTCTCTCGCGGCGTCCTACCAGGGAGTTGTATCTCCCTACCCGTATTTTAGTGTTTATCTTCTCATCGCGCCGACCGGCGCGTCATTGTTGAGAGGCAATAGGCCATTCCTTCCCAACCTAATCGGCATGTCTAATCGAAGTCCGGAAAAAAAAAAGACCACATACCCGAGTCCCTACTCCGAATGCCTCTCTTTTTTTTATTCAAACCCCACGCAAGGATCCATAGTGAAAGCCTTTTCCTTTTTCATAGATTCGAGTCTCCACTTCCCAAATATACGGCTATGGTAGAGAGAACTCCCTGTTATTCCTCATTTTTAGGTCCCTCCTCCCTCTCTTTTCCTAACCTTTCGTTTACATTCCCTCGGAAGCCTACGATCCCCAATCATGTTCGACTTCTCCCACGAGATGTAGAACGGGAGTAGTCGTTAGGCAGGCTGATGAGTCTTCGATTTTTTTTTTTTTTTTCTTCCTTGCGAGAGAATGAAACCTGTCGCCGCCCATTGCGAGACCAATGGTTTTTCAAAAAAACATGTAGATGAGCAAGATGAGCCGAGGCGGTTCCCCGCCCGAGTTTTTTAAATCATTTTTCCCTTTTCTCCCACTCCCTTTGATGAAATAGGACTCCCATCTTTCGCCACTCGAGCAATGATTTCTTCCCGCGCTGCCTTTTTGCCGTGAACATTGATGTGGAACAATCATGGCACCTCCCGCTGGCCTGACAGGCGCAATTAATGCAAGGTGAATTAGTGACTTTCCCCAGCCTTTGACCCCCCCCTTAATCGCTTTCGACTTCTTTTTTTTCCCGCAAAGGTCCTGGGTGGTTGAAGTCACCGAAACTGAGGTTCTTCCTCCAATTATGAAGCTCCCTGACGACCCTTCCTTCCTTCCCCCTCACTGGCGTTCCCCCCTTTAGTCCCAAGGGAGCCGAACCCCTTCTGATTAAGGTTGACAGCCACAATTATCTCCGTTATTCAGGGATCTCACCACAAACCCCCAACTCTATTCCCCCCCACCCCTAATTGGAACCGAACCTTACGTTGTGTATGGTACTTTTTCTCCGGATTGCTGTGCTGTCCTTTTTCGAATGGAAGGGCCTGGAGTATTACGCGGATTCATTCGATGAACTGTTAAGTTTTCCTTCCTCTTCCGTCTTCGGTTTTTCCTGCGGACCAGGCTTTTTGGTTTTTTTTTCGTTTGTGGCTTTCCGTCAGACTAGTCGAGTAGCATAAATTGAACCGCGGCCTTCTTCTCATGGGTCCCTTCCCCTGCCCATAGGCCCCCCTTTCCCCCCCCTTTTCCCCTGGAGAGTTCTGACTAAAGTTCCCTTATGACGCGGAAGCCGTAATCTTTTCGTCAAAGGATTAAATTTTCCCCCTAACCTACCCTCCCCCCCTGTTACGTCTCTACAGTTCCAGAATTGCCTTTTTTTGGACGAAGCCTTCTGCCGCCGGATCTGCATGGAAAAGTTCACACCTAAGCCCCATTTTTAATGCACCTTGCTGTTCCTTTAGGCACCCGGAAAGTTTCTGCTTCCCTGGGGTTCCACTCAAGGATGGTGATTGTGTGCTATTTCATTCGTCCTTGACCCCCTTCTCTGGTTGGGTGTGATTTTTGTTCTAAATCCTTGAAAAAACTCTCGTAACGCAGCCTGCCAAAACTTCGTTCGAATGCAGTGGTCTTAGCAGAAGAAATAGACGATCCGGTTAGCATTTTCACCCTTTCAGCTCCGGCCTCTTTCTCCCCTCCCCACCGATTTAAGTCCCCCCCTGTGCCTTGTCCCGCTCATTGCTTGAGGATCGCAAAGGAGCTCCCCTTGCCCTCTCTTTGCAAGGCGTTTGGGCACCAATCAAAGATTGCCTGATTTTGTTCCTTTCTTATGCCCCGAACTCAATCCAGTTCTCCTGTCTCATTACATGTCGAGACCAAAAGTCCCTCCTCGATTTCCAATACCCCGTCACTCCCACCCCGTTTCGAGCCCTCGGCGCGTACGTTGTATCTGGGTTAAACGATCTTCCTTCCTTAAGGATGGAACAGCGGCTCCCGGTTTATACTCTGAGCCCCCGCTCGTGCTCCCTTTTTCCTTCCCCCTGGTCCAGCTAGTGCGGTTCTTTTGTGTAGCGTTCGATAAGTCCTTTTTTACAAAACGGCGTTGCCCGCGTCTCTCCCTGACATCGCGCGCTTTCGTTTCGGGCGTCCGTTTCCCTTCTCGACTTTTTTTTTTCTTCCTCTGGCTTTTTTTTTGAGAGTCTATTTCCCTCCTTTCTCCTGTTGTGTTGTTGAGATTTTGATCCGCTTCCAGCAAAGGCCGTTCTTTTTCTCAAAAACCAGCGTGGCATTTGGACCCTTCCCTCCTCTTTTTCCCCAACGTCAGCTCTCTTTTCCCTTTCCGCCAGTATGTTCACCCACGCAGTTGGTTCGTCTTTTTCGAAATTTTCATTTTCCCCGCGGCGGGTGTTTCTTTTTTTTTTTTTCAGGACGACCCCTGCCCCCTCTGCGTGCTAGCAGATCCCCGGTTTCAGAGGATTCCATCCCGGACTTTCAGGTCTCTATTTTTCCCTCCGGTTTTCACGTAATTCCTCTTATCTGAGAAATTTCTGGCAAGCTTCCTTTGCAATATTCTATGATCTCTTGAACGGCTTTTTGTCCGACGCCTTCGTTCTCCCTCTTTCGTTTACGTTTTTGGAAGTTTCCTAGGAAACGGCCATTCTTTTTGTCCTTTTGCCCCCCCCTGCCCACAGCCCTTCCCCCTGGCCCCCTCGGTCTCTAATCTAACTTGCGACTATCCCTTTGACTGCCGATTGTCTTGACCTTGGCAACACTTCTGAAAGCAGCGTTATGAGGCGATTTTTGAACTCTTCGATCCAAAGGTCCCGGGGCACCCTTAGTAGTATTCTTCCCCTTCGCAATCCCACTGAAAATTGCGAATAAGTTGTTCTTGTTTTTTTGCGTTCTTCTCTTGGGTTGCGCGTCCTCTTCTCTCCGATCGATTTTCTGTTCTTACTTGTGAATCCCCTCCCCCCATTCAACCTCTCCTTGAATTCTTGGAACCCCCCTGAAGCTGGCTGACCCTCCCGTATGAATGGCGGGAGCCTCTGTCGAACCCGCTCGCCGTTTCATTGTCGGACTTCCCTCCCCCCCCTTCACTTTTCCCTGGTCATTCCCACGCGCTTCCTGACCGCGAAGGCTGGGACCGCTTTAAATCTTTCTTTACCATCGTACCAGGCTCCGCTTCCCTTTAGGGTTGCCCTTTTTTTTTTCTTCCCCTTCCTCTTTTTTTCCCCCTTATGTTGCAAGTTTCATGGCAAGCATTGTTCAGCCGGCAAGGCCCGTTCATGGATTGCTTAGAATAGTAGGTCCTCTTCCCCTCTTAAAACCCCAACTCCCCCCTTTTCTCCTCCCTTAAAAAGCAGCCCTTTCTCCCGCGGAAACGTAAAATTGTAGCGCCGATTCCTAAAGACCAATTCCCCTTCTGGACCCCTTTCCCCTCCCTTCCCTCCAGAATACGGGCCAGACAAAATTACCATTACACAACGTTAAGTTTTCCAGCGTCGTTTGGTTCATCTCATGGCGCTACCCAGGGCCTCGTTGTCAATTTTTTACTTCTTTTGCTTTTTTTTCACTTTTTTTCCTCTCCTCTGCTGTTCGGGCGATCCTGGTTTTGGTAACGCAATGTCGGGGGGCCCCTTAGGTCTTTGCTTGCCTCGATTGTAATCTCCCTCTTTGCTTTTTTGCGTAAGACCGTCTGCCGGGAACCTTTTAGCCTTTGCTCGACGCGCGGGCAGTGGTCACATTATTTTTTCAATTCCCGGTCCCAATGGAATTTCTTTCGCCGTAGCAACCTCTTGTCTTTGTCCTCGATATGTCACCCCCCCCTTCCCCCCGTCAACCCGGAATCCTCTTTTTCCTCCTCAAGATTCTTTTCATTTCGCGCGTGGCGCTCATGATTTGCTGCCCTATGTCATACATTGCCTTTTTTCGGTCCCCCAATTTCGGGACCCAGCGCGCCGCCCTTTTTTCCTTCTGAATCAGCGTACTTTTTTTTATTTCCTGGTTTTCTCGTACCATTTCTTTCTCCACCCATTTTGGCGCATTTTCATTTTCCTCTGACAGTTCCCGAGATCGAAATCTTTTTCATCATGGGCCCGAACTGACGACTGGCTGGTTCGCCCGCTCTTTCGCATCCCGCCCCTCTTTCTTTCCTATCTTTCCTGTATCTTGTTCTTCCGTACGAAACTTGGTCGGCCACATGGTCGATGAGATGAGCCCTTTTTACAGAAATGATTTTATCGCCGTCCCCTCGCCCGGTCTTCTCTTTCCTTTTCTTGTCCGGGAGAATCCCTAGACCCCTGTCGCGGGTTTTTACTTTCTTCAGTGGATCTTACGGGCTTTGGTGGGGCCCGCCTCCAGAGGTAAGTGGACTATTGCTCGATTTCTTTTTCCTTTTTTTGACGTCCTCCTCTCTCCCCCCCCTTCTGGTCGGTTGTTTCAGTCGTGCCTATGTTGCCTCTCTGGTGATCCCCGGTTCGGCCGGATCGAGGACATTATAGAACATGACCTCCTGTTGTCTCTCGTTCCTCCGGAGATTCGCATCGCTCCTCTCTTCCTGGTCAGCTTGTCTCTCTCCCGGCTTTTGCCGCGGCTCCCCTTTGTTTTTTCCGGCCCGCGCAAATTTTTTCACCGTGAGCATCTCTACGCAGTTTTACGTAAGGCTGCTCCTCCTTGGACGATTGGGGGAGATTTTGCCGCTCTTTTTTTCCCTTTTTCGGCCCCATCTTCCTTTCCCCCCCTGGCCCCCTTTTCCTTCCCTAGATGTAGACTTATGTTTGTCCCCATAGGAGTTTTTACCTCTTCAAGAAAAGTCGCGAATCTATCTCGTCACAAACACTATGACTGGATTTGAACGTTCAGTTTCCTTCAATCCCTTTTTTCTACTTTCTTTTCTTTTTTTCTCCCTCCTTTTTTTGCAATACCCCCCCCTCCGTTTTCTTTTTTGTTTTTTTCTTCTGTTGTTGAGAGAGATGCGGAACGATACCTTAGAAAGGGGATGGCACTGAATTTTTGCCAGTTCGAAGTTTAAACTCGCTTCCTTCTTTCTTTTTTCTAGATAGGATTTCTTTTTTTTTCTTTGTTCTTTTTCTACCTTCCTGATTCCCCCCCCCCTACCCTTCTCTCCACCTTCCTTTCGTACAGATCCTTTTTTTTTTTTTGCATTCGAAAGATTGGTGCCTAAGGTTTTGTGAGAAGGGTGCCGGCTCTTCTCCCACTGCGCACTATCGCGACTCCCCTTTCTAAAAATGCCTCTCCTCGATGATCCCTGTGTAAACGTGCGTTGCATTTCCCCCTTCTTTGCCTGCTCGGAAGCATCGCGAGTGGTTCGGCGAGCGTCCGGGGAATCTCCTGGAGGAACTAGCTTCAACGTATTTTAGTGCATGTACTCCCCTTCTCCTCCCCTCCCCCCCTGCGTAGTAACCCTTCTCTTCCCATTCGGCCCCTCTTCCACACCCCCCCTCACTTCGAGGTTCTATAGCTTTTCCTGCAAACCCAGGCAACCCTCACCTTCGAGCAAGAAGACTTTTTTCTCTTTTCTTGACAAACACATGAAGGAAAGATTTCCTGACCTTCCCACTCCCCCCCTTCAGGTCTCTAGATAGCCTTTCCGTTTCCCTCCTCCTGCGACTGTCGCGCGCATTTACCCCCCAGTTTCCTTCCCGAAAGGGTGCTCTGTTTGGGGCACGCCCTTTCGGTCTTCTGACGAGACCGATACCGTGCCCTCCCTCTATCAACTACCTTCCCTACTTCTCAAGGCTTTTTTGTTTTTGTCGCGTTCGGCAGGATTGCTCTTATTGTCTTCGCTCGGGCCAATTTTTTTTTCTTGAGAATGGACACTGAGAAACCCCCCCTTTTTTCTGACCCAGTGTAGCCAGACTCCCCCCCCCCCTTCCTCTCTCCCCCGATGGACGAATGGCATTCCTTCACGTTCCCAGACTCCCTTCTCCATGCAAATGGATGTAATTTTGGAATGCCAAGCGTCTCGCACTCTTTTTTTTTTCTCCCTCTATTTACCCAAGATGCATTTTGCCAGAAACATTGATTCTTTCCCCCCCCTTTTCCTTGAACCCCCCAACACTCCCCCGTGAATTGTGTATGTCCAGGCGCTGCAGCTCATTCCTAACCCGGGGAATTGACCAAACGAAGTCCTTCCCAGCGTCGCGCATAATTCACGAAAAGGTATGCGTCGGGTCTGCACTTTTGCAAACAAACCTCCTTCCCCCCCCTTGCGTTCCCCCCCAAATCCCTCTCTCTTCTTCTCCCCCCGTCCTCCCCTGACCAGCTGGCGTGGACCTAGACCCCCCTTCGGCCGAACAAGCGCGGATTGAAGGTTGCGACCAAAATGATTTCCGTCTTTCAGTTTTGTCTTTTCTTAATCCCGCGCGTTTCACCCCTCCGATGGAACCCCAATCCCCTCCCTTTTTTCTTCCATCTTTTCCTTGGTGGGGTTTTCCCTTCTTTTTTTTCCCCTTCCGTTTCGGACTGGTAAGGGATGATATCACTCTCTCACATGTTTACGGTGGGACACTCTCAGGTGGTTTAAGCGGACCTTGGAGTTTTGTTTCATCTTGTAATAATCCAGTCCCGTCGTGCTCTGACCCCCCTTCCCTAGTCTTGAAGGCTTACATGTGCCCGGACGCCCCTTTGGCCACCTTGCCCTAGGTCGACAAGATCGTCGCGGATGCCGTCCCCCAAGGAATGTACCCATCCCTTCTTTAATCTTTAAGCCTCTTTAAACGCTTTCTTTTTTCTCCCTCTTCCATCAGGTTCCCTCTCCTCTTTTTGCGCGATGAATAAACCCGAAACCCGTCGTTCCCCACCTCCACCACAAACCAACCCGCCCCCCTTCTCCTTTCCACAAACAGCCCCCCCAACCCATCACGACCCCCACAACACACACAATCAGTAGCCCCCCGCCCGGTACCTCTCCACTCTCTACAATTGCCCCCCCCCCGCACGCCCTCAAACCCCCCCCCCCCACCGCCCGCCCCCCCCCCCCCCCCCCCCCCCCCCCACTCCCCACTTCCCTCCCCCCCCAACCCCCACCCCCACACTCACATACACACCCTACCCTCCCCACCCCTTGGTTCCCCTCCCCCCCCCCCCGAACTCCCCCGGCCTCCCCCCCCCCCCCACCCCCCGACCCAGAACAACACAGCACACCCCCCCCCCCCGGAATTGCCGGGGACGGAAGTCCGGCCTCTTTGTTCTCTGCACCGTGTTCTTGCTTGACCGACTGCACTCCTTCCTTTTTTTTCAGTCTCCATTCCCTTTCGTGGTTCACTAGTCAAATATTGGGATGTTGGCGCCCCTGGATTTCGGACCGTCTCCCTTCTCTATTCGCACCTCCCAGTTCCACCCCTATCCCTCTCTTTCCGCTCGCGCCCAAAACTTCGTCGATTGTTTTGTTCTTTTTCATGCCCCTACCTTAGAAGATAGGTTTGATCACCGGTCCGTTCAGCGGTTTTATGCTCGTACTCAATGCTTCAGCGTTGTGCCAAAAGGTATCCTTTTTTTTTTTTCATTCGTGATGATCGCAAGGTATGTTTTTCGTTCGACCTCCGGGGAAAGGCTTGCTTGGTCTCCACTCCCGTCCCTCTTTGCGAGATGAGTCGTTCCTGTCACTTCCCCTTCTTTCTTTTGCCTGACTTTTGTCTTCCCCTTTCCCCCTATCTCCAATAAATATTTCCCCGACCCAGTTCGTCTTTGTTCTTAAGCTTCGGGTAACGACTCCTTCCCCCTTTTTTCATCTTCAGGAGAAAAGGGATCCAGGCCTCTCACCGCTCGTGCTTCCTGGTTTCCTTTTCCCTTCCCTGCGTCTTTGAGAGTTGTGCGCCCTTTTTTCTCCGTCCGCGACCCCCCCCCGGACTTTGCCCGCGTTCTCCCCCTGTTTTCGGCGCTTGCGAGAAGGGATTCAGTTTTTCTGCCAAGGCCTGCCGGGTTTTTTTTTTCCCTCTTCTCCGAATGGAAGCGTATATATCTCATTTTCTATCCCCTTCCGTTTTTTCTTTCTATATCTAAGTCTGAAATCCCCTCCTCTCCCCGTCCCAACTTCCCCCTATTCCTTTTTCCCTTCAAGCCTTCCGCGCGCGATTGCTGTCCTCGACGCGGGCCACGGTTTTTTTTGCCGATATGCTCGTCCACCTCTTCAAACCCTAGAAAAGCTCCCTTTTTCCCTTTGTCCATGACAAAGGCATTCATTCGGCGGTTTGCTTTTGGTCGCCGCCGGGATCCCCGGAATGGAAGGAGCTTCCCCTCTCTTAAACGTACTGACTCTTTCTTTTTCCTGAACCCTTTGTTCCGTTCTCTGGACCCTCCTTTCTTTTTATGAACGGCTTTGGGTTTTTTACCGCCCTCCATCTCCGATTTCGTTCGTGAAGCTCTCCTCTACGCAACTTTCATTTCTGGAAGGCCGCCAAAGAATTTACCAAATTGATTTTTTCTCTCCTCTCTTCTATCTCCCCCCCTTCCCCCTGTTTTTGATCCTTTTTGTGCAACACAGTCCTTTACAGTGATGGCGTCTCTGCAGGACGCGCAGCGTTACACTTGAAACTGATCTCCTAGATTTCCTTCGTCTCCTCCCCCTGGGAAACTCTTCCTCCTTTTCTTTTTTCCCTATTCGGCGTAGGGGTTTGCGCTTTTGTATTTCGATTCGCGCGGGGCTTTCCGTACGAATCCCTCTCCCCCCCCCCTCCACTGCCTTCCCCCGAAGCCATTCCACTTCGACATTTCATTCAAATTGCGGCTTTTTGGTCCTTGTCTACCCCTCCTCTCTGATTCTGACTTAGTCCTTACCCCCCCTTTCTTGTCTTCCCTGGATGATACCTGCCTCCTTTTTTGGACCGCTTACCTCTCTGACTTTCGAAATCTACTGTCCCGTCCATCCGGTTGTTTGTACATGCCTTGTTATTATTGCTCTCGTGTCACCCCCTTTTTGTGAAGGTGGCAGGACCTCTTGATCTTCCCTTCCCATCAGCCCTCCTTTTAATGGATGACCGCCTTGAGGATTCTGGAGGCACAAACCGCCTTAGCGAACCCCAGTGCCAAGTAAATTGGAATACCCCCCTCCCATCCCCCCCTGTACGCTCCTCTCTCTCCTTCATATTCTCCCCCCCTTCTCCCCGGCTCATCCTCCCTGTTCAATCCCCCCCATTACCACTTTTTCTTCGTTGTCGTTGGGAACTCGCTTGAGTCTCCTGCTCCCGGAAATCACTTGGGTTTTTTCCCCACCTTACTCTTCTACTGTGTTTTCTGGAGACATGGCTCGTGTTTCCTCCCCCATTCGTTTGCAAGGCTATTGCGGCATCGATATTTTTATGCAAACTCCGCAGGGCGTTGCGTCCCCTCTTGCTGCCGGACCTGTTCGTGACGTCGCGACGCGAGGGCAGCGGTAACAGGCTGTTTTTTCCCTTTCCCCCGTTTGATAATGGCTTTCCTCTTCAGTTCCCCTTCTTGGTCGTTAGATTGTCACATAATTTCTTTTTTTTGCAAAAAGGCAGCGCTTGGAGGAAGCTTATATGGCGGCGCGTGGCCAGGCTGGTTTCCTTTGGAATTCCTATGTACATTGTCCTGTGCTTTGACGGGAATTTCCGTTTCTGGGGGAACGCGCGTCCCCCCTTTCTTTCGCATCCGTCCCTCCCTCTAAATGTTTTTCCTTTTAGCCACATTTTTCTTCTTCCCTGTTTTTCTCAGTCCTTTTCTCTCCCTTCCAGTTCTTTCCCGATCTCAGACAGGATGCCAATCCTGCCGACCGCGGACTATTAGGTATCCAGCGGCCCTTGTCTCAAGTCTAACCCATGGTTTTGTATCCCCGATTTATTCCCCCTTTTTTTCTTCCGTCCCGTGTACCCGCAAGTTTGTGCACCAAATGGTCGATGCGCTTAGACTGTCGTAAGAACTTGCCCTGGTTAGCGAACCCCGCAGGAGCTGTTTCCTTTGGAGCGTGACCGACTCCCCTTTCTCCTTCTACTGGTATTTCTTTCTTTTTCCCTCGTTGTTGGTTTTGGTGCCGAAGTCTTACCAGCGGCTCTTGCTTATCTTCGTTTGTTTTTGCCGTCCTTCCGATTTCTTCATGCCGATTCGGTTGTGTTGATTCCTGTTCCTCTTTGACTATTCCCTTGGTGAAGAAGCAGTTAGGTCTCTCTGAGTTGAAATTCCCTCCCTTTTCCCCAAATCCGGGTTATCGTTTTCTGTCGTTTCAGCCGCGTTTTTTTCGGCACTCGGGCTCTTTTTTTGAGCCTTCTTTTCTCGGCTCCTTTTTTCAGGTCGCTGCCCGTCTTTACAGTGAGACCCCTTTTCCACTCTCCATTTTCGTTAAGGCTGATTCCCTTTTCTCTTTCTAGTGGGTGCGAGCTTTCCCTCGAAAACTCCTGTTAGGCCCCCATCTTTCCCCTTTACCACCAATGGCACTAATTGGTAACTTTCAACTTTCTAAAGTATGATTTACTTTAGATTGATCACAGAACTCAAAGTAACCTTTCTCCCTCTCCTCTCTCACCCCCCCCCCCTCCTTTTTTTGATCGATTTCCGTCGAATTGTCCTTTTTTCCGTGCCCCCTTATAAGGGAGCGTTTTCGTTTTTCTCCCTCGTTGGTGTTGTTTCTTTTCTCTTTAAAAACGACTTCCCTTACAGGTCTTTTCTTAACGGCCCTTTTTTAAGGACCCTAGTCTTCAGAGGTTGGGACGTGAGTCCCTTCTTTCTCCTTTTCTTTACCTTCCGGTCAATCTCTTCCCCTTCTATTGATGTAACACAGATTTTTCTTTGTTCCTCGCAGATTGGCGCCTTCTTTTTCTGGGGGCGCGGCTCTCGCCCATGGACTCCCCTCTCTCTCATGCCTTCCTAAAATTGCCCTTTCGATATTCTCCCCTTTTGAAAAAGCTTCTGCGTCCCTTGCCCCCCCAATGCTTTTGAAGCCCTCCGTCCTCCTTCACTCAATCGCGAGTGCCGCCTGCGATCCTAGGAGGAATCTCCGGGTCTTTTTTGACCCCGTCTTTAGTGTTCTATAATGCGATCGCTTCCGACCGGCGTGTTTCCCTTCTCTAAATACTCCATTCCTTCAAAAGAAAGCTTGCAGTTTTTTTTTCTCCCCTCCTTGACGGCAACCCCTCCCCTCCCCTTCGTATCCTCCCTCTTCACTTTGGGCCCACACCCCTTTTCCTCATCCACTCTCCCTTCCCGATCGACTTATTATACGATTTCGAGCTCACTTACAAGCCCATCTAAGGATCTTTTTCGCAAGTGCGTTGGCTCAAGTTTTTCATCTCATAGCCCCCCCTTTTTTTACGCCTTGGTTCGTTGACGTATGACCGCTCCCCATTTTTCCTCGAGATCCAACTCCCTCCGACTTATAAACTGGCGCGTTTCTCCTCTTGCGTTTTCTGGCTTGTTCTTTCTGATCTGTCTTCGCTATCGGTTTTTTTCTTCCTCAACTGCGGCCAAAACCCTTGTCGCTCACCAAGGTTTCCGAATTCAAAAAACCTTTCTCTTCTGCAAGATCGAAGAACTTTTCCGGCGAGCTTCTCTTTGTCAATTCGGTGTTCCCATGCAACTTTCATGACATCGTTACTTTCCCCCCCCTCAGTCTTTCTTTTTCCCTTCTTTCTCCAGTGCTGCTTGTTCGGAAACATGATGTGGCCCCTGGGACAAACTCCCCAAGACTTTCTCTGCCAGGTGCCGCCCCCTGCAATGAGACCACCGTGTACCTTCCCCCGACTTTTACCCCTTTTTTTTTTGCAGCAGGTCACGAAAGGTTTTTCTTGTAGGTTGCGCACGCACCTGTCGGAGTTCATCCCTGCTGCGGAATCTTCTGGCCCGTTCGGACTCCGCCTTGAGTTCCCAACCTAACACGTAGCGCCGCCCCGGCGGATCTTAAGGTTGACTCCCCACTTGTTTCCTTTTCCTGTTTACGGGTTGCTATCCTTCACCTTTTCCCCTTCCCTTGGTAAGCAACGTACGTTTGTTCTGTAATTTTCTTTTTGATGGCGTGCGTCCCCCCCTTGGAATGGAATTGAATTATATCTCGATCAGGCGTGTGACCTTGTCTTCTTGAAGTACATTTCCGTTTGTTCCGTGGGACCGGCGTTGTTTCTGTCGCATAGCTTCCTCTAGATCAATGAACGCGTCCTTGCCGCTCCTTTGTTTCCCCCCCCTCCTAGTCCCCCCTTGCCATCTTTTCCCTCTCTTCTCGGATGAATCCCAATTTTACAACAAGAAAGTTATTTAGTGGAATTCTTTCCACGATTTCGGACCCAGTCCAAAGCTTTCCCTTTCGGTGCGTGCTCCCTGACTACTTTATTTTCCGGCAGTCGGCGCTGCTTTTTGGTTCGACCCTGACCTCTTCCAATAATAACTTTGAGGTTCCTTCCTTCCCCCCAGGCTTTAGTGGTTTTCTACTTCCCCCCAGGATTGGTGATGTTGTCCTGTCTTCCTGGAGGCTTTTTCTGATCGGAAAATACCGCGCAACACTCCGTCTAACGCCGCCTCGCTTCCCAATTCGTCGCCTGGCCGTGTCTGTGCCGCCGAAATAGCCCCGATCGGTTTTCCTCTGTAACTTTCTCGAAGATATGCCATTCATCCTCACTTGTTAAGTCTTTTTTCTTTCCCATTTTTCCCGCTCATTGCTTCTCCTTCAACCTTTATTTATCCTCACTAACTCCTTCTGGTTCACTTCGGTGCGGTGCCCAATTCACACCTTTTTTTCCCTATTTGCTGATGGCTCTTCCGTCCCTCCCTCGGGCGAGTTCCGCCTTTTTAGGCAACTGTCAGCTTCCCACTCACCTCCTCTCCCCAAGTTTCTATCATTGATTTTTTTTCTTGTTATTTTGTAAAAAGATATCCTTCCATTCCTTATTTGTACGAGGCGACCCTTTCTCTCTGGATCCTGATAGTTCTTTCCTTGGTTTCCGTTCAATGGCACCCGACGCGTGAGAGGTTTTGTGTAGCCTTCGTTTCGATCTGTACCAAAACCCGGGCGTTCCTTTTCCTCCTTCATATCTCTCTCGAGAAGGTTCTCTGCCTGTTCCTCCGCTTTCTTCTCAGAGGCTTTGCTGTGAAGCTGATCTCCTTTTTTCATCCGACGCAGTTGTTGGTTGTTTCTCTCCTCGATTAAAGTCAAAAGCGAATTCCTTGACCCACAAAGGCGAGTCCTTTTGGCCTCAATCCTCTCTCGGGAATGAGTTTCTTTTCTGTCTCTTTTGGCACCGCCGTTTTTGTCCTCTATGACGAACCGCACCAACGCGCATTCCCTGTTCCAGGGACATGACCAGTCCTCCCTCTTGTGCTAGAAGATTCCCTTTTTTTCTCCTCCCCCGGATTCAATACCTGAATGGACTGCTCTTCTTTCCCCTCTTGTCCCCCGTCCTCTTCTTTTCGAAAATTGGGAACGTTATTTCCATTCTTGTATCTTGAATTTTTTTCCTAGATTAGGCCACGCGCCTTTCTCCTTGAAGCTGATCATCTCTCCCAGGAACTGGGGCTTTGTCCTGGGCGCCCCTCCACTTTCCCCTCTGATTGTCGACGATGCCCCCCTTTGCGATCTCCCCCGTTCCCTTTTCTCTGCCCTTTTTTTTTTCCCTTTTCTGAGCAGTTGATGGCGGTCTTCCTTCGCTCACGGTGACTTTTTTTTTTCCTCCACTTCTCGTCTATTTCGGCTTCCCTACACCACCGGACCATCGCCGAATTTTTTCCTCCTTCTTTCTTTTTCGCGATGGGTTCTTGTTATTTCCGATCGCGTCTTTTACTTTCCTCCTCACCATCTCCAACATCACCACCTACCTTTCCACCCCGAGTAGTTTTTTTTCGAACAGCATTCATTCCTTTTTCCCGTCTGGTCCTGGTCGACCCCGTTTCTCCTCATGCGGCCGGACTTCCCTTCCCATTCATGCCTGGAGGACTTCGTTTGACTCCCCTTTTCCCCTTTTTGAACCGATTGAATTCCTTTTCCTTCTCACTTTCCCTTTTGCTTCCGTCGTCCCTCGGGGTGACCTCTTTGCCTCGAGCCGAATCGTGCTTTTCCCAGTTCCGGCTTCTTCTCCAATAAGCCGAGAAAGGCCTGCTCATGGTCTGCTCTACGACGCTTATTAGTCCCTAGGCCCCCACCACGGCCGCGTCCGCGGTTGATTTTTTTTTTTTTAACCCTCCGTCCATGGCCCACGAACCGTAAACATGTCTGCGACTGATATATCCAATTTATAATGACCCCTTCCCTCCCTCACAGGTCGCCTCTCCTGGACCAGACCCCCTTATTTTCCAGCGTCTGTGAAACTCTCTGTCTTTCTTTCCCGGCCCCATTTTGGTTCTTTTTCCACCTTTAAGCTCTCTTTTCGGGAGCTATTCCACGTTTTCTATTTTTTGCTCCCTCCCGTACTGGAAATCGTCAGTGGCGGATCATATTCTCAGCTGGCTTGAAATACGCAGGTTTTTTTTCTTTTCCCCGCCTGCTGATCTTGTCTTTGCCTGGCTGACCTCTTGTTGACGGTTCACAATTCTTTTTTTTCACTTTCGGGTTTCTTTTGCCTTGTCTTTGTCAGGCACCCAATTATTGGTTTGGCCCCGTAGTGTACAAATTCAAGTTTCGCAACACGGCAGTTTCGTTTTTCCCTTTTCCATTGTAGCGTGGCGAGATATTTTCACCATTCCCTCTATCCCTTGAATGGCTACGGAATTCCCCCCCTGTTTCCCCCTTCTTTGTTCCCGCTGAGCCTCCATTTAAGTGCTTCTCCTCCTCTCCCATGTTTTTTTCTTCGGCTGCACCATTTGTTAGATTGCACCTTTTTTCCCCGCAGTTTCATTCTCTCGACACAGTTCCCGCTATTTCTTACAGGATCGCCCCCCTAACCTACCTACTCGAAGTCCCTTCAGGTTCCTCAAGACGCGTTGAGCCTAGTCCACGGGATCTTTTGATCTCCGCTCGTTTTCGTCTCGTTTCCAGCAGGTCTTGCCCAACTTTTTCGCCTTCTCTGCACCCCTTTTTCTACGTCACTGTCCCTTCGAGCGACCATTCCCTTGTTGGTGACGTGGAAGTGACCGTTTCCGGTTTTGCGCTGGTCTTCCGGTCGTCCTGCCTCCGGGTGGGTGTTTTGTCAGAGTTCCCTCTTGTCTGGAAGAAGTTCTGTTCTTTTTGCAGTAATTAGATTCAGCAACGGTCTCTGTAGGTTGGGGAATTCCTTCCTCTTTTTTTCTCTCCGTTTGAAGGAGTGTCGTCCTTTTTTCCCTCCCTTTCATTATAGAACCCGAACAGTGGGTTATTTTTTTCACCCGGATCTTGACTTTTCCTCTTTTCGGAATAGGGCTTTTCTTCCTTTAAGGCGTTTGAGTAGCTCAGTTTTTTGACTCTCGTCCCCCTTTTTTCCTTGAGCAATTTTCTTCAAATAGTTCTTTTTTTAGTCAAGGCTGATCTTTGGCGCGTGGGCGAGAGCGGCCCTTCGTGAAACCTCCTTTTTCTTCCCCCTCTTATCTCCTCCTCCCCCCCCCCCCTGGACCTGAATTTTACATCCTCGTTTAGCGTATGGGTAAATAGTCTTTATTCTCCCTTCCCTTTCCCGAAAAGTCGTGAGAAAATCATACTTCACCCCCCTCTCCTTTTTTTTTTGATCCCCTTTCTACTGTTGTTCGTTCCCCCCCCTGTATAAGGGAGTCCGGTTTTTTCTGCCCTTCATTCTTTTCTACTCATAAGGGGTGTTTTTTTTCGAGATGAAGCCCCTATCTCGACCTTTTCTTTCCAGGGAACGGTCCCGCTTTTCATCTGCTACATCATCTTGTTTGTGACGAGATATGATCTTCTTTTATTTTCTGTGATCTCTGTCCCCCAAAATTTTCTCTTTATTGCTTTCCCCCCTATCTTCCCCTTTTTTTTCCCATCTGACCTATTTGGTCTCAATGGCTTTTACCCTCATTTGTTTTTTGGCTCTCGCCCCACTTTCCTCCCCTCTCGCGCAGCCTACTTCCATTCTATTTCGATTCACGGGCCCGCTTGCGCGTTGCCCATCTTGTTTTTTTTCCAAGGCCGGCTCCTTCCCTAAATCGCCCCTCTTCCTGCGGCGCTCTCTGCCCGGACATCTCCCGTTTAGGAAAGCTGAAGTCCCTTTTTAGTGTGAGGGTCTCGAGTGTGGGTGCCTTGTCGGGGGGTGTGTCCGCGCTTTTCGTTTCGTTCTTCACAACGAGAGGCCATAGTGCCATCACCACCCGACACCCTCTCTACCGCGAGGACCGGAAACCCCTCCCTCACCTTTCGAGCCACCTCTCGCCCTTCCTCTTCGTTGCCCCCAAGCAAGGGAAGCTAAAATCTTTTACCGTACCCCATAACTTCTGTGCCGGGTATAAGCTTCGCGCCACCTCCCCTTTCCACCCCTCTTCTTCTTGAGCGCCAGTGCAGTCGGACGCCCTTTTGACTCGCCTCGTCGTTTTTCCCTCCCCCTTGCTTGTATTATGACGGACCAGTATTCAATCCGTCTCGAGATCCTGTGTTTGATCTGCGCTGCGACGCCTTTTTCTTTTTTGTTCTCTCTTCCGTCTTCGATCTCCTGGTCTTTCGAGATCAGTGACCCTCTTCCAAAAATTGCCGCCACCCAATGTGCGACCTGAACAACCCCAAAGTGCGCTTCTGCACGCCTTTCGCTAATGGCGGCGCGCGTTCCCGACCCCTTTTGAACCCTCAGAGCCCTTGGCCCCTTGGATGGACATAGTCCTGCCCCCCATTCTTCCCGTTCGCCTTTGATACTCTTCTCCCTCGCTGCTTTTGGCGAAAACATTGTGTTGGACAACCGGCCCCACGCCAATGACTTGTGCCTGTCCTTTTTAGCCCTTCCCATGCTCCCTATGTTCCTTCCCACAAGACTTGCAAATACGAGTTTATGCCTCCTTGCACGAACAGTTCCTGTTGTTTCTTACGCAAGCATGGGTTATCCATGATGCGATCGATTTCCTTCCGCCCGTTTCCCCCTCTTTGCTTGACAACTTTAGACCCCCCCTGCTCGCCAGAAATTGGATTCTTCCGTTTTCCAAAGGACACCCCCCCAACTGATTTTCCTTTATTCCTTGGGATACCATGCTTCTTTCACCCCAACGCTTGGAATCAACCAAAGTTGTTCTTTTACCCTTCTCCTTCTTTTTCTTTTTTTAGTAGGAATGACCGGGACTTTTTCTGCTCTCTTCCGTCTCTTACCTGTTTACTCTTTTTTCCCTTTCCCGGATTTGTTTTATTGAAACGGCGGGTGTGGCATCTGTCAAGACTCCTCCGTCTAGCATCCTTTCCCTCGGCCTTGACTCTTCTTTTTCTCTACTCCTTCCCCCCGTGAACTTTTCCACTATTCCCCTTCAGCGGTCTTATCATTTCCTGTAAAACCCCCCCACTTTCTGACGCGGCCGGCCTGTAACGAGTCGTAACCCCAATTTTCCCAAGCGGTCCAGCCTTCGCGGTCCTTGTAGATCAATGCCTCCTCAGGGTCCTTCCTTTCCGGGCCTCTCCCTAAAGGGTCAAAAGTACCGACCCCTGCCCAATTCATGAAATTCTGTTGAGACCAGTTCGTTCTGGGGGTTCCAGTCAGGTGGTTTGTTGTTCGCTTTCTTCGGTCTAATCCCCTTCCTATCTTCGGGAATTTCCCTCTCAAAAAATTGTGCCGACGATATCGCACCCCCACTTTCGACCTTTTCCGTGGTAGTCGCACCCGCATAGGGCGTCGGTGACGCCCCGGTCACGTTTGTTCTGCCCTCCGCTTCCAATGATAACTGACGGTTTTTGTACACCCTGTATTTACCTGCTCATGCCCGTTGAGCTCGCTGAGCTTCGCGACCCCTAGCTGTTAGGCGTTGCGTGCCCAATCAGCCTGGCCGATTTTTTATTCTCTCCTTCCCCTCCCCTACTTCTGGCGCGTGGCCGACTCCTTTTCTGGAAACAAGTTCTAACTTCCTCCCTCCCCTTGCCCCGTCCCTGTAAAAAAAGTTACTCTCCTCTTCGCGTACGGTGAATCTCTCTTGTAACATTCCTTCCTCTTGTATGACACCTGCCTTTTTTTTCCCTTTTACTCGGAGAGTCACCTTCCTTATAATGGGTAATTAACTTTTTTCTGAGAGTGAGTTGTGTCTCCTTCGTCCCTGACGTATACCCAAACCCGGAGTTGCCCCCTTGTCGAGACGGGCCATCGGCTTTTTTTTGTTGTTAAGGGGCCAAAGGCCTCGCCTGGGTTTTTTCACGTCCGCTTCCCTGTCCAGAGGATATTATCCTTTTTTTTTCCCTTCCTTTCTAAGTGTTGTTGTTAGACGCCTTCCCCCCTTCCCTGAAAAAGTTATTCGGAAAAAACCGGCTTAGGTTTTTCCCCCTTCAAGCCCTTCTCGATCCGCGCTATGCCGGTCTCGACGTTGGCAACGCCTTTTTCGTTCCTCTTCTTCTTCTCACCCCCCTCCCTCTCTTTCCCAAGGGAGGAACAGGAATCCTCTCTTTTCTTTCGAAGATCACAGGGTCCCGTCTCCGGATGCAATCATTATGTTTTGGAATCCGTTTCCCGACCGTCACCGTCCTTTCCGCGGGTCTTCGAAACTTGTGGGGAAGTAGATTTTCAACCCGATATTTCATTGAAAACAGGCCCTTTTTTCCCCCCTCCTTTTAGCCCCCCTGGCCCTCTTTCTGTTCGGAAGCCTTTCTCGAGAAACTCTTCCCAGGGTTTTTTTTTTTTTGAATTGGGCCCGCAAAAGCTTTCCCAGGCGATTTTTGCTTGAGCTCCTTTGGATCTACGGCATGACGGATTTCCCCCTTTACCCCCCTGGTATGACTCAAGTTCTTTCCCGGCCCCCTCCCTAGAGAGTCCTTTGAACTTGGTTTTTTTGCAACCGGAACGTCCTTGTCGGCTGGCGTTCTACACGGCAATTCGACGCAGTGGTCTGATCTGTCTTCTTTGATCGGGGGGGGGAGGGGCTTCCTCTATTCTGTGTATTCCGCCAGCCTAAATCGTGCCAAACAGCCCCATGGCCTATGGACACCCCTTGCTTGCCTGGCCGAACAGCCATTCATGACTTTTCCCGTGTATGCCTAACCCCGTCCTCTCATTAGGACCCGTCCTCCGTAAAACGGACTTCAATGGCATTGAGCTCAAACTGTTTTTTTCCAGGTGGACCTCTTTCTCTTTTACGAAACATCTTTTACCTTCTTTTTGTCCCTTCTTTTTTACTTCCCTTTCTTCATCCCTGAAGATTTTTTTGTACCCCCCTTCTGGCCCTTTTTCAGGTCAGTGGGTCATGAAAATTAGCCGGCCAAGTTTCCCGCGTTCATGGATGCTCCCTCTTGGATCTGAGCAGGCCACAAACGCCTGTCCGGTTTTCCCCCTCTTCCATGGTCCCCCCTCTTCCCGCCCGTAAAAATGTCAAGGCTCTCCTTAGAAACTGCCTTACTTTCCTTTCCCCCCCTTCCGACCTACATATTTTCACTACCCATTACAATTACCCAACTGTTATTTTTCCAGCTTCGTTTGGTGAACTCGCTCATGTTCCCCTGAATTTCCATATTTGAGTCGTCCATTCTCTCCTCTGTTTTTTGCTCCTCCCTTTTTTAGGGGTCAAGAAGTCCGTTTTAACAGTTCTTACGTTGGCTCCGACTTTTCATGGATGAACATAGCTTTTTTTTTGCGTCTTACCCCGCCGATTCCTTACGTGACCTTTTTTCTTTCCTCTCTGATTTCCTTTGTTTCCCCAAATGGATTTTTTCACTCCCCCCCTTTTTAAATTGGACATTCTTCTCCTGTCAGTCCCAAATTTTGGGGCCCGATTCTGCCCATCAATTTTTCGCACAAAAGGCAGCGTTGGTCAGCTGATCGGCTCTTCTGGTCGATTCTGTGTCTCCCCCCCCTCCCCCCTTTGCTTTAATTCGTCCCTTTTCCCCTTTTTTCCCCCCGCGTCCGCATTCGTAGTAGTTTGCATCAGCGACATGTTTTTTCTTTTCGCACAGTCTAGCACTGTTGGCCGCTTTCTTCGCAAGGCACCCTCCCCGCTAGCGAAGACCACTGTCTTTCTCCCCCCCATCCTGAGAACTCCTCCCTCAGGATTTCTGAAAGATGCCCTTTTAGACTTCTCTTGATGCGCTCCTCCCCGATGTCTGTTCTCGTTCCTTTTTGACACGCCCCTTGCGTGCCCCACTGGTCCCCTGCTCTTAGTCCAAAATGTCCTTCCCCTGCCCTTGTCGAGCATCCTCGACGGATGGTTGAGTGAATTTCCAGCGCCCTAATCTATAAGGCGTGCGCCGGTTCTTTCGGCGATTGGCTCCTTCGTGCTTTTGGGCCCTGCCTCTTCTTTCAAGTCGGCTTCCTTTTTCTCTTTGTTATTTTTGCTCTTTCGCTTCCAACTGCCGATGTCTTGTTCAAGGAATGGCCTATGGCTCTTGGTTTCGGCCGGTCGGCCTCTTTGCATCTCTCCCACGTTGGGTTTCCTTCCCCTCCCCCCCTACGCTACGCAGCGCTCGCCTTTCCCAATCGGCTCTTTTGCGAGCCTTTTCTTTTCTCTTAAGTTGGTGCGACGCGCGCGTTCAACAGCATCTCGAAAATAGGCCCTTTTTACTAAGGCTTTCTCTTTTTTTCCGCCCTGGGGCTTCTCTCCTCTCCCCCTTCTCCTCCCTGTTAGGGCCAATATGTCGAAGAACCTTTCCCCTTCGGTAAATAACCTCTTGCTCCTTCTTTGTCCTTTATTATCCAGAATTAAAGAAACGTTTAAGACCCCCCCTATCTTCGTCACCACACTTTTTCGATTTTCGTAGGCAATTTGGCCCTTTTCCGGCATCCCTTGTTTTCCTTTCAGTTTTTTTTTTTTCTTACTTTAATAACCCTTTTTTTTGTCTCTTAGTCCCCCAACACTTTCCTAACCTAGAAAGGGATGGCCGTAATTCCACGTTTCGACGGAAACTCGCTCCATTGTGTTTGTGACGTCATATGATTTTATTATTCTTTAATTTTCTCAAGCTCTTTGATTTACCCCATACCACTCTATTGATTACCCCTCCTTTCCCCTTTTTTTCATAGAAAGTTGGGTCTCCTTTGTTAGTTCCCTTTGATCTTGATTTTCCCCAATGAGGATATAGAGCAGCCTTACCGTAAACTTCTCTTTCGGAGATGCTAACCCGGTTTTCTCAAAAGCTCGCTTTTTGCCTCACCCCAAATTGATTGCTTTACGCACGATACTTCCTCCCTCTCCCCTCTTTCCTGTCATCTAGAGGCGTCCATAAGGGCGTACACGAGTAATCCCCCGTATTTTAGGTTTAATGTCATACTCTTTAGAGCGTCTACCGGAGTCGTCACCACGTTAGAGGCCAAGTCTTACACACCCTACCTCTTGTTCAATCCTCCCGGCCCCCCCCCCCCGAACCTCCTTCGAGACCTTTTCAATCTTTGGGCCACAAGACTCGATACAATCGACCTGAGCCTCTCCCTTATCTCCGGCGCTACTTTTCCCCGTCACAATTTCCTCTTTTTTCCTCCTCTTCCAGCTGTAGTACTGACCCTTTGTTTGCCTGTTCCCCGCCATTTGGTGGAACCGCCTTGCCGTTGTGATGACGAGACGCAGAACTACGATCCTCCAATCCTTTTCGCCTTTCTCAAAACGCTGTCGTCCCGGTTTGCTTCCTCGTTTCGGCAGGTTTTGCGATTTCTTCGTCTCTTTCAACCTTCGCCTAGAATGGAACTCCGACTTGCCGAGAAAACCAATGTCGCCCCCCCTCCCTCAACACATGTCGCATATGCCCCCCCTCTTGCCTCATTCGTATGCGAGTTCCCCTCCCTTTTGTTTCCCATTCGATAAATTTCATGGATGACATAGGGCACTTACATCATTTTGTCTTCCCCCGCGAGCAATGCCCTTTCTCCACGCGCTGCCTTTTTGAAACATTCTTTCAATATCGGTTTCCCCCGTCCACCCAGAATTTGTCTTTTCCCCTTTCTCCTCCCCCAATGACCTTCTCCCGGTCCCAACCTGTCCCCCCCGGAATGGATCTTGCGCGTCGAGCAGACCGTGTCCGTTCTCCCAAGGCCTGTGCTGTTATGACGAAAACCAATGTGGCTTTCATCCCTTGTATGAGACGATGCCTCCCCGTCCCCTCCCTTACTCAGGGTTTCTCCCTCTAACTGAGAGCCCTCCAACGAGCGGTTGGTTGAATTTTTACCAAAATTGCTTCCGTTCCTTGTTTTCCCCCTGCGAGTTTCCCCCCACGCGCTGGACCCTCCCCCTTTGTACTTTTTTTTTTCATGGGTTTATCCCGGAGCGTGCGTTTCCCGGAGCGATGGAAGGGCTGTAGTGCGAGACATTTCTTTACCCTTGTTACGTTTTCCGTCCCCCTTTTACTGCTGGGTCTATAGGACGGCTTTGTTATGTCAGACTCCTCCGTGTTTGTTCCCCCTTTCCCCTTTTTTCCCTCCTTCCTCGAAGGCCCGTTGCATGCGCAGTTTTCACCATTGAAGGGGAAAATATTTTTCGGATCCGAACAAAGGCCTGTACCCGCAAGATGGACGTTTTTCCTGTAACTTCTTTTAAAGATGACCGCGTTCCCGTCTCGTTATTTCTGGCTCCCTCTTTCCCTTACTTGCCGGGGAAGAAGTTTCCGCATGCTCTGACCCGGGTCGACCCGACAATTAGCCACTTTAATCTTTGATGTTTACTGCCTCCATTCTCTAGTTGTTAATATTTCCTGGTCTCTCTTTTTTTTTTCCTCTTTCGTCCCAGGACGGTAATCCCTTAGACATTAGTTAAATACCCTCGCACCCCCGCGACCGCCGCCTCGCTTTCCCCCCTTTTCGAATTGGTTTTCTTCTTTCTTCCTTAAATAAGCCTCTCTTTTTCGCCCGTTTCCCCTTTTTTCCTGCCCCCTTTATGACATAGATCCCTCCTGGGAGACCCGGTGTTTGCCAAATTGTAATACGCTCATTTTTACCTTTCTTCATCGCAAGGAGTCTTTTTTTCTCTGAAGGGAAATTCTTCTTCAATTTCCCATCCCTGATTGCTCCGATTGACTTTTGGGCCTTCACGACGCAAATCTTGCGCCCTTGGCATAAGTCCTTTTCGTCACAAGTTTCCAATGTTTTATCTATAAATATTGCCATCGTTCCCAAGTTCTGAGGCCCCTGAGAGGACGGTTCGATTCTTTTCACGTCTCCTTACCTCCTTCTTTTGGGAATACGGCGGCGACCCGGGTCTTCCCTATCACCGCGTGAGGAATGGGTATGTCCCTGGAACGCGCGTCGCTTTTTTGCTTCGACAGACGGCGACCCCCACCCAAGAGGCTTGCCCCTTAAGAGACCGTGCACCTCTCGTCTCTTTCGCGAAGGGGTTTCCCCAATTTCCAAACTTGCTCGTTTTTCTTCCGGGTTTTTTCCGTCCGTTTGGAGTCGTGATTAGATATTTTTCATCCCCCTTTTGTTTTTTGAGACTCTCTTCCTTTCCAAGCAATCCCTCTTCCGGACCATTCCACCACCGGCGAGGACTCTCTGTATGCCCTTCTCGCACGCGCGCGAGGCCTTTTTCAGCCCTTTTGTCCCCCCGCTTTTTTTTCCTATTATCGAACGCTTTCACCCAACGCGCCGCCGCCTGTTCCAGTTTTATGACCCATTCCTTTCCCCCGAGACTTTTTTTTTTCGCCGATCACCAGGGTCGCCGCTGTCCCTCTTCCTTTAAGAGATCGTTTACCCCTCTTCTTTCCCGTCCGCCAGTTTTCTCCCCTTTTTTCCGTCATATTTACTCTATCGGATTCTCTCCCGGCTTTGGGTCCGACCGCCTTCGGTCCCCCCCGAGCCCGATTGAGTGCGTTGCCAATCCTTCCCGTCCCAAAGCTGCCCCCCCCCCTGTTCTTTGCATTGGGGCCCCCCCTCAAAAGCCGGTCCTTGCTGATTGCGCGAAGCTCCTTTTTGATATACGTGCAACTGAGAGCTATTTTTCCAACCAGTTGTTATTAAGCGTGATGGAGGTCGCCTGACAGATAGAGCTTTACCGTGAACGGCGCAACCTGGATCGCTATTTCTTACCCCCTTGCGAAGTACCCACGGAAAAGTCTCCCTACTTTTTTTCTCCTCGGAGGATTTCTCGATGGGGGTCGCTTTATTAATTTATTAGTGTGTATCCGGCGACATCGCCAACATCCTCCTTGGCCTGATGTCAACGCTTCCGTTCCTGTTCCTTCTCCCTCCCCAGTTTCCTGAATTTCTGATGTTCGGTCGCCCCCCTTTCATATACTGTACCGTCTTCTTTCCCCGTCACGGTCCCTTCCTTGGTCGTTCATGTTCGAACTGGTCCTCGGACGGCTGCGACGCTTACTCTTTGACGAAATCTTTACTGTTTCTTCCCGCGGTCCATCCTTTTGGTACAGTCCTTTTTTCGTTACTACACGAGCCTAGATGCTACTATTTAACCTTTTTCCTTTGGCCTGATTATTAGCCGGTCCGGACGTTTTTTTTCGCGACGGTTTCTTTGATTGGCCCCAAACTACGCTCCTCTGAAACCAGCCGTCCCCGCCTCAACGCCCGTTTTAACCCATTTTCTCGCTTTCTCGCCCCTTTTCCCTCATTTCGCCCCGGCGCAATCTTTCAAGACCCCTTAAACACGTTATTTTGCTTTACCTCTTCTGTTTTTTTGAACTGACATTTAGTCTATCCCCATGAACCCAAGGTGAAATCCATTTTCTTCAAAATCCTCTGATTTTTTTCGGTCCTCCTTGGTTCTAGTGGTAACCTCATTCGGGCAAGGCGGTTCTGGTCCCAGATCGCCTCCTGGATTCACTCGCCAGGAGTTGCTTTTCTTCAGAACCCCCTCAGACCTGACCTTTAGTGACCTTCTGCGCTCAATTCTTCAGTGTATTCTTTTTTCCACTTCCCCTGTTCTCGCATTTGCTTCGTCAGGCACACTCTTGGCTTGGTCTCGGTCCACATCCATGTTTTTATCCCACCCCTTCAGAGATTGGAGTAACCTATGTCTCATTGTTCCTTTGGATCTCCTTTTTCCCTACCTATCCCTTGCCTTGGCTCGGTTTTTTTCCAATTTAAAAGTTCGTTAAAGCTTTCTCATTCTTTCGTTCGTTTGCATCAGCGAAATGTTTTTTTATTCAGGTTCTCCTTTGTTATAGGTCAAGTTTGGCCCCCTTTTACCCCCCTTTTAGTCAATTTCTCCCTTTCGCCTCCTATCCCTCGTAAACCTCGACGCAGTTTTTTTTTTTTTTTAGAGACGGATTGGATATCTATTTCTTTTCCCCGTCATCGCCGGCAGTTTCGGGAACAAAACTTTCCCCTCGATGAGTCCCCCCACTGTAGTCCCCTCCAGGTGTTCGCGACATCAGAAGTCGATCTTTCTGGATGGAAGAGTTGAGCGCGAATCTACGGGATCGTTTCTTTCAGGTCGTCTGTGTCTATTTTGGGTTTTTTTCGTCCCGAAGAGGTTTCGGTCTTCATAATGTGTGTTGGTTGCCGTCCTTCGATTGAGCCCGCGTCGGTTGTATTAATGAATTTTATTTTTCCTTCTCCTTTTTTCCTTCGGGGGAAGGTCCGTTCCCTTCTCGTCTTGGAACCTAGTCCCCCTCCCTCCGTTTACTTTCTCCCGGATTCCGCCGGCTCGCTTTTTTTCATTGCTTTCCTAGCACGCTTGAGCTCCCCGTTTGTTCAAGCTCGCACAGAGTTTAAAATTTGAGTCCTTTCTCGAAATAGGTAAAGTTTTCTTTTTTTTTTATTGTTGGGGCGAGATCCTCGCCCTTCGAAAAACTCTGTTTCCCAAATCTGTTTTTCCCACTGCCCACTGTCCATGCATCTGTGTTCACATCCCCTAGCTTGAGAAGTATGGGGACCACATCGTCTCTTCTCCACAAGACCTTCCCGAAACGTCGACCCTCCCCCCTAGTCAACCCATGAATGGCTTCTTCCGTCGGAACGGGCTTGGTACGGCCTTACCTTTAGGCGTTTCATCTCTCTCTTTTCCTCTCCTTGTTGTTTTTTTATCTCTCTGCATCCCCAGAATAAACTTAGTCCCGGGTTCTTTCTTGAACGCCCTTTTCGACCCTTAAATCGTTTCATTCTTTCTGAGATCTTCTTGTTTTGGCTTTTTTTTTATCAATCTCCGATGGACCCATATTGATGTACCGATTCTGCCTGGGCATTAGACAGATTGTGACAAGTTCTTTCCCTCCTTTGACTCTTCCTATCCGAAAAACTATGAACCTTTACTCTCTTCAAAATTTTCTGATCACTGTCAATTTTTTTGGGCCTTGCCCCAACTGAGCGCTGCCGGATCGGCACGCAATCTTCGATTTGCCGTTCTCTCTCTTTCTTGTCCTTCTTGAGGAACTCGAAGACCCATGATTTTCTTTTTTCTAGACTGTACTTGAACCCTCGCTTGACGTCGGCCCCCTTTTTTTTTCCTAGGCATTCCTTCCACAACCGAATCGGCCCGGTTCTCATCGACTTTGGCCAAAAGACATCACACCCCCTCCTAGTCCCTTCCTGAAGGCCCCTTTCCTTCTCTTCCCAAAAAATCCTGGAATCTCCACTATCCTGTCCCCCCTTACTCGCGGCGCTTCGATTCGCTCCTTCACTTCCCCGTCCCCTCGCGATGGTTTAGAAGTTCAGTTCGGGAACTACATGTGTTTCTCTCTCCTCTCAACTTTTTGGAAAGTAATTGCTTTCTCGTCCGAGAGTGATTCCTCACCCCTGATCGTTCCCCCAAGCCATGTCTCCTTCTCCAGGAGCTTGTGGACCGCCTGCGTGAGTTCGGCGGGCTGCGCTTTTTCTATCTTTGTTTTCCCTTAGAGAGACCGACAATGCCTCCCCACCCCCTTGCGCCCCCCCTGGACCAACGTACTACCCCCTTTCCGCTTATGACGATGCGACGAATGGTGTTAGACGTTCCAGACTTTGAAATTCGAAGCACCTTCTTTCCCTTTCAGTACCCCCCAACGACGCTCGAACAGTCTATCAATGATTTCCTTCCAGACTTCTTTCCTTTTTTTTTCCCAGTGGTTTTCACAATATCGGGCCAAGTTTTCCCCGAATGTCGAATGGCGCAGAACTTCCCTCTCACCCTTGGACTTTCCCCCGACCTTTGAAATCCGTTCTTCGTCGTCCTCCGTTCACTCACATTTCTTTTTGTTTCCGCAATCCCTTCGGAGTGAGCTCGATCTCCTTCCTCCCCCGCCTCTTGAAGCCTTTCCTCCCCCCCCCTCTCAACAGGAATTTCTAAAAGGCGAGGATCTTCAGGTTAACAGACCAATTGATTTCAGTTTCTTGGGGATTACCTTGCACGTTTCACAAACGGACGTGCCCCGAAACTTCCCTTTTCTGTACCCTTTTTGTCTTCAAGTCTTTTCGTGTCGTCCTTCTTACTGGCCGTGGAATGGATATTGTCCTCTCCAGCGTCTTATGCTATTCGGCTGGAAATTTTTCCTTATTTTTAAGGTCACCTGCGTTGTTTTCCCTATGTAAGATCCTCCTTCGAGATCCTCCCCTTCCCTCTTACTTTTTCCCCTTTTCATGTTGCAATCGAGACGCAGGCCCATTGTCCTCCCCTTTGCACAAAGATCTGCGCGGGCCGTCACCTTTCACAACCCTTCCTTATTGCGCGGCCGCCTTTCATCTTCTCACTCTTAACAGATTTTCCCTCCTTTCGCTTCTTCTAGTCCCCCATGCTCCAGGCCTTGAAGGGGTTTTGACGTCCGGCCGCCGGCTTTCTCTTTGCCGGCCCGTCCAGTCCGCCAATTTAATTGAACGTGGCGTTCGAGGCCCGTTCAAGGCTTTTTTTTTTCCTAGTTCCCCTTTCTTTTCCTTGGATAGGGCTCGTCGGAATCCCCTGCGACCGCCTACCATCACCGCGCAACCCCTGCGTCCACGCACGCTTTCACCCCCTTCGTTAGGAATTGGTGCCGCTTTATCCCTCCATAGAACTCAGCCCTTTTGGCTCCAGGTAACTATTGCGATCGTCCCTCGCCCCTGTGACCGGGTTTGCAATTTCCCCTTTTTTTTTCCTGAGTTCGTCTTCCCCCGCTTTTTTCTTCCCACCTTTTGGACCTGCGTTTGCGGGAAACAATAACGCACTGCCGATTTTTTTTTTCTTTTTAAACGACCAACTGGTCGCTGTGTTTCTGCGGTAGGACAAAAGGCTCCTCTCTTTCCCTATTTAAATCTTTGCCCTCTCTTCCCCTTTCTATCCCCCCCTTCTCTACATTTTCCCTATAGTTTACCCCCCCGATCTCCTTACAGTCTTGGATGGAAATCTTCTTTTTGGGGATCGGATATACATTTTTTTTCTCATGGGTCATGTACCTGGTGAATCGCTTTAGAGCTTTTCGCCTTTCGATTCCCCCTGATCTTTGTTACAACCTCGTTGATCTCTCAGGTATTGGCGCGATTTCGTAGAGTTTTCTTTGACTGGGCCAAAGGCCTCGCCGTCTTTTGCCGGGGGCTTTCTGGAATCTGGA
>Ga0179593_1477408_pt1 | contig 28800 bp, 31 predicted proteins | sample CZODoug2_1_08_16_FD_185931 | JGI IMG/M metagenome (GOLD analysis project Ga0179593, IMG submission 185931) | Vadose zone soil fungal communities from Angelo Coast Range Reserve, California, USA - CZODoug2_1_08_16fungal (PacBio error correction) | ecosystem: Environmental > Terrestrial > Soil >... | reverse complement strand
TAACATGCCAGGTGCCGTGCCCCCTTGCCTTCTCTCCTTCCCAGGATTTAGCGTATTTGCCGAGCTATCCCTTTCCCCCCCTAATCCTTTCAGTCCTTCTTTTCTTTTATTACCCCCCCTTGCACGTCATTCTCGTTGCGCGCGTCTCTCTGTTGACGATGTAAAACCAGATTCCGAGTGCGTGATTCCTGGTGAGCGAACTCGATACGGAATTTTATTGCCCTCGTCATCCCTCTCCAACCGTGACTTCTGATTTTTTCATTCTAAGCCGTCTTCGACGTTTCTCTCCTGTCTCCTCTCTGGACTTATTCGGCAGGCACGACGGCCTCCTCGCGGTCACATGTTTTGCCCACCCCTCCTTTTTTTCCTCCCCATCCCCGGCAGACCCCCTACCCCCGTTCCTCACGATACTTGGTAATTTTTGTGTTATGGATCTTCGCTTTATTGGCTAGGACGAGTTACTTTTTACAGTTTTCCCTTCGTTTCCAGCCCGACCAACGCATACATTTTCCATCCGCTGCTTCTTTTTTCCAATTCCTCCGCCCCGGATGATCGGACCGCCGCTGCGCAGAACCCGGTTTTGCGATGTCTGCCCCGGACTGACCATTAGACTTCTCCTGCGTTTACCTGAACAAGTCGTTTCGAGACCAACCAACCTTGGCTTCTCCTTGATGCTCGACGTTTTTTCGGACATGGCACTTAGCCGTTCTCGTTTACTGAATTACCGATTCGGGGTCTCGGGTCTGACACACGGCGAGCGGTTTTTTTCTAATCCCCCCCCTTTTTCGACGCCTTTCTAAAGACCGGCGCGCTGTCTGTGACTCTCGTCTAAATTGCCCACCATGGTTCCTGCTTCTTTCATGTACTTCGTAGTTCGTTTTTTTTTTCTTCGGGCTTTGGAGTCTTGCGCTTTAAGGACCAACCAAACTGATTTGTTTTATTTCTTTTTGCCGCCACCCACAATTTGGTCCGTCCTGCTAACTTGTCTCCCCCCCAGCCCCTCCGCTAGACTGCGGAGCGCCCCCCTCCGGTTTAGTTGCGGGTCTCTTCTTCCCCCTGACTGTATCTTTCTCACCGTTTTTTTTCCTCCTGACCCCCCTTTCTCGTCGCTCTGAAGACGCACTACAGTACTGTTCCCTTTGCAGCACATGCTTTCTTTTCCGAGTGACCCATAGTCCTAGTTGCGCCATTCGCCTCAGCGAACTCCTAGCCCCCCCGCCAACCCCCCTTCCCAACCGTTGCGATCTGCGTGTGTTATCGTCTTTTCCCCTCGCCTTACGGTTGGCTGTTTTCTTCGCGCACGTTCCCTACCTCGCTTTGGCTATCCGTCCTCTCGCCCCCTCCTCCGCTCTTGGTCGAGCGTAGAATGATAATTAGTTTCGGACCTTCTTTCGCTCTCTAAATCCCTCTTCGTTTCGGCCCGTCTCGTCAGAACTCCTCCGTCTTCTCCAGCCGCTTTGAATGTTGTATCCCTCGTCCCTCGGCTTTAGGTCCTGAAATGGCCTTCTCCGCTCTTTCTGCTTTTGTTGGAGTTGCTTCCCCCCCTTTCGATGTCACTCTCCCCCGGCCGTATCGGCCAATATGTCCCAGATAAATGTTGCGAGTTTTGGCAGTAGTATTAGGGGCCGGTCCATTCTACCCCCGGGTAGTGCTTCTCTTTTTTTTAATCGGCGAGTCTCCTGCGCTCGCCCACTTCTTTTATTCTATTCCAGCCTAGGAAGCTTCTCGCTGAACCCTCCCCCGTGTTTTCTTCTTTCCACCTGTGTGCCCCATTTCATGCTTCCTTGAAACCGATAGGTGGAAGTGCCGAGAGCGCTTCTGTCTGTTTGAGTCGCTTCCTTTTTTTTAAGTAGTCGTCGTGTGCTACTCTCCCCAACTTATTACTTAATTTCCTTCTATTACCGTTCTGCGTCACCACCCCTGTAGTAGCCCCTTCCGGATCCCATACCCCAAGCCTCTGATAGTTTTTTCCCCCCTTTCCCGTTGCCCAGCGATTTTGCAACTTTCTTCTATATCATGCCGAATTTTTTTTTTTTTTAGCTTTGCCAATCTTGCCGCCTTGCCTCCGGCTTATTCCAGTCTTTCCCCAAGCTTTTTGATGCCCTTCTAAGCCTTCGATGTCTTTCGATTCCTGGTCAATCGGCAGGAACGCTCTCAACCCCTCCTCCTTTTGTCGCATAACTTTCCTGAGGCTTTTTTCTTTTACTCCTACCGATCTCGGCCATCTTTTTAGCCTTCGTCGATCCTTTCAGGTTAGTTATCAGGTAGGCTTCTTTTCACTCGTATAATCGTCCAATTGCCCATACACCCAATCAACCCCATGCACCTGTTGCACTTTTGGGGAATTTTTAGGCGTTTTGGAGCTCACCCGTATGACGCGTAACCACTTTCCCTACGTGCGCACGGTTCTTCTCCTGCCTCTCCACCCCCTTCTCAGTAGTATGTAGCCCCTTTCCTCGATGGCTGATCTCCCGATCTTTTGTCCCAGTGAGGAATGTTATTGGATTGGAAAGGAGTTTTTTTCTTTTTTGAGCGACTCGGTCAACACACGTGCCTTTCTCCAAGTGCTTGCTCTCCTCCGATCCACTTAAGGACCTTTACCCTTGTTGGAAACGCTGCTTTCTGCCTCGCACTCCCCCAGAATTCTTTTTTTTTCGCGGAGAGAGCTCTGCGTTTTCCTCTCAGCAGTTTTTTTGACCCTATCGTCTAATATCAGCCCCTTCTTTTGTCTGCTTCCTTCTCCCGATCGATGCAACCCCCTGTTTCGTTATGGCGAGATTATCGCACTTCGTCTCTCCTTGCCAGGGAACCTACTTTCTGTTTTGTTTCCCTAGCCCGCCCCCCGGTTTGGGGTGGTCCCCAGCAAGTTGAAGTGGCGGCTATACTCTCCGCCCCCCCTTGAACCTCAACCCTCCCCCCTTTTCGCCGAATACTTATGGCAATTTTTTTGACTTTACCCCTTCCCTCCGTTGTTGGGGGATTCAGCTGTCGACGGTGGTGGTAACTTTCAAGGTTGCGGTAGCACCCTTTACGGCGGCAAATGTCTCCCACCGCCTACTCAAGTTGGCAAGTTCCTTCCGGCCTTGCCTTGGCCCAGGCTGAGCTAGGAGGGGAATTCTCAACGACTGCCTTCTCATAATAACCTTTGATTAATTCTCCCTTTCAAACCCCCTCCCGGATTTCGCAGATAGAGTTTTCTTCTAGTCAAAACATATTAGGTTCCGTTGTGATAGCAAAGGAAGGCGTGCGATTGTTTGTTTTGGTGTCCGGCTCTTGACCATGATAGACATCATCGCGTTTTTTGAGATTACCAAATTGATTCCGCCTCCCCATTTTTTAGTCCCGAGGGATAAGCGCCCGTTTCCCCCAATGCCCCATGTGGTCACAAATTCCCCCCCCCTACGAACGTCCATTCCCTATCCCTTTCCCATCCACCCGCTCCCTTTGTCTCGGGTAACTTCACGTTCCTTTTTTTTCGTATGTTTCCCCAGCTGTTTTTTTTTTGGGTACTCCCCCTCGAAGTTCTCCACGACGGAATTACTATTTCTTCAGCTTGTTCCTTTAATTTTTGATGTGAGCAGCGGTTGCCTTATCCCGACGTTCAAGTTTCGGCCCCAAACTAAGAAAGTAGATGCCTCACTTCTTAGGAAACCCCTATTTCGTGTTCAATCCTCCCCCTCCTTTCGGCATCGACCCCTCCTTTTCTCATTGATTCCCATTTTTTTGTTCAGACTGACCCTGATCCTCGTCTCCGCAGCTCTCTCTTCACGCTTTCCCCAGATACGCCGATAGTCGCGCATACACTTCGTGTGCTCGCACTCACAGGTTTCTTCCGTCATTGTGTTCCCCCCCCCGGCCACCCCCCCCCTTCGCAACATTGCCGTTTCATGTGACTCCTCTTCGCGTTACACAAAGAGAGACTTTTTCTTTGCCTCTCTGCCCACCACCCCCCCTTTTGCCCCTCAATATGGGCGACCTTCCCTTTTTCCCGCTTTTCCAAATACGCAGCGGGCTTTCGCCCATTAAGAGTTATCTCTCGCTCCTTACGAGGTTACCTCTCGTCGGCCTTTCTCCTCTCGGGGACCATGGTGGTTCGGGCCCTCTCACATCCAGCTAGTTTTATATCTCTTCTCTCGTCTCGGGAATGCCTATAATTCGTCTCGAGGGCTAGTCCCCTATCTGTCGCTTCGTCGTGACTCCAGTTTTTGCGACAACGCCCTGCTTTTATCGTCCGACATTCGCTTGTACTCCTCAGGAAGCTCCTGTTTGAGGGTTTTGTCTTGTCCTCTCTGTGCAGAGATGGAGTCTTCTTTTTGCGGTTCGGTTCAGAAAAATTTCAGCGGTTTGCCTGTGAATTCACGGCGCTTATGCGGTTCTCCTTAGATATGCGGTCAAATGTTTTCCCTGACCGAACTGTTTCCGTTCCGTCCTGTCGCTTTCAGACAAGCACCCCCTTCCCCTTACCCTTTCTTTCTTTCGTTGCGCGGTCGGTTTTGGTTTAAGTGTTCGCTGGTACACGTTCCCCAATTTTGTTATGTTTACTGAAACCCTATATGCACACTCTTCCCGTTTTTGTTTTCGCACCGAGACCTCCCCCCTATAACCGACCTACCCCCACGAAGAGTGCGAGTAGAGACTCCCGACGCCGAAAATTCCCACGCGCCTTACGTCCAGCCTTGTTATATACAAGGTAGAACACCTTGATTGCGGTCTTCATCCTCTCGCGCTTGTTTTTTCTCCTTCCCCTTTCGCACGGTTGATGCTGTCCCTGCTCCCGGTATTTAATTCTTTCCCAACGGTGCGCTAGGCCCTGACTCTCCATTGGTTTTCCCCCCTTTTTTCTTGTTTATCGCCCTCCCCTCCTCGTCTGACTTGGGACATCCCGCATTTCATCCGTGCGGATTTAAAACCCCTTTGGTCGCTCCAGGTAAGATCCCTCTCCCTCTGATTACGCTTTCTTTCCTATCTGTTCTAGGGTTACGCTTTTTCCTTCTTCAACGTATACCCGGCACCCTCCTTCGGATAAGAGTCCGAGATCCTCCAAAACCTCCATCTCGTGGATTTCTCTTTTTTTTACTATGCGGTGTTTTCTCCCCTGCGTGGCGAATAAAAGGTCCGCGACCTGATCACCTCCTCTTCCTGCCGACTTTTCCTATCCGTGCGCAGGCAAAACAAAGCCTATTTCCCTTTCGAAGGATTAGGGTTCCCTCAACCGCCTCCGGTCCGTCTACTTGTCTTTCCCTTCCTTGACTTCTGGCTCTTGATTCGGCCCCCTCATCCATCTTTGCGTTAGAGTGATGGGATACCCCCCATTTCTTAAAGTCGGAGCTCGCCCCAGCGTGCCCGTGTTGCATCTTGGTGTCACCCGAAACATCAATACTATTCGTGATTGATGCTAAAGGAGCTCCGCAAAAATAACGTCCTATGGGGTCTTCCCCCCCGCTTCAAGCGAACTTTTTTTCTTTCCCTCGTACTCTTTTTCCCCTCCTTTTTTTTTTGCGATGCGACCTGTCCCTATTGCGCCAAAATTTAGTCCCCCTGATCTTAGCAGTTTTTAATTGATGCTTTGAAAATCTCGACACGTATTCTTTTGCTTTTCCAACAGCCTTGGCCCTTCCCCTCCCTTTGGATGCTTCCTCAGTTTGTAAAACGGAAAAGGATTTTTTTCTTACCCTGTTCTCGCAATAGTTCATTTTTTTTCTTTTCCTCTGCCTCAAGATAACCTTTCCCTTCTTCCGGTCCCTCTCAAGTCTTTCGAAAATAGGTATTGCGTCATTTCCCTGCCTCGCTCGTCTTTCTGAGGTTTCGTGAGTATTTTCTAGCACCACGTCTATCCTTATTGGTTCCCAAAATAAAGGCATGATCACCAGCAACATCCCACGATTTTTCCTGTTGTTCTGCCTCTATCCCCGAAGACGTCAGACTCAATTGTGAAGAGAAGATCGTTTTTGCTAACTTAGACGTCCACTTCTCCTCTGTCTTTTCTAGATTCTCCTTCCCGCCGTCTCCCTGAAGACATATTTCCCTATCTCCCTTCAGGACCATGCGCAGTTTGCGCAACTTTTTTCCCGAATTTTCCTCAAGCCTTCACCCAGTACTCTGAGATCTTAGATTTCTGGTACCATGGAACTCAGATATCCCTTTTCGCTCAAAGTGCGGGCTGTTTGACGGGTCTTCACACGGCTAATTTTCTTCTGCACTATTTTGTAGAGCCTTTTCCGAAACCCGGAGGCTTGACTTGTGGATTAAGAGTCTCCTTGTCACCCTTCTGGCCCTTTTCCCCCACTTATGCATGCCTAGGTCGCAGTTTCTGTTTGTCTTTGTTCTGGAGAGTGTTAGGTTTCGGGTTCGCTTAAGCCCCCAAATCTCTTTTGTCCTCTATCTGGTTGACTACACCCTAAAACACTTTTTTAAGTCAAAAAGCTCCACCTTCTTTTGAACCCCCTCTAGAAACAGGAGATCAGTGGACTGGCTACCTTTATATCCTCCATTCTTTTGACCCGACCCCACCAAACCCCAACCAACCCCCCAACCACACCCCCCCCACTGGCGGATTTCTAGTCCAGGGCATACACGAGAGGTTCGAGAGAAGTTTGCGCCGCCGTGCTTGTCCGCAAAGAGGGATCGGGTAAGGTTTTACCCGCCCAGAGAAGCTCGGCGCCGTAACTCAGCGAGGGCCCCCTCCCGCGATCACCGCCACCTCCAGTGCTCAGCCCGCTCGCGAGATTTATGCGGTACCTTTTCCCTTGAGTCAGCCCCGTTCGTGCGTTTCCCATCACCGCTTTTCCCCCTAGGCCGCCGCTTTCGCACTGTATTTAGTAGACCCGTCGCTATGATGCATTTTTCCTGTTTTTTCCTCCTAGTCTCCCGGGATCGAATTCTCGAGCTTTTATGCAGACAGGGAAAACCGCCCTATAGATTACCTCTGTCATCTTTCTTCAGATGGAGAGATCTCCCGTGTATTTTGCTGACCAGTTTCCCAGGTCCGGCCGTCGATTCCGCGCACGTTGAGCTCCTTTGTTCTTTGATGCCCCTGTTTGGTGTTGTCCCCTGACGCCCCCCCCCCCCCTCCCTTTTGTTATTTAACAGTCCGCTTATAGAGGAAGATGACCCTCACCTTTCCCACTTTTTCCTCTTTTTGCCCTCTAAGACGGTAGGTTCTTGTCGCAAAAAAGGGTAGTGACGTCGTAACGTAGGTTCTTCTCTTAGACTCAGTCGCTGTTTTGAGTTTAGCTAGAGTATAAAATTAGTCGTTCGTACCGACTCGCTTTCCCTCCCAATATTTACTCCGACAGTCGGGGGAATGTGGCCTCCGTATTCAATTGCCCCAGGATCGGTTAGCCAGCATGGATTTTCACAGAGGTGCGGGTGGTTGGTATTTTCGACGGTGTGCTACTGTCGTAGCTCTGACCTGACGATACCAAAGAGCGTAAAAATTTACACCCCAAACGAATAGCACCCCCCAGTAGATTTAGTCGAAGCACCTCGCTTCTTGCAGTTGTACCAACTAGCCCAGACTCGTTAATCACGGGTCCACCACGCTTCTCTAGTGACGACTCTTGGCCATATTCCTATGATCCTTTTGTCTATTTTTGTTCCCCAAATACTACTTTAGTAGATTATCAAATGCCTAGAACACTACTTTCGGGAGTTCCCATCAATTCCCACGCCCCCAGTCTTTTTAGGAGAGTCCAGGTCCCCGCCCCTTGACAGACTCTCGTAGCCTCTCCCTTTTTTCCGAACGTCCCGTGGTCTGCCCCTTTGACCCGATGATCCCCCTCTTGACGTCCTCCTTGTTGCACTGCGAGTTTGCATCACTTCTTAGGATGCGGTATACCCCTCTTACTTCGGCCCCCAGTGCCATTCACATTCCAAATGCAAATGTTCCGACGGATGCGTTGCACGCTGCCTCAAGATCGTTTAACAAACCCTTTTTTTTCGCCTTTTGACAATCGGTGTCACTTCTTTTTTTAGAGATGATTCCACACCTTTTCTTCATGTCTTATCTTTTAGGCACTTGGCCTCCCCGACTGTGCTCCGCTATTTTTATTGATCCCGGGCTATTGCTGCCTTTCTACGGAAAGTCCCGTATCGGTGAAGTTAAGGCGACCTGCCTCGTAACCCGAAGGTTCCTTCCCCTCTGGTATCCTGCGCTTTTTGAGCAATTAGAGACAAGGTTCCTCTCTATATTTATTGCTGAGATTCGGCCCTCCTACAACCCAGAAATTACCTAATTAATGCTATCCCTTCATAAGCAGTTGTGTTTGCCTTGGTCGAGGATCACTTTCGAGTTGATTCTTTTGGATGAACTCTGTGCCCTCTCTGTGGTCACAATGACCTTACTTACTGCGGCGTCAGGTATGGAGAGGATCGATTCGCCGGACCAATAGGTGCTGGCCCGCAGGAAAACTGGGTCCCTGGAGGTCGTTCAAGGCCCCACGTACCCTTTTCCTGTGACTGGGCCAAAGGACGCAGCGTCAACGGTGTGTTTGACACTCTCCACCGGCTTACGGAATTCTTTCTGGCAGCCGCCCTCTTGCCCCGGTGCACCATGTTCTACATGCTCTTCCCCTCCGTGTCCTTAAGCCGGCAGGACCCCGTTTTTTTGGTCAATCAAAAGGTTTGGCCCCTTTCAAGTCGCTCACGTCTGCTACACCTTAAAAGGAGTCTGGAAAGGTTCGGGTTTTCCGTTTTATGGACCAGGTTCCGGACCCATCGGTGAGATGACCGCCACCTATCCACTCTCCATACCCACTAAAAATCGAAGACTACCTCCCCTGCAACCACCCCCCCATCCAGCGATTCAGCATGTCTTACTCGTTCGTATTCGTTTTGCATCGAAGAACTCCGGCTTTCCGGTCCGCCCTGATCTTTCATTCCCCTTCTTACTGATTCCCCCTCTAACACTAACAGCTTGCCTCCCTCCTTTTTACTTTAATTTGCCCCCCCTTTCCGCCTAGCGTCGCCTCCGGTCAGCCAGCGCGTTCCTCTCCTGAGGGGACGGCATCTTCTTTTAATAACGCCAAAGCCAGATCTTTACTGCCTCTATCGAATGCTTATCCACCATTAGATCCATAGTAAGCGTTGAAAAATGAGAGGCGGTGTTCGTCGGTCACGAATTCTCGTGGAGACAGCCGATTCCGAAAGAATAAGTAGTTTTATTGGTTCCTAGTTTCCTCTTATTTTTATAATCCCAGAGGCCTTCACTCCGAGCCGATTTCCTTCAGCGATCAACATTCCAGCTGTACCGTCTTTTTGAAAGTTATAGGTCCATTCCGACTCCGGCCATAGTATCCCCCGCTTTTTTTGCACTTCAAAAACTTGGAGGTTGAGCTGACTCCCTCTCGACGACTCTTTCCTTCTACAATGCTCGGAATTCTAGAATGCGGCATCACCCTTCCTTTCTGCCGAGGAACTTAAAAGGTGGTTAGAAGGCACGCTCCGGTTTAAGTAACCCACGAGCACACATTTTTTTGAAAGATGCACAGACCTCGATACGCCCATAGGTCTGTTCTATAACCAGATTCCTGGTTGATTTCTTACCCCCTCTTAAAGGACAACGGTTATACTTCTACGTGTTCCTCATTACTCACTGAGCCCAAATTACTCAGATTTTACTAGAAAACAGAGAGGATAACTATCTTCACGTTTCTAATATTACGTGTTTTGCCGTAGGAGCAACTAGCACCAAGGATGACGGTCTCGATGTATCTCGAGTCCCCGGTCCAAGGCACCGTGTAACTAAGCAGGGAGAGTCTCTTCTTGCGACGGCACATCCGTACTTTCGGTGGGCGTTGAGGTCCCCTGGGTGGGGGGAAACGTGTCGGCGCCTCTTCAAACAGTAAAGGGAGTCCTTACTCCACTCCCTATATAATCCTCTCTTTCGAGAAGAAGTTTCTTTTGGTGGGTTTTCTGCGTCCTCCTATCTATGCCTTCGGGATCTTTCTCTTTGCGTTACTGGTATTGCTCTCTGTATCCCCCCCACGGGCCATCTCTTCGGCGTCTTCCTTCTCTTTTCCCCCCTGGTTGAATTTGCTTCCTCTGTGCCGACTCCCCGGCCACTAGCGTTTCCCCCGTCGGCCCTCCTTGCTTGCCTCTTTGGGCATGCCTGTTCGCGGTGTGGTGCACACTTTGCGTTTTTGCGTCCCCTGCATGTACTTTTTCCATATCTCTTTTTTGTTTTAAATCTGGTGATCCAATCAACTGATCCAGTCACCAAGAACAGAATATTCACTGAACCAGTAGAGAAGAATAATTTTTCCACTTTTCTTCCGGGCCCGCTCCCCTTCCCGATTTTGGGTTCTCCCATTTGATAACCCCAACTGTATTTCTAGCTCCGTGGTGTTAAACTCGATGGAAGAAAGGTTTCTATTTTCCTTTTGATATGGATAATGGTTCCGAAATTGTAAGCAGATTCCATAGTAATTTCCTTTTTCCCTAAGACCCATCGAAAGCTGTCACCTTCTCTTTAGCTTGAAGTCCACCCCGCTCTTTTTGGTCGCGAGCTTTCCCCGGCTCCATCTCTATTTGGTCAAGATCATGATTCTCTATGTTCATTCTACTCTTTTTTTTTCTTATCCTCCCTGACACTTTCTAGGATGATCAATCTCAGCCTCTACCCTAACAAATACCCATTTCTTTGTCAGTTCTTTCTGTGGTGATGCCCGGCCCCTGTGGTTCAAGTCTTTCCATGACGACCCCGACTCTGAAATACTTCCGAATGCTTTCCCTCTGTTCTCCCGAGATCTTCTTTTCCCTACTCCTCCATATTCGTACTCTATTAGAGGCACTCTCTCCCGGTAGTTTTCTTTTATGTCTTCTTGCAAGAACACTTCCTAGCTGATTTTTCCTAATTTCCATCCTGCTCGGTTCCTTTCCGCAATCTTACATTATTTTATACGTAGAGATGAGTCCGTTCCTTTGCGTTTCCCCCCGCCCCTTTTCCCTCTTCTTCTTAATTCCGCTCTAACATAACCCATAACTCTATGGGGTGCGCACGTCCCCTGCACTTTTTTTCCCCCTTCACGTTATATCTTTTTTTTCCCTCCTCTTGTTGTTTTTGATCTCTCCCATTGCGTCCCAGTTCTCCTTTCGTGAGCGCCTTCTCCCCCCAGAAGAGGACGTCCCCCTGAGCGTCTTCCCTATCATTTCCTTGTCTGTTATTGTGGCAACAACTTGAACGGCACTGTCTCGTCTTTGCCTCTTCTGATCTATTTGTTTTCCCCCTGTCCACTTTTCCGATGTATTCCCCTTTCTGTTTAGCCATCCTGAACCCGAATTCCGGGGTCCCCGGGTCTCAGACGCGTCACGTTAATATTTCTTTCCCTCTTGCTCGCCCTGACCGTTCTTTCTTCTCCTTCAAGGTCAGCTAGGGTCCCCCTTCTTTCCGCCAGTGAAGAAGGATATCTCCTCACCACAGAGCTGTTCATTTGGGGATCTGATATTCTAGTTTCTACCTTACGCATACTTCTTCCCTTCTTGTGTAGCCAGTTCACCGCGATACCTAGTTGTAAGTAATAGATAATTTGGAACTCTCCCTCCCTATGCCATCCAGTTTGCGACTCCTCCCTTCCGATTTTTTTTTTTTCGTGCACACCCCCTTTTTCAGTTCCGTCACTTTCCCTCGACCCTTATGCTCTTCTGTATTCCTGGAAGTAGCCGTGTTTCTAGAATAAACCCTCCTTCCTTTTCTCTGTTCGACCAGAGCGACCGTTATTTTTTTTCTGAAATACCTCTTTTTTGATTACTTGCGACCAGTCAACCATTGAGTTCTCGTTATTGGAGTCAGATTCTGGAATTATCTTCCTTTTCTGTTTTTATCGGTTAAGTTGGATTTCTTGGGACCGCGGCTTTCTCCCCCAACAGCCATCCTTTTCTTTGAACAACCCCCCCACCATTGTTGTCCCATCCCAGCACGCCCTCCTCGTCCAATTCACTCTTTCTCCGCAGTCGGAGGGCCGGGGTGACCTAGTGTAGACCCTTCGGAATTTTTGAACAGCCCTTGAATATAGCTCTATCCTCCAGAGACTCCTCCAAGCTTTCTCATCACCTTCTTCGGTGTTCGCGTGAACCTTCGAGATCGCGTTATCTCTAAAATCCGGCATATTTCCGAGAGGTCTAGGATATTGTTCTTTTCCGGCATCTCTCCTGGCCTGGCTTTTTTTTTTTAGTTTTCCCCCTCGGTTTTTCCTCCCTCTCCCGGTCCATTTTAGTAACTTCGGCATCGATCCTAGTTTGATCCTTGCGTGTCCCTGCGCCGCTCTCTTCCCTCTCGCAAAACGTTCGTTGAGGGGCTTTCTCTCGACCTCTGCTCAGCTTACGTCAATCTCCGTTTTTAGACGTTTAGTGGGAACTCTCCTTTGCGTCTTTTCGCGCCCGGTACCTTCGTCCTCCTTTTCTGAGTCATGGGTGGACGTTTCTCCCACCTCTTGCCCCAAGGCGTTTCCTTCTGGTCACTGATCTCCTGTATTGGGTTTTTGGGGTTTCGAGTCCCTATTGCTGCTCGTTGGACCCCACTTTTCTGTAAGTTGGATCTAGGAGTCGGAGAGATTTAAAGTTCCTAGTAGACCCAGCTGTCGTCCTTTTCTTATCGCTGCCACTCTCCCCTTTCTCCTTCTATTGGCTCTTCTACTCTCCTCTGGAGGATATTTGCCTATCGTTTCAGAAGATAGAGTCTTGATTTTCTTTTTGGTAGCTCAGAGACGATTTTCCTCGCTTAAGTACGCTGAGCTCTCAAATGATTTTTCATGGATTTCCCGTTAGGCGCCCTTTTCCGCTTTCGCCCCTCTCGTCCCTTTTATAGACCCTCCTCTGCCTTATTTGGTCCCAGATCGTTCTTCCACGAGCTCTGTGATCCCAATAGTTTAGATACCCTTCCTCTTATTGTTTATTTCTTGTCCTTCTACCTGTTTTTTATCAAGCAGATTCCTTCCCAAGCGTCTTTCGTTACCCTCGCGCACCCCCGATGCCCGTAGGGATGGCATTTTTTCCCTCTCCTTGCATGACCCCAGGCTCTATTCCCCTTGCCGCCCATCCCTAAAGGGTTTTGGATCGTGATCTCCGTCTTTCCGCCCTCGAGGTGCCTCCGGATGGTGGGAATAGTCCTCTCTATTTTTTGTCCAGAGCATTCCGAGGGAGGTATCGTCTCCTTTTGGTTTCCATGAACCTCCAAAAGACTGGACCTCTATTTTCTGAAGGGTTTTTAGAGCGTGAAGCCTTCTTTTTCGTGAACCCAACCCTTTATTCATTGACCACCGCCGTTTTCCTTTTTTCTTGAAAACCAACGCGGTGTTTCTCAGTCAAAAAAAAAACCTCGCCCTTTTTCCCTCGAGTCAGCCGATATCTTTTAGCTCCGATTGGCAGTCGGAGTCTAAACCTTGACTTTTGCTTTCTGGATAGACCTTCCCCCCCCTTCACCCCATAGTTTGTGTTAGTTAGTTCCCCCCTTCTTTTCTGACGGCTGAAACATTTCCTCTCCCTGGTCTGTTATATTGAGCGCTGCCCCGCAACCTCCGAGAATGAGCTTTTTTCTTCCTTTCCCCATCCCCCGTTTTTGTTGCGCTAGCTATACTCCCAGCTTTCTTTCGTTCGCGCACCTGTCACCGAGTTTATTTCCTTTTTTTCTCTCTAGACTGTCTGACCTTGGCTCATCTCCAGGTAAGTCACAGCGTTTGTTTTACCTCTGCTTTCATGGGACACCCGTCAACATCACTTTTTGCTTTCACATTCCCTGACAAAGTCACGGTGGTTCACAGCTGCTGAACATGGGTTACAAGCTCTTTCCGTCGCTGGGTTGGCCTTCTCTTCGTCCCCTCGACGGTTTTCAACGTATCCCGGTGTTTGGGCACTTCCCCTCTCCCCCCCCTGCATCTTTCGGGTCCCGTTCTTGTCCTTTTTTTTTTGGGCATGTTCAAGGCCTTTTCGGGATTTACCTCTATCCAGACTTCCTCAAATTCTCGACTACTGTGCCAACAATGGATTACGAAGAATCTCGGCTTTCTTCCTTTTTCCCTTTGAACCCGATGGCCCTTTTTTCATTCGTTGCGGTGGGCATCCCCGCTCTTTCTTCCGACAGGCGTATGACATGACATCGTCTCGCCCCTTTCTTGCTCTCCTCAATTTTGACGTTTTTTTCCCTCCCCTCCCTCTGTAGTTAAGCATTTCTTGCTCGTTCCCTTGGGAAAGCATCAGATATCGTTCCTCTGATCACTACTTTCTTCACCTCTTTTGCGGTGACCATACCCAAGGTCTTTCGTATTGGTTCCCCCCCCTCCGCGGGATGACGACGAGGCTTTCCTTCATACTCTCTGGCTTCGTGACTTTGATTGAGTGTTGCGACGCTCTAGGAAGGAACGTAGTCCCTGCGCCGCCACAACCATCCTCAACTCTTTAAACAGATTCTCGTGGGTTCCTATCCCTCCTGAATACTAAGGTTCTCACGGACTGTTAACCCTGGTCTTCTTTTCCTTCTCGTTTCTTCGTTAGCCGGCCCCTTTGCCCGGTTCAATCAGTCGGATAAATCAAGTGCCCCGAGTGCACTCGTTGTTTTTCCTTCCTGAAGACCCCCCCCTTCCGTTCTGGGACAGGACCTGTTCCTCCGATGAAGAGCTGCCTGTTCTACTCAGAGCGGAATTGTGTCCCTCGGACCAACCCCCCCTTTCCGGCTGAGGTCTTCCCAAATTGTTCTCCGACAAAGCAGAGGTTCTTCTGAACCTTCACATGGGCGATAGGAAACCGTTGCCTCTCTTACGCCCACCCGATTTCCTCTTTTCTTTCGACCAGTCGCTATATTTCGTAGGATTTCACTGTTAAGACCTCTTTTTCCCTCTTATCTTTCTTTTTGTGAGCTGGCAAATTCCTATTTAATGATAATCTTCCCCGCGGTGCGGGCGGAAAAAAACGGACTGCCTCTCCTACGACACTCTTTTCTTCCTCTCCCTCCTCCCCGATTTAATATCTTCGGGGGTTGGCTTTGTCGCAGGTACCGCGGCTCTCTCTCTTTCCGTGGCGGTCCGAAAATCCGCCCCTTTGCTGCTCCCGGGCATCTTCTCGGCTTCTTTCGCGCCGCGACGTTCGTTTGGCCCCAGGGCTACGACCCATCTTTTTTTTTCGTGAAGACTCCTTCACCCCCGGACCTTAGCCGGCGCGTCTCCGTTTTTGCGGCCGGCCCGGGTGGAGCCTGTTCCTCGGGGTCCTTTCATTTGGTCACCTGAACTTTTCCCCCGCTTCACTTTTTTTTTTTGATTAACGCTCGGAGCATCCACCGTCCCCCCCTCACCCAACGCCCCAAGCTTTAGACGGAGTCATTCCTCTTACGCCGAAGTCCAAGCGTTCCTAGGCCGCTCAGGTTTTCTTATAAGAAACCCTCCATTGGTCCTAGATTAGCTGATTTTTCCTCCCGCGAATCCAGCTTTTTTGCTGGCCGTCCCCTCTCCTGTCCCCCTCAAGGGGCAGATCTTCCCCCGATATCACGTTCAATTTGTGAGCGTTGCCTGATGGTACTTCTCAGTGTCAAAGTCGTGGTCTTTTCCTCACCAACGAGTTTCTGATATTTTACGTAGATCCTCCCTCTCTTTTCGTTATACCTCAGTCATAAGTTTCAAGGATGTTTCTTAAACCTACCTTCATTCGGCCATTTCACCTTTCCTTCGTTGACGTCTGATGTCTCCTCGATCCATAACAATTCCCAAGCATTTTATTCTTTTCTGGTGAATGCTTTGATTTTTTGTCCCGGCTTGGAAAGAACCATTAGAGACAGCGCCCGCCTTTCTAACGCCTCCATTTCTCGTATTGCACCTTAAGTGACCCCACCAATGATTCCCGGTCCCACCAGAGCATCTGACCACCCGTTGTGCTATGATGGCCTTTTCCTGATCCTTCTGATCACCATGTCATACAAAGATAAGAATGGTGCCTCGGGGGGTCCATATTCAGTCCACCCCTTCATTCGGCCTCGCAATGCAATCTCTTCTGACTCCTCCTTTTTTGGTAGAGGCAGAAGGCTTCCCTATGTCCTCCGCTCCTTGTCAAAAAACAAGCCTAGATAGTGGTTCTCCCTCTCAGTCACTGCGAACTTTGTTCTTCCCCCTCTTTCCTCCCCCCTCCCCCCCTCCTCCTCCCTTTTTGTGCTGTTTCCCCCTAGTGGCTAAGACCCGAAACAGTCTCTTTCTCAGCCCCTCTCTAGTTATTTAATTTTCTCTCTTGAACCTCCCTTCGGCCGGTATGTTCTTTTCCACCCCTCTCTGCCGTGTAATCGCCTTGCTGAGTTCCTCACTGCAGCTTGCAATGCCCGCTTCTCCTGGGACGGCGTTGTAGGGCGAGATAGAGCTCCATTCATTTTTCCCGCCTTGCCCTCACTGCCTGAACCTTTGCATGAGTCCCCTTTGACGTGCCTAAGTTTTCTCGTTCTAGGTCAGGATTTTAGTCTCGTCCTGGCAGGACCCGGCGTAAGTATTCCCTCTTCGCTACTTCTTTCCCTCCTCATTTCACGTAATCCTAACTCCGAATCAAGCTTTTACTTTGATGTTCGCGTAGGGCCTCTCGCGAAGAAGCTTGCTTCAGCTTTCCTCTTTTCTCTGATTCCCTAGCGATATGATAGTTGACAACTCCTCGAGAAGTCAGGCGACGCTCCGAAAAGACCGTTTTTTTGCGCACCCTCCGGCCTTCCCGATCCGAGCCCTTGCTTGCCCGAACAAATTGGTACGTCCCCCACTGGACGGGTAGAGATCACCTCTTTCGTAGCGATAAACCAACACCCCCCCCACCCCCCCCCAAACAACACCCCCCAACCCAACCCCCCCCACCCGACCACCCACCCCTTTGTCTAACCCTTACGTCTCCATTATACTCGACAGCATACCACACTTTTGGGGTAGATGGGCTGCACCTGCGCGCTTAGTTTTTCCCTTCCGCTTTTTTTTGTTCCTTATAACGCTTTTTTGGGATCCGTATGACAGAACCTGTCCCGTCCTCTTTCCTCATAGTAGTTTGGGATTTTAGGTGATAGTTTCTTTGGGCCGCGGCTTAAAGACCAAACTTTCTCTGTTCCTCTCTTTTTTTCGTTCACCTTTTGTGTAACACCTTCTCTTAGGCCACCAATCCGCGAAGCTGCGTGGCGGTTTCCAGTTTCTTTAGACATTCTGAGCAACCCTTTTCTGTACTCTCCCTTTCACAGAGCGCCCCATTAGTCTCTCCCCTCTCCTCTTTTTCATCTTTCCGACGAAAACTTCCTTTTTTCCACGCCCCCCGCGCAGATAGTCGAGATGCACTCCGCCACCCCCCCCGCGCCACACCTAAAAGGTCTCTCCTCTAGCGATTGCCCCCCTATCTTGTCGTATTCCTCTCCCTCCCTCGGTTGGCAGCCCCTTTTTTTCAGTAACACTCCTGAAGTCTCACTATTTTCCCCCCTTCCCCCCTAGCTTCGTGTTCTTGCAGGTGACTGAGCTTTCTTCCCGATATCTAGAGTTCCTCTCTGCATTTTCCCGTTGATTCTTATCCCTTTTAGCCTTGTCAAAGAGACCTGGCGATAAACCGTGACTTTTTGCGAGCAAAGTGAGTTTTTAGGAGACCTTTTTAACTGTCGCGTGTTTGCAGTCCATGTGTTTTCCTTCTCTCCCCCAGTCTGTTATAGAAACTGCCCCCTCGCTCTTCTAGCACTGCAGATACCCCACATCGTTTTGGTGGGTCACTACGAAGGCCTTAGCGTACCAACCTTTTCGTCCGTTCTTGTGAGGAGAGCTAGGTCCTACCGCGCGGATCACGCGCTTACTCTGCCTCTCTAAATCACACTACGTCTCTATCCCACCGGCGGCGACGCTTAAGCCTTTCTGATATTTCCCCCTCTATCGAAGCCGATTTGACAGTGTCAGCTTCTTTTGGATAACCTCTTCTCCCCGTTTCCTTCTGCGTCGTTGCTCGAGAGAGACCCCCACCATCTTCGCTACCCATCGTCTTTTTCTTTCCCTTTTTGGACCTCCTCTTTTTTAGTCGAAGGAGGGGCCCCCTTAAGGAAGGAGAATATTGGTCCCCTCTCTGCGTGGGACTACCTTTCGATGTGATACCCCATTGTCGAATCCTCTGTCTTATTGGGTATTGCCCCCACATTGCCATTTCCCTTGGCCGGAGCTTGACGAATTTTTCGTGCCTTCATTGCGAGCCCCAACACGCTTGGGGGGGGGGTGTTTTGGGGGGTTTCCCCCGGGGGTTTTCCTTTTCCTCGTTGGAAGCGCCGGAAGGAACGTTTTTTCGCGAGACCACTCTCCCTCTGGGAGCAAAGGCTGACTTCAGTTTTTGTTCCTCGATTTGATCCCCTAGCTAGTCAGTCAAATCCGTTGTGGACACTCTTTTAATTTTAAGGTTAGTTTGCTCCGGACGTGAGCGTATAGTCGTCCCGAACACTCCCCCCCCAACCAGCCCTTTCTTCTGAGACCTTGAGACGTCGTGCATTCTACCCACACGACAGACTGTGTTATTCAACCCTTTTGGCGGAGTGCTTTTACTTCCTGGGACTAGCTTTACGTATCTCTTCGCCCCTGTGATTATTTGCTCGAGCTATGCCAACTTTTCTGGTGAAGGGTTCCTTGTGAGCCACACACGTGGTCCCCCCTTTTCCTGCCGCTGCCGAGATAACTGCCAGGCATTCTTCTCTTGCTTGCCCCCCTGCTCGCGGCGAGTTAACCCGTCCTCGCTTGAGCTTATATCTCTCGTTTTTTCTCGGTCTGATCTCTTTCACGCGTTCTGTGGCTTCTTCCGTCCCCGTACGAGCAATCCCTCTGGAGCTCGAAATGATTTGCTGAGCTTACCCTCCTCCGGCTGTGCCTTTCCCTTTCCTTTCTCCCCTTGTGGTGATAGGCTGCTCAAACAGCCACCCTAACTTACGTTTTACCCTATCGTCCGCTGCCGACATCGCACCCGGCGGCACCTCCGGTCCCCCTTCCGAGGCCGCATCGGAGAACTTTTTCTTACCGTAATCCGTGTTTTATGCGTCTCCCTCACCTGCCGTGCTTTGTACCCGTCGCCAAGGTTTTTTCTCGCAAGGCGCTACCCTTTTCCAAGTCGGGCCATGTTTTTGTCCCCCGTGATGGTGGGAATGGGCCCGGCCCTTATTACTCGGATCTGCCCCTAGACTGTTTTCTTTTCCCAACCGGAACTGGAAAAGCGTTCACCCCATTCCCTTAGTACGCCGATCAGCACCTGGCATATCCCTTCACTGTCCCCTCTCCCTATGGACCAAGGGCTTTGAGTCTCTCGGCTCGCAGTACACCAGATGCCTTTTACCGACGCCATCGTTTGTGGATTAACCCTTTTTTGCACGGTAACTATGGTTTTGCCTCTTTTTCGACTCCCCCTTTTGGGGCAGTGGAAGTTTTGTCCTCACCCATAAGACTATTAGATCCACCCTATCCGCTGTCGTCCCCTTCAGAGAGTGTACACATATTCCCCGAGTCGGTGTTCTTGTTTCCCATTTTCGTCCAACTTTCCCTGAGTCCCTCAACGGACCCGGCTATGATGCGATTCCTTGTACTTGCGCCTCGTTTGGTACGGACTCTCTCCGGACTTTTTGCAAACCTCCCCTGCAATTTGATTGGGGGCACCCGACAGTAATCCCTCCGCTGCATCGTCGCCCCATCGTTGCCTCATCTCCTCAAACTTTGGGAGATTTTGAGAGCGATTCTCCCTTTTTGACTGCGTTCTCTTATACTCGCTTTCCCGCTCGCCGAGCTCAGAGCCTCCCCTTTCTTCCCGCGGCCTTCCACTTTTTTTTGTTTTCGAGGTCGACAGCTAGTACTCGGTCACCCCCCTAAATGACCTCGGCACTGCAATCTGTGCCTCCGACGCGATGAATTCACCAGAGCGCTGGGTTTTGCCTCAACCCTCCTAATACACGGTGCTTTCCTTCTTTTACCAGTGTACTTATTCCTTCTGTCGCAAACCTTTCAGCATGGGTCGTATCCCCGGTTTTTTCTTCTCGGCCCAGGTACCGTATCTAGGGACCGCCTGGCCCCACGTTCTTCATTCTCGCTGCTGCTGACCTTCATCTCCGGAGAGTATTTCGTCTGGTTCCCCCAAGTTTTGAGTCCCGTCACTCTTTGCCCGTAACAGAAATACTTTCTTCCTACGTCCCTCACCTCTCCGCCGCCGACGTAGATAAGTTGTTCCTTGTTTTCCTGTTTTCCGATCTCCCGCTTACTTCTTCGCCGATCTTGTGTTCACCGCACCCCTCCCGAGGCAGGTGATGACTAAGGGAAAGGAGATATAGGAGGCTACGCCCCCCTTCGCTTCGCGTGTTTAGGGCTCGATCGTGCGCGACCCATTCTTTTTTTTTTCCTTCTTTTTTTGGGGGGTTTAGATTTTTCAGGCCTTGACCCCCTTTCACCCCCGGCTACATTTTTGTGTCCCTCTTTTTGTTGGTTCTCTGTAGAGGGGTTGTGAACGGACCCCCTTTTCTTTTGTACTTAAATGGGACTTCTTTTTTTTCTTAAAGAAGAGCCTCCCCATTTACCCGTCCCCAAGAAACGATACGATCCTTTGCATGACGCTGACGACTTCCGCTTTTTCCCCATCTAGAGAAGGAATCCCTGTTTTTTCGTTCTCAAAGCGCCTTCGGTCTGGGGCAGTAATAACTGGATTCTCGAGCTTAAGCACCTCCTACCGACAATGATGGACGGAATCACGTAGTTTTTCATCGCAACTTTTCGATGCGAATCTCCCCCCCAGGGAATCTGCTTCTGCGACGCTTTCCCGAGCTGAAGACTTGTAACGAACCCCCCGCTGTTTCGCTGGAGCGCTTCGTCCTTTTCGATACTGGACTTGTCCTTTTTTTCTTTATCAGCGTGGATTTTCTGATAAACCCTGCCCTCTTCATTCCCTTTTTTCGGCTTTGATACGAGACCTCCCACTCCCACACCGACCATTTCGTTGATGCGGTTCCCTTTCTTCTTTTTTTGGTCTTGGAGTGGCCAGGTGGGCCACTGGCTTGCCTCGCCTGTGCCGCTCATCGCCCTTAGCTACGGGCAGAGACACCCCCTTACCTTATTATCTAACCCCCTCCGTCTTCGAGACCTTCGGCCCCTTGTCCGATTTTTTACGGCGGGAAGACATTGTATTCGAGGCATAGCTCAACCCTCGTCTTTCGCCGCTTTTTGTTAAATGGGACGCCTATCAAGTCGGTCTGCCCGCGATGCGATTAGCATTTCTTTTATGCTGTGGTGCCACCAGCTCCAGCGGTCCTTTTCTGTTGCATCACCCCAGCCCATCCCTCCTTGATCTTTATGGCTCGCTCCGAACAGGCTCACTGTTCTCCGCCCGTTTATCATTCTTTCCCCCCGCGTTGTTCGAGTCGATAACAGTTTGACGAAGCGTCAGCACGTTACGCCTTGCGGAGCGTAAGCTCCCCCATTTAGGTCTAAGTTTTGATGCCTTGCCCAATACTCTCCGTCCGGCCGTTCCTCGGACCCCCCACAGCCTGAAGATGAACTGGCGCTTCCCGACTGGTGAAGATTGGCACCTGTCACCCGCGTTTCATGCTGGACGGCGTTTTGCCTTTTTGTCTTGCGCATCGTCTTTCATCTTTTAAGATAGGACTTTTTTAGGCGTGAGTCGTCCCCTAATAGTTTGACGCGCTGCCGTGATCAGCGATGCTTCTGCATGCCCTGGCTGAAGTCGCGTTCTCAAAATGTTCTGCCCCTTCCCCTTTATAACGCATTTTACAGGAAGCCTCCCCCCCTCACTGTTTGTATGTTGGTCTTTCGTGCTCGCTAGGACGAAATTGATGCAGATGCCGCGTTCTTCTTTCCATCGTCCCTCCCTAGCGATGCTCGGAAAAGTTTCCTTGTTCCGGCTGCTTCTTCGCTCCAGCTCACTTTTTTGCGCCTGCCGCCGGTCACTTCCCCTTAAGGATTCCTTCTCGTGTCAGAACAAGGAGTCAGGAACGGCCCCTTGCAGATGGACTCTCCTATAGAGCCAAGTTGTGAGAAAATTTCGTAGCCGTGCTCGTATGAATATTTCTCTTGTTCCCCCCTGCTGAGCATTTTATGCACCAACTTCTTGGTGCGAGGCTTTTTTGAGAAAGAAACCTTCTCCCCTGCGCGTTTTGAGAACTTTTTTCATTACCCCCCCGGTCTTAAGCTGATTTTCTCAGTTATGGTTTGTCTGGTTCGTTTGGTGTTTTTTGTCGCGGCTTTCCCTTCCCCAACCTTTCCTGTGGCTCTATTTAACACCCCAAATTGGGAACACCAACCTGCTTTCCCTCCGCCCGTCCACGGAAGGCGCCGCGTCGGCGTTTCTTTGGTGGGTGAACGTTTCCTCCTTTTTCTTTTGCTCACCCCCATTTTCGTTTTCATTAAGAGCTCCGTGTGAGCGCTTTCCCGCCGACTTGCCCCCTTGAGCCTCCCACGGGCCGTTATGTTTCGGTGTAACTAAACCGCTTTTTTTGCTACAGTCTCGTTTAGAAGCGCCCCCCCGCAACCGTCCCCTCTCTTCTCGGCGGATGCGTCATCTCTTTTGTAGGAAGACTCGGCCGGTTGTGAAGCTCGGTTTGTCCCGTAAAGTTACTGATCGTTCTCGCAGGCTAGTTTTCTCCCCCCGCGCTCTGGAGAGAGACGCCGTTGCCAATCTTTTTTCCGCGGCCTCCCTAGGGCCCTCCACGAATTCCGGCCCGCGTTTCCCGCCTCCGGGATTCGTGCCAATTCCTTTCGCACTTGGTTTTTCGGAACTGGTTGGGGCTTTTGAACCCCCCACAATTTGCTTTTATAAACATCACTCTATCGATATGATCCGACCACATGCTTTTTTTTTGGGTGGGGCGTCGTTCCCTTCGTGCAGTCCAACCGTCTTCAGCGTCACTCGGTTAGTTGAGTGCTTTGGCGGTGAAAGACTTCCTCTCCCCTGCAGCATTTGAGATTTTTTTTTTTTTTCCCGCGCGTGCAACCACCACGTGGTTTCTTTTTGATGAGGGGTCATTAAGGCTTTCCCCTATATCCGTTTCGCGATTATAAGCGATCTGGTTAGGGCTTTGCGCGCGCGTCTCCCAGTCGTCAGAGCGTTTTTCGAGAAACGAGCACCCCAAAAAACTCTCGCTCAAGTCCGTTTAGGTTTAGATGTTTCCCCCTCGAAGGGCACATACTATGCATGTACCATTTCTGGGGACCCCCCTAAAAGCGGAGGGTGAAATCGTCCGCATTCTTATTTTGTCACATTGCATGAGACGGGCGATGTGCCCAGCCGTTCGGCGTGGAGTCGTCACCTCTGGTGTCCTGGCGATGGCATGTAAGAGCCGTTTTTTACGCCGAGAGCGAGCACCCTCGTATACTTTCTCTTTTCCGGATCCTTGATCGCCGACCACTCCCCCCCTATATCTACCCCGATGGTAGTCGATGCATTTACGGGGAGTTTCTTTGCCGTCGTAGGAGTTTTCCTCGATAATTCTTTCCCCCCCAAGAAACATGAAAATTTCCTCCGACGGTCTTTGGCTGTTGCCGCCTTTCCGCAGTCGTTTTTCGCTACCAACACAGTCGACGTGGGAACCCCACGACTGTTTTTCGTTAGCAACAACCCCATTAGTGATCTCTGTAGCTTGTGCCCTTGCGTCCCCCTCGATATTTCTTGCCGCACGTATTTTTCCGCGTCGAGCGCCCGTCACCTTGAGGGTTCCTTTCCTTTTTCGCCTTACGGTAACCCCTGTTGATGCTTTTCGTCGATTTTTTTATCAGTCCTAGCCAGCTGTCTAGGGCTTGGCCTCTATCTGTCGCGGCTTTACCCCCAGACGCGCTTGCGTGTTTCTATCTTTCTTTTCCAAATTCTGTGAGTGGGGATGAGATTCTTTGTGTGCTTGGGTTTGGCTGTCCACGCCGCAAGCTGGGCAATCAAATTGATCGAATGATCGCTTCTTGTAATCTTTGCTTCGTTTAAGGCCAAGATGCACCTAACAGCATTGTTCTCTCTGTCGTCAAGGGCCCAACGGCACCCCATTGTTCCGTTCCACCATCTCCCTTTACTCCTTCGACGGCGGGCAAGATTTCCCCTCCCATAGCTTTTCCCCCTTTGGGCTACATCAGCGTCGGATGTGTTTTTCAGGCTGTCGTTTTAGCGTTGTCATTCGGACAAGGGGGTTTTCCTTTCGTTCAAAACCCTCAATTTTTTCCTTGGTAGGTTTGGATGTCCCCTGGGACATATGGATCCCTCACGGACTACGTGGATCATCACCTGCAACATGCTGACTCCGCTGTGCACCCCTTCCCCGATCTCGGTTATCTTTCGAAACCACGGTCCCTTTCGTGTTCCCCCCCTTTGCGGTTCGCTTTCTCCAGCTGCGGAGTCTTTTCCCGCTGACACTCTGCCCCTCGCCGACCCTTTTTCAGATTGAATTTTTCCGCACCGCGCGTTCCGTGTTTCTCCGCTACGATCTGCATGGCAATGTTGCAAAGCCCCCCAGCCCTGTCGTTTTAACTGACGCTATTCCCCCCAGATGTTTTTACCGCGTTTCTTTGGTCCACTTTCGTTTCGGGTCCCCCTCCTTTCGTCCGTTGTGACCCATGAAGGCTCAAAAGCTCCCTCCCTTGAGGATCTTTGCGACTCGCTTTACCTCCTCTCGACTCCGTGATGAGTTCTGCGCCACCCATCGCAAGCTCGCCCTTCGTTTCCTTATTTATAGACGATAGCCACGCCCCCGTACTCGATTCCACCACTTTGAATTAGAAGCTTTTCCTAATAGCGCCCTCTTCCTCCTTAGCCCCCCCCATGGAGCTTCTTCGCCATACACGTTACGGAAAATACCTGTTTAAAGGACAGCCGCCTTAGCAGACCCATCGCAACTTTCCCGGAGTATTTTACTCTTTGCCTCGACCTTTCCCAATGTTTGTTGCGCAGCCCCCCGACCCCTGCGACGTTCGAGTGGCGACGAACGCACGGACGTTTCCCGATGTCCGGAGAAAAGTCCTTTTATGCTTTCCTGATCGCCGTTCCCTCTTCGCCGTCAAGAGGGCAAATGATTAAAGTTCCTGTATAAGTCGGCTAGTAGGAAAGGACAGTCTCCCGCTCGCCGTGACATGCCCGGACTGCAATTTACTATGTACGCTGCACCTAGGGCCGAGTTAGGAACGGGTTTTGGTGACTCACACGCCGGTCTGATATGCACAAGATCTTACTCAGAAGCCTCCCCTAGGTTACGGGGGTGGATTGGTATGACCCCCCCCCTTTCCTCCTGGAGGCGATTTTGCGCACTTCGATGTTGGCACCTCCTCGATGGGTGCTGCCGGGCAAGTGGATATCTCGGCGCTTCCTTCGCCATGGCCCCCCACGAACTTGTGGCTCCGCATGACTTTTCCTCCGTTCCCAATTCCACCCCGAAGTCTTTCGCCGGCGGCGCGGTTTTATATTTTCGCGGGGTGCCCTTCCCCAAATTGGATGTGTATGCCCAAAGACGCGGACATTCGTTGTGTCTTTCCCGAACGACCCACGTAAACCCAGCACAACCCCCGACAACCGACTCTTGCAGAAGATGTTCCCGGCAGGTGAATTTCGTAATTTTTACCGGGCCCGGTTCTTCTCCATACCCCAACTCGATTGGTTAACATTTCCGCGCAGTTTTAGCCCGCTCCCCTACGCTTTCCGTTCATCACCGGATATTCAATTGTTCGCACGTTTGGCTCGTCTTTCCTCTACATCTCTCCCTGGTTTGCCGTCTGCCCGAAGCCCTATACAGGTGGCCAGTTTTTCTCTTCTGACAAAAACCGCTTTTTTTTTGCGCGCCCGTCCGGCGGAGGCATCAGCCGCGACTGCACCAGCCGCTTTGTCTTGATGAAGAAGTCTCAAAACGCCCCGCTTCATCCCCTTCTCCTGGCGGCTGGCCCCTGTTATCCCACCCCCCCAATGAACAGCTGGATGTTGTGGCTGGGGTGCCATTGATGGGGGCTCCGGCGGTTGCCCAACTGAACATGGTGCTTCCTGGGATGCTTACCCCTCTCCTTTCCTGCAGCATCATCTCCCCGTTGAGCTAAGATTACTTGAAGGTTCCTTGACGTCACACTCATGCCCCGTTTGCGACGTTGATGGCAGGCGTCAAGACATGATGAGCTACTAGGCGAACACTACCCACGCCGTCCCCCGAAGTTTTTTCGGGTTTCCTGGTAAATCTTCCCCGGTTTTCCTCAGCTATGATACATGTATGCGTGTTGGCCCCGAACCTAAAGCCCCTCCTGTTCCTTGTTAAGGGTAAAGTGTAAAAAATAATCCTGGTTTCTGGTGTGGAGCTTTCCCCCTGCGAACGTTGTCTGCGCCTCCGCAGTTTCCTTTCTTTTTTCCATGTTGTTGTTATAGAGAAACCGCGGGCTAAGGCGAAGACCCAAGTTCGTGCGGAGCTCCCCAGTCTAGCTAGGCGTTTTTTTTCCTCCCTTGAGCCCTTCAATCTCCTCAGTCTCCGTTTGAGGTTAGTGCCACCAAACATTTCACCCTCTGCAGTGTTTTCCATTATTTGCTTCCTTGTCCACCCCCCCCCCCGAGACACTGTGGCGATTTGTAGGCCATGGTTTCTCTCGTCGCGCTGTTTCTTGCAGCCTGCCTCGGCAACTGCAGTGGTTTTGAAGGTTTCAATCCGTCTTTCGTATTTTTGACGTCTTCGACGAGCGAGGTCCTTCTGCGTTGGCACGTTCCTTTCTCTCGAACTCCTTTCTTCCCCCCCCCAATCCCGTGGACGGGGGGGGGCCCCCTCCGATGGTAAAGAGCCCGCCCCCTGCGGTCATGGTGGATGGATGAGTTGTCCGTCCTCCGATCATGCCGATTGCCCCCTGTTTGTTGATGCCGAAACGCGCAGCCATTCTCGATATATCGTCGCCAGTTTTTGATCTGGAAAGAGCTCGCGCTCATCGGTTTTTTCTCCGCGGTTAAGCCTTCCTTCACTCTTTCCGACAAGGGCGGGAGAAAGACACGGCCCCCTGGACGATGGAGTCCGATGCTTTCCGTTTCTTTTTTCAAAGAATATCGACGGCCTATCACGTGCGTGGTCCTGCTTTCTGAACTGGCCTGCTGTCTCTGTTTTCATGCCAAATAGAGTGGTCTCCTCCTTCTCCAGACGGAGTTTCTCTGTGATAGGTTCTAGCCTTCCTTTCTATTATGAATAGTAGACTGTTTGTTTTTCGGTGATCGTTGGATTTTTTCTCGTTTCTTTCATGCTTATTTTTTCCCTTATTTTTCTTTTTGCATCACACACAATTTTGTTTACCGCGAACAGGATCCTGAAACTTCTCGAAGAGTGCCCCCTCGGTAGTGGCGGTCTTTGAACAGTGTACATTCCTGATATGGTAGCGTCCCCCGTATAGAACAAGCGTCTTCGATCGTCGGCCTCGCAGAGCTCCGCAGGTGCCTTGCACCTTGCTGTTTGAACGCCCACGCCGAGGAGAGTTGAACGCGCTCGCGCCCTCATCCGCAAACCCCGTAAAGGCCCCTCCCTCTTTCGGATGCTCTCTTGTGTAGGTCCCCCTTCGAAGCTTTTTATGTTACTGCGGTCAGATCCCCCGGACGAAGACTCAGATCTTTCTTTTTTCCTTTTCCTGACTTTTCCCTTCCGATGTCAGCCGTACTTCGCCCGCATAGAGGAATCGTTGAGAGTGCCGCCCTCTAGGCGACATCGGAGGCCGTGTACAGCATTCGGGGGATCTCTCCTCTTGAATGTGGAAGAATTCGCGCTCTTTCTCCCGTGACAGTCTAAGGTCGTGATTCCCGGGTTTGGAGGTGCCCTTCTCCTTGGTTAAGAACAGGCAAGTTAGAGGCCACACTACGCAGCCGCCCTTGTGCGTTCGGTCGTTCGCTTGTTAATTTTTAAACACCCGGTTTGCGTTTCAGCTTTCTCCTAGGGTAAGTAGTACTTAAAGCGTCGATTTTTATCTCTCCCTCGGTCCCTGCGCGTCGAAAAATCCTAAACGTGGTGAAGTCCCTATCTCCTTCTTGGTCCTTCTCCGAAGGTTCTCTGACCAACTCTATATTTTTCTTTTGAGTCTCTCTTTTTAGGTTGGCGCGCGCGTCCTGTCGTAGAGCCCTTTCGTCGCTGAGAGCGCAAATCCGGCTGCCCCGCCGTCGATCTTTCTTTTTTTCGTCAACGCACTTATTTCCCTAAGGCGTTTCCCCCCTCCGACACTTAACTATGGCTATGGGGTCAACGCGTGCTTGGTAAGAATTCTCGGTCTATAGTACGCTTGATCCGTCTTATTTTTTTTCTTTGCCCATTTATGCCGCTCTCCTTCCTTTTCCAATGCTGCGAAATCCTGATCCCCAGTATTTTAGCGATGGTTCCGTTTTTTCTTGGTCCTTGAAGGAAACCCTCTAGCGTTCTCCCTTCAGCTCTCTTTTGCGCTACGGTTTGCGTCCTGAATAGCTGCAGACAATAGAGTTCGTCACTCCCTTTCGGGCGGGTAGTCTGAGTCTTTTCCGTTTTAAGCTTTTTCTTTCTCTGCGGTGCATCGTCTAATAGGTTTGAAAATGTCCCCCTCCACAACCTCCCTGCCACCGAAGGGCGGCTTTTTTCTCTCCTTTCTCCGCTTTAAAACCATTTTACCGTTCGAAGGCCTCTTTCCTTTTTGCGCACCCCTGCTCTAGTAGCTGTAGCCCCTGGTGCCCTTTCTTCCCGAAGCCTTATTTCTTTTCCGCCGTCGATTTGCGCCAGCCGATTTTTTTCCGTCAGTGCCCCCGTTTCCTCTGGAACAATGTGACTTTCTTACCCTGTCTTTGAGTGTCTCTCTAAGACTCACTGCTCGATCTTTCTCGACCCTACAGGTTAGCTGGCCTCCTCCCCCCCTACGCATTTTGCGATGA
>Ga0179593_1432540_pt1 | contig 28811 bp, 25 predicted proteins | sample CZODoug2_1_08_16_FD_185931 | JGI IMG/M metagenome (GOLD analysis project Ga0179593, IMG submission 185931) | Vadose zone soil fungal communities from Angelo Coast Range Reserve, California, USA - CZODoug2_1_08_16fungal (PacBio error correction) | ecosystem: Environmental > Terrestrial > Soil >... | reverse complement strand
CACACCCTTTTTTGCGTACTCCTCCAATTCCGTCTATCTGCCTTCGAGCCTGGCGATGTCGATTTTCGGGTGGTCGTCGATCTCTTCCCGGACAGTTGTCCCTGCTCGAGAAACATTTTCCCTGCGTCCGACGGAAAGGACAATTCCATTCCTTCCATTTCCCTCCAGAGCAGTCAGTGTTCCTGGCAACCTATCCGGTTGTGACAGCTTGGCGCCCCTTTCTTCTTAGTGCTTTTTTCTATTGGATATCATAAGGATCACTTTTTTCGCTGGGGCTTCCTTTGTTCCAAAGATCTGTTGCTCTCCTATTTTCTGGCCCATTCCTTCCTTGAGGATATAAAGGAAAAGCCGTACTTCCTTTCTATTGCTGAGTTGTTGCCATTAAAACCTCCCCCTTGCTCGTCCCCCTGGCTCAGGCTCCCCCTTCTCCCTTAGAGGCTCCCCCCCTCCCTCCTCTTGCTCCCCTCCCTTTCACAGGTTTACAATATGGGGGTTAACCGTGTGGTTGCTCTCGGGCACGATGTCGAGCGTTCACCTCCGTACGGAGACTGAGGCAGGCTGAGTATCCGCTCCCCCCTCACGACCTTTTCCCCAGCCCCTAACCTCAACTCTTTTCTCCCTTGGGGTCTCCTGTGAACCTAGCCTAAGTTCGCCGCGCAAACACCCGTCCTACCGCGATCCGAGGTGATATCCTGAATCCCCCTTTTCGGGCCCCTATATATCGAATTGATCGACCCGCCTCGTTTCCCACCCCGCAATTTTCTCCTGGGGCGCGCGCATCGATTCATCGTCGCTTTCCACGTCCCCCCTTTCTACCCCGTGCTTTTCAGCACGAGAAATTATACAGAACCTGTTGTCCCCCCTGGTTGCCTCTCGCACCCTGTTATGTGTCCGTTTGACAAGCTGTTTTGACTGATGTAGTCCCTCTTAAACATACTTCTCATCTCAATTCAGGATAGTAGGGGAGCTTGCGTCCATTGATCGAGGATGTCGCTCTTTCTCTTCTTCCCCTCTCCTCCCTTTCCCGCTACTTGAGTCAAGGGTCATGCCTTTTTTCCTTTCCCCAGAAACACCGGCTATCGCATAGGCCTATGGCTCTCCCTTTTCCTCGGTAGCTAGGGTGGGTTTTTCCCCGGATATTAGGCGCAAGGCAGTTCCCCCTTCTCGAAGGCTGAGACAACTCCGTCCTCTCACCACCTGATTGGTTTGGATTGTAACGTTTTACAGATTTTCCGAGGTCAGAGTTTGGGGAAACGGTAACCTTCGGGATATGCAGGATAGGCCCTTCGCGAAGGCTTTTTGCCCTCCTCTGTTATTCTTTTACCCATTCGGACCTTTGAATGTATATCCCTGAGGAGGCCTCCGATTCTCCGGTCCCCGCGCCCAGTAATCTGGGGGCTTCCACCCACCAACCTTCATGTACGACCAGCCCTTTTTCCGCCCAACCCCGATACTCGATTTCCCCCTCCTTTGCCTTCCTCTTGTTTTCTTTGGCCGAATCACTTACGATCGTCCTTCGCTGCCCAAGTGGTCAACTTTCATGCTCACTCGCGAGCCACCTCTTCCCCCCCTCAATTCCTCTCTTTTTGTTCAGGTTTAAAATGCACACCTGTTTTTTCCCCCCTCTACCCCATCCTATGTCAGGCGTACGCACCCCTTCGACAGAGTGTTGTTTTCAAGCTCTTCCCCCCTCCGTTACGTCCCTCATCTGAAGCCTGCCGCAATAGTTTTCCCGATGCTTTCCTTTCCTTCCCCCCCTCTCCATTTTGCCCCCGCTTCAGTTCTTAATCACCCTTTCGGCCCCTTGGGTGACGTCCCCTTCTTTCCCGCCCCCCCCCCCTCCTCCCAAGGCGACCACAAAGAATATGAGGACGTCCCTTCTCTACGGGAGCGTTCGTATAAGATAAAAGGCCCGTTTCGCGACCTTCTCTGGTTCTTTTGTATCGGGCCCGTAGACTGAACCCCTTTTCTTCAGTTTGCTGCTTTGCACACGTTTTTTCTCTAGAATTTCATACTCCGTTGGTTTTTTTAGAGCTCTGCTCTCTTTCGTGTCATCTCACTTGCAGGAAACCAAGAGTTTCCTTTTTCCGCCCTTGCCCGATTCTCTACAGCTTCCGGTCGGTCGTATTGTTCTTGACCCCCTCGATCCTTCTCTCTTAATTGAAGGTTCTCACGTCCTCTGGTTGCGCCCCGACCCTCTTCTCTTTTTTCTAACTGAAGAATTTGAATCAGTTTCCGGTAGAAAGGGTCAATCCCTGGCCTACGGCCAGTGGGCACTTTTCTCTTGGTTGACTCCGTTACTGCGATCCCTCTCCGCTGACCACCCGTGGATGCCCGGCAGTTTTCCTGCCGTTGCAGTCACTTTAGGTAATCGTGTGTGACCTCATTAGCTGTTGGCTGTGTCCCAGTCCCCTTTTTCTTCTTGAGGTTTTTATATTGTAGAATTTTTTCATGAAAAACTCTCTCAAGGTTTGAACATTTTACGTTTTGTCTGTTCACGTCGTTAATGTCTTTGCTCCTGTCATGTTTTTTACCTTCAGAATGGCTTGCTTCGTCCACCCGAACATATTTCTTCAAGGGGGTCCACCTGCAGGCTCCCTTTTGCCTGGCCCACATTGCTGGTTACATTGTTTCCCACGGTTTTTGTCAGAACCCCACAAGAACTTTTTTCCTTCTGCTCTCCTTTACTAACAGATGGTTGGCCTGTAGATACACTACATCTTCCTCTTCCCGTCTTTTTATTCTCCCTCCGATCCGGGATTTCGAGCTCTTTTGGATTTGCGTGGCCGCAACCCGTATCTTCCTTTCACAATCTTTTTTAACGTTTCCCTTCCCTCCTAATTGTAGTTCTCCTTAGTCTCGTTACCTTCCTCTCCGGGTCCACTCTCGCTCGAATAGGATAAGCTCCACCACCCTCGGCGCCGGCCTTCTCCCGTTCCTCTCCCCAGTCTTTTCTCTAGCGATAGCCGTTCTTATTCTTGCTGTTGGCCCTTTCCTTTTTCCCCCATTCCCTGCGGGGAGACGTTCCTTTTGGCTTTTACTACGATGACTGTTCGGAGCACTACCCATCCCGATAATTTCGCTCGATCCAGCGATTCCTCTCCTTTCCCTTTCCTTGTTGAAACTTTCCCCCCTCTGTCAACCTTTCCTGTTTTCCCCCACGTAGTGTATAGGAAAAAAAGACCCTTTATCGTAGAATTTCTGTCGTGTCAGAGTAACCCGTCCCGGGAATTTGGCTATGGACTTTTCGGGCAAGGGACTTCTAACCTTTTTTTTTTTTTTTTAGAGCTTTTATAAGTTTGCGTCGATATAGATTATCCTTCACAGACATACCGAGTTCAGACCCTTTAGGGAGGGATGTGTCTGCGTGACCCTTCTTTGAGGCCGGCTTTTTCTTCCCGTAGAATTTTACTCCATGATATTGAGTCTGGTCGGATTTGCCAAGTTTTTTTCTCCCCCCCACCCCCCCCCCCCCCCCCCCCCCCAAAAAAGCCATTCCCTTTTTCATATCTCCTCTTGAGGCCCCTCCTCCCCCCCCTCGCGCTTCCTCCTCGTTCCACACCCCCCCTCATTTCCCCTTCGCGAGGTAGATGCCTGAGCTCGAGTTCGCGCCCGCGCGCGGCGCACTCCTTTGCTTGTGGGCCTTTTCCTCTTTTTGTCGCTCCAGGTGCGGTTTCCCTGGTGGCGTTCACCCTGCAGTAAAGGGCCGTTCCCCCCTTTATATTGCCTCCATGCTTCATTTGTCGCATAGGATAGCACAGCGTTTCTTTTGCTTCCTATTGTGAATGCATGCCCCCGTCCCTTGATCCTGATGCTTTCCCAATGCTGTCTAGCCTTTCTGAACGGCAAGGTAATACGGTCGCCCCCTGCGTTTGGGTTTTTTTTGTGTGTGTGGTTTGGGGTCCTGCCCCTCGTGTCTTTTTTTTTACTTCCCGACTATCGGAATGGGCCTTTGACTCCTCTTCCTATGCAATTTTCGAGACGCTGTGTCCGGTATAGGGTTCGGGCGACCAGATGGCAAGAAGTAGCCAGAAGTTAGCTTGCTTGCCGCTTCAGACGGTAATTTTTTCTAGCAGACTTTTTTTTCCTTTTCTCTTTCCCTTTTACATGACGGGGTGATAATATCTCCCACCAATCTAGTACTGACTCCCCCAAGGTGAGCGTCGCAGCTTCGTGATGATGGCGTTTAGGCATTTTTTTAAGCTCCCTCCAATTGACTTTGTCCCCCCTCCGCGAGACATTGCTACCCCCCGCTTTTTCACGGTCCCATCAGATTCTCACAATGCCCTGATGCCTCTCCCTTGTTTTTCAGAAAACCCGCTTCGATTCCCCTTGGCTCCCTTTTTCTCTCGTGGAGAGGATTCCTAAAGGCTCAAGGGCCTCTTGTTGCTTTTCTTCAGAATTTTTCCCCTTCCCATTTACTCTTTTTTCCTCCTCTGCTCCCTTCGCCCCCCCCCCGTTCGGCCATCCCTGTTTGACATGCTCAGCCGAAGCGATCTTTTCTGGTTACCGCCCCCCTTTCAACCGCACTTATCGTCACCTTTCCACACTCCCTCCCCCCCTTCTCAATCTTAGGTGACGACGCTTTTCGCTGACACCTCCCTCTCACTTGCCTTCCTCGAAATAATCACCGTTGTTCCCTTTGATGTGGCTTCACCCTGATGCTGCCCTCTCCTTCGTTTTTCCTTTTTGACAGGTCTTTGCACAGAGTTTCTGTTTCCCGATACCCTTTTAAAGAACCCTTCACCCGAAGCAAATCCATGTCTAAGCTGTGCTACCTGTCTAACATGCTCCGCCATTACTTTTCTCAAAATACTCCCTCCCCTCCCTCTCAGGCTTGAATGATAGATAAATAAGTGATCTATACGCCTCGTTCTTTCGACCCTGCTCTGGACAAACCAACGAATTTGGATCGTTGGTCTTCTCTAAGCCCCGCAGGACTTTTCCAACGATTCCCACGAAAAGGCTTTGCTCTTCCCTACATCCCCTTTCCCTGAACCTATTTTTGATGTCCCCCCCCTAGTGCGCCCCATACACCGGTTATTGCACCAAATTACGATGGGTGTACGTATCAGTCCCTCTTGTCCCCCCCCCTTCTAATTTCGCCCAGTCTTATGTCTTTTTAGAGACCCTGATCAGAGGATGTCGCGCTCCCCGGTTTCATATTTTTGCTCAAGGAGAACCTGCGACACTGCGCAGGGGTCATTTTTGAATTGACCCTCCTTTCCCCCCCCTCTTTCCACGTTCCCCCCCCCCTCCCTCCCCTCCCTCTTTCCTACCTTTATAGAACACCCGAATTGGGTTTATGGCCCTTCCTAGGATTCCTTCTATATATTCCGTATTCCCGGGAGGATGATTTTACTCCGCGTTTACACTGATTCTTGGAGGGACAGGAACAAGTTTTTTCCTCTTCTTTTCTTCCCCTTTTCTCCAACTTGCAATACCCGTCTAAGCATATGACGTGACTTCTGGTTGCAGTGTAATCCTGGTCTTACCTATTAAGATTCTATGTAGTAAATTGTTTCTATCCATTATGGGGCCGTCCCTCTAGTTGACGGTTCCCTCATTGATGTTTGGTTCTTTTTTTCCCCAAACCCCCCGTCGTGTAAGAACTTGTCCCACTTCCCCCCCCCTCCTTCATGGTGTCTACTTCACCCGAGCCCTAATGTCCGTTGGACGAAGCCATCCAAGATCTCTTTCAATATGCGACCCACTTCCTTTTCCTGAATGACTTCAAGCAGTTCAGGAACCTAAGTACAATGTTTGCACTTCCGAGCTTTGCAGGGCACAGCGCCTCCCCAAATACCTTCGCAAGTCCCCCCCCCCCCCCCCTGTCTTCCCCTTTCTTTCGTCGTTTCCCCTTTATACGTTTCCATACGTCCGGTTCTGAATGGCGCAGCCCTAGTTTCCTTCTTTGACCTCCTCCTTCCTTCCCCCCATTTTCCCTTAACGGGCCGGGTCGTCCGATTCTTCCCTCCTAACCCTTTTTTTTCGGTAAAAGGAAGGTAAAACATTTTCCGAGTTCAAGCCCACCCCCTTTGAATACCCCTGTCGTCCGAACCCCTGTCAAGAATTTACGCTTATCGAGGTACTGTATCCTGATTCTCCGAAAGTGTTTCCGACGGCTCTCCTTTTTATCCGCTCTTCGATTATTCCCCCAATGAAATAGTGATCCCCTTCCTGCAGTTCCGTATGCTGTACACTACACTATATGCTCCCACTTTTGTTGAGAGAGAGTCTTTCTTCCTCCCCTCGGTCCCTTCCTTAAGGAACCCTTTTTCTTTAAATCTGCTCTTCCCCCTAAGCAGCAGAGCCTGTCGAAACCTTGATGATCTGATTTTACCCTGCTCCCTTCTCGAAGGCCTGCATAATCTTTTGTTGTTCCTCCCTTTATTTATTGTTTGCCTTGAACTCGACGAATCCTTCCTACTTCCTTTTCTCCTATCTTTCTCCCTTGAACTTTTTTCGGGGAGATTGGTGAATCCGGCTGCGAGGCAACTCCCCGGATGGCACTGTGCGGGGCTTTGCCGCTCCCGTCCAATCTCTCTTTTTTCCCTCCCTGTTCGGATTTTTTCCCCCCCTTTTTCCCATTTCGCGGATCTTTAGTTTGCCCGCTAGTGACCACCCCTCCGTGACTGTGTGCCTTTTTTGTACCGTCTTTTGGACCCTAAGTTCCGATTGACGCCTTGGCGACATGCTTGAAACTTTTCCTGCCGTGTCGTCACCTCCCCTCCTCTTCACTGTATTTGGCCCTCTAAGGCATTAGTTCCTTTCCTTGCGTACATGCCAGAGGTTGTTCTTTCACTGAACAGGATGCCAGTCGTCTTTTCTCCTTCCCTTTATTTCGACATGCTGCCGGCCTGTGAGGAAATCTTCTTTCTGAGTTTGGAGTCTCTCCTCTCCCTACTCCGGAACTTTCTAGAAGGGTTGCAGTTCCCTCCCCCCCCCCTCTCTCTGGCCCATATGTTCACTTACAACATCCTTGTCGGCGCGGTAGTTGCCCCTCCTTCCCCTTTTCCCTCCCTTTAATAGTGTCCCCCTTAAACCCCTCCTCTCCGTCCAGACACTTGAGAAAGAGGTATATATATAGGGCGTTTTGTTAGCTGCTGTTTTCCCCCTTCGGAATGCTCGTAGGTCCTTTCTCCTGGCTCGGGTATCAGAGGACGTTCGAACATCCCTTTGTTTTTTCGATAGATCTCCCCTCCTCTTCCTGCTTTTTTTCAGCGGTAGGTGTGATATGACTAGCCCCCCCCCCTCTTTTTTCCACTTCCCCTGGGTTGACAGTGTTTGTCTCTTCCCCGCCACACCCCTTTCTCGTCGAATTTTTTGATCTCGCCCGTTTCTCCCCTTTGACGTTTTCTCCGGGAGATTCCTTATTTCGCTCCAGGGCCGTAACCTCGTGGGTCGAGGTTTAGTTCTTCGATCTCTATTCATCTCACTTTTTCCCCCCTCTTAAGTTTCACAAGGAGAGATCGTTTCGGGACGGATCTCCCCGACACGTAAGTTTACTCTTGTGTGTCCTTGACCCGCGACCTCAACTGACCATTGGTTCTTCCTTTCTGTTTTTTTTCCCAGTTAGGTATCTTATACCGGCCCCCCCAGTACTCTCTTCAGCGCCTCCTTGCTGACACAGAAGCCTCCGGGCATCCTCGTGCCGCCACATTGCGTCCCTCCTTTCTTTTTTTCGATTTTCCGTCCTTTTCTTCTCTACTTTTTTCCTGCATAGAGAGGCTCACCTCCAGTAATGGCGGGTAAGAGTTGAGTTCCAGTCTTTGACATTGTTGGCGGTTTCACTTCAGTCTTTTTTTTTTTTGAATGTTTCCCTTTTTTCCCGCCCCCAGAGGAAGTGCCCATTCCTTCCGTCCTCACTCGTTTCTTTCTTCGCCTAAAGACCCCTGCGTCATACCTTGATTATGTCCCCTCGATGCCTTAGAGACAGTTCTCCCCCCATTTCAAGTACTTTCCTTTTTTTTGAGCAAAACCTTCTTATCTTTTTCGGTCTTTGAATTCTGCCTGACTCCTTTGATGTGAAGATGGCGTGACTCCTGGCGTCGTCTCTCCACTGTGGTCTTCTTCTCACCTTCACATTCATCCTTTTCCAGTTAGAGTTCCAGGATGCTGAAGAATCCAGAAGTTCCTTTTTTTTCAGTTTACTCGGCCACTTGGGTGGTTTGAATCTTAATAATAATCACTTTTTTTATATTATTCACCCCCATTTGATTAAGATCCAATCCATTTTCTCTGAAGAGAACGATTTATGCGCTTGTGTGGCACTCGGCTTGTCTCCGCTTCTCAACTGAAGCCCTTTCCCCTGCTGCCTTTCTGACGCCCTTACTTCTTCTTCCTCCGAGAATTCACCCAACGAGCGACTTCAGGAAGTTCTCCCACCACCCGGATACTAACTTTTTTTTTGTGACCCCTCTTCCCCCTACTTGCACTATTGTTCTCATAAGAGGACGTGTTTTTTGCTGTTACTTTTCGCCCCCGACTATCTGTTTCTTTTCATTTCTGGTCGTGACACCTTCCCTCGTGAGGCAGTATTCCCCCTTTGAACCTGTCCCTCTTTTCAAGAGGAAAGACAACATGTAACACCGCACCCTTATCCTTTCAACCGCGAACCCGCCCCCCGACAGTATTTTTTTTTGTGTCGCCCCCTCTCGCCGGCGCCCAATCAGACCCCCCCCACCCCCGGCCTTCATCGACTCCCCCCTAGGGTAACGGTGTGCGGCCCTCGTTTTTTTTTTGGTCTGCCCTCGCCTTTGAGAGGGCTGTATGGGTTCATTTTTTTTTCCCGGCTTAGATCTTTTCTTGCCAGCTCTCCCCGTTTCCAAAGACCTGCCTGCCCTGCCAAGATCATGGCTAAGTGTGACCCCAGCCTAGCCCCATTACGTTTTTTTTACGCCCTCCACAAAGCCTCTAAGACCTCTTTCGGTTGCTCCTGTCCTATCACTTTGAAGAGTACTAGACGACTTTTCTCGACACTCTCACACACTGCACTTATCCGCACCTGGTCGTCCCTCCCGCCCTTCCCCCAGAGCCCCCTCCCAAACGTCACCCCGAGCCCTTCTTTGACCATCCCGACCTCCTCCGAGAATATGTGTGCGTTGACCCTCGCGCCCCCCCAACACACCGGTTTTGCAACCCGTTGAGTTGCCCAGGCTTGTGACGCGGTCCTAAGCAAAAGACCCGTAGAATCGCCCCCCTTTATCGTTGGGAGAGCTCCTTTGACCCTTTTTTACTGTCCTTGCTCTCCCTGTAACAAGATCGTCTGACTGCCTGCCCTGACCAGGCCCCAATGGAACGTCTTGCACCGCCTCTTTCACGTCTATTACTCTTCCCTTCTTTTCCTCCCTTTCGAAGGCTTTCTCTCTTTTTCCTTGTTCAGTCTTATCTTCTTCCCGGTCCGATCGTCCCCTTCTCCTAAGGTTTCCCTCCCCCTTTTTCCCTGACAGTCTCTGTGTTTAGTACGTCCCCTCATGTGCTTGATCCTAGTTGCCCTTCCCCCAATCCTCTGCTTCCTCTCCGGTTTCCCTGCCGAGGATAAGTCCGGGTTTGGAATCTTTGATGATTTTTTCTTCGCATGGCCTTCACAGTTGGTAGACCTTGTGAGTTAGCTCCGTTTCACCTGCCTCTTACGTTTTTCCACCCCCCCCCAATTTCTTTTTTCCTTACTTCCAATCCTTGCAGAAACCTATCTTCCATTTATGGTCCCCGACCTTGCAGTCTCCCTGTCCAACGTACCGATCTGACGTCCAGCTGCGCTTGGCTCCTTTCCTGCAAGACTTTTTTCCCCCCCCCCCTAATTACCCTTCACTCGAGCTGTTCTTTCCCCATCGTGAGCGACACTGGCCCTCCGCCAAGGCTGATTCCCGCCCAACCTCGTACGAGGTCCTTTCAACCCGGTCCTCTGAAGTCCGTTTTCCTCCGACTCCGCCCCCACTCGTTTCCTAGCGGCTGCTCGCCCTATTGACCCTAACCGTGCCCCCGTGCCGGCGGCGCAGCTGTTTCGCCAATGCACTTTCCAACTGTCCCCTCTCAGTCATGGTTCTCCCGGTAATCCACCCGCCTTACTTTCCTTTGAACGGCCCTCTCACGGGTATTATCCCCTCCCGTGGCGATCTGCTCGTTTTTTTTAAGAGTTTCCTCTTTTCCTTCCCCCTAAGGCGATGATGAACTCTCCTTTTCTCCCTTTCTCCTTTTCCTTTTTTTTTTCATGCTATCGCGCCTGGCACTTGTTTTATCCCCGACGGTCATGTCGACCCTTTGTCCACCCAGATAGACTCCTCTTTTTTCCTCCCTTTTTCTTTGATTCTTCTTAATCGATACTCTAGCACGGTCCTCTTTCCCTTAATTTCGGTGTGTTGGTCTTTTCTTCGTTGGGCTGACACCGACTGTGTCCACAGTCCGGTGAGTTAAAGGGTTCTGCCTCTTTCTTCTACCTCCGTTCAATTGACCTTTTCAGAGTGGGTGCAAGACTGCGTCTCCGCGATGACCTCGTATTGTATTCAATACGAACGTTTTTTAACCCTCTTATCGCCGTTTCCCCAATCATCTTCTCTTTTGACCCTGGTACACCTGAGCGTCGCTTCCTTCTCTTTCTCGGCTGCCATGTCCCCTCGAAGGTTGATTTGTCGCGACTTCTTTCACCCTTTACGCATTTAGCATAATGAAAGTCAGATGTCTTGCCCCCTTTCCCACCCTTCAGGGAGGAGGTCGGGGACAATACTTGAATGAAGGCTTCCTTGCCCCATGCTTGGCGTACTTGTCTATTTTTTGAATCACATCATAGTGTCCCCTGCTCTTTCTCTTTATCCTGGGTTTTTGGTGTTCATTCTGTGAAGGACTGTATCCGCCCCCATACATTTCTTATGAACTTTCCGCTCCGATCCGGGCCCCCTATCCTCTATATTGGACGTGGACTCATTCCTTTAGGCCCCCATTCCCTTTCCTTCCCGCATCCTTGTAGGCGAGGATTTGCCTATTTCTTCGCTCGGGGGATCCTCGCCTTGCTTACGACAGCGACATAAACCTCGGAGCAGGACGGCAACGTCTGTAGCCATCTTCCTTTTCTCCTAAGATCTTTTTTGCATTCCTTCTTCCGACTTTTTTCGTTTTCTTCGTTTCGAATTTTGCACGGTAGAGATTCCTTGGTCGCGCGCAACTACGTCTGCTTGCGGCCCTATCTCCCCGCCTTTCTTCTTTTTTCTCCGGGCCTGTTTTCTCTCTCCGCCCCCCCTCTTTAATTTGCAATCACGTTTCTTTGCCCCCGTTTCGTCCCAGCAAAATAGTTATAGTCTGATGGTCGATTCGTCCACTCCTGAGTCCGTGATTTTTGGGCCCCGGCCTTCTTGACCTGCGCGACTTTTTCACTTGGTCTTCGAAAATTGATTGTGTAGAGCTTTGTTCTATCCCGCGTCGATTCTTACGTATCTCACTATATCTTGTCTCTCGCGTGGCGGGATTGATCGTCAAGTTGGTTCGGAAGATTGTCCCTTCCCTTATTCGCTTCTCCCTTGATCTTTTGACGGTTTTTCATTTTTCCCCTTAGGTCTTTTTAGTAGCCTGAAAGATTCCCAATCATCTTCCTTTTCTTTTTTTTTGCCCCCTCCTCCCCCCGGAGCTGGGAAAGAATAGTGAGCCCTCCGTTCCCCTTTCTTTGCTTACTGTCCCCTATGAATTCTTTTATCCTGCCCATACGCGCACAGCTTGTCTTGCCAAGGGCTTGCTTGTGATGTTGAGATCCCTTGCTTTCACCTTGGGGCGTTTTTAACCTAGCCTCTTCTCCTGCGGATCCGTCTTATAGCCCCCTGTGTCCCCTAAATCATGGTCTCGAAACCTTATTTGCCTTCCCTCCGGGAAGAACCCTCTTCCCACTTGCTGTTGACACACTCTTCCCTTTCTCGACCGGCTCCCAGGATATTTACTCTGGTCTGCGTCCCTAATTGTTTGCTCGTTTGTGCCGACCTATCAGAATGCTTGTTCCTAACGGAATCGCCTCTTACCGTTCCCTTGTTCTGGTTAGATCGGAACCTCCCTTCCTGAAGAGCCTTGACCGTTTTTTGAGTAGTTTTTCCATCTTAAGGTTTCTTAAACTTGTTGAATCTTCCCCCCCCCCATACACTATTGTTTTTGTGAGATTCCCCCCACAATCTTGATCCGCACCTTCCGGACTTGAAACTTCCTAATTCCCCCCCTCTTTGTCTGGCTTGATGAATAGGGATTTAGAAGATATATATACACCTTCCTCTACGACGCCCCGCGTGACTCTTACCCCCCCCAGTCAATAAAATCGTCGACTTCGGCACCCCCACTCGAATATCCTTAGTTGCGCAACCCGGTTCTGGTCCCGAATGGTCTCCCCTATCAGCAGGTCAATGAGGCTAATAATCATTCACGGGACCTTTTGGTTACCTGCGCCTGCCCCTCCCCCCCGATCTGATCGCCTTCTTTTCAAATGCCTCTTTTTTTTGCGGACTCCATTCCAACAGTGGAGAAGAGGCTCTCTTCTCGGTTGTCCCCCCCAACCCCCCTTTTTCCACGCCCCCCTTTTGATGGTCCACCCCGCCACAGACCTTCGTCCACCCCCTCTAGTATAGTGCTCCCCTGCCTCCCTTTCTTGCCAACTCTCAGGATAGCAATCATCCTCTGGGAACCGGCTTCTTTGGCGGCACGCGAGGCACCGGTCACCCCCTCTCCTCCCCGCCTCTGGACATTTGAATGACCAGTTCGACTGCAGATCTTTCCGTTACGTATCCCGACAGTGCACTCACCGTTCACGTACAGCCCGCAGAGGGAGCTAATTGGAACCATCTCCCCCCTCTTCCATTCTGTGTTCCGATACCCCATAAAGCCTTCCCTCTCTGGCGTTTCTCTAGAGATTCTCCTCCTCCCCCCCTCCCCTTTGTCTACAAGAATCTGAAACCCGCCTTTGATCCCTTCTTGAGCGGCCGCTTCGCCGACTCAACGTCATCGAGCTTCCTGATACTGCCCTCCCCTACTATCACCTATTTTTTTGCGTACTCCTCCAACTCCCCCTTTTTATTTGCACCGAATTTCCCATTACTTCCCGTCTCTTCCAACTTCCAACCTTCGGTGTTTCTACCCATAGGATTATGGGAGATCGAGCCCTTATCGAGGCTTTTCTATCCCTTCTTTTTCGACCCGCGCCGGCGACCGCCTCCTCCCACGGGGACCAGTAATGGCCAACCCATCTCCAACCTTTCCCCCCTTCGAGGACCTCTGTTAGCAATGATTTTATTCTCCTCTGGTTTTCTCTTATTCGTGAGGGCACTCCATAGTGTTTTTTTCGTGAGCGAACACCCTTTTCGCGCGACCAATTGATTGTGGGGAAAGTGAACAGATTTGTCTCCTGCGGTCCCCCTGGTCTACTAGGAGCAGTCCCCTGCTTTTCCTTCTCCTTCCTCAGGACAGCCGGGCGTCACTTGTGAATTCCTCACCAGTCCGAAATCCTTTCGCCCCATGATTTCCTCCGGACGATGCTGGGACCAAATTTTCTTGAACCTTGATGGTGTGTTTTTCTTCAACAACCTCTCCCCATTGTTTCAGTACGCTTTTGAACCCCCTAGCCTTCATGGTCTTTTCCCTACCACTTCCGTCCTGTCGTTGTCGACAGGAAAGCTCTCGGTACGTTCCCACTTCGCCCCCACACGGGCGTCCAAATGGCATTCCGGCCGAAGTTCCCCTCTCCCAAATTTACGTCTTCAAGTAACAGCCTATTCCCCCCTTTTGACCCCATCCCCCGCAGAAAGAGCAGGCATTTTATAACCCTCTCCGTCTTGGACCCTGCGATTACTGAAGCCCTTTGTCTTTTCGCACCTCACTCCCCTCCATAGACCGTTCTCAATAGCTTCAACACCCCCATCTTTCCCCTTTCAAAGTGGCGCTCGAAGCATCCCTTTCGGCCTACCGTTTTTCGAGAAAATAGACTAGTTCCAATCCCACAACTAACCCCGTCGAAACCTCTTCTTTTTCCGTCCAGTCCCCTTCCTTATATAGAGGGGCGTATCAGGCTCCTTTCACCTCAACGTGGTCTTTTGTCCTTCAATCACATTCATCTGCACGTGCCTGCTTATGCACGATATACTTTCACTCCCCGTGTTGTTTGTTTGTCTCTCTGATCTCATTATCTCCTTGGTCACTTTCCTCATTACCACGATTTTCCCTCACCTTGCCCCCGTATATAGTCCCCCTCTAGCTGTCTCCACGTTCTTTATTGACTCTTTTATCTCTCCCCTCTCGGTTTTTTTTCCTGCCATCATTTGGAGGGGTTGTGACCACTTTTCTTCTTTTTTCTCAATCGACGAATTCCGGAACCCCCAAACCCCCCCACCACCCCAAAAACAAACCACCCCCAAACCTGCATTCCGACAGGTTCTGCCTCCAGACTTGAGAACCAAGGTTTTCTCTTTTCAGATTCTCGTAGAATCGATGAACTGAGTGGCTGCTGTCTATCTCCCACTTCCTTTTCCCTCCTTGTAAAGACCCCTCTCGGTTGATCCATGTCCTGCGGTTGCCGGCGGGCGTTGATCCCCTCCGCAAATCGTTTTTTTCCCCCTTCTTCTGCTGTAAACGGTGGCCGTCATGCATACCGTCCTTTGACTCTAAGCAGTCCGGTCTTGACCCCTGGAGTCATTTGACCATTAGGATTCCCTCCTTGGGACAATCTACGCTTTTTTCTTTCTTCAAATGTGGTCGTACATTCCGAGGTGGGAAACCCCCGGGGTCCTTTTGCCCCCTTCTCTCTTGATCCCTATGGATACCTGTTGGCGACTAGCCCTCACTCCTTTTTCCGGCTCCTTCGCCGCCGCCCTATCCGGCAAATATAGTTTTCTCTTGCGTTTGGCGCCTTCTACCTCGAATTTTACCTTTCCCTCCCCCTCTCCTTGGTCTTTCGGGCTTTTGTCCTTCCCTTTCTATATCGTCCCGTCCTCCGTCGCCATCCCATCAGTTTTTTGACTCCACGGTCACTTTGTCTTAGCGATAGCAGTTGTAATGCTTTGCCCTGTACTTTCATCCTTCTAGCTGTGGGCATTTCTTTGGTTCTCATCTGTCCCCGGGCGCGGACCTCCTCGAATCTTTCTCTCCAGGCTATTTTCTTCAGTGTCTTTTTTCCCAGCTAATTTTCCACATCTTTTCACCTTCCTGGCATAACCGGTGTTATTCGCGGCCCGCACACATAGCTTCTCGTTTTCTAATTTTGGTCGGGATCGTTTTTTCAACTCTTTCCGGTGAGTTGGCCGGTGATTTTCGTCTTCTTCTCCGGTCCCGTATCCCAGTGTCGGTGCGTCGTGTTCGAGTCCACCGCGTCGCATCTAGTCCCCTTTCATGATCTTTAGGAGCACCGCCGGGCAGTCGTTTGGCTCGACACCGTTAATTGCGTGTGCTTTTTCCGGCCCAGTAGCCCAGCTTACTGACTCTGTTTAGAGTCTTTTTTGAACGTAGGTCTCCCGAATCTCTTCCTTCATCTCCTTGCGAAAAGAAGAATGTAAGGAGCTTTCAGCCTCCTTTCCTCCCCCATTTTTCCCCCACGGTGATTTATTGTATTTTCATTTTCCTCCTTCGCTTGTCAGCGCGATTCTCCCCCTCGAGATGCTCCGTGAGGCTTATTTTTGTTGACCTGTGACTTTTTTTTTTCACATTTCCAGATAGAATGAGAGCATGTGGCTCTCAGCAACCCTGGGCATTGTCACTATACTGCGTTTTCAGATCGTTTTTGCGCGAATCAGCCATCCCCGCGTCCTTTCCTTAACTTCCCCCGTCGAGAGAGGTAGACCAAGGTTCAGTACTCCTTTTTTTCGCCACGCACCGGATCTGCTGGCTGACTCGTCGAATCTTAATTTTTTCCTACGCCTCAATTCTGGCGGAACCTTTCATGGGGCTCCCTTTTGCCGCCTCCCGTTGTCCCTCCCGCCAGCAGCCGCTGGGATTGCTTCAGGTCCGGCACTTTTCTTCGTACTCGTGTGTTGAATCCTGATCTATTTACCCCCTCTTGTGATTGATGGTAAAACCCCCTTGCGCGTCGTACGGGTCCTAACCTTCCCTTCCTTTTTTTTTGAAAGATCCGCGCCGGCGCTGGATTTGATGACTGGCCAGGGGAGTCCCCCATCTATCCCCCTTTCCCCACTTTCCTACCGAGAGACATGCTAAGCGTCCTGCGTCACCGGCCAGACTCCGACTTCCCCCTTTACCACTCTCAACCATCGTGCGTCACCCACGGATTACTTGACCTGGGTCCCCCTTATCTCTAATTAACGACTTTTATACCACGGATAAGGAGTTTTTTTTTTTCCCTTCGTCGCCCGGAAAGTCCCCCATAGTCTCGCTTATTTTGCGGCCCCCAATTGCGCTGTTGGCACCTTCCCTCGAATTTGACGTGCGACGCGCTCCAATGCCCCCTCACCTTCTTCTTTAACAGACGACAGCCTCCCCCCCTCGACAATCCTGAGTGTTCCTCTTTGGCGTTTACCACCCTCTCTGAAAGGCCCATCGAAACATCACCGGCATGTTGAACTTCTGGGCTTTTTAAGAGTCTTCCCCTCTCCTTTAGGGAGTCTTTGCCTGCCGAATTGTCTTTTTCCTTTCTTTTCTAGGGGCTCCCGTCACGTGTTTCAAAGAATGACTCAACAGATCTTGTTCTCCTTTTTCCTTTCAGGACAATTTTCAGAGCCATTAACCCATTTTGTTTTCTGGACGGCGCCACTCCCTCTTACCATCTCCCGGGTCTCCCATCTCCCCCATGAGGCTTTCCCGACTTGGCCCCCCTCTCTACCCCCTCCATTGGTTCCCTTTCTCGATAAGCTTTCCCTCCCTCCGAGATTTTTTTTTGTTATCCCGACCAGTCACTTCCTTGAGAACTCTGTTTGAGGTGCCGAGACTCCCTAACAACGGATTGCAACCGGTTTTTGAGAGGTGTCCTTCGCCGTCCCTATGCCCACTACCCGGAGCGCGAAAGAGGCGTTCTTTGGAGCCGATTTTCCTGCTGTAGAGTCTTTTCACGCGCATTTCCTTCTTCCCTTACGGCGCTGAAACTTTCTTTTCCTTTTACTCCCGTCATGAAACCGCAAGCTATCGTTTTAGTTTCCTTGGAGGCTTTTTGCCTTCTTCCGACCCCGAGGTTCGATAGCGAAGGAACCCGATTAAAGGCTCGCTTTCCTTGGGTTTCCCTCCTGCGCCTACCCTTTTTTTCCCGTTGGATTAATTTTGCCCGCTTGTTCTGAGACTGCGGCCACTCCCTACTTGCTTTCCCCTTTACGGAGTCCGGCGCAGAAGGCTTCGGTCTGAAGAGTATTTCCTTTCGGCAGACGGCCCATTTTATGGCGTTTCTTTTCCCCCCGATTGAGTTTTTTTAACGCCCAGAGGTTGTCTTGGGGTCAAACACCCCTTTTTCTGTACGACCAGCACTGTGCTTTCCCCCGCGCCTGCAGTGATTGTACCACTCCCCCTTGAATTTTTTTTTTCTCAGAAATCACAGATTTGCCGTTACGCTTGCCAAGGCTTCCCTTGGCATGACGGTCCTCGTTCTCCTCAAATCTCCAACCTTTTAGCTGTGCAGTTGGCCCCTCAGACTTCGCCTTCCGCTGCAATTTGTTTACGAACCTCGAAGATTTGACCAAACGGCTCGACCATTTTTCAGTAAGTTTCTGAAATCCTTCCGCACTTTGCTTTGTCCCTCGAAATTGCCCAAATTACTTGCACGTTTGGCTTGCTCTTCGCGACTTTTGCAACGACCTTTTCAACCATCCGTCCGGTTCCAAACACCCCCCCAGGTATTCCTTGAAAACCGCTACTTTTAAGAGACGCCTTACCCAGGGATCCGTCGCTCTCAGATCAGCTCACTGGCCGCCCTTGCATCGATGGTCTCTTACGGGCCCCTGTTCTCCTCGTTTTGTCCTTCCTGAAAGTGCCGATTCCTCTTTATCTCTCTTTTCCACTAATTTGTGTTGTCCTCTCCCCCCTTTTTAAGCATCGTCCCCTTTTTCAGGCAGTCCACCTATTTCCATAAGTCTGCACAAGAGCCTTGTCTTAAAAGTCATTGTCTGAGATGTACTCGATCCCGTTTTAAGGCCGGTCCTTTCCCGTTATTTTTTCCGGTACGACCTTGTGATCCCTTTTTCCCTACGATCCTTTTCCCGTTTTCCCTTGTGCCGAAGTCTTCCTTTGCCGAGGCCCGTGTCCTTTATCTGGTTTTTTTCTTCCCCCAGCCTGAGGGCGATCATAGGCAACGATGCGGCCGCTTCAGCGTCTCAGTACTCCTTTTTGCCACGATCTCCTAGGGTTTGGGTCAGTTTCTTGTCATCTTTAGGATTAGCTTAGACTTCACACCAGCTCGAAGTGCTTTACGTTCATTTTTGCCTTGAAATCGTCAGTGCCCTTTAAGATTGCGCTACGTACCTCATCGTGTCTTAGTCCCGAAAATTAGGCAAAGGTCGGTAAAATATCCTTTCCCTGGATCACGTTCCTGGCACCGTTTTTACTGACGAGGTTTTCTGAATAACCCCTCAGTGATTGGCGATCTTTCTGCCAATAACTTTGGCTTTCGACTGCTGGCCGGACCCCTCAGATACATCTGCCGCCGGCTTCTGCTCGCCGTCCCCCTTAACTCTCGAGCTGATTGCGTGGCCACCCCCTCTACAAAAAACCCCCGTTCAAAGACCCCGAATCCTTGATTTTTCTGGAGTTTTTCTACCTTTCCCGTGACTAAGTTTTATCACTCTTCCTAACTCCCGCTCCTGTCCTGATAAGCTTCTACAGAGGTCCCTTTCATAGCGATAGTTTGTCGAGATGGTTTCCATTACGGGCATTCCCTTGCTGCGTTGCATTCGACTGGTCTCGGAGACTTCTTCGCTGGCCCTCCCCCTCTTTCCGATCTCGCTACCATGATCCGTGTTCCTGTTTCCCTCCCTGAGTCACCAATTGGTCAAACCTTCCGTTCATACCCCGTGTAGTCGATCTCCACCTCCCCCCCACATCTTTCTTTGCGTAGTTTTTATCGTAATCCTTTTCTGTTCCTTTTGACTAGTCTTCTGAGCCCGGGACCTTATCCATTTTCGGGTCGTCTTTTCCCCGTCCACTTTCTTCTCTATTTAAGTAATTGAAGCTACACCGGATGTCGCCGGTAGGCGGTCCTTTGCTGCTCATTTTCCCCCGTATCGAGGACTTTTGTATTTTCACGATAGCAAAGATCTTCGAATGTCTTGCTTTATCTTGTCTTTTCTTTCAATTCTTTAGTATCTCATTATGACTCATTCCTCCTTGCATTTCCCAGTATTGACTTCTTATTTTTTTAGCTCCTTTGTTGCTCCCACCGCCTCTTTGATGATTCTGATGAAGGCCTTTCCGATCGTTTTGTGTCCTTCCCTCTCGTTTTTTTTCCTTTTTCATTGTAGAGGCGCTGTCTCTCGAACTGGTGACATGGTGGCGGCCCCTTCAATCGTTTTCGCGACGTTCCCTCCCTTCCTCCCCTCTTTTCTTTCAACCCATACTTCCTGATAACCGACGCCCTCCCCCCCTCATTTTTCCGGTCTTTTTCGGACGAACCCTCTTCCCTTTTCTTGATCAAAATCCCCCCTTTGTCTGAGATACAAATGCTTTTCTTTAATACTTTTGCGATACCTTCTGATAGTTTTTGATGAATCTCACCTAATTATGTTCAGCGACGACGCGCAATGACTGTTTTTCGGAGGCGGTGAAGGGTTGAACCTTCTACCCTCCTCTTCCTGACCAATCGAACTTACCTCAGAAATAGGGTGGTCTTTCTGTTATCGAATGGTTTTTTACCTATATTTTATCCCCTCCTTTTTTTTTTTAATGAGTAAACAAACGGTCTTCTGTCACGAATCAAAATCTGGCAGCATCTTGCTCTGGCGTTTTATTGGTCCTTTATGTTCTCCTCTCCCCCAGTGCAGCACGCGTCGAATGGCACTTCCCCTCTCTGAAAATTTAGTAATTTTTTGTCTGCCTTCACGTAAAAAACGAGACTGATTGTGCGATCTGGAAGCCTGGCGATATCTCGCTTTTGCATCGATGGCGTCTCCCTTCCCTCTCCCTGTCTTTTTTGTTGTTGCTTTATTCGTAGCCCACATCTGATTTTTTTTTCCTTGTTTTTCTCTTCATTATGCTTAATGCCGATGTTCGCCTCTCATTCCACTTTTTTCCTCCAGCTATATTTATGCGCCCCCATGTCCCCCTCAACCTTGAATCGTCAAACCTGAAAAGCCTTCCCTTTCTGACCCTCCTCTCTTTTGTCTCCGCGATCGTCCCTCAACTCACCTAGCCCGATGCGGAACGGCGATTTTCTTCCCCTCTGCTTGTTTTCCGACAGGAAGGCCGTCTGGGTTATAACGCTGCCCCCCATAGATTTGCGGTTCTACTCTCCCGACGTGGCACCACCGCAACGAATCATATTCCTTTATACTCCTCTTTGGCTCCAGGTTTTTTCCCAGAGACCACTCTGTCTTTCCTTGACTCTGACACCAGAGAGGCGGTGTCCTGAGTTTTCAATGAGGGAGATTATATCCGCCCTTTGTCTCTCCCCTCTCCCCCTCCCGTACTCCTGAGCTCCCTTCCGGACTTTTGCCAAGATGCCCTTGACATCCCGACGCCTGCTAAATATGTTTTTTTCTTTCCTGTGTCCCACTACAAATGTCACCAACCGGAAGTTTTCCACAAGCGGTGGGATGTACACCCACCTCCCCTAGAAGACGCAATGATTTCTCGATTATTTCCTCTTCTTCGAAAGGTTTGTTGTTTTTTTTTTTTTTTTTTTGTGGGTTTTTTTTTTTTTATCTACACCCTCCGACCTTCCGCCCTCCGCAGGTCCTGACTTTCCCGTCATTTCACTAAATTTCATCGCCTCCGCTTCCCCCTCTGGTCCGTTTAAGCAGCCGTCTTTGGGTTATTGTCCGTAGGGAGTCATTTTCTAGTTCGGCCTTCTTCACCCCCCGCGCCCTCCAAGTCGGGGATCTTGAACAGATTTCCGTCTTATTTTTTTCCCGTTTTTGTCCAAGCAAGCTCCTGTATCTATTTGCATGGTTTCCGCAGCCGTTTTACCACTCTGAATATGTCTTTTTCTTGTTTAGTCCGGCCAGCCTGTATGAGGAGGCGACTTTTTTTCTCCTTTCCCCTCCCTTTGTGTGATCTAAAATCGGTCAGGCTCCCCGCATTGCCGTCCCCCCCGCTCCTTCAGTCGATCTCAATTGCAAGAATTGTTTTTGTACGACTTTTTTTACTCGACTTTTCCAGCTGCTCCACGCTCAAATGGCATGACTTCATTGGCAGAGAAAACCTATTTCCCAATTTCTCCCCCTAGCTTTAACAGCGGTTCTTTTCCGATCCCCTCGTCGAAAGGAATGCGCAAAGCTTTGTGGTCCCCACGGCGATACGAAGGGAAGTTACCTGATAGTCCTCCCTTCCCTTCCTCTCGTTAAGGATTACCACAACCCAATTTTGCCACGTGCCGCGGTCGCTGGTGGCCCCGTAGGCACAGTCTTCCCCCCATTCGTCGCGTTTCCCTGACAAAGAAAGCACTTCGTCCAGAACACGATTATGTATCATTTGACCGTCCTCTTTCTTCTCCTTTTTCCTTTTCTTTTTTCTGATATAAAGCCCTTTGTTGCGAGGCTTTTTTTAGTTCTTTCGGTTGCACGTTCCCGACCTCGTGGGAATCTGCAAGTTCCGTGAAGATATATTTTTTCCTCCGTTTTTTTTCTCTCTCTTCTCTTTTCCATGGCCTGCAGGAGTTCCCGGTCAGTCGACCTTGTTTTGATCCGACGACCTCCGGTAGACCCCTGTTCTTGATGACTCTTCTCTCGATACCCGTCGACGTATAATTATTAAGCCTTTTTTGACGACCTCTTTTTTTTACCCCTTTTGGGCTTGTGGAAACTTTTCTTTTCACGGTCCGGTGACCTTTTTTCCCTCTCTGGCAGTGTCACGGTAGATGGGTTTCATCTGCGGCGAGCAGATACAAGAGGTTTAGTTCCGCAGGCAGCCTTACCTGTTTTTTTACCCCTCGCCGTTCCACCGCAGGTTAGACGGCCTTGCGCGGATTAGGGTGTCGCTCGATTAATGACCAGTCCGTCCTTTGCATCGGATTTAGCGGAATATTTCCTTTTACCGCTTGGTGATTTCCCCTTCTCGTTTAGCCCACCTCCCCTTTCGGATCAGGTCGGGGAAAATAGATTAAGGCTCGTTTGAGGCATGTTGTCCCCCTTCCTCTTTTTTTGCTTCACCCCCCCCAAAGGGATTGAACAGACTTTGTCTCCTGGACATGCTGGCCGGTCATAAATCCTCTTTCCCGTGCTTTGTCTCGACTCTTCTTTAGACGAAGAGGATTGGCAGACGACCCCCTCTCAGCCCACTTGTTTAAAGACTTCCCCGTACTTGCCTTAGAGGCTTCTCTTTCCCCCTTTTCCTTACAGATATAATCTCCTTCCTCTTCTTCCCCCCCCCTCCCCCACCTCTTCCGTTTCGGCGGTATCTCTCCCGTTGTAGACTTTTGCTGTTGGTTGGTTTTTGGCCATGACTGTATTACTTAACAGGCGCTGGGCACGTATGTTTTTTAGACTTTCTTCCCGTGGAGCCACTCGTAGTGAGCCTCCCCCCCCCGCTCTCCCAGCCGAGAGTCGGTTTTAGTCTTTCTTTCCCCCCCCTGGATTGTAACTTCATGCATAACCGGTTTATTTTCTGGGCCTACACTTTTGAGAATGTGTAGCTTCTTAACGCCGTTCGGGGACGTTGAGTTTCAGGCTATTAGTATCTCTCTCGGCCTTAGTACCCTCTTTTTCTAGCCTCTCAACGCTCTACTTTTTCCTTCCTTCCAATTGATCGATCCTTTTTATTTCCCCGACGGATCCCGGTAGGGCGGGATGTTTGCGACAAGTACTTGCTGATCCTTTTCTGGCCGTCCCACATTCTCAATGAATTCTCTTTTTTGCTCGTGCGTCCTTGTCCGCGCGACTTCACTTATGCCAGAATATACTTAGGTTTCTTACTACGCTTTTCGCAGGCTTTCTGCCCAAGAAGTAAATCTTGATTTCTTAGTCCGCCCTTCGTACATATCTTCTCCCCTCGATTGTCGAAGGGAGGTTGGGATCTTTTTCCTTCCACTGCTGTTGACATTTTTTCTGTCACTTCCTAGCCTACTTAATTGATCCTGCCAGCCCCATGTCCCATTCCCCCGCCCCGAGATGGCTCTCCTCCCTTACAGCCCGCGTCCCTTGATACTTGATGATAAACCGTTTCTTGAGAACTTTCCGCACCCCAGTCTTCCCAGTCTTGTTCAAGACCGTGCTGTTTGGCTTATTCGACGAATGTTGAATGGGGGTTTTGTTCCCGGTTTAAGCTTGACTCCTTTCTCCTTTCCCTTGCCAGGGGTTATCTCTTCTACCAGCCCCCGATTAGCCAGAGAAGCATGCGGCTGCTTTTCTTTTTCAGCTCATCAAAAGTGTGGTTCCTCTCTCTTCCCCTCCTCCGTTGCTTTCCGATCACCCCCAAGGGCGAGTACGAAGCAATCCGATGAAGACCCCCCCCCGCTCTTTTTTTTTGTCCTCTCGGCTTCTGTCGACTCTTATCCTGCTGCCGGCTCCGAAAGGGGCATCGTCCATCCCCGGTTAACCGGCCCTCTATTTTTTTTTTCTTTAGAAGACTTCCAATGCCCCCCACAATTCGATCTTGTGTGTGTCAACCCTTATTAGTGAACCTTGTTCTCTCGTCACTTGTTCGATTGTTCTCCTTCCATCACTTCCCTGGTTGCTTTTCGTCCTTTCAGTTCGACAAGCGACGATCGGTTTCTTCTTGCGTTGCTTTTGCCTTTTGTGGGTTTTTTTTCCTATCAAGCACTTCTCCCCCTCCTTCGACTGCGCGGTTGACAGAAACATGTCACCGACTTGATTTCCTTTAACCTTCACCTCCCCCTTTTTTGACAAGAGTTCCGCCGCTCTGCTGCTTCCCGATAGAGGCCCTTCCTTTTCCTCCCCCCCACTAGGGGGAAGATCTTTTTACTGATCTTTTCTTCCTTTTTCTTTTCCCGTCTGGTGCAAAGATTCTTGTCTATTTCCCTTGCTCCTCTCTTTTTTTTTTTCAAGACCCTCCCCCGAAGAACCAAATGTCTCTCTGTGACTAAGGTCCGGATTGCTTTCGCCCTGTTTCTCCGCGTTCCCCCTCCCTACTCGATCCCCCCCTTGTTTTTCCTTCCCATCTGAAGGACTCCTATCGACGCTTGCTTCCTCCGTTCAACCACTAATTATCCGTGACATGGCGCGGCATTCCCCTCCTTGACAATCCCCCCTCTTACCGCAGTTTTTCCAGCAGCCCCCCGATCAAATAGTTTGACGGTCCCGAGCGTCCCAACACCGTATTTCACCCTTTCGTACGGTTTTTACCCGTCTTTTTTCTCAGAGGACCCTCAACCGGGATCCTAGACGAGGTAGGCCGAGCTCTCTCCCCGTTTTTTTTTTTGATTTCGCGTCCCCGTTTCCCTATTCCCCGCGCAGTCTCACCAACAACTTCCATCCACGTATACCCTTTCCACACACGCGAACAAACAATGTCACATCTATTGAACACCCACACCAAGCATATAACCCCAATACCGCTCTAAACACAACATGATCAGACGAAAAGGTTTTGCAGAGGGTTACTGCACATCACAATATGAATACTTTACTTCATACTTAATCTTGAGAAAAAAAAACAAAGCGCACAGTACGACAAAAAACAACACCCCAAAACAAACAACTACACCAGCCACAAAGTTTTCCGACAAATTACAATTCGGGAACAACAAAACGGAAGCATTTTAAACCGAAAACTTTAAAACCAACTCTTCCATAATCTACAAGAAGTTGAAGAAACCCACATCCCATCCACTCTCCTCAATACTTCTTCTTTGCCAATCCAACGGCGGCGGCGCACGACTCAGGTCAGAACAACCCCTACCTCGAAAAAAACAACCAACAATTTCTTCGACACCCTACAAAATTCCCCAATGCATTTTAGAATCATGAGCGAGAGCGATATTACAGGCAAAAAAGGCAAAAAACCACTCTATCACTGACGAAAAAAAAAACTAAATGTCAACAAACACCCACCATCATCACCTAGTCAAACGACACCCTATTTTCAACAAGAAACACACAGACCAGCATACACTCTTGTCAAACGACATTGACAAACTCAACCTATTCTACATCTTTCCCACGTAAAACGGCCAAGCAAACGACTTACACGTTCACGCGCTGCCCCAATCTGTCACCTTCCCCAAAAAAACATGGAACGGCCTCTCACAATCAGAACAACAACCGAATTCACCCCAACACTCACACCAAAACAGAGACTTGCAGTACTCCCCCTTCGCAGCCCAAAAAACATACCCTCCGCGCACGGCCACAAACATGTTACAAACCACACCAAACTAAACAATCACCCACAGTATCGAAGTAGCCCCCTATTCAATTCACAATCAAAGAACATTACGGCAATGCAACTTCTTAAAAACAATCACCCAATGCTCACCCCCCATACTCAATCCTCCAAAAGATTACCACTCGCCTCCGGTCAATTCACCCACAATAAAAAACCCCAAAAACAAACAAAAACCACCTTTGATCACCCAGGAAAAACAAACTCCATACCAAGAACTAACCTTCCGCCAACCACCGGTCATGACAAAGATCGTCACCCCCATATCTTTAATAATTCAAAGAAAAAAAAAAACACCCCCACAACGAACAAATAACCCCACAACAGGTTCCAGGTACTACACACCCGTAATTACTGGAAAAAACACAACCCCTGCCACACCGAATTACAACACATCACCAGAAAAAAAATCAAATTTGTAAAACATGATTTTTCCAGAATCAATCAAAAGCCACAAGAATTATTAATATCACTCACACCTAACCTCAGACGGGTACTCCTATAACTAACACCTATCACAAACGTATACCGAACCAACCCTGACCGCAATACAAAAAGGCCTTAACAACCAAATACCTTATCCACCAAGACAACGATGAAAACCCCGAATATCACCTTAATCACACATATACAATCTCACTCCAACAAAGTTAACAAAGTGTTGTGCAATTAGAGCATATAAATCGATTCCCGACACTCAGGCCAACCATGTCATAGACACCAAGCTTCAAACAACGGTAACCAGATCGACTTCCACCATTCCTCCCATAACTACAATCCCAGCTTCTTCTCCAACCTATACACCAAAAACAAGATGATCTGAATACAATATCAACACACGTAGTAAAAAGGCACATATTTTTACATCACCCTATTAATGTTTTGCGAGGCCCTGAAAAAACACTACCCCTAATATTCGTTGGACCATGACTTCGACGAAATTTGAAACACTATTCCCTATCTATAAACTAAAGAAAGTGACAATGAATCCAAACTTATACACCCAGCCACCACCCAGAATATTAATTATAATGATAACTAGGTGCACCCAGATCCGCGCCCTATCCACGATCGACAAAAATCAAGCGCAATTTATCCCCTATAACCTTTTTCTTTTCTACCCAAACATGAAAACAAAACAATATCATTCTAGACCCCGCCGTTCGGCCAGAAACCACTCTCTCAGAAAATCATTGACACAAAACAAAAAACAAAAACTAGCTCAAACGCTTGCGTTACAATAATGAGATAAACGCGATAAAACACGCTAAACGAATATTGCCTCTCCCCACCCACCCGACTAAGACAACATGTTTACACATCTTGACCAAAGACCAAAACGTCTGACACTTGTCACCACTATCCCTAAGTACACACATTGCAAGACCTTGTAAACCAATACAATTTCACATAATCGGTACACGCCAACCTATCCACAACGAACACAAACCTAGGACCCGGGACAGAGCAACGACCTCGCCATGAATACCAACCCACATTCAAATAACCCCACAAGCAACAGAAACCAAAACATCGACCAATGTTCCCAAACAAACAATATAAATACCCCAGAAGACAATAAACATAAAAAATACGTAAATGCAATGAACCACCATTATCGTTGCTTTCCTCTCTCGTCGCCAGGATGTGACGGGACTACTGATCGAATGCTGGCTGCGGTTCCGCTAAGATTTCCCCTGCCGCTTCTGCTTTCGCCCGACGATCCTTTGCAAATCACGTGCTGTGCGCACAACTTCTCCTCTTCCACCCTTTCACCGTTACCCTAACGAATCTTTGTCGGCGCTGGTGATCCAGCCAGCCCTATACCTATACCTTGTTTTTCCGCGCCATCCAAACCCTCTGCTGCCCGTCCGTCTCCCTTGCCCTAGGTACCTCCTAGATTTTTTATTGTGCTTTTTTGCATGACGGTCCATTAGGACTGAGCGTGGCGGGCTCTACTGGCGCGTTCTGGAAGCGTCTGCCCATCCCTCTGGACAGTTGACTCTCTATATCCCCATCCGTTGCCTTCTACGGGTCATTTGCATCTTGACGCTCGTCCCCCAGCCCGGTCCAAACTTTTCCGGGTAACCCCGGTGTGTTTCGCTCGGCTGGTCCACACCATAGCTTCTTGTTTCGATTTCTTGGTCGGGAATGTCAACTTCGGTTCGAGTTCCTTTTGATTTTCTTCCCATCTGATGTAAATTAGCCGCGCATGGCCGTCCTTGGGTGTACGTCTCTTTTCCGATCCCACAGAAGCTATAGATTCCTTCAATTTCTCTTCAGGATCCGCGTTCGATTTAGGGCGGATGGCGATTCTGAAACCGTAATTGTCTGAGATTATTCGCCAGCCTCTCTGCTTCTCCGGTCTTTCCCGCGTTCCACGTCTTGATTGCCTTTCCTTATGCCTTGTCTCCTTTCTCATTAGTCCGCCTTCAGGCCGGAGCAGCCATTTTTGTTTTAGCCAACTCCCTCGTGATCGCTGTTCCTCTTTCCTCCCTTGTACTGTTGTCAGCGCCCCCTCTTGCGCGCGCACCCTAGTTGAGGTTCTTCTTTTAGCCGCATGACCCTATCCCCGGTGCTTGACCATTGGTTATTTTCACATTCGTGCTACCTCTGTTCCCCTTCTCTACGCACCCTTCGGCGTCACTCCTAATTCTCTTAGATAGTTCTTGCCGGGACGGAATTGACAGCTGTCCCCCCTTCTCTAACACCCGACCCCAAAAACTGCAACACCACTAGATGACTTTCGTAATTTCTTCAGCTCCTTCTTCCTGGTTGATTAAATAAATTTGATATGATTTGGCTATCATAAATTTTTCTGATTTGCACGTTTCCCTCTACGGGACGCTACGATGTCAGGTCGGCACGCTCAGTTTAGATTTTTTCAATGTTTTCCGAGGGCCCCTCCTCGCCAGCCTCGCCTTTGCGGAGATCAGCCTTGGACTTTGGGCTTTGCCTCGCCTGTATCTCTTCCCCTCCTTTGTTGTTTTTATTTAACCCACGGCGTCTCGGACGAGCACTTCCGGCTTGCCGATCAGAAGCCCTGCGATTCCTTGCATGGGCCTCGGTTCTGGTTTCCTCCGATTACCCCTGCCAGCCCCTGTCCGTTCCCCGTCATCCGCCCCTCTTCTGTGCCCCCGGCCGAGATTCCCTTTCGCCCGAAAACGAAATTATCCAGTTCGTGAGCCGTTTGATTTTCTTATGGAAGCCTTGTCTCCCTCTTCTTCGACGCCCCTTTTTATTGGATCATCCCCCTAAAGGATCGTAAGCGGGGTCCCCCTTTCGTCCGCCGGACAATCCAACGATTGTTCTTCCTCCCTTGACCATGCCCTTTGCGGTGCGATCAATCCCGGCCTCCCGTTCTTGCTTCA
>Ga0179593_1429104_pt1 | contig 28843 bp, 28 predicted proteins | sample CZODoug2_1_08_16_FD_185931 | JGI IMG/M metagenome (GOLD analysis project Ga0179593, IMG submission 185931) | Vadose zone soil fungal communities from Angelo Coast Range Reserve, California, USA - CZODoug2_1_08_16fungal (PacBio error correction) | ecosystem: Environmental > Terrestrial > Soil >... | reverse complement strand
TTTTCGGACCGGCAACCTTCGGTGGTTTGTTCCCTTCATTGGACGGAACGCTTCCCCTTAAACACAGTGTCGAACTTTTGACAAACGTTTGGTTTTTGGTCAAGAACCAACCCTGGGTTTCCCGGGACCTCCCCTTCCTCTGTACGGGCCGTGTTTCCCCCAGGGGTTGGGACTTCTTTTGGACAAAACGTATCTTTTTCGTGACCGTTGGGAATATACCCAAGATTGACGTGCCGGTTTTTGACAAACTAAAGTAGGACTCTTTCTTCTCACTGGTGGTTCTTGCCCCCCCTCCCCCTGTGGTTTTTGTGCGGGCGGTTTCAAAAGACGGTCGGCGGGGCCGAAGGGGGGACAGATTGGGGAAGAGTGCCACACCGAAGGTTTGTCCCCCTGTTCCGTTTCATTTGACCCTTTTGCCGGCAACCGGGGCCCAAAGGGGTTCCCGACGGAGCATAGTGGTAGGGCTTCTCCACACAACATTCCCCGGACCTCTTTTCTGATTAACCCCCTTGTCCCCTTGCGTTTGTCCCGTCCGGTTTCCAACTTGTTGACACGTTGGTTCAAGTGTAAAAACCGGTTCGTAAATGGATTTTATGGTTCCTCGTTCTTTCTTGGGCGACGTGAAACTGGGAACCGCCTCCCCCTTTTTTCTCGAACCGGAGATGCTTGAGGGGAAAGTGTCCCAACCTGGGGGGGGGGCCGGTCCGGGCCGGTTGAAACGGTTTTTCCTCCCCCACTGATTGCCCGGGAAACCATTTGTCTTTTTACCTGTCTCGGGACCCCCCCGGGAGTTGAACCCCCACCCAGCGCGGTAAATAAGAAGTCCTTTGGAAACCCCGTACCGATTCCCCCGTGATTAGGGACCCAGGCGCCCAAAAGGTTTGGGGGACAAGAGGAAATTGTAACGGGCGTTGGGCAGGAACTCTTTGTCTTTTTCGGTCAAAAATAGAATGGGGATGTTTAGTCCATGGCCTCCTTGGGGGAGGGTTACCCGCTTAGTGGCCGAGGGGTTTACAGAACACCTCCCCACTGTGTACCTCGGGCGAAATCTATCATATTTTCCTTTTTTCCATTCAGGTTTTGGGTTTGAAGAAGGCATTTCTTCCCTCCCCCAACGATGGGCCGGGTTTGGATTCTAAAAAATATCCCCAAAAAAATGAGTGGCAGGCAATTACCTCGGGGACACTTTTCTCGTCTACCCAGTCATCGTTTCCTCACCGGCCACACAATAACACGTAGTTAAACGGTGGACCGGCAGTTTTCCATTCCCCCCAACCTTTACTTTTGGACGCTTTGTTCCCCGTCACAGGGGCAGGTTAAAAAACGTGAACCTAAAGGGGCTACTTTCCCAACCTCCCGGCTTTTTGGGTTGCCCACCCCTTTTCGCCTGACAGGGACGTTGTGAAAAAAAACATTCCTTTGGGGGCGAGGGGTTCAGGGAGGCTCCCCCCTTGTTCCCCCCCTGTTCCCCCCCACGTTGCCGCACGGCCACCCAAAAATTTCGAGGCGAATTTAGTTTACCAGTTTGGTGCGGGTTACCGTTCGTTTACTTTTTGGGGGGACCAAACCACTCCCCCCCGCGAAAGACAGGCGCAACCAAACTACGGAACCCCCCAGGGGTGTTTACCGCGGGGCGGCTTTTTCACTTCCGTTGGGGCCCGGGGCTTTGCCATTTCATAGGGTCCAATACATTTGCGCCGTGGCTGTTGTGGGGTGTTTTCTTTGCAGAAAAGTCGGGGGCTCCCTAGGGTGTTTGAGTTTGCCCCAGGAAAGTGGGGCCCCCACCTTCCCACCGGGCCCTTTTTGGGGCAACACCAGCCGGGTCGGAGTTCAGGGAAAATTTGAGGAACCGGCAAACCCTAAGGGGGGGCCAGTATTGAAACCCTGTTAAGCCGCGGGTGATGGTTTTGCCTGTGGTTTTGGGGAGACCCCCCACCCCCCCCCTTTTCGAAAAGCGGGAGAAACTTTTTTTCGGCAACGACGGTGACAGCTTGGATTTCACCACCGTTTTGGCGGGGTCCACCATCTTACTGGCCGACCCCCACGTTTTCCCCCTGTCTGTTTTGGATTCAAGTTCGGCAGGGGGGCTTTAGAGTTTACGGTTTTTCTTGCCACACGGTTCCCCCAGAATTTTTATTCCCTTTTTTTTGAAGGTCCCGGGCAAGCTTTCTGGACCGTTGGGGTTGGGAAAAATTTTTGCCCCCAACTTCCCCCCGTTTTTTTTCCTTGGGGTTTTCATGATAGCTTTTTTTGACCCCTCTTCCGAGGGGGGAACAGTTGGCTTGGGGCAGGGTCCCGTTGGGAAAGCCCCGGGCCACAGGCCTTTCTTTCCTTCCCCCTCGAGCCCCTTTGTTGGGAGGAAAACAACCGTATGGCCCAAATTTAGACCAGGGCCATTTTCTCGGCCTCCACTTTTCTTCAGTTTGACACAAGTTGGGGCGCGATCTCTTGGCCACCCCCCATTGGGCTTGCCGAAACCGTAACGACGGACGGAGGGTTTCCGTTCTTCAACCACAACAACGAAGACGTATTTGGTTGAATTCAGTGCTTGTGGTCCGGGCGGAATTCGGGGTTAGGGGCCCCCCCATAGGGGCCCCCAAACCGGCGGTTAAGGCTGGTTGGGTCGTTTTCTTTTTTGGACAGTACAAAATGGGCTCCCGTTCGGTCTTCCTTCCCTTTCCCCTGCCCTGGAGTTTGAATTCGTGGCCCCACCCTTTGGGCCCATTTGGGATTTGTGGCCAAAGGGCTCCTCGTGGTTGGTGGCGGGGGTTCCCAGATTCTTTGTCCTTTTGCACTTCGTAAAAACCCTTTCCCTTTCGCCCGGGCATTTCCTTGTCGCCACCCCCATCCCGGGGGGCGGGATAAAACCCTTTAAGGAATGGTAATTCCACCCGGTGGTTTATACGGACATATTTTCTTCCCATTGTGTCGGGCGGTTGGCGCCCCTTGTTTATGGGACTCACTTTTTTACTTTCCCCCATGGACAGGGGGGAAAGGGACTAAGGAGTTCCTTTTGCAACAAAGGGGGGGACAAACCAGTTTAAGGAAACCATTGGTGACCCTGTGCAATCATCGTTGTTTTGGTTCCCACCTGGAATGAACAAAACCAAAGCCCCAAACCAACGGGTTTCTTTGTTTTTAAGCAGAAACCCCTGGACAGGGTGGCGGACCTGCCCCATTTGTTCAAGGTTTCCCCCCCTTTCTTCCCTTTCTTCGGACCTTTTTGTTGGGGAGAACCTTTCAATCTCCTTGGAAGTCGCTCCCCGAGGGGGGGTTTTTCCCCTGGCACCCCCCCCCCAAGTTCATCCCTCCCCCCCCCTTCCCCCTGCCGTGTTTTTAACCTGAATTTGTTTTTTTTTTATCTTAACCCCTTGATACGCATGTTTAAACAGGGGGCGGTTGCTGTTTTCCACGTAGTTCGCCGCCCCTCGCTTTTTGGGAGTTTCATCCCCCACATTTGGTGTTGACTCTTTTTTTTCACGCCCAGGTCTACCTTGTCTGCCGGGTCCCCATCTCATTGCCAAGGCTTGAAAATTATAATCAGGAAAATAGTCTGTTTGACCCCTTCCCCCCCCTTTGCTGCCGGGAGGGATTGGTCCTCATCGACCTTCCTCCCGCCACGGACCGGTGGGGGCATTTTTGATTGTTTGCCCAAGTTCGGAAAAAGTCTGTTTGGATTTTGGCTTTGTTGAAACCTCTTGGGTTTGACACCACGCAGTCCCCATTATAATCTTTATAATGAGGGTTTTGTTCTTTTCTTTGGTCTCTAGAAAGCGGTTTTTCAAAGGCCGGGGCATGGGGCGTCAGCCCGTCAGTTTTTCCCCTCCCACCCGGGTTTGTGAAACACTCAACCGTGACTTACTTTTTTCTTTGGCCTAGCCCCTGGGCCACGTCAAATGATATGGATGGCTAACCCCCTTACATCCTGGACCTTTTTTCTTCAAGGGCGGTTTTTTAAACAACAGGTAATTGAGTAAAACTCCGGCCCTAAAAAAAAGGGAAAGGGTATGGGTAGGGAGTTTCGGGGATTTCGGCCCACACCTTCCCTTTTCTTTTTTTTTTCCCCCCTCATCTTTTTGTTGTTGTTCATAGGAGTCTGCCAAGGATCCTTAGCCCTAAAAAATCTTTTGATTCAGGCGAGTTACTCGACCTTTGGCTGGTGTGGGTGATTACCCCCGTCCCTGTCCTGCCTCTTGCCCCCCAAAATCTTCTTGGTGCAAAAGGTTGCAGTTTGCATTGGCGGCAATTTTTCATTTGCAAGGGGATCTTCAAAACACCCTGTGGCCTTCGTTTTTGAGTTCTGTTGCCAAACGAAACGGCTGCTCCGGGAGGGGGTGCTTCCCCTCCCGGTGCTCCCAGTCGCACCTGACAAATTACCTACCTATTCGACGGAGGACCAGGCAGTCTTACAGTAAAACCCCCCCGACTTTTCTGCCTGTTTTAAACAATCTGATCCCCCCCCCCCCCAACACGGGTTTTCCGTTTTTCCGATTGTTTCTCTTTCCCCCTTCGCGCTGTTTTTTTGCCTTAGACTTTCGATACCTTGGAATTCTGGATTTCCCGGCCGGGCCCTTTGGTAGCCCTGGCGTTACCAAATCTTCAACCCCTTGATACCAACGGCCTGGGGAAGGGGCTTTGGGTTCCCCTACGTCGGGTACTGGTTGTTCAAAAACAGTTTTATTACGGTTTGCATCGGGACACCACCCATCTTTTTTTGCTCCAACCGTTTGGCGTTGGGCGGGGGCGTTCGGGTGTTTTGGTTCAACCCCAGACCGACCCTTGAGGGGTCGAGGGTCCGCGAGTGTTCGTTACGCCACGGGGGATTTCTCCCCATTTTTTCCGTCTGCCATTTTTTAACCCCCCTGTGCAAATGGGGCATCCCAAGTCACCCGGGTTCGTTCGGTTCGTTACAAAGTGGGGGGTACGGTGTGTTGGGGCCGGTTTACTTTTGGCGTCGTATGATTCAGTTATACCGGCCCCCCAAGGGTTTTTTCCCCCCCTTTTCCAAACAGCCTCCTTCGTGACTCTTTAATGCCGCACATGGTTGAAAGGACCCTTTTTGAATCATCCCCCCAGCAAGCAGGGGCGCCAACCTTCCTGCCAAACGTTTTTCCACTCCTCCACCCGGGCTGGAACTTTGTTGGAGGGAGGGCGGACCAGCCTCCGGAAGGAGTTTTTTTTCCTGGACACAAGGTTATTTTCCCCTTTTCTTTCCCGTGCGGTTTACGGAATTTGAAAAAGGAAGTTATGGGGGGGGGCCCCCGCCCGCGCCGCCCATGGAGCGTCCCCCCTTCCCCCCTTCTTGGCGTTCCCCAGGTGGGGCCTCTTCCTCAGGGTGTGGGGGCGAATCGTCGGTTGCCCGTGTTTGGAACGTGGCGCATTTTCTTCTACCCCCCCATCTTTCCCACACTCCCCTTTTCTTGCCTGGTCTTTTGGTGCCCGAACCCGTGGTTTGAATCCGCCTTCCCCCCCAAGGAGATTTTCAAAGTTTAACACCTTCCGGACCTATGTTACGGCACCCAACGCCACCTTTGCCCCTTCCTGCGTCCTCCATTTGGGTTCCTTTCCCTACCCGGGGGGGACCGGCCAGGAAAGCTTTTTTTCCCTTTTTTTGGGTTCCATCGTGGGAATCATGGTTTGCTCCCAATTTGATCCGGCGACTCGGGCGGGCTCCCCCCCGGGGGAAACTTTCAGTTCCCCTCCTCCCTTTCCCTAAATGCTTCCCCCGCCGGCTCAGGCCTCTTTCAAAACACGTGGTTCGGTGGGTGCCCTTTTGGACGGCTTCTTTTTGTCCCTTCACACCAGGTTGTCAACGGAACTTTTCTGACCGTTTTCCAATTCCCCCTTTGACCCCCACGTCCCCTTCGGCCGCTGTGCGGCCCGGGCATTCAGGTTCCTTTTACGGGTGGCCAAACGTAGAGGGTTTCCTTTGTGGGTTAAAACGACCACCCAGGTATTGGGCTTTGCGGTCCCCCCCATGAACGGTTTTGCCGCTTCGCGTGTGTGGTTAGGAACACCCCGCACAAGGTGTGTGGGGCGCTCATTTGGGACGGGCCCGTTGTTTGCGGGTCGAAATGGGTGGCTTACCTCTTTCCCTCCTGGTGTTTGGCCCGGGGGCCGGGGTTGGCCGGGGAAGTTCCCCCACGGGGGGGACAAATCAACGCCCGGACTTGGGGGGTCCTTGGGCCGAGTTCGGCGTGACCGACCACAAACCCAGGTTCCAACTTTTCCCTTTTTTTCCGTTTGTTAAACAACTTTGAAAAAATTTTCTGGGTTGGGCAAACGCGTGTCCCAAGTTGCCCGCGTACACCTGTTTTCGGCTAAAGAGTGTGGATGAAGGGGCTGTTTTTTATTTATCCTTCGTTTCCTTGGTGTTTTCTGACGTAAAAACGACTCCACAGGAATGATCACGAGGGATTCCTGGTCGGGCCCCCACCGTCTGGAAACTTGGGCCCTTTTTTTCCGCCCCGGTTTTTTCCCGGCTCGGGCCCCACGACTCACGCAAACCGGGTCGTTTTTTTTCGAGTAAAAGGTGAAAAAACGCGGCGTTGCCGTATGGGGGAATTTCTGTTGGTTCCCCGTCCCCGATCGCGGGGGTGGGCCCAGAGAACCCAGGGTTTGGGTGGGGGAAATTTTGGTTAAGGGAGGTTCCGGGAAAACCAAAAACCCTATTCATTGGTGATCTCGTCGATGGGTCGTGTGTACGACGGTTAGGGCGGGCCCTGGGCGCTTTTGGTGGGGACAGCGGTTTTTTTTTTCCCAGGGTTGGGCAAGCAAAACCACGGGGGACCCATTTCGGCAGATATTTTATGTTTAATCCTAATTTGTTGCTTGTGTGCGAATGGTGAGGATCGACCTCTTTCCCGGTTTTGTGTTTTCTGACCCCTCGGAATAGCTTTGGCGAACTTGTTTCGGAAAAAAAGGCGTTTTGCCAGGCCCCCAATCGGGCAACTTTCCGGCCAAAAAACCCCAGTGGCTTTTTTACATTTTCCCTGGCGTTTTCCATTTTTAAAAAAAAAAAAAATTTGGAGATTGTAGCTGGTGCAGGAAACTCGGTAACCTGGACTTTAATTTACGTGTCAAAACCAGAGTCGGTGGGGAACTATTAAGAGACTTCCAAGTTCCAGATTGTTTTTTTTGCGGTTTTTTTGAACCCAGGGGGGACTAGGGGGGGATCCAGGGGGCAGGGCTGGAACCCGGTCTAGCCATGCAACGAACGGTTCCACCACCCTCTCCCCCCCTCATTTTTCGCGGTAGATGTTCCCCAGGGAGGGGGAGTAGTACTGTTTTCAAGGTTAACGCACGATGCGACCACATGACCCGGGTTCCCTTTCCCCAACCCCTTTCTTTTATGGACCCAGGCGGGTTTGCTTTTAAAACGTGAGGGTGTTGCTTAATGGCACGGGTGTGGGGGACTTTTCCCCCTCCCCCCCCCTTGGCCAGGGGGTTTTTATAGAAAGGTTTCCCGGGGTGGTGTTGTTGTCGGGCCCTTCAATATGGCTCCCCGCTCGTGGAGGTGGGACCGGGCAACCAAGGGGAAAGGCCACCCATTTTTGGAAGGGGGGTCCCCCCCAAACCGGGCGGCAGGTTTTTTGGGAAATGTCAGGTCTTTTCGACCTAAACTTCCCAGTTTTTTTGACAAAACTGGTGGCGTTTTTGATGGGGGTAGGTTTTTTTTTTTCACCCCCCCCCGTTTTCCCTTGAAAGCCCTTTCACTTTTCTTTGCGCCCGAACCTTTTTGCATCTGGGGTTGATTTCTAAAAAAGTGTTGCGGAAAATAACGTGGGTCCGAACTTCCCCCTGTCTTTTGCCTTTCGTTTTAAGGGTTTTTTGAATTCATTGGTGACAGTCCCGAGGTTTTTCTTCCCCCCCAACACGTTCCCATGGCTGTTAGGGTCAGGGTTGTGTTCCTGGCCTCTGTCGGCCGTTTTCAATGGACAGTCTTTGGAACAGGCACCGTTTTTTTGGCGTGCCTGAAGAGCTGCCATTCTTCGTAAGGCTTTTTTTCTTTTGGTTTGTCCCCTGGCGTTGGACTTTGCCTTGCCGGACTCTCCTCGAGCACACCTGTTTAGGGAAACCCCCCTCGTTTAGGTGCCCACGATTCGCATTCCGGTCCTGTCTCCTTCCCCCTGGTTAGCAGTTTGCAAAAATGGGTTTGGAAGGATTTTGGGAGTTTTTCCCCCCACGTTTGGTTTTTTTCAGACCCCCCAGTAAAAGATCCGTTTTTTTTGTTGGTCCGCTTTGAAAACCAACTAACATTTTTTGGGATCTCGTGGGTGGATTTTTTGCGGATAGTTTATGGGGAACCCACATCTGGAATTCCCCCAAATTTTTCGTTCCGGTTTTCCTCTTTGAAAGGGGTGCTTTTTTTTTCTCCTTCCCCTTCTGGGCACAGGCACGTTCTGTCCGGAAGTTTACATTGTTCTTCGGCACATGATTTTTTTTTATTTCTTCGTTCCCACCTTGGGGCCCGCATCTGGTTGCCTTTTTTTCCCCTGATCCCCGGGGGGGCGGGCGGGATTGGGGCGGGCACCAGCTGTTCCTTGTGAAAACTCATCAAAACCAGGAAAGGCCGCCACTCCGGAATTTTCACTTTTTCTCAACCCCTTTCTGGATCACCCCCAGTAAAGGGAATGTATCCAAAAAAAACGGGGTTACCAGGTGGCGGGGGTGGCGGTTTCCCCCCTTTTCAGGCGGTGTGGTCCTTTCTTCTCTCCCTCCTTGATTGCAACCCTTTTGGGTTGGAAGGGAAAGATAAGAGTAGGGGGCTTGCGTTGGGAAACCCCCCAACTTGGGGACCCCAACCAGGTTTTCTTTCTTCAAAACTGATACCCCCTAGACTCCCACCCCACCCTTTGCGGCCCAACCGCCCCCCACAAAGGTTCCTTCTTAAATTTTTCCCGTTGTCCGACCCACTGCCCCGGGGTGCGGAGCTTTCAATTGGACTGTTCCCACTCACCCAAGGGTCTCAGGGAGGCACTGTTTTGTAATGGTGATTACCTCCTAGGCCGGGCGGCTTCTTTTTTGCACTTTCGGGCGGCGTGTTTTGGGTTTGTTTGCCGAAACCCACAACGAAAAAAACCCTTGGTTCCCCCGTTCAAGTCTGTTTTAAAAAAGTTAAATCTACCCATCTCATGGTGTCGGATTCTACACCCTTTTTTTTTGCTCAGGGACTCGTTTTACACGGCTTTTAGGGGGAATCATTTCCGGAACTCAAGCAGGTTCAGGCGTTTTAGAAAAGGGTTTTTCCTATTTGTTCCGGGCCCCCCCCGGTGTGGTCTTCCTGCCCCCTTCCCGGTTTTCTGGAAATGCCTTCATGGCCGGCGAGAGGATCGCCGAGGCGGCACAAAGGCCCCCCCCAATTGCTGGGTCTGGTCTCGGAGGGATCGGACCATCCCCCCCGTCCACGGGATCCCGTTTGGGTTTTTCAGGCTTTGTTTGCCCGTAGAAAACCACTAGTTAGGGTTTGGGTTATGGTTGAAGAAGCTGCTTTCGCACTTAGTGAACCGGTTCCAGATTATTGTAGTAAGTAAACTTTTTCGTTCTTCTCTTAGGATGGGGACGATTACGGGCCCAGGTGCCTTCAGGGGCTTCAACGCGTCTTTCACGGGGGGGAAACCAAAACGTTCCTCCGGGACCCGGTTTTTGCAACTCCAGGGGCAAACTGACAACTGCTTCTGTGCTGTTTTTTTCCACCCCTTGCCCAACGATGTGTTCGCATTGAGGCCACAGGCGGGTTTCTCCCCCCCCCCCCGGGCAGGGTGGGGATCAAAACTCGTCTACCATTGGCAGGGGGGCGTTTAAAGGAGGTCTTGTTCCGGAATATTCTTTTCCTCCTCCCTTCCGTTGTTTTTTTTTTTTGTCTCCTTCGATTGGGGGGGGCCCCGGTCACACGACCTTTTACTCAAATGGAATTTATTTTTTTCCCCCTGCGTAAGTTTTTCCTAGAAAAATGGGGGTTGGAGACCGGGCTTTTCCTACCTGTTTTTTCCCTTCGGGTTTTTTTCAACCCCCTCCGCATCTTCAGTTGGCGTTTTTTGTTCCAGTTTCTGAATTTTGGCCCCAAAACCAAAGGGATTCGGACTTGAGTTTCCCGTTACGAAACTGCTTGGCCGCCTGTTCCTGGCTTTTCCCCCGTCCGGTCCTCTCTTCGTTCCCCAACCGCCATCAACCCCCAATAAATATCTTCAACGGACGACAACGCTCTGTCACGGAAGAAAACAGCCTTCGCCCCGTTTTGCAACCACAAAGCTGAGCCCACGTTCGTTCTTTTCCGTACCCCCCTCCTTTTTTCCCCCCGATTTTCCCCTTCGCGCAGTTTGAAGTTGTGTACTTTTCATGGGATCTTCGGATTTCTTCGGATGGAGGATTTTAGGGGCCCTCTGGTTCTGTTTCCCATGGAGGATTTCCTTTTCCACCCATTGTTAAACGCCCGACGTCTTGCCCTTCTACCCCTTTTGTCCGCCTGGACACGGAGTAGGATCAAGTCTGTAGTTTCCGGGGGAAACTTTGAAGGTTGTTTTTCCACTTTTGGTTCCTTGCGTTTCTGGTTTTTGGGTTTGCTGTTTTTAAACTCAGCCCCCTCTTCTTTCTTACCCCGGCCCTGGGCGGAGGATTTACGAAAGGATTCTGGTCCAGTTGCCGTAGGGCCCCTGACCCCTGAATGGGATCGACCTTGGGAGTTCCGGTTTGCTTAAAAAAACTGGTTCCCCTTGTGTGGTTTTCTGTTTTTTTTTGGAATTGCCTTGGGGGGCGTTCGTTTGCCCTGCAGGTTCTTGGCCCCCTTTTGTACTGTTAAAAGAGGAAAACCTGTAGTTTTTTTATTATTATTTTTTACGAAATTGTTTGCAGCGCAAGTCCCCCTCCCAAGACTCTTTTGGTTCCTGCCAGGCCCCTTAGGTGAACGCCCGTCCTTGGAGAATTCCTTGGTTTTTTTGCGTTAATGAGGAGGTGTGATCCCCGGAGCAATGGGTGAGAAATGATTTCGGGGCCCGTGTTTTTTGACGAAGGTTTGCCCCAAGTTTTTGGCCAAGGCTGGCCCACGCCCGAAGGGTACTTTTGTTCCTTTCCCCCCCAATACCGGCAGGGCCCAGGTTTGAAAGCCTTCTACAGTTTTTGCTTATTTACTTTTATTCCCCCAGTCACCTTTTCCGGGCCGCCTTATAGACAAATCTTAAACCAGATGTTTAGGGGCCGAATGGTTTCAAGCAAAGACCGCAATTTCCCCCACGGGGCTTGATCACGGTCGTTTCCAAATTCCCTTACAACCTTCCTCTTCTTTTTACTTGGGTCGGCCGTGAAAATTGAACCCTTTGCAACCTGTTTCAATCTTTCCCCCGACAGGTGATTTTCGTTTTTGGGCGCCTTTGAGCTTCGTGGGCCGACCTATTGATTTTTTTTTGTGACCATCCCCACCCAAAGTGGTTCCAGGGTACCAGGGCTTTTGCTTTAAAAGGAAATGAAATCCCGCCCCCCTCGAAAAAGCTGGTACCGTCCCCCCCCTGACTTCCCTTTTGGGCCCCGTTACCACTTTGTTACTTGGGTGAGTAATGGGCTGTGGCTTTCCCCAAAGGGATTTTTTTGTAACTTCCTGGTAAAAAACTTTTTTCCAAGAACCTGGTGCCCTTTCCTTTCCCCTGCCGCCGGTTTCCGCTGGCCTTAACCATTTTTTTTGAATAGGGACAATTTCAGATGTAAGGGGCCCCTTGGGAAAATCGACCCAAAGCTGGCCCGTGCGGGCTTCCCCCCCCCCCCTCATTTTAGCCCCGGCTTTCGGCAACGGGGTTTGGTACGGACCCCCACAACACAGCGTCGCGGGGAGACCCTTGGGTTGTGTTCTCAGGGTTCACCTGGCTGCCCCTTCTCCCGCCTTTTGGTGTTTTCCCCCCCCTTTGGTTTTTGTTTCCTGGTGCCGTTTGCCTTCACCACACGCCCACCGGGGGGAGGGGGCGTTTGGGGCCTTTACGAAACCACAACCCAGCCCCTTCCTGTCGCTTGACAAACCCTTTTTCCCACGTTTCTTGGGCCACGTTTTAAAGTAAAACCCTGGTCCCCCCCCCGGGATTTTCAAAAAAATTGGTTCCTTAAAGATTTTTTGTTGTGGTGAATTTCTGCTGTTTTCTGCTTGGGGGTTCGGTGCTTTTTTTCCCTTTTGTTAAACGAAAGGACACGGAGGATCACCCGATGATGAGTGTTCGAAAGTTGACTTTGCCCGGTTCCGGGGCCGCCTTCTCCCTCCCAAAAGCTTTCCAGGGGGCAAAAACTCTCCGTTGTGTAAGGGGCACCAGAAAGTTGAACCCGCCTCGTTTGGCGTTTTCACCAGCACGTTAGTGCCCCCCCCACCACTTACGTTAAATATCTTTAGGGGCAAAAGTCTGCAGCTTGGGGGAAAAGGAACCGGCTGGGTGCCTGACCAAAAAAGGATTTTTTTTAGGCAGAGATGGTGCGGTTGTCTCCGGTGCCCCGCGGGGGGTCCGGGCCTGGTGTTCTTAGTTTTCCTTTTCTTGTTCCACTTCCGGTCCAAAAGGGCCAATCTCGACCTTTCTTTTTTTCCTCCCCCTGTGGTTTGTTGTTGTGATCTGGGATTTTTGCTCCGCCGGCAGGGGTTGGGCAGGTTTTAGTGCGATGGCCACCTTTCTCACCCTGTATTTATGGCAGGTTGCCGGGGCCCCTCGGGCCCAACCCCCTTTCATCCTTTAAAAGCGAATCGGAATAAAGCCAACTTTTTTTTTTTCCAGCGGTTTCCTTTCCCCCCCCCCCCCTCCCTTTTCTTACACACAAAAAACCTTGGCGGGATGTGGGCATACCTTCCGGGGATTTCTTTTTAACCCGTGTTCCCCATGTCTAAGGCAACCTTTCCGTGAGGCCAACAATCTTCCGCCTTTGACTTCTTGTTGCTCCCCCTTTTTTTGGTTCGCGCCGTGGGTTCTTCGAGGAACAGGGTAAAGTTTACACGTGAATGGAAACGGCCATTTGAGGGGTCGTGATTCAGTGCTTTTGTCCTGTTCGTTTTTATGTAACGAAGGAAAAAGGTGAAAATTTTTCAACGTAGGGGTCAAAACATTTTCCCCTTCCTTACCCCCCCTCTTTTAGGGGACCCCCCTGGGTCTTGTAAACGGTGGGGACCGGGAAATTTCAAGGTTCTTTTCAACGGGCCCTTTTTGCCAGGTGTAAATCGTGCCAGGTTTATTCTTTGTTGTTTAGTAGCCCCAATACAGGACCTAGGTTGGAGGAGGGGAGTGAACGAGACAACTTTCCTTTTCCCCCTTGTTTGGTCCCCGGGGCCACCCTTTTTTGGCGTTTTGGGTTGGGCGGGGCTTTAAAAAGAGGTATTTCGTAACAGCCCCGCCCCCTGTTTTTCCCCACTTTTTTTTCCGCATCGGTGGGAGGTGTTGGCGACCCCCCCGGTGCGGACAAACCCCTCCCCTTCGATTTTCTTTTGCGCCGGGCGGTAAAATTTTAAGGGTTTAGACTTAAACAAGGGGGCCTCCCCCTTGTTGGGTCCCCCGTCGACCCAAACCCTGTTTTCAACCCTTTCGGCCGGGTGCGGTTGGTTCTCCCGGCCCCGGCCCGTTTCGTGGGGGCCAGTTTTTTCGAAAAAACCCAGGTTAAGAAGTTTTCTTCTTGGTGAAATGAAAGCTGCGTTCCCCCTTTCCCATTCAAAGCTGACCACTACCTTTTTTCTTTTTCATGGGATAACCCATCTTCTGATTGCTTCTTTTTCCTTCTTTTTGGGGGGGCCGGTTTAAAGACAGTAAAATCCACGTCGAAGTCTCAATGGTGTTCGGGGTTTTGAAGTACCAACCCCTTCCCGTCCCACCCCCCCGCTTCTTGTCCACGTTTCCCGTTCCTGCGATCCAGTAGTTAACATTCACATGGCTGCATTGCGTCCCGCCATCTATGAGGGACCGGGGGAGCGGACTCGTAAGAAGGTTCGTTTGTTGAAAACGGGAACGTCCTGTTTGTGACTCGCATTGGTGGAAGGGCTCTAGGGTAGGGGGGGCAAAAAACACCATTTCGGCTACAAAAAAACATTTTTTTTTCGGGTCCGTTTGAAAAAAAAGAGGGTGTGGAGTCCAAGAGAAAGAGAAATGACAAGTTTTCCGTTCCCCCGTCCTCACTTCCCCCCCCTTCCCCACCCCATTGTCTTGGGTGGAATTTCGGGGGGACAAAATTGGGGTTTCCAATCCATTTCGGGGCGAAGGAATTGGACCCCCCTTAAACAGGGGGGAGGAGTCGGGGCGTTCCCCCCTCCTGTTCTTAATTCTTTTTTCCCACCAGGCAAAGTTCATAGGAAATGGAAGGGTCGGCCACCCCATAGTTTGACCCACGCTTCCTTTTTTTTTCCGCCCAACCATCTTCCCTCCCAGATTTTGATCCCCAATTGCAGGGGCGTTTGAGGAAACCCCATTGTTAATTGGGATATTTATTGATTTTTGTCCAATTGCCGGATTACAAGGTTTAAATACAAAGATTCTTCCCCCTGTTCTCTTTTCCCCGGGGGACAAACCGTTTTTTTTGCAGAACTGGGGACAATACAATTCAGGCTAAGCCCAAAGGGTTGAAACCCCAACACCAAACCCTACCCAGGTCTGGATTTTTTTCCCTCCCCCCCCCAAAGCCCCCTGGTTTCGATCACCAAAATTTGTTTTAAACCCCAAAAGTTACGGGGAATGTGCGATTTAATGGCCCCCCCCTCCCCCCCCCTCGTGCCCGGCAGTTTTCCCCGCCCTCCTTCGGCGGGCGAGTTTTGAAGGAAAAAAACCCCAAACCAAGATGGCCCCCCTTTTTCCCATTTCGTCTCAAAAACGTCTGTTCGATTCTCCCCCCAAATTTTTTTTTTCCCCCGACTTCGTTTCAGGTGAGTCCCTAAGTTTCCTAACGAAGATCCCGGTGAGTTTAATAAACCTTCAAGTTTCCTCCCCCCCCCAGTGTTGGCTTGAACGCCGGCGGCGAAAAAATCCCCCCCTTGGCCCCGGCCGATGAGGGGATGTTTCTCTCCGGATCCTTTTCCAAAGGGAACAAACACTTTCTGGCGGTCGAGGGGGCATTATCAGACAATCCTGGTACCCACGGGGACCCGTGGGCGCCACCAGGTTTTTTTCCAACGTCGAAGGTTAGTTTTTTTTTGGGGGTTTGGGGGAGGAAAAGAATTCCTGCTGCTGGTCCGAAGTCACCAGGGAATAGGAGGGCTTTAAAATGTGCGGTTTTTTGGCGTGCTTAGCAACTTTCTGAAGGAGGGCAGAAAGGTTTTCCCCCGCACTTTTTTCGCAATTTTTTTTCGCCCGGGGAACTTTTTTCCCCCCCACTTGCGGAAAGGCCATTTTTTGCAAATCTCCCTGTCAACCCGGCCCATTTTTTGCTTTGCCCACCCCCCCCCCTAAACTCGGAGGATCATTTGCTTTTCACACTTTCCCCCCCCCCCAGGCAGGTGACGTAAAAAAAATTTACTCTTGAACTTGGGAAGGGGGCATATGTTCCTGGGCTAGGGGACCATGGGGCTTTCTTCCTTTCTTTTTTTTTTTCCCTTCCCTAATCCGTTTTTTTTTTTTTTTTTGTTGTGTTGGTGAGAAGAGATTCCGGGATAAACCGACATTTCCCCTCCCCCTATTCCTTATGTTTCCTTCCTTCTTTTTTTTTTACTCGGACCCCTTCTTGGGGGGGAGACCCGTACCCTTAATGGGTTTGCCCCCCCCCCTTTCGGGGGTGTGAAAACCTTCAAGGAGACCTTTTTTGCCAGGGAGATTCGTGATTAGTCACCATGTTTGTTTAAAAGTGACCAACGCGGCCTGCGGTCCCTTGGCGGGGCTTTCCTCCCTGTTCATTAGCCCGCCCATTAATACATATCTTGGGACGGAGAGAGCTCTTTAAAAAGGAACTGGAAACCAGATCGAAGTTGAACCCCCCTTCTTCTCCCCCCCTTTCGGTCGGTCTGATTGTCTATGCTCCTCTTCCGGAACCCTTTGTTGGGGGGGGGGCATTGGTCTCTAGGATATCGACATTTTTGTTTGATGATTTCGAAGGAATGCGGAGCACTGGGGTCCCGGGAACTTTTCCATTTTGGTCCACGCCGGAAACTCTCGGGCGGCGAATTCGGGGATCCGCCCCCCTTTCAAAAACGGGGTCGGAATCAAAGTATCTTTTTTTTTTTTTTTGACCCTGTAACAACCTGACGTCTTCACCCTTCGGGGCGGGCGTGATTTTTTTGTTTCCTTTGGCAAACAGTGGGAAGCGTCTTGAGTTAAGACCTGGACGAGGATTAGCCAAGGGGACTTTTTGCCCGCCCTTTCCTGTCTTTACTTGTGTTCCCCCGGAACCCTGGGGCCCCAGATAGCCACCCCGTTTTTGGGTTCTGTTTGGGGAGTCACAGGAAATTGGGGTTTTCAGTGTTTTCCTTCCTTGTTGGGCGTCGATTTTGCAGTTTTTTTCCCCTTTACCCGGTTTGGTCCCCTTTTTTCACAAAGTGGCGAAAATTTTGATTCTTCTTACCCCCTGTTTGCAACTCCGCCCTTGCTATTCCAGAAGCAGGGTGTTTTTTGGTCTCCCCCCCCTTCCCCCCCCCCCCCTTCACTGGGGGAAAACGGGGGTGGCCAGACGGGCGATTTTGTTTTGGGAGGAACTTGCGGGGCGGGTTTTTTCCCCCGCCACCGGGTGTGCTGGACCAGTGATTTCCGGGCGCCGTCGTTTGTCCTTTTTCCTTGACAGTTTTCACGCTGGGTCCCCGGGCCGCAGGCATGGTTTTAGCGTGGAAAGCACATTGCCAGGGTGGAACCCTTTCCTCTTATTTAAGTCCCGGTCCCGTGGTGCCTTTTGGCGCATTTCTTTCGGACCACCCAGCTTAAGTCCCCCTGTTTCCGGAGGTTTGGTCCGCAAAAGAAATTTTTACCACCAAAGTCTCATAACGTCGTTTTTCAAAGACTTGCCCCGATATTTTACGTTTTTTGGTTTCAGTCCATCCCCCCAACCTGGGCCCTCTTCCCCGAGGCCCTTTCACGTTACGACCGTTGGGTTTGGCTGGGGGAACATACCGTGAGGAACCAATAGTGGGGCCCCCCGGACGGTTGTTTCCTCCACCCCAGTCTTTCGGTCCCCAAGTCTTGAGGGGATCCCCACACGGGGGGCCCGGCAAGGCACCCTCCATAGACAGGGGATAGTCAAGGGACATGCAACCTTGGTCTGGTGCAGGCTTCATTTTGGGTGTTCCGGCTCTGATTTCCCCCCCCCCCTGGGAACGAAACCTTTTTGAACTTTTTTGGCCCCAAAACAGGGTTTGCAAGGACCCCCTGGTTTCTGCCTAAGACAGTGCCGACCATGGTGTTGTCTTCCGTGTTCCCTTCTATTCTCCGTTGGTTTTAACCTCAGAAAATTGGGGGGGTTTTTGCTTTTGGCACCCCGACCTTCCTTGGCCGGCTTTCGTCCCATTTTTTTTTGGTTTTCGCCAAACCCCGCCCCCAGAAGGAGTTTGACCTTTGGAAGGATTTTTCCTTGGACGGGCCCAAGAAGGGTATGGGAACCGGGCCCCCGCCTGTCCCAGGGCGGTTTGGTTGCCCTGGTCCGGTTGCCGGGCCCAACACCCATTTCTGTGGAGGGCCGATTTTCTTACGAACCCCCGGTTTCCCCCGGGGCCCCTTTCGATGCACACACCATGTTAAAAGGGTTCGTTTTTACACTTCCCTTTTCCCAATCCCCCTCTTCCAAACCCTTTCAGATCAAGGAAGTTGGGTCTTGGGGCTTTTGGATGTTCGGGGTTGTGCGGGGGGACTCCCACCGCCACCAACGGACCGGGGGCACTGACGGTTAGAGATTTGGGGAGGAGTCCAAGTGTTTACACATGTTTTTTTTGCCCTGTCTCCGGGCCGGTCTTTTAAAACCCCGGCAGTCCCAACATGGGCCATTTCGATCTCGGGTTTGGAACAACAGCTTTTTGCATTTTTAGAAATTCTGGCCCGTACCGCATACTTTCCTGGGTTGAACCCAGCGCCAGGGTTTGGGTGTTGGCATGAAGGCGGAAGGGGCTGATGATTTTTGTTGAGTCTTTCGTGATGGCTGTTGGTTATTTCTTTTTTTTTTTTTTTTTTTTTTTTCTTTTTTTTTCCTTCTAGAGGACCCTTTGTCCGAAGGTGGGACCGCTGGGCTTTGTAGAAAACGTCAAAACAAACTTAATCGTGTCCCCGCCTTTCTCCTTCCTCCTCCGTGTTTTTTCCCTCCCATGGGGAGAATGACGAGGGGACAGGTTGGTTGCTATGAAACTATCTAGTGGTCCTTGGCGTTTCCCTTAACAAGAGGCGGACCAAAGCATAGCTCCCCAATTCCCAGAAATTTTCAAAGCTCGAAGGGTTAACAATTTTAACCCCACACCCCACCAAAAACCCCTTTTTTTTTTTCTTCCTCTTGGGAGAATTTTAAAGGGACTAGTCCGGTGTGGGGAGGATTTTCCTGCAAACATGCGCGGGTGGGTGTAAACGCTTAAGGGCATAAGGAACAGGGGGCCCAGGTTGTCCTTGTTACACTTTTGGGGTTCGATGGCCTTTTTTTTTTTGGAGTTGGGGGTTGGGAACCCTTTTTGACAGGGGCACCCCTTTTCCACTTGGAAGAAAAACCTGCATTTTTTCCGGTTTAGATTTTTCACTTGTCGGGGGGCGCCCGTCTGTAGTGAACCCGTCGTTTTATTTGTTCACTTGACGGATCACCAGCGAAGAATTATCAAAAAATTATTTTTAGTCCCAGTTTTGGAACCAGGTGATTATTGGGAAGGGGACTTGTTTTTTCCCCCCAATCCTTTCCCCAATTCAATCTACCCGGGGAGGGGGGATTGTTGTTTCCGTCTTCCGAACTCGGCCCGCAGCCCGCGGGGGTTGACGCCCCCCCCCAACCGTTGGCCCCGCCCCCGGCCTTTTTTTTGTGCCACCCGGGGTGCCCGTCGCGTCCCGTCCTTCGAAAGCCAATTCCGTGGCCAGCTCGAGTGGGGGAGGGTTTTTGCCCCACCCCCGTGGGAAACAAAGAGGGGGAGGGTTAATTTCTGCGCCCGCCCCGTTGCCACCTGGTGGTGATTTCCCACTTTTTTTTGGACGGACCCACATCTATGGGTTACCGGCAAGTTCCCAAACATTGTTTCGGCCCCGCCACGCGGCCCTTCCCCGTTTGGGTCCCGGTTTTTTCTTGGACCCCCCAACTCTCAATCAGATTTTTCGTCCTGTGGCCAGTTTTCAAGCCAAGGAGAACGTTGGGCCTTTTCCATTTTGGCCCAACACCCTACCGGGTTGGCGGTGGGGACCTTGGAGGCTGAGGGGGGAATTTTTCTTTGGCGTCGGGTGACTCGGCTGGATTTTTTGGGGGGAGTTGGGAAGCCACCGCCGCCGTCTCGGAGGGCAACCCGGGGAGTTGCCCCACCCACCTTTCCGGTTAAGGCCACCAAGACTTCCGCCCCGGAAAGCGGGTCCGATTTGAAAAAATTCGTTTTTACCTTCCCCCCAATTTCTTGCTGGCCTCGGTCCGGGTTTTATTTGGGGGATGGGCCGGACCTTCCATCGTTTTGTTTCTTGGTTTTTAACACCCTTTGGTGTGACCTTCTTTTTCCCCCGGTTTGTTGGAAACGGATTCGGGTTTAGGGCATGGTAAAAACCCATCCCCTGGCGCCCCTCGGTTTTTTGATTTTTTTTGACCGCTGGGGGTGGTTGTTTTTCCCCCCCCGAAAAAAATTGCTTGGCAAAGGCAACGGGGGTTGTTTTGTTAGGGCCGTCTACATTTACGCCCTTGAGGCACCATCTTTCCCCCCTGGTGGGCCGCATGGCCGTTGAGGATTGGGTTTTTGGCGAAAGGACGGGAGGGGATTGGGCGGGGCACTTGATTGTTTCTTGCTTTCCTTTTCAAAAAAGCCACTTGCGAAAGGGCCACCCATACTTGTGTTTCCTCACCCTTCTTCTGGTAATCACACCCCACACCCCCCCCCCCCCCCTGCACGCCAAACACTTAGAAAGCGTTGGTGATACAAATGAAAGGCAGGTTGCCCCCTGATTTTTGACACTCTAGGGATACACCCCTGGCCTTTGTGGACTTTGAAAGACCCGGCCTGTTCTCTTTGAACAAGGGGTAAAAAAAAAACTGTTTTACCGTTTCAACTTATCAGACTGTGGCCCAAGGGGGGGGGCCCTTGCCCAAAACAGACCCCCAATTCTTTTTTTACGGCGACCCCTTTTTTTTTGGTCCGATTTCCCACTGAACCATGAGAAAAAGGGATTAAGTTCTCCTTGGCGATCCCTGTGCGAAAAACCCCTGGGTCCGCAGAGGGGGATTCAAGAGGGGATGTAATGCAAACCCCCCAAGCCAACGGCCTTCCCCCAGGTGATTAAAAAACGGCCAAATATTGTGTTTTTCGAAATTTCTTACTTGATCAGGAAATCTTTTTTACTGAGAGCAAGGCCGACTTAGCTGTCGGGGTCGTTTTTTTTCATCCAATTTTGGTTCGAACCGGGATGAACCCTTCCCCTGGAGAACAAAAATACTATTGTCCCTAGATCGAAACAGGGGTCGGACCCAAGTTGCCAAACCCTTGTCTTGCGCCAGTGGGGGCTTTTTGGAATTAGGTTACTTCCAAGGGGGGCTTGCCCCCCCCCCGTCAAGTTTTTTTTTGCCACCAAGGCTTTTTCCATTGGTATTTTTGGTTGGGGGGATGAGGTGACCCCCCGGCAAGGAACTTTTTTCTGTGTCACTCCAAAGCCGGGTCAATTATAGGTAGCCTTTTCTTTTTTTGCGGCGGCGGAGAGGTGGGGGCGCCGTTCCGTTCACCTGGGCTCAGTGCCGTTCTTTCCCCCCCTTTTTGGGGTTCCCCCCCACTCCCCGTGGCGGAAGGGGTTTTAAAAAAAAAGCCTTTGCCCCCAACGCCCCCCCTTCTCTTTTTGCTGCGGCAACCCCCCGTCCGATGGCCTTTTGGATTTTTTAAAGGGCTCCACAGTGCCTTTTTTTTTTGGAGGTTAAAACTACTAAAGGGGAAGGGGCCCGTAGGGGAGTTCGAATCCCTTCCTATTCTCTCCTCTTTTCCCTCCCACATTAAGTTTTTGTTTTTGAGTCATCCTGATCCGTTTCTTTCCCTAGGGCCTACCATAGATTTATTTTAAGGTGGTCTGGTCACCTGCCATGTGGGGGTTTGAGCCCCGACGTTACCCCTTTCCAATGTCCAGGGGGTTGGCACCCCAAAAGCATCCAGGCTCAGTGGCGTTGGGCCAGGTGTTGTTAGTCCTTGCAACCTCCTTTCTTTGCCAGGTTGAGTTAAAGGTCAGGGCTCCTGAGGCTTCCGCGTTTGGTCCCTCTTCCCCCCTTCACTACCCCTCCTTCCTCCCCGGAATCCTCTTTCCTTTTTAAGCCCCCCCCTCACCTTCGCCGTAAACAAAGAATGATGTTTTCCAGTGTTGTGCTTCATTGTCGGATTGCCGCGCAAGTTGCTTTGGTCCCCCCTTTGTTTCCTCCCGATTTTCTCGCCCGGGCCTTTTAGTTTCATGTTCGCCGGCCCGTTGGTCTCCGTAACCCTCTTTCCCCAATCTAAACTGGGAGACTCGTTTTTGGGCAAGTCAGGCCTAAACAAACGCTCTTTTCATTCAAGTTTTCATTTCGACAACCAGTTCCCCTTTTTTTTTTTCCCCGTCCCCAGTCCTTCCCCAGGGGGATTTTTTGGGGGGTTGCTGTCCACCTCCAGAAGGGGATGAGATCCACGCGAGATTTAGGGCACAACGGGATCTTTCCCCCCATGTAGCCTTGTCCTTTTTGCCACATGTTTTTGGGCAGGGTCATTATTTGCACCTTTCTTTTGTCGGTTCCGTACCCAAAGACTTTGTGGGGTTCGTGTTTTGGTTTTTTTGGGGTTCTTTCCTGATTTGGGATTGGCCCCAGCTCCAGAACGGTTGTTCCCCCATTTTTTCAACTCGAAACGGAGAATTTTTCCTTTTCCCCCGTCCCCCCGGTTTTTTTGGCATCCTAGTCAATCAGGGCCACGGTTTCCACCCCTGTTGCCCTGCCCAATTTTTTTTCCCCTTTTTGTTTCCTGGCTTCCGTTTGTTTTGGGGCGGACCTGCGGATTAAAAGGTAATCCCCAGTGTCCAGGATCCCCCGCCTTCATTTGTGTGACCTTCCCGGTCACAGGACCCAGGGTGTCCCTGGGGGCCCACTGCGCCGCCTTGGGTCCTCGTCAATCCCCCGATTGCTGCCCAAGGTGGGCACTAGGTCTAAAGGGGGCATGGGAACCCTGGGTTCGACTTTTCTTTTTTCCCCCGTCTCATTTTCTTTCCGGTCACCGTTTTTTCCCTTATTTTTTTTTACCCTCCCCCCCCGGTTTAGGAAGTCCCAACCACGATTTTCCACGGGGTTTTCAAAGACGAACATTTTTCCCTTAGGGTTTTTTGGCAAGCACCCCCTCCCTCCCGTATGGGGCCTGCTCCCTTCCACCCCTGGATTTTTTCAGGGGGGACGACGTTGGGAGAAAATGGGAAGAAGATATTTTGTGGGCCCCCCCCCCAGGTTTTGGCTCTTTACCGTTTCGTGGTTTTTTTTTTAAACGGGACCGGCCAGCACAAAGATACTTCCGGGATTAAAGAGAATTTAGGACAAGAACAACTTTTGGGCAGATTCCCCTTTTGTCAGTTCTCCCTTGCTTCCCTTCAACACCGGTTTCCCTTTTTCCCCCCTTTATTTGCCCCCGTGTGGGCAACCGGGGGCCAAAGGACTGGGCCGAGGCGGTTCCCCTGTGCAGAAAGGGTTTTTTGCCTTCCTGTCCCCCCCGTTTTTAGATGGTCGCTTCCCCCCCCCATCTTCTTGGGCGGTGCAAAAGAAGTTTGGGAGATTTTTAACGGGGTGGTCGGTCCCACGCCCAGGGCGTTTCCCTCCGTTGTCACCCTTTCCCTGGCGGTCGACTTTTTAAAATTGACTTGTTCTGACCAGGGTGCACACGGCCGGGTGTTGTTTTGAAGGGCACCACCGCACAGCCCAGTTTTATGAGTTGTTCCCGCTTCTCTTGTGGTGTTCCCCCCCCCCAATTTTGTGGGGAACGGCAATCTTCGACTTCACAACCCAAGGCAACTTTCGGTGAAACTCCGTCCACTGTTCCCCGGGGGCCGTAAACCCCCCCCCTTTTCTTAAACACCCCTTTTGGCTTTTTTGGAGTTGATGTTATAGAGCGGGACTTTTAAAACTTTAACTTGCAACTGAACTTCCCAGAGATTGGGGTCAAGTTGGGAAAATTTTGGAACAACCCACTTTCCCCTTTTAAGCCACTTACCCCCCTGATCGGGGGGGGGGCACTATTTGAAGAACCGGGGCTCTATGCGCAACTCTTCCCCCCTCTGTTTCCGTACTTTTTCCCACCAGTAAGGATTAAGAACACTGGTTTTTAGGGCCCATGAGACAGTGTTGGGTGGGGGACAAACAACCTTCCCCCCCCTTGGCGGGGCCTGAAAAAGATTGATGTGGCTGTTCTTCTGGGGGTTTGGGGGGGGTCCCGCGCCCGGTGTCGGAGGGGGCCGTTTGTTTTTTTACACTTGCACCTGAGGGTCAAGGGGGATGTGAAAACCTGGGACATTTTGGGCGGGTTTTTTTAAGTCCTCCCCCCCTTCCCTTCCCCCCTTTCCGTTTGTTGTGTTTTTTTTTTTTTTTTTGATTTTAGGGATCGCCGGGATGGCGGTGCGGGTTGGAACCCGTTCGGGGACAACCCTACTGTCGTCGCGTTGCCCCAATTAATTTGAAAAGCCGGCGACGTTTGACCCCACTTGCATCGACTTTACAGACCCCCTTTTTTCAAAAGGCTTTCCGGGTCAGTTCAATTCCCACAAACCATTTATCTGGGGCCACGGTCCCCCGTGGTTTTTCTTCCCTCGGTCTACCGTTGGCCGGACGATAGACTTCTGGTGTGTTGGTCAACACCTCTTAGTCCGGAAAACCTTTCCCGAGTTTTGTTTCTTCTGTTTTGTGGAGACAAGCCGGGGAGGGTTGCTTTTTTACGCCAAGCCTTTTTTTCAATTTTGCGAAAGCACCTCCAAATTTTAACGTGGGTACTTATCAGGTTCCGGGACTGTTCCTGTTCTTCTCACTTGCCCCGAACGCTCGAAACCGCGTGAGACCCTCAAAACTCTTTCTTTTTTTTATTCTACAATTTGGTGTTTCCAAAGGAGAGAACTAGTTTGGACGGTTGGTACTGTGGGGGGAAAGCAATGCATTTGTTTCGAAAAAGGGTTCTTATTGGGGTCGTTAGATCCCCCTCAAACCCCACCTTCAGAGGAGGGGAGGGGTGAAAAGGCCAAACCGACCCTGTTTGTTCCTGGTTTGCACCCCTTGTGTCGGGGGGCGTTTTCCCTTGGATTCTCGACAAACGAAACAGGCTTCTTGGCACGAGATAGCTGGGTTTTCCGGTTGGCGGGACACCAAAAAAAAAACACGTCCCCCTTGTTGAACAAAACCCCTTCTGGGACCACCTTATTTGGGAGATAAATTGTGACCACTATTGGGATCAAAAAGGGAATTTAACGGGGGGTCAAGTTTTTCCGCTCAACCCCTGTCCCTTTTTTGTTTGATGCAGAAGCGGTGGACTGGTTTTTTTTTCTTTCCCCCCCCCGTTTCCAGCCCTTTGGTCTTTTTTCCCCTGGTGAAAAGCGAAACGGGCATGGAAGGGCTGACCCCCGGGACCTTCTTTTTCCTTTGATGGTTTCTCGGGTTGACATTATGAGCTTGCGGGTTTGAAGGGGGGAAGTGGACCTTGGGGGAAGAGAAAAGAAGGTCGCCAAAACCAGGGTTTCTGGGCCCAAACCTCTGTCGGCACAACTCTTAAAACCTTTAGATATGAATCAATACAAGTAGTAAAGTGACCCTGGTTCCCTGGGGAGGGAAGGGGGCCAACCCGGGCATGTGACAATGTGTCTATTTGCCCCCTTCACGATCTTTGTTTTTCCCAAAAAAACGGGAAGCCTCGATTCGGCCCCCCTTTTTTTTCCGGGCGCGATTTTTTCGGGGGGCACACCTCCTTGGCCGAACAGGGAGGTTAAGTTTTGGTTCCGGGTCAATGCGCCATCTGCACCCGGCCCGCCCCTCCCCCCGTTTTTTAATCGCCCCTGATGGATTTCCGGGGCCCAACCTGGGGGGGTTTCCCGCATTTAAGGGGGGTATTTGCCGCTCCCCCCGGGGGCGTTGTGGGCGGGGACCCCAGGCTGTTTCTTGACAAACTCGGGTCCCACGTTTGTCCCCGGTTTGACCCGGGAGACCCCCCCCTGGTTTTCCTTGCAACTCTACTGGTATAAACCGTCCCCGCCGTCCCCGCAACCCCCCGGCGATGCTTTTTTCGGGTGTCCCGTTCTTTTTCCCTTGCCAGGGCTTTTGCCTTTTTTGCTGGTTCCGGGCTTTGACCCAAACACCCTGTTTAGGAAAGGAAAAGAAATCGCTCCCCCTTCCCTTACCGGGGGACCAAACCGTGACAAAACCGTTCCGGCAAAAGACAACTCCATCGACGACCCCCACTGCCCCGGCCCCAACCCCCCCCCCCCCCCCACCTGACCCCCCCGGGGTTCCTACCTTTGCCGGTGCGAATTGCACCATTGTCCAACAAAGGAAGGGCCTGGGCGTTTCCCTAACCTGTTTTTTCACCTCCCTCGGTTTTTTCGCTAAAAGGGCGGGGTGGGGAGTGTTTTGCCCCACCCCATTGAACATAAAAAAACAAACCCTGTGCCCGGCTCGTGCTAAAAGGACATCATTATGTTTTTTATTAGAAGGGGAATATAAGGCAGGAGGGCCGACCGTTTGCCCTGGAGACGCTCGGCGTTTTCACTCCCCCCTGGGTTTAATGATTCCGGCCGGGTGAGAGCCACGGCCCGGCCCGCGGCAAAAGACAATCATGGGGGAGTTTTGTCAGGTGAATTGATAGGCACGAAGGCGTCCCCCCCCAAGGCACACATTTTCTGTTCCCTTTCGGGATTTTACAAACTTAATAGGAAATAGACCCACGGGGGTTTGGGGTTGGGGGGGGTCCACGGGGGGCCCCTGAAACCTTTCTTGGTAAAATTGACCTGACCTAGTTTGTGGGATTTGTGGGTGGGTTTTGGAGACTTTTCGACACGTAAGATGTAGTAATGGGTTTTTTGCGGGCGGCGGAGGCTCCCGCCCCGTCACAGCTCCTGGGTTCCGCCCCCCCTCGTCACGGTGGGGTAAACCCCCGTGCGAAGGGGGGATGTTTTTTTGCATCGCCCTCTTTTTGGTGGACAACTTCCCCTGCTCTGATTCTTGCCCAACCCAAACTGGAATGAGGAACCAGGATGTTTTTCCCCCCCCGCCACTTTTTTTTCCCCCTCAAAAACACCGCCTGGTTTCCCATCAAGGTCCCCCTTACCTTTTGTAGGTGGGTTCGGGGGATTCCCGGGGCACTTCTGTACCGGCATCCTTTCTTCCTTCCTTGCCGTTTTGTTGTTTTTTTGATAGTTTTCTCTTCCGTAACGCAACAGGCTTCTTTCAGGTGAGTTACTCGACCTGGTTTTGGTTTTGGGAGTGGGACTCTCATTGCATCTTCCGGGGTGTTCAACCCATCGGCTCCTGTTTTCTGGTTTGGCCAGTGTCCCCGATCCCACCCCGGGCTTCGCCAACGTGAGCCGTTTTTTTTTTTCAAGGCTTTTCGCCGTCAGGGCGTCGTAGTTCCGGCTTTTTTTTGCACCTCCCCCATAATATTTTTTCCCTTCTCCCTGCCCCTCCATCCATTTCTCACCGCAGTGCCCCCCCCCGGAACTTCGGGGGCGTTGTTTGCCAACCCTCTTTTCGGGGGGGCCAACCGGGTCAGTTGTCGGGATGTCTAGCCGCTGCGTTGTCCTTGGCCTCTCCTTTCTCGGGGCCAAGGTGATGCACCTGGGGGGGCCGGGGGCGTTCCCCGGTTTTTGAACCCCATCTTCACATTGGGGGCCTGAATGGTCCGAAGGGGGCTCGGGCGTTCAAGTCATCCGGTCTCCTCGGCAACGTTTCTTCCACAGGTAGGCCGCCCAAAAACTGCCTTTGACCGCAACGCTGGGCCGGGGGCTTTTTTTTTTGGGGGGTTTGCCAAAACGTTCTTTGGGTCCTCCCTTCCCGTAGGATTTGCAAACAGTGTCCCCATTCCCCGGTATTTTCCCCCCTTTGTGAGTCCCAAATTTTTTTCAGGTTTGATTTTAGCCACGTCCTGGGTTCCCGGTCCTTTGGGGGGCACCTTGGGCGGTGTTTGGGCCCGGTTGCTTTTTTCCCTTTCGATGATTCATGTTTCTCCCCCGAACACCACGGGTTTTTGTAAAGTTCAAAAAGCCGAAGGAGGATTTTCTTTCCGCCCGGGTGGCACCTGCTCCTCCCCAAAGGTTGGCCCTTTGGGTTTGCCACCCTTCCCCAAAGGAAACATCCTGGTTGGCGATTTCGGGGGTTTGGGGGAGACAGGTCGCTGTTGATAAAAGCCAAGGGGGTGGGACGGCGTGTGCCAGGATCCTTTTGTCTGTATTCCGTGGCAAGGGGCTGGCCCCTTTGCCAACGCGGCCAACCTGGTTTTCCCCCCCTCCCCCGCTTGCGGAAAGTGGGAAGATTCCAGGGGACCGTCTGACCTGGCGACGGCCTGTTTCCTGTGCGCCTTTTCCTTTCTCCCCCCCCCCCCCCCCCCATCTATGTTTTTTTTTTTTGATGTTTTTGCCAGAAACCCGAAATCCGGGCCGGTCCCCAAGGGAGATCAAAGTAGGTTTTTGCCCTCACGGACTCTCGTACGTCCGCAACCCCCCTCCCTGCCTCCCCATTGCACGTACGGAGGGATAGGGGCAGGGGGGGTAACCCGTTTTTTGCAAAACTGGCCGACGAGTGGCCTCCAAACCCAGGTTTTCGGGGCGGTCAGACGTCCTTTTTTTTTTCACCTTCCCCCCCGGTCCCGCCGGCCGAGATGGCCTGCTTAAAGGCCGCAAACCTTTTCGTGGTTGTGTGGAAGCTTAAATGAAGGAGGCTTCCCTTCACCTTTCCCTTGGGAAACCCAAAACCCCCTTTTTTTCCACAGGGAACTACGTGAGTCCCTTGGCGGGGACCGGGTTGGGGGGGGAATTCTTGGCCCCCCCCCTTAGATGGTCGAATGTGTTTTTTCCCTCGACCCCAGATTGGGCCGTGGGCCCCCCCAAAAGACAGTTCTCTTTTTTTAGGCCGGGGGGTCGCCCCAAAAGGGAGGGGCGAAAAGTCATTGGTTTGACTCCCTGTTGACTTTTTCCCCTTTTTTTCTCCAAGACCTTGCCCCCTTCCGGGCCTCCCGTACGGGGGCGGGGGGCCGGGTTCCTGGGTCCCCCACCCCTAAAGCGCCGGGAGGGCCTTGTTCGGGCGAACCCACCCCCCCTTCCCCTGGTCCCCCCCCCCCTTTTCATTGTACCCACCACCTCGGGTTGGACAGGGGGCGTCGTCCGTCCACATCGCCTTTTCCCACAAACCCCCCTTTCTCTCCAGGAGTTTTGGATGCGTTGTTTTCCCTTTGCGACGGTTAAACTGGACGGCCACTATTTTCGAACCCCCCCCCTCTTGTGGCCCGTGCCGGTTTCCACCTTTTTCCAACCCCCACCTTTTCCCTGTCCCCGTTTGTTTCCCACCGAGTGACAGGGGGGGGGGAACGGCAGTCCGGGGCTAAAGTTCCTCTTACCCCCTGCGTTTTTTTCCGTAGCCGTGCCCACGCACCCCCTGCTTCCGGTTAGGGCCCAGGCGGCATGGGTTGTTGAAAATTTCACCTTGTTCCCCTTTCCGACGGATCTGATTGGGTGGCGGTAGTCCGATGCTGGTTCGCTTCCCGGGGCATCTTACGGTCCCGGCTAGTTTTTTGCCAGTTCGTAAGAACAGTTCCCCCCTAGGTCTG
>Ga0179593_1559083_pt1 | contig 28844 bp, 34 predicted proteins | sample CZODoug2_1_08_16_FD_185931 | JGI IMG/M metagenome (GOLD analysis project Ga0179593, IMG submission 185931) | Vadose zone soil fungal communities from Angelo Coast Range Reserve, California, USA - CZODoug2_1_08_16fungal (PacBio error correction) | ecosystem: Environmental > Terrestrial > Soil >... | reverse complement strand
ACTCCTTAAAAATTGAATCCCCTGTTCCCTTGCCGATCGCTTCGATCCCTTGCCCTTCCTCATGATGTCTCCAATTTCTACGCTCCCTTTTTGACTCTCCCCCTCGAGTTGAACTGTTTTCTTTTTTAGTCAGGGTAGCTTTGTTCTCACAGTGACCATCCTCTTTCCCGAGTCCTTGGCGCTTTTTCCTTTCCCCTTTTTGTTTTTTTTTCCTTGCAAAGAACCTCCGTAGTCGTATTTCCTTTCGTCGCCCGGCCGTGCGAGCCCTTCCATCTTATTTTCCTCCTACTTGTTCGTCTAGAGCCTACGTTTTTTTTCTCTCCTTTGGATCCTGGAGTCCCCCGGGACGAGGTTTTTCTTTGGATCACCATTTATCCTTACACCTGTTGATTGGGCGTCCGTGGGAGCCCCCGCGATGGGGTATCCTCCCCTAGTTTTAGCACAAGGCCTTCCTGTCGCAGTGGCCGGGCCCGGTTTTCCTTTCTCCTTGCTGTAGGAAAATCCCAAAGGAACCTTGCCGTAAGCTGTCTCCATGGCCCGTCGAGTTCATTTAACCCCCCCCTCTTTCCCCCCCCTGACGCCGGGCTTATGGTTTCCCCAAAGTTTTCGGGTTTTCTTGTCCCTTTTGTTTTTTTTTTTCTCAGGTGCAAGTTTTCTTTTTTTCTTGGGCGCCCCTTTTTTGTACCCCCCTTTTGCGGTGCTCTCTTTCCCCTTTTTTCACTCCCTTTTTTTATAGGTCCCTAACTTTTTCTCATTGACTTTGTCCGAAACGAGTTTTTAAGTTTTTTCCCTTCTGACGGCTTTCCTTTTTTTTTTTTTTTTGCGACATCCACCTCTTTGGTTTAGACTGGCTGCCACGGGCCCACTAACCAAAAATGCGATCCTAAATATTTGCCCCCCTTGGATAATCGCACATCTGAAAGTTTTTTCTCCCCCCCCCCCACTCCCCAGACAGCCCGGGAGCCCTCCCCCCCTGCGCATCCTTAGTTTCTTTTTTTCCCCTTCTTTCAATGAGCCTCGATTTACCCCTACAGTCCTTCGACTTATCCTGAACGATATGATGGATGCAATATGAATTGGTGCCTTGATTTCCTCCTCCCACAAACTCCGGTCCGTTCTTTTTTACTTTCCCCCCTGGTCTGGATCCGGTTCATTGTTTAGAATTTTTCTCCCCCACGCGTCCAATCCGACGGTAACTGGTGTGAGTGCGTGTCTCCCCTTCCCCCTTCAGTCTAGTCACCCCCCACACACTATTTGCAAGTTTTTTTTATGACTGGCAAGTCTCGTCGTATCTCGGGCAAGCCCTGTTTTTTTTCTTGATCACCTATATCTTTCTTTCGCCCCATGCTGTCCCCCCCATACCCGGAAGCAGCAACGGCTACGTACCAGTTACCCCCCCAGTTCGACCCCTTTTATGATCGGCAGTTCTTGTTCTCCCTGCAATTTTTCCCCCCTTCAAGTTTTTGAAACTGGACCAGGTTCCTTTGCAGTTCACTGAAGTATTCCTAGTGCGGCTTTCATTCCCCACGCCTTAGTTATGGTTACAGTCGACAGGCTCCCTCGCGAGGACGACCATCATTTCCTCTTTTTGACCTTTTTCTCCCCGTCCTTCTGCGCAAAAGTTTTTTTTTCTGTTGGCCACGGCAGTAGGGTCGAAGTTTCTTCTTTTTTTTGGTTTTTTTTTTTCCCGCAAGCCCCTGGCCAATTCTTTCTAGCACCCTGATTTCCGACGTGCTGAGTTGTAACCGGCACTCTTTTTTCCCCCTTTTTCATTTCACGACTCCGTTTCCCCTCCATTTGATGTTTCCAGCCCTGGCTCTATTGTTTTTCCTCCCCTCCAATGCGACCGTTCGCCCCCTCCGAATCTTTTTTTATAGGAACCCTTGACTCTTTTCACGGTAGGTCTAATGGAGCCTCAAATCCCCCTCATTCCCTCGAACCTCCCCCGTTTTCCCCCTTTCCCCTCGGTGCTGGTTTGATTCCTCTATTTTCTCTTCCGGTTGTTGCGTTATCCCCCCCCCAAGCCCGCGGGAACGTTCGACTCCATCGTTGCGGCAGGTTCTCTACGTCCCCTCGAGTATTTGTCGAGGTTCTTTTTCGAGGAGGATCTGGTGGGTTCCGCTCCCCCCCTTCTGAGGCCGGATCTTTTTGACCCCCTTGTCAGATCTTGCCCGTACTGACAGAAGCAAGAGTCCCTTTTTCGGATTTTTTCCTGACTCCGACAAAGGCCTTTCCTTTTTTTCGCTCCTTTTCAAGCAGGCACTTTTGAGCCTTTCTCGATGGTTTCGACCCTTTGGAGGGTGCCCCCCAGGAAGTTGCTTGGCCGGCGACACTTTTTCGCTGCGTCCTGCACCGATTTTTTTCTTTTCCCCGGGTGCAGATGGGCCCGGATCCTTGTTTTAGTGACTGCGTTTCTTCGACCCCCCCCCCGAACCCTGAGGGTATGTTCAAAGGGCTCTTGAGTGCGCGGAGAAACGGTTTTCCAAGTTTCCTTCCCCCTTGGCCACAGGGGCACTTTTGCTTTCCCGTCCAGTTTCTTTAGGTAATCCCCGGATCTATAATTGTTCTGAGTGTTTTTAACGTTTCCTTCGGGGACGTGCTGACCGCCTGGCTCCTTGAAGTTCTTCTCCAGCTTTTCTGTTCGAAGACTTTCCTTTTTACCGCTTGAGGCTTTTCTCCCTTCCCCCCTGGCCGATCGTTCGTTTTTGAGGCTTAGTAAGTCCACCCCTTATTGAACACACCCCCCCTCAAACCCCTGGGCCCACTTTCTTTAATTTTTTCTCCGCCGCCGCGCGCAGCCCGGTTTTCCCCCCCTGGGCGACTTTTTTTTGTGAATTCCCCCCGAAATGGTTCTTAGTTTTTCTCCCCGACAGATTTTCCTATGCATTTCCTTTTTTTCCGAACTCTTTCTTGTATAAAGGCTCGAGTTCCCCTTAGGTCCCATCACTGTTGGCCCCTGTCCCCGGTTTTTTCCCCCCCCTTGAAACACTGAGGATTGTGCACGAGGGATGAGTTTTTTCCCATTATTCGAATTGGCCCTCTGGCATCTTTTTTCCAGCGTAGATGGCCTATGTGAGGCGACCGCTTTTCCCTTTTCTTCTCCCCCCCCCCCCCTCGTGAGGTTGTTTCGATCTCCACATCTTTTTTTTTTTTGAAGCGTAGTGCTTTTTTTTTTTCTTTTTTTGGGATTCGCTACGCAGTCCGTCTCCTTTGTTCCACTCGTTTCGTGGACTAGGGTTCACCGATTCTTGTCTCATGGAATCAGGTGGTAGTCCAGGGTGGTCCCGGCAAGACCATCTCGCGGGGGCGCCAATCGGATGACCACCCCTCCTTAATCTGCACCCATTGATCCCCAAAGGAATGCATTGTCCATATCGGAGTACTATCCTGATGACAAGTATTTTTCATTTCCCTCTTTTTTTAACGGGCCTTTTCTCCTTTCAGACCCCCTTCTTCTAGGTTCGAGCTTGCTTTTTTTTTCACAAGTTGAGATCCTTTCGATCCGATCTTTCTCGCGCTTTCCTGCGTTGGATAGCCCCCTTTTCACATCTTTAGTAGAAGATTCTCCCAGCTGGCCGTGAATGATACTACTCCTTTACCCTGTTTGTTGTTTGAGAGATCTTTTTTTCCTTCCCCCTGCGCGGCGGCTCCGAAGCCTGGTTTCTTTCTCCCTCTGGGTTCTGGGGGCTTTCGCCCCCCCTCAGTAAGGTTTTTTTTTTTTTTGGAGGTGTTCGATGCCTCTTTGAGTCCCTTCGGCCGTCCCGAAATGGGTTTTCTTTTTTTTTTTTTTTTTTCTCTTAGTGCTCAGGCCCTTCACTTAGAAATTTTTCTGGACATACCCCTTTTTTTGTTTCTTTTCCCCCTACATAAGCCGACCTCTTTTAAAGTACCCTTCCGTTTTCGTCATGCTTGATTCCCCCCGGGAGTTTCCCCCCTGCATGGTTAGCACTCCCGCGAGTCTCCGGTGTACTTGTGCACCCTTGCTCTCTCTAGTCCCTGTTTATGCATTAACACCTAGTCCAACGGCCCCACCTTGCCTGGAGCCGCTGCCTTTTTTTTTCGCATCCCTATGCGTGGCTTTCTTGTTGAATGTCGTTTCCTCCGGTGTTTTTGTTATTGCCCGCCTCATCCAACCTCAGCCCCCTTTTTACCTCCCCTTTTTTTCGACTTGGGCACCTATCCCCATTCTGTTTTTTTCACCCATAGGCCCGTTCAGAGGATTCCCCCCCCTATTTTTTTTTCTTTTTCTTCTTTTTTCCGTTCTTGCACTCCATAATGTGGCGTGGCTCAATGGTTCGGTTCCGCCAGCCCCCCGCTTTTCGGTCCCTACACGCAATCGATCTGACGTTTTCTTTCTTGTCCCTTTTTCTCCTCGTCGTCGCCAACCTCTTTGCGTTTTGGTTAGCCCAATTGTGAGTGACGGTTATTTTTGCGCTTGCACCTCCGCACTCGTTGTTCTTCTTTTTTTTCCGGTTCTTTTTTCCCGGGTTCCTTTTTTTTTTGACTCCCCGTGCCCCCCCACGACACTCTCGTTGTCGTGCCCCCTTCCTTTGTCCCCCCCCTTTCCCTCGCTTCGTCGGCGTTTTTTGCCCTCCTTAACCCCCCCACCCATTCCATCTTCCCCTCACAACCCCTTCCGGCCCATTCTTCCCCCGGCCTCCCCCCCTCACCTGTCCTATCTCCCCCCTTGCCCCCGCTACTAACTTCCACCCGAACAGATGGAATTCGGCAGTTCCTGGGATTAAATATTTTTTTTCATCTTTCTTCTTGCCTGACCCCTTTTGGTGGTCGTGAGCTGGAATTGAATGGTTAGTTTCTTTTTTTCTAGCTTTCATCGCCCTGACCCAACCCTTCTTTGATCTTTTGGGAGCGAAGTGGGGGTCCTCTCCCCCCCCTCCCGGGTCCATTCAGGATGACCCCCGGGCCCCATCCCCTTCGATGTGTTGGCGACAACCTAGGGCTGTTTTTTGACGGCCCCCCTTCCATCTTTTCTTAAAGGATTCTTCCTTTGTGGACGCCCTAAGCCAACCGTGGTATCCCCCTTTTCGTCGACTTCCTGCTGTTGACGCGTTTTTTTTTCTTTTGGGCGGTGTACGGTTCCCTCTTTCTTCTCTGGTAGATCCTTTTCTTGATTCTTACATTTTTTATTTAATTTTTTTTATGCACGGCAGAGGGCTAGTTCTCCCCCTTCCCCCCTTTTCCCCCTGGGCATTCTGCGTCATCCCCGTTAGTCCCTTTTGTCGCGCCACCCCCTCCACCCTCAAACCTGACCTAAGCCCAAGTTTACATTCCCCCTGTATTTTGGTTTTTTCCTATCTCCTTTCATCTCTTGTTTTGTTTAGAGAGAAGAACCCCCCCCCTCCCTCTTGAAACCTTTTTCCAGGTTGGGCGGATTTTTCCCTTCGAGGTGTCCCAGGGATCGGCGCCCAAGATGAATTTTGGCCTTTTCGGGACTTTCTCCTCACGGCTCTCGAGGCGAGATTCTCACTGTGCCCGGTTTGTCCCCTTCGCCCCGGTATCACTTCCAATTTCTTCTTCTCGGCGTACCCTCCGCCGAGCGCCGCTTTTTTCTCCTCCCTAATTTTTTTCCTTTCCCGACGGGATGGCTGTTTTTCCCCACCTGTTTTTCAGCGGTGGCGTAACCCTCTTCTGGGCCTTCCAGAACCGCCATTTTTGCCTCCCCTGGCATCCCTTTTTTTGGTTTCCTCCCCGATTGTCGTTTGGCGGCTGGTGCCTGCCCCCCCAACCCTTCCTTGCTGGTTATTGCTGGGCGATGATTTGCGTCGACGGCTTGCCGGGCCGCTCGCCCCTTTTCCCAAGGTCAAGGGAAGGCTGGTCAGTACCCGAGATTGCTTCAGATCCGGCCTGTTCTTGGCGGGGTGGCTTTTTCTTGACTGTTTCCCTCCTTTATATTTTTCCCTCCCATGGCGACGGCCTTCTTGGACTTTTTTTTCAGCAAGAATTTAGTTCCGGACTCTTTGAGTACGAGTCGTTCTTCTTTTCCCCCCCGAAGATCGTGTGCTTTAAGGCTTCGGAACGAACTCTTTGTCCTTTTTTTTTTTTTTCACGACTCCCATGTGACCAGGTTTTGCGGATGGCCCCCTGCGTGGTTTCTTTGTTCCCCCCTGACCGTCCTGCGACAGGGCGCCGTCCCTCCGGGTCCTTTTGCCGACCCGTTCCTTTTCGTATAATTCCCCTTCTCCCCCCATCGATGTTCGAATTTCTCCTAGTTTTTCGGCTACATCGAGGCTCGACCTTTTAAGGTCCCAAATCCCTGAGTTTTTTTAGGGCGTTTTGCCCCGTAGGGGGTTTTTTGTTTTTTTCCGTTTTCTTCCTGGATTGCGATGTCATATTTTAAAGATGCCGATCGTCTTTTTGTTCGCGCCTTCACACGACTCTTGTGCCTTTTTTTTTTGGGTTTTTTTCTCTTGGATTCGCGACGCTGGGCCCTCTTTTCTGTTCCTTTCTTTTTCATTGTCATATTTTTCAAACCCGGGGAAACGGCGGGCATTTGCACCCTTTTTCCTTAGCCGCAGCTTTTCTCCCCATCCGTCTGAAACCCGATCTATGGTCCCCTGTTCATTTCACCGCCGCCTTTTTCATCCTGGCGTCGGCATATGTCCCAAGTGTCGCCTCTTACCCCCCCCTAATTTGACGGGCCTTCCTTTTCAGACCCTGGTTTTCCCTTGACATTTCCTTTTTGCGCGGAACCAGATTTTTTTTGCCTCACCGTCCTCATCATCACAGCGGCTTTCCTTTTTTTTTTGGGTGCGCCCGACCTTCCAGTTCCACGTAACTTTGGTTGACATAGACAGATATTTCCCTCCTCCCTCCGTGTTTTGTTTTCCCTCCTGGGGTAGTCGCTTTTTCCTGTTTTGTGGATTTCTTTTTTAGGCAGTTCGACGCCCTTTTTTTGTGGAGCGAGACCCGGCAGACGACATCGGTGATCGCGATGGTCCTGTTTTTTTCTCCAATCGTTAGCGTCTGCATTTTCCCAGTTTCTGCTACTTGTTCCCTTTTGACGGATCTAAATTGCTCCTCGAGGCAAAATTGGCACCCCTTTTCTGACGGCTTATCGCCCCCAGGCGGCTTTTTTTTCTAAATTTTTTCCGGACTTCCTCAGTTGGTTTTCTCTGATGATCCTCGTATAATTTCGGGCCTTTTTTTTGACTTTCCCCCGCCTTTTCCTCGCAGTCCTTTTTCCACCCCTTTCCCCATTCGTTTTCGAAAAGTTTGCAAGCCGTTAGAAAGGCTGCTCTTAGATCAACCAACCCCCCCCATAATTGAGAGAGTTCTTTTCTCTTCTGAAAGGCTCACACAATTCTTTTTTCGTCAGGGGTATGACCCACTCTTTTTTTTTTTCCACTCTTCCTTTGCATCATAGCATTTTTTTCCCCCCCCCAGTCCCCTTTCCCCACACACTTCGTCCCCAAAGTCTTAGGGCTGCTAGGGCAGCCTCTCCCCCTTTTGGATTCCTTCGTCATGTTTCAGGTCTTTTAGGGCCTACCGGCGATCCGACCCTCTCCCAGACAGTTGCTGATGCTCGTCTATGCTAGTCGCCCCACCCTTTTTGCTTTCCCTTTTTCTTCTGCCATGGTTTTTTTTTTCCTTCGCGTTCTTTTTTCGTGCCGGACTTTTTTGGCTTGCCCACCTGCCAATCTCTTTTCCTCCCCCCGATGTTTCTTTTTTCCCCAGGGTCACTTATCAGGTCTTTTTCAACGAACCCCGCTCCTTGATGACTTTTCCGATCGTCCCGAACTTGTAACACCGGCCACGCTTCGGCATTTCCCCCCCCCCTTCCCTATTCTTCTAATCACCGTCTCCACATGGGATTAACCTATCGGTTCTGATACGACACCACCTGAACCCCCTTTGTCCCCTGATTTGGGAAAGATTCCATTGGCCCCTACGGCATCTTCCCATTTTGTAGCCCTTGAAATGGGTGGATTTTCACTCTTGAGTTGCGCGAATTCCCTCCCTACCGGTTCCTCCTTTTTTGAGTTGTTTCCTCTTTAAAGAGCCCCTCCCTGACCCCTGGTTTTCCCCCCCTCACGACTCCATTGGGCAACCATCTGCCCCCCGTTTGGGAAAATCGGGTTTCAGCTTGACCCCAGCTATTTTTCCCGCCCTTTTTTTATTGGTGGCGCCGCAGGCCTGGTTCTTCCCCCCTCCTTCCGAGGTCTTTCCCCTTCCCCTTTGGGTTGAGGTCGTTTGATAAGGCAAATGGAGGGATTTATGCACTTTTTTGGACTTTTAGTCTGATGTGCATGAATTTTTATTCATTCGTTTTCGTTTCGAGTTTTTTGTTCGCCTCTCTCCCCCTGCATATGAAGGGCTCTTATTTTCCCCTCGGTACCCACCCCCTCCGTCTTTCCTGAGCTTTGTTCCCCCGACTTCCTCCTCGAACTCCCGTTTACCGCTGATTTTCTTTCTTCCTTCTTTACCCCCCTTCCCAAGGTATTTTTGGTTTTTGTTCTGAGGAAGCCCCACCAGCTAAACGGTTTGTATTCCCCCTTTTCTCCTGGATTCGGCTTTGTTTTTTTTTTTTCTCGCGACGTGTTTTAGAGGCAGTTCTGCGGTATAGGTTTTTTAAGGGATCTGGGCCTCCCGTCCGAGGACTTCCCGACGAGAACTCCTGATTTTCCCCCTCTCCTCCTGACACAGTCGGATTTCGGGTTTCCCCTTTTCTCAACGATTTTTTTTCTTTACGTTTTTTTTTCACGGCGCCTTTTTGTTTTCTCTTGGCGAACCTTGGCCGCTTTATCACCAAAGCTTCCTACCCCAGAGTGACTCCCAACCCAGCACCGATTTTTTCCTCACCCTTCTGTCAGATTTGGCCGTCTCTGATGTCCTTCTCTTTTCTTTGCGCGCGGCCCCAGAACTTTTTTTTCCCCAATTGTCCCTCCTTAGATTTTTTTTTTTTTTGTTCCCATGCCGTTTCCCCAAGGTCAGCGTCCCACATTGGCATCGCGGGTCCCCCAACCCTTTTCCCGTAGGCATCCAGTCTCCCCTGATCCGATTTCCCCTTTTGTCTTTAGTGTTTTTTGAATTAGTCTTCTTCGTGCTGCCGACTTTGGACGCCATGTCGAACTTGAGGGGTCCCCGTTTTTTCCTTTTTTCCTTGGTGGTTAGCAAGCAGCGTGCCTCCCCGGCAACTTCCTTGAGTCTTTTTCCCAGCGGCAATTGATCGTGGTAGTTTCAGATGATGCGCTAAACCCCTGTGCTTCCCCCCCCCTCCTTGACTAGGCCCAGGAGAAACAAGTTTTTTTGCGTTTGGATGCCCCCTCCCTCCCTCATGATAGACAAGGGCCAGAATTTAAGCCCGCAACCCCTGATTGCCTGTCCCTCAGATAATTTTTCGCTTTGCCCCCCTTCCCTTCAGACATTCGTGGTCGAAGTTTTTCTTTCGTCAATTAATCCGTCCCTTCCCCATTCCGACGGACACCACTGTTTCTGCAGATCTAGCGGGCCCCAGGCTTTCGGAGGTTTCCTTCCTTCACCCCTGCCCCTCAATTGCCGTATGTCCCTCTTTCCCCAGGCGGGTTCACTTGTTTGACTTTCTCCCTCCAGGAGACGGAAACCCACCGTCTTGTGTTTACTTTCGGTTCTTTTCTCCCATAAATAGACCATCCCCCCCCTCCTCCTTGAGGGGTTGATTCCCAGTTTTCCTAAGAGTACCAGGGCTGCCTCCTTTTTGGTACATTCATGAACCCCTTTGTATCTCTCTCTTGCGGGAACGGGCAAAGTCGGCTCCCTGTCATGTTTCCTTCAGTGCGCCTCCCTTTTTTCCCGTTTGTCAACCTTGCGGCATCGTCCCGAACCTGCATGCCTTTGCTTCTTACCCTTCCGATTTCAGTATTCTAAATGTATGTATTCAATTCTACGCCTCGTCCCGATATGGCGCCATCTTGCGGTCTCCTGACGAGATTTTCTCCGCGAGTTTTTTACTCAATCTTGACGATCTGCGGTCTTGGGTTCCTGATCCCCCCCTAGAGACTATTTAAGATCCCCCTCCTGCCTGACGATCTTCTTTTCTCTCCCTTCCCCCCCACTCAATATTGTTGTTTGTAGATCGGTCTTGATCTCTCTGCGTCCTTAGGTTTTTTTCGACGCGAGGTTCTGGGCGCCTTTCTGCCAACGGAGTTTTTTAACAACGCCCCTGCTCTTCGGTTTCTTACCTTCCATGCCGCGTTTTGGTGATCGTCGACGCCCCCCTCCGTTCTGGGCCGGTGCCCTTTTTCCGTGGTCCTGATCTCGCGATTACAGTCGTTAGAATAATCCTTGTTCTACCCTTTCTTTTTTTGATGGCCTTTAGCCCCTTCTCTGGACACAAGGCTTTCCCGGTGCCTTCTGGGTCCGAGGGCAGCTGTGGTTTTTTTTTTTTTTTAATAGATGGGCGCCCCCCCCTCCTGCCTTCAGGGGTGTTACTTGCCTGTTTTTTCCCCCTCTTTTCAACCGTTTATCTGACCCTACTCAAACGATTGCCGCCCCCTTCGACGCGCTCTGGTGTGTGAACTCCCCCTCCTTGCTCTCCTTGGTTTTTTTTTTTTTTTGGATGTCTACACCGGCTCCCCCCCGGCCGCGGCGCTTCCCCTCCCCCCCCCCTTCCTTGAACCCATATGGCTCACCCCCGACGTCTGCAAGTGTTCCCCATTCCCGGGGTTTGTAGCCCTTCATCGGTGCAGCCCTGTGGAGTCCTTTTTTTCACCTTTTTCTCTATGAGTTACCGCGGCTTTTCGACTTCTCGATTTCTTTTTCTTGCGGCATGTTTCGTTAACCATCGGCTTCGGCTCTTAGCGTTTCGCTTTTTGTTGTGGGTTTCCAACGGCGCCATACGTCGGTTGTTTCTGATTTCGTGGCGTCTCATTGTTTCTTCCTTTTTTCGGTCTTCCCTCACCCCACCCGGACACCGATTCATCTTCTTTCCCTGATCGCCTCGAGCTCTTTTTACAGCTGGCGGGAAAACCCACATTACTACTTTTTTTTCCGATTCTCCATCATGCGTCCCCAATATCGGCATTTTGTGAGCCTCTTCCCCACAAACTAGGAACACTGATGTTATTTAGGCCTTCCGGGCCCTTTACCACCTGGTCCCCTGCTCCTTATGGGCCCTGCCCGTGGGAGATGATAGTTTTTTGATCCTTTGGCATTCCTAGATTTCAGACTTGGGCCAACAGCCCTTATTTTTCTTGGGGGTTTTTCCCCCATTCTTTTTTCGCCGACCTGACATTTCTACCTTTATCATTGAATTTTTTCCTAGTTTCACCCCTTTTGGTGACAGGAGTCGGTAGCCGGGCATTCTAATTACCATTCCCGTTTCCAGGTCCCCTCTCACGGCTCCGTGGTTCTTTTTTGTTTTTGGCCCCCCCCGTTGGTCGCCTCAAACTTATTTACTTCCTCGAATCGGTTCTTCTGCTGCTCTTCCGTTCCTTTCCCAATTGTGTTATTCGCCCCCCCTAGTACTTAGTTTTTTTTTTTTTTTCGTGCTTCGCCCGAGATCCTCTTGCCCACCCTTTTTCCTCCCCATCTGACCACGGTCGGGCATCGAGCTTGCACCGAGACATCCGCTCCTACCCCCTTGACCCTTTTCCCGCTTTTTTTGATGTTCTCTCTTTTCTTCCTTTTGTTTTGTTTGATTTTCTTTTGATCAAGCAGCCACCGCATTTTAATTCCCGACCGGTTTTTCTTTCTTTGGGCCTGCTTTTTTTTTCTCCTCCCGGATTTTCAGAAGTGGCTCCCGATGCCCGGAATAGTTCCCATTTCTTTTTCCTTCCTTTTCCCCCCTTAAGGCTTCGAGCCCTTTTCACTCCTTTTTTCCCCCGTTGCAGTAACTCTCCCTAAGCCCGGAAATGTCTTCCTTCTCGCGGTTTAACTCCCCCCCCTTTTGAGGTTTTTTTGTAAGAGCAGGGCCCCCTTTTGGTTTCTCATGTTCTCTTTGGAGCCCGGCGACCCCCGGAATCACCTTCGACCCCGTCTTCACCCAATCCCACCTCTTTTTTTTCTCCCCCCCTGGAGTCCTTCTTTTGCCCGGTCATGATGTCTCTTTTTTGCGGCCGCGCTTCCCCCCAGAACCTCTTTTTTTTTTTAGGTTCACTTTTTTTTTTTTTGATGACTTCTGACCACGGCCACAGGCTCTCCTCCCAATTTTTTTTTTTTTTGTTCAAAATGGCGGCAAGTTTATCCCTCTTCGGGCTTTTACCTATACCGCTTGCCGATCATTTCATGTTTCTGTTGGTTGCCGGTTTTAGTTTTTCCTGCCCTGTTGTCCGTTTTCCGGTTCCTCCCGTCGAATTTTCCGAGAATTAGTTTAACTTCCCTCCCCTCCGTTTCCGGCTTTTTTTTGATTTTTTTTAAGAAGTCTTTTTTACACGCGTAGATCGTGTCGTTGTTCTACTTTTTTTTCTTTCTTTTTTGAAACCTTTTCTTGAACAGACCCTCTCCCCCCTTAGCCCCCGCGGCGGAGCTTTTAAATCTGAAAGACCTCCCCTGTCGACCTTTCTCACTCCTTGTCCCCCCCCTTCCTTAGGTGGCGACGAAGATCCCATGTCCAGCATGATCCGTTCTCCTTTACCCGTCTCGGCGCGGTTAGCTATCCGCGGCTTTTCACCCCCCGCACAACCCCCCTGCTTTTTTCTCCCCGTTTAGGGCGGTCCCCGGCTCCTCTTGGGCTTAAAAGCCCGTTTTTTTGAATTGCTCTTTATCAATACTGTTCCACGGCCGAAGATGTCGTATTCGGTTTTTTTTCTTTTTTCGGCGGTGACGGACTTCCTTTTTTTATCACACCTCTACCTGGACTCCTTGAGTTTTTTTTCCTGGGGTTTTCTTCGCGGACATCCCCGCGTCTTTTCCTTGTGCCCCTGTTCGTTTTCTAGTTCCTTTTTCAGACAACGGTGCTGCGATTGTTTGTGCTCTCTTCCCTGGGTTCCTTTTTCCGGACTGCGAATTCAGCGTGCTGGTTTGCCCATCTCCTTTCCACCCGCGGCTCGGTTTCTTCTTTTCCTAGATTTGAGATAAGGGGTATGCACCTTCCCCCCCCCCCCCGGCACTTTTAATGTGAAAGCTTCTGGGTGAGGATTCTTGGCCTCGCGCTGACGAAGGCCCTGTTGTCTCATTTTTTTTTTCGGCCGATCCGCGCTCCGCTTCCTCTTTTTTGATGTACGCCCGCCGGAAACCTTATTTCGTTTGACGCCTTTCTTTTCCGATATTCTCCCCTTTTTTCATCTAGTTGTTTTTTTTCTTTTTTTTTTTTGATTGATTGAGCGGGTGGCTCAAAGACTCCTACCAGATCGTTTTGGGTTTCTGGGGCGCTCTCTTTTCCGGAAAGTCTATTTCGTTTTTTCGATTTTCTTTTTTTCCCGCACCTTGCGCGCCCCAACGAAGTTCGCCGTCCTCCCCCTGGGGTGCCTTTTACCGTTTCGATCGGCGGTACTTTCATTGCGTTACATACATTTCGCTTTTTTTTTCCCCGGCCCATTAGTCGACGTCGATTTTGGGATTTTTGCCCCTTCGTACGGTTGGCGATGGGCGGGGTTTTTCTTCATCCCTATTTTTGCACTTCCCGCCGATTAATGGCGTACTTGAACTTTTCCGCCTTCAAGCACAGTTTCTCCTGACCTTTCTTCAGAAACAAACGACTGTGCCCCTTGACTTTTTTTCCCCTTTTTTTTGGCTGTTATGTAGACCGCACCCCCCCAAATTCTACGGTTGATGTTCGAGTTTTTCGGAGTTAACTTGCGCCCCTGCCCCTCGTCCAGTGACCACCCGACATTGGAACTATTGTGGCCATATGCAAATCGTGCCTTCTTTTCCTTTTCCAAACATAGAAAGGCTTTGACCTGCTCAGGTACCTTTCATCTTTTGACAGCAATTTCCCCCGGTGCTCCGTCATTTCCGTTCATCGTCATGATGAGGTTATCCCCTTGAGGAATGAATTCGACCGGTTTTTTCTGCCCTCTTCCATTGTGGATCTTTACCGTCCCCCCCCTCCCAAAACCTTGACGCTATTAGCCCCCGTCAGAGTACTTTCTGTGGTCTTGGCTTTCTTTTGAGTTGCAACCGCCACCGGATTGGGTTTACTTTTTTTTTCTTTGGTATTGATGTTTGATGTGGGTTCCAGGTTACTAGCCTTCTTTTCCCGTTCCCCTTTTTCCACCCCCCCACGAAACTGAAATTAGTTCTTGACTGGCTTCCTCTTGCTTAGTCTTACCCCAAACAGCTTTTCATTAACAAAATTCCCTATTTATTTATCCCTTTTTTTCTCACATCTTTTCTCACCATAGGATGGAAAAGGGAGGACTTTCACCAAGTCGTTACGGTTTTGGGGTTTGGGGGGGTGAACTGATGATCGGACGCTTCTCTGGGATTTCGACCCCCCTTTTCTTGATCCTTTGGGACCCCCCCTTGCGTGGCGTTGTGCCCTTGCGTTCTTTTTCTTTCGCCGCCCTCATAGCCCCTTGCAGTCCCCCCTTCCAGTTTCTTGTTTGGTTGGTGGCTTTCTTCCGCCGCCTCCGCCGACTTTTTTCAGGATTCCTTATTGTGGCAAATCGGTTGCTTTTTTTACGGCAGCGATTTCTTACCTTTTGTGTTGTGTTCCCGACGTTGCAATGGTTCCACTTTTCCGTCTCTGCCGTGCTGCAGACTTCATTGCCCTTTTTTTTCGGTTTGAATTTTTTCCTCCTAGGTTTTGGTTCGCTTGCTGTCTGCTCTTCGCCGTGTCCCTTTCTCTTTTTCTTCGGGCCCCCGTCTAATCCCTTTTTTTGAGACGAGAATCCTGTTGGCATCTTCTTTATCGACTCCTGTATTCCTGCCAGGACGCCCACGACATGGTCCATATTTTCCTGTTCCGAAAAAAGTCTTCCCGCGGTTTTGTTTTTCTTATACATTTTACCCTTCCCTTTTTCGTTTTTGTTAGACCCAACCAAGCCCCCCTTCCCCTTGCTTACGTGTTCGTAGAGGATTTGTCCCTTTGTTTTTCTGTCCGGATTCAGCGGCCGGGTTTTCGGATGACCTTTGTGCCTCTTCCCTTGTGCTCTCTTTACGTTTGAGAGAACGGTTGCCCTTTTTCCTCTCCTGCTTATGAGGGCCCATTCCTCGGACTTTTTTTCCCCTTTTTTGGAACAGGTCCATCTAGGAGTACCCCACCCCCCTTGCGTTCCCTCCCCGACCCTGAGAGACCCAGGCACGGCGTCCCTCGACTTTGAGACCTTGTCAGGGGCGCCCCCCCCACTTTTTTCCTCCCGGGACGAGTTACATCGGCTGTCCGTCTCCCCCCACGATTTTTCGCCCTCTTCATTGATTTGCCCTTCTTCCCCTTGAGTTCGTCGCCAGGTGTCGGCGGTCCCCACCCCTTTTTTTTTTCTTCCCGGGCTTGAGCGCGATTTAACGTCCCTCAGATTTTTTTTTTCCCCCTGCCCCACCGGGTTTCCAAGTGTCGGGTACCCCAGGAAGCTGGCCGTCTTTTGGAATCCCTGTAGCAGCGCCGATTTTTCACTTTTTCCCTGCCTTTTTTTTCTGATAGGGCAGTGGGATTCTTTATAACTTCTTGCCCAATGTTCCCTTGACGTTGTTGATTTTGGAAATAGGTGGGTTCGGCGTTTCCTTCCTCGAGGAGTGCGATTTCTGTACTTTTTTTTTTTCCGTTGAGATTCGTGTCTGTTTTTGGAACTTTGTATCCTCCACTGAGTTTTTCTCCTACTGCCCAGGAAGAACCTCGGTTTTCTTCCTTGCTCCATCGAACCCCCAGCCCTGATCTTTTTTTTTTGGCGAACTCAGGCACACCTGAAGTTTTTTCCAGGACTGATTTTCATCATCCGTAGCAGCCGTCAACTCTCGTTCGATTTCGGCCGGTAGGCCCTTTTCAGTTTTTTTTTCCTGGACGCCAGTCCCTGCCACCATGAGGTCCGGCTTTTGGCAGCTCCGGTTCCGAGGTTTTCTTTTCCGACCGTTTCAGATGTATGATTTTTTTTTTTTTTTCAATATGGGTTCCCTGCAGTGGCGTCACCTCCCCTCGTGGTTTTTTTCCTTTTTTTTTAGTTCCGCCATCAATAGCGTCTTGGGGTATTCCCTCCCTGGAAGTGGAGCAGCGTCTCCTTTTCTGAATCGTCGGACGGAGGTCATGTTAAACCGCTGTTTTCAGAGTTTTTTAGGTGCGGTCCCCCCTTAGCCTGCATTTTATCTGCTTTTTCCATCTATTGAACACCCCCTTTTGCCACCCATTCCCTTGCCCCCCCCGCTGAAGATCCGGCTTCGCTGCAGGCCCCCGCCCTTGGATGGTAGCAATTTTTTTCTCCCTTACCTTTTTACTCGAACTGGCCGGCCCATCCGTGGGGGAGACGTTTTGCCCCTGGCTTGTCTTCATCCGTTCTTTCGCCGATCCCCCGCGGCTCTTTTTTTTCTTCCTGCCTGTTTTTGGCCTCAAACCTCGCGTCGCCTCCCTTTCCCCACGCTTTTTTTTTTTTTTTGGCACAGCGATCGCTCTCTTTCCCCCTGCCTGTGTTTCCTCAGGTTACGCGCCGGCGGTCGCAAGTTTTTTTTTGACTCACTTCTTTTTCTGGGTGCCGCCAGGAACCTTCCATGGCCCCCAAAAGGACCAGGGAGATCCTTTTCCTCCCGGTGTGTGATCCAGGCCCAAGCGCCGTCCCTCTTTGGCCCGGTTTCTACGACGGCGAATGTATTTCCCCATTGCGTTTTTTCACCTCCATTGGGCTGCTGACTCAACCCCATTAGCCCTTTATTTTTTACAGGGCGGAGTTTAAACCCCCCCCCTTCCGGATAATCTGCCTTTCGTTTTGGAGCCCGCAATTTTAATGCTGCGGGGAACTTTCCTTTTACCCTTCTTTTTCTTCCCATGGCGGTCCCATTAACCTCGTCCAACTTTTTCCCCTCACAATCCTTCAGGCCCTCTGTCCTCTTCACACCTTTTCTGCCGTCGTTCGACGTTCTTATGGTTCTCCCCTAAAGGCGGAACCCCCCTTCCCCACAGATTCTGCTCTACCTGGCCTTGAATCTTTCCCTTTCAAATTAGGACTGTCTTCACCATTACGACCCCCTCGGGTTTTTTTTTCTTGCTCCTACTAACGGCGGCAGGCCCCATCGGGTTTACGGGTCTGAGACTATTGAGGAATTCGGTGATCGGATTGACCCCACGTTTTTTTTTTTTTCATCGTGGATGGGATGATGGGATCTTTCTTTATTTTCCCCTAAGTTCTTTAGGGATTATAACCTTTTCCTCCCGCGGTCTTTTTGGCAGGCTCGGCCAATCCGGTTATAAGTGGCGGGGTCTTTTGTTGTTTTGGGTCTTCTTTCCTTTCATCGAAACCGACACGATCTGTCCTTTGTGGCTGTACTAGTTAGATCGTTCGGGCACTCCGTTTTTTGAAACCCACCCAATAAATATTTTCCCGTTCCGTCCGCCATGGATCGGGCAGCACGTTTCCTACCCTTCCGTAAAAAGAAGAAAACTCTTTGATTTCCCCCCTTCAGTGGTTTCCCGTGTCAATAAGGGAGTTGACTTTGTCCATTGTTAGATTTTTTCTTTTCAACTGGAGTAGGTCTCTACCCCCTTAATAACGTCACTTCTGTTTTGTTTTTTTTTCTTTTAGGAAGAGCCGAAGCAGTCCCAACCGGGAAATGAGGGCCTGGGCGGGTTTTTTGTGAGCCCCCCCATGGCTGGTCTTGCCAGAGTTTTCCTGCTTATTGAGTGGACTGACTTTTTTCCCGTGTCCTTCCCTAGCTCAGTTCGTGTTATTTGTGCTATGTTTAGCCCCTTTTTTTTCCCCTTGGTCTGTGGTCCTGTAGTTTTCCTCTAGAAGGCGCTGCTTGCTTCTTTCTTTTGATATTCCACTTCTTCCGTACTCCGGTCTACAGACGTTCTGCTCTACGCCTTCCCCCTGGCCCCCTCTTTTTTTTCAATTCTTGCGCCTTTCTAACCCCCCCTACCTCTTTATTTTCATGAAGCGCACAGCCGAAAAACCGGTCCAGGCCTCCGCCGGTCTTGTCTGACCTCTTCTCTTTTCATCCCCTACCTTTTCCTTTCGCTCATCCCCGGCCCACCGCGGGACCATATGACCGAGTTCTCGGAGGATGGCTTTTGTGTCTCTTTTTTCCTGATGCGCACGTGGTCCCTATTCCTCCCTATGCCCCCTTTCTAGGCAACTGATCTTCTCGATTTTTTTTTTTTTTTTTTTTTCTTCACCGGCCTTTCCGCGGCGGATTACTTTTTTGAGACTTTCCCCCGGCGAAGAGTGCTCTCCCCATTCGATCTCTGTGGCCGTTTTCCCCGGCACGGCGTGCGCAAGTGGCCAGCCACACGTCCCCTGGTTTGGCCGACGGTGGCTACCCTTGTTTCTTAGCCCCCCATTTTGCGCGACCCCCCCCCATCTCCTTGTGTCCCGATTTGCGCCAACCTTCTTTCGTGCTTTGTCCTTTTCTGCTGTCGGGCTCCCCGGCCCGCGGGCGACCCTTTTTTTTTGCGGGGACATGGTCCTTTCATTTGCGGAGACACGCCCCTTTCAGTCTCCCCGTCCCGCCCCACGTTTTCCCCAAGTTTGGGCTCCAAGTTCCCCGTTTTCTTAGGGACCCCTGAAACTTTTGCTTGCCGAATCATTCATGCTTTGCCTGTTGCTCTATTTTTGCTGGCACGTTCATTTATTTTTCCACATGCGACGGGGAGAGTCTCCCTTTTTTTTTCCGTTTCTCCCTCAAAGGCGGTGTTCGGGTTTTCCGAGGGTTTGTTTGTCTTGTTCAGTTTCACTATTTTTTTCCTTCGGTGTCTTTGACGCGGCGTTTTCCCCCCCCCCCAGCAAACCCCTGCGACCAGAGGATCGCCAGGGCCCATTGAATTGTCGTTTTTGGCGCAGCGCATTTTCCCTGAGCTCCAGGGTCGGACTTTGAAGCCCGTGCCAAAGCCGGCTGTTTTTGTTACTCCGATAATCTGCCGAGCCCCCAGGGTTTTCTTGTAGTTTTTGCCAGGACTTTATTAGGCGGGATATTGGCTCATTACGCCCTTCAAGCCATTTAGTGCTTACCGCCGTGACGGGGTTTTTTTCGGGGCCCGCATCGGTTTTTTTTTTTGTTTAGCCCTTTTTTGCAATTGCAGCATTGATTTCCAGGTCAGGCTTCCCTCTCCCCCTTTTTCAGATGCGCGGGAAGGTCTTTTTTACCGCCCATAAACATCTTTGAACCCGCGCAGGATTGGGGGATTTTTCCTACCCGGGCGCACGTTATACTTGCTCCCCTCTTGCGATTCTTTGTACCCCCGTTGCTGCGAGCAAGAGTTTTTCTCCCCCCAAGGTTCGGTGTTGTTTTTACCAATTGTTTCCCGTTTTGCGGTCCCCTTCTATTTTGCAAACGGTTCCCTACGGCCCACATTAGGACCTCCAACTACTTTTTTTTTATTCGATCCCGAAAGTGTTGACGTACCCTCCAGTACTTTCCCATGAGATCTAGGCCCTTTTTTGGGAAGGTTTGCCTGGCGTCCTTCGGGCTCAAGGTCGCGGATTCTTTTTTGGATCAATTTAATTTAGGTCCTGCCCTTTTTTTTTTGCACCCCCCCCCCCGTAGTTCGTGTTTTTTAGTTGGTTTTCGTGCTCCGAAGAGATCCCCCTTCTTTTCTAATTCCTTTCACGTTTTTGTTTTTTTCTGATAGGTTCACGCGCGTATTTTTCTTTTTTTTCCCTTTTTTCGTCCCCTTTCCACTGGCGCTTGCCACAGCTCCCGGCGAAGTCCAGTTTTTGGCGAGCGCGGGCGTGGTTCCGCCCTTTCCTGCGTTTTTTCCGGCAGTTGCGGGTGGCCCTGTGTCGTTGCTGGCGTAGTTCTGGTGCACCATTTGGGCCCATTCTTTGTGCGACCCAACACTTCATTTTTTTTTTTTTTTTCACTCCTGGTGATCGTGCCAAGTTTTTGGTCGGCGTTTACCGTCCCATTGTTTTCGTGAGGGTTTTCCATCATGGGCCTTCCGGCCTATAATGAGTGTCCTCCTGGTGGAGTTCCATTTTTACGCTCTTTTTTTCCCGTTAGGAAGCCCCAACCCTTTCCCTCGTACGGTGTGAATCCCCATGAGGCAGAAACTTTTCTGGCCTTTCCTAATACCCCCCCGCTGCTTTTTTTAGATTTTTTGCAGGTGTCTTTGTAAAGTTCGCACATCCGTTTTTCTTGGGTGATCGCTCCTTTCGCCTGGTCACCATGCATCCTTCCGTAAAATCGGTTTCTTTTTTTTCGCTGACGTGTTGTGCTCCTTTCCAACGGTCCGTGCCCTTGCACTCATTTCTTTTGAGGGTCCTAATTTTTCCCGTCGGAGTGAAGCTTTTTATTTTGGCTGCATTACCGGGGCGTGCCGATAGAATCTTTCCCCCATTTGTGTCTGCTGATAGGACTTTTATGATTGTAAGTTTTCCCACCCTAAGGTGTTGATTTCTTTGCTTCTTTTGAACTTCGCGTTTCTGGCTGGGATTTTTTGGTTGGAAACGCGACACCTCTCTGTGGTCTTGTCTTCCGTATTTTTAGTTTCACTTCATCTGTTCCAGATTCTTAATAGTGATGGGTCGCCCTCTGTTTCCCCTCTGGAGCTCACGTTCTGAGGGCGGTTTTCCACCTCCCCCTTCCATTCTCGCCTGGCCAGATGGGGGTTTCCAACGGTGCAGGTTCAACGTCCTTATCCCCCCTTTCACCGAACATGATGACTGTTTTCGGGATTCAACGTCTTTCCTTTTTCCCTGCCCCCCCCGGTTTTCGTTTCCCTTGACTGGCGTCGGTACTCCATTGCCCTTTGAAATACTCTGGATTTCTGTTTGCCGCGCGCTTTGCCTCCTGGGACCGACAAGGATCCGGTGTCCCATCTGTCATGCAAATAGTGCTTCCCCACGTCCCAGGGTTATTGTCGCCGGGCGCTCTTTCTTCTTTTTCCCGTTTAACCAAGGTTTGCTCGGCGCGCTGTTTTTGCTTTTATTAGACAGGCCCGTTTCGGGCACCAGATCGACTTTCTCTTCTTTCTATTCGCCGGTGTCTCACTCTCTTTATTCCCCCCTTATCTTTTTGCCTCCCTTTTGCCCCGGACTCTAGCCCGTACTTCCTTTCGTGCCGGGTTTTTTTCCGTTCCTGCGCCTCGCAGTCCTATCGCCCCCACACCCCTCCCTCCCCCCCCTATTCCCCGTCAGTTCCCCATTTTTTTTGTTTTTGAGTTGATTTTTCCTCTCTTTCTCCTCCCCCTTCTTTTTTGGTGTTCCCTGATCAGCAACCCTGTCCCCCCTTTTAACTGTTGCCCTATTTTTCGAGAGGATGGTCGGCCCCTTGGGCTTCAGGGCTTCCCGTGGTTTCCCCGCGGCTGGCCTCTCATTGGCCTCCCACGGATCTCGGCGTGTCTCCCCCTTTCTCGATTCTCCGAGAAGTCTGAAGCTTCTTTTTTTTTTTTTCCCGTGGACCAAGATCTCGTTGGGTGATCCCCTGCCACCAAGGAATTTGATACCGCCTATCCCACGCGGGGACTGAGATGGCAACCGTTACGGGTTTTTTTTTTCTTCGACTTCCAAGAGACAGGAGGCCATCTGACCAAAGAACTCAATCCACCCCATTTTCAGTGACGATTTTCCCTGGTTGATCCCAATGATGTCGTAGTTTTTTTAGGTCTCCTTCGCGCCACAAGAACTCCTTTTCGTTTGCCCTTTGTGATTTTTGGGCGAGAAGATAAGTTTTTCCCAGTGCCTTATAAGGCGCCAGCACGGGCCTTAACCCTTTTGACCCACCCTTTTTTTCCCTTAGCCCACCCCCCTCTTCGAGGTATCATAATTTTCTTCGTCTGGCTCGTCCCCGCGGGCTGCCTTATATTGGCGGCCCCCCCGGTCAATGATAGGGCAATGGGTTGGTTTTCCGCGCATCTTTGTCGGCTCGGGCGTCTGTTGTGGGCGTCAGCACGTGCTTGGTGCTTTTTTTTTTTTGGTCTTTCCGAGCATGGAAGTTAAACCCTGATCCCCCCTTACGCGCCCAGAAACCCCGCGGATGTGCGCTTTTGCTCCGGCTCTCACCACTGACGCACCAGGTCCGTTTCCCCCCCAACTCTCAAAGCCCTTATTTTTTTCGGACTTAATCTTTTTTTGTTTTGCCCCCTGGGTGGGTCAGCCACGTTAACTCGATTCCCTCCGCCGGTTGTTTTTTTCATTCTTCTTCCTACCTCCTGGGCCCAACGGATTTCACCGCCGAGGATGGCGTCCGCTGCGGTTCCTGTCGTGGGAAGCCTTTCAGAAGGCTTTCCTTTTCCTTGATGGCATCGGGTTCAACGGGCATTCCTATCCTTTTGCCGCGGGCTGGTCTTTGGATCCCGGTTCGGTGCCCAACTTTGGTTTCCCCCTAGCGGGGCTATGTCTGGTCGCCAGAGCAACGTCCTTTTTCCTCGTTTTCTGCCTAGTGTTGATGAACATTTTGCTGTTATCTAAGGTATGTGACTACAAGTTACCCGCGGCTCCTTATAGTCGTTGCCTTCGAGAAACCCCCCCGGCATTCCCCATTTTGACGGCACCTAGCCTTTCAGGATTGATATGATTTTCTCAATTTGTACGCAGCCTTTTCATAAGACCTTCCAGTGTTTTTCCCCCATGCAGGCGGGGAAGTTTTTTAACTCGAGACAGAAGATAAGACGGATCTCCTTCGGTACCGGTTTTTTCCCTCCCATCTTATTCTCCGAAGATTCTTATTTTTTTGTCCTTCGAGCCCGATTACTAATTATCTCACCACTTAGTTGTTGTTGTTCCGGCAAGATCGCGGCGCTTTCCGGAAGGGGCGGGGCAGACCCCCTGTTGGGGTCGGGACTGCATGGACGAATGAGGCCCCTATCTCCTTTGCCTTCTCACACAAAGTTTGTTCCCTCGTCGCTCGATGCCCCCCTTCGATCTCGGTGCCCCCTTTTCCCATGCGTTACTTTACCTTTGGTTCCTTGGCCCATAGCGGCGGTCGGCCAGGAGGTCTTTTGCCCTTTTGCAAATGGTTGAAGATCCTGCCCGTTTAATTCACTTGTGCCGGCCCCCTCTCATTATACTGTTTAGTGGCAATTGCCCTTTCTCGTTCTCTATTCCGTGTTTTTTCATCATGACCTCGTTTCTTTTTTTTTTAAACCCCCAAGCCGGGGAGACGACTCTCTTTTTCTTCATTAACCCCCCTTGCTCGTTCTTTACGATTGCTTTTTGCTTTCCCATTTCGGCCCACCCCCCTTTTGGCTGGTTCTGGCGCCATTCGTCCCTGTTCTTGACATATGTCATTCACTCCCTCGCAATCTTAGTTTCCCGTTACCTCGACCCTCGGGCTTTTTTGCAGACATACATCGGTTTTCATCCTCATTTTTTGCTCGCTATGAACTCGATTGGAGGGCCCCCCAAGCTTTTTCCCTAGACGAGGACCTTCTTGGGCTGTGGGGCCTGCCTGCGTCGCCCCCACATCAGTCTTCCTTTTTTCTTTTCCTCCCAGGTTTTCCGCCTGCTTTTCCTAGAGGATTGCAAGACCCATACCTTGCATGGTCCGTGCTTGTTAAGTTCTTTTTTTTTTTCCTCCCTCCCTATTCCTCACCCCCCCCGACCGCATCTGTTTGACCCGCGGAAGACGTGCCACCGATGGCCCTGTTGCAACACCCCATTTTTATAGCTTTCGCCAGTTGATCCCCCTCCCTTTTTTCCATACGGACGTACGATCCCCACTTTTGGAAAACCCATTGACATGATGAATTCGGGACATCTTTTATAGGGTTTTTTCCCTTTTTTTTTTTCCATTTGAAGCCCCTTGGCTGCGCTATGAGGGGAACTTGACTGTCTCTCATCGGAACTAATACCCGCAAAGGAGTTTTTGTTTTTTCGAGACCTTCCGGAAGAAATAATGGGATACAGGAATCTTTTTTGACGCTTGTTTTCCTCCCTATTTTTTGAGTGACGGGTGCAGAGATTTTTTCAGCAGGATTATTAATGTTTCTGGCCAAGGTACCCACTTAGACGAGAAGTGCTTGTTTCTTCCTTTTTTAGCACCTCGGGTTTTTTTCCGGTTTCCCTATTTTTGGCCCAGGGTGGTGATCGAACTTTTATTTTGCGGATGATGATTTCGGCACTTAATCGTTTAGTATAAACCCACTTAATGGGACCAGATATTAGCTTTTTAGATCATGGAAACGGTGGAATATTATACTTACGCCCGTAATGAAGAGAACACTAAGAAACTAACCCTTCTCAAAACGTTACGATTTTGGATGGTGCGTCTTTCATTTTTAATATACATAGTTGTCTTTTGTTTTTTTTGAGCTATCTCAAGCCCCCCCACAAGCAAGCGGTCTCTCGGTTAGTGAGGAGGATTGTTGCTTCCGCGAGTTCCCGGGTCAGCTTGCCCCTGGAATAGGCCAGTCCTCCCCCTTTTCCCCGGACCCCCCCCCCCCCCCTTTTTTTTTTTTTTTGTTCTGTTTTTTGTGTTTTTGGTGTTTTTTTTTTGTTTTTGGTTTTTTTTTTTTTTTGTGAGCAACGGGCCTCGCATTTTTATATATGGCTTTTGAATCCCCGGCTGCAGGCCAAGCCTGTGACCAGTCTATATTGCGTAAATCGCCAGACGTTTTTTTTCATCCTTCCTTTCCCCGTAAGGCCTGGCAACCGGTTGTTCTTTTTTTTTTGAAGGCGAACATGGCCGGCCATGAAGCCTGTCGGGGTAACAGTGCCTCACCCAGATTTTTCGGCCCCCACCCCTTTTTCGATTTGGCACGGTATCATGTACTTGCGTTTCGGCGCGAACCGACCCCCCCCTTCGTTTTACCGAGAGCGTTTTCCCCCAATCCTACTTTTTCCCTTGTTGGCAGATCAGCGCAGGTTCTGCGTTCAAAAGGAGCCACCCCCCTCTTTTCCCAGCTTTTTTCCCATTTTAATGTTTCTCTGGGTTTTGACTATTCCCCGATGGTCAACGACATTCCCTTTTGGAGGTTCCCCCCCTTCTAGAATATAGGGGATTCCCGTTTCAGGGAGGTGCCTTCTATACGAGGCGTCTGAGCCCTTTTTACCCCACGGAGCACAGTTGTATTAAGGCTGGGCGACCACCGAGCCCCAGAAATTGACACGTCCCCCATTTGTCGAACGGAGGTGTTTTCCAGGCGAGTGTCCCCCTACCCTTTTGCCCGCGGAAGCACCCTCCGCCCAGCATTGGTCGTTTTTTCCCCGAGAATAAATTTCCGATCAGCAACGTCGGGTCGGTCGACTTTTTTGTAGGGGCCTCATCCGAGATTTTTGAAACGAAGGGAGTCCTTGGAGGTTCCCCCTTTTCCGTATGATGTTGGCGTTTGCCCCCCTGTGGGTCTGATGAAGAATTTCAGCCGTTGCCGTTGACTTTTTTCTTGCATAGTTTCAAGGACAGCCCTTCTTTCTGCTTACGCCCGTGCGGGCCGGGCCTTTTCTCCGTTCGCCACACAGAATTAGTTTTTTGAGGGGGTGCTTCTCGGACCACCACTTCGGTTTTTTTTTTTGCTTTTTCGGGTCATGATGAACAACCCTTTTTTTTGCCAAGAGCTTCCAGCCCCCCGGAGCCGCCCATGAGGCGCCACGATTTCAAACACGCGTTCCTCCTGGAACCATTGACGACCTCCTTTGTCCCTATAAGGGGTGCTCCCCTGTATGGTACCATTCCCGTCATCGACCGGGTTTTTTTTTATCTGTTTTCCCTCCGAGGAAGGGCTCAACCTCTCCCCTCCCCTTGAGTAGGAAAGGTCCTGGCCGGCGCCCAGAAACCCTTCCGTTTCCGAGCCGCCTTTTTTTTTTTTTTTCCGATCATTGCTTTTCCTCCCTTGGTTTTTCTGTGATCCCCTTTTTGCTCTCTGGGCGTTCAAGTTTTTTGGAACGCCTCTGTGGGCTTCCGCCAGCACGTTAACTGTTTTGGCTGCGTCAGGTTATGGGATTGGAGGCGCGGATCCCTTCTTTCCTGGTGCGCGGTGATCCAAGCCTCGTGCTTCGATTTTCCGGCCGGGAGTCGGTCCCTCTAGACATTGGGCGTTTCCAGACCAGGCGACCTGCAATCGACCCTCCGTATGGGCAAGGCGGCTGTGACCGTAAATGGTGTCCGCGTCAGAGGTTCCTCTTTTTTTGCCCCCCCCCAGCTCCTATTTAAAATGAGGTTCCCCCCGGCCCCCCCTGTTCAAGCTTTTCTCTCACGGTTCCATTCATGGACTGTCCTACACGAAATGCAGCTTTTTTTGCCTTTGATATTTTTCGCCCTCCCCCTTCCCCCCACTGCGAGGCTTTTGTCCTCTTTTTTTTGATTGGCGAACGGCCCCTCCCGACGGCGATCGCCAATCTTCGCCGTGGTGACCGCCATTAACCTTCAAAATCGGCCGCCCAGGTCTTTCAAAAAGCCCCGTGGATGCCATTCTAGTTTTCCCGGCATCATCATGCTTTAAGCGACCCCCGATGAATACCGTGCGAGATATTAACCCTTCGTACAAGAATTGGGACTTTTCATGATTGATAGTATCCCCTCGTGAGTGTCTTCGCCCCCCCTCTTTCGGTTTTAGGCTTAGTGTCTTTGCTCACCCTCGCCCATGGGCTTGGTTTTGCGCTGGTCTTTCTGGGTTATGTCTCCCCGGAATGTACCAACCACTATCCTTTTTGGTTGCTTAACGCCGTTTTGGTCTTTTGTCGCACGTGAGTGAACCACCAACATCTTTAGACGTCGCATGGCTTTTCCCCCATCATCGGAAGGGCCCTCTACCACCCAGGAAAACACCCTGCAAGAAATGTGGATCGGCCAGCTTTTTCTTAGCGGTGGATTTTTAACCCTAAGGAAGGATATTGCCCCCCCCTCCCGAACCGGTTACCTTCTTAGGCTTGAAGTCGTCATTCCGCTAAGTTCCCCCATAACCTTCCAAGGAGTTATGTTTCCCCTCTTGCCCGCCGACGTACCTCTCCGGCCCATGATGAAAGCTTGGAGTGTCCAAATATTTGACTTTTTTGCCCCCAGTTGATCCTCCGTGCTTCCTTTCAATGTGGGACTCAACTTTTTTTCCCCCCAAATCATCGTCGCCGGCTACGTGCTGCTGCTTGTAGCGGGCCCTCCAGGTTTTTTTTTTTTTTTTCCTACGCGGATCCCTTACTTTGTCTGCCGCTCCCCTTCTGTCTTCAATCGTCGTATTCGTTTTAGATTTCCCACGCAGTGCTCTCGTTGGCCTATGAGGCTCCCCCCGTCGTGTTCATCTGGCGCCCCCCCGCCCCCCCATCTCTTTCAAAACCTCGTCACAACTTACAGCAGGTGGTTTTTCTCTCTTTTCCTCCCTCCTTCCGTTGCTCCAGATTCCAGCCCCCCTCCCATTTTTTCCCCCCACGTTGTTTGACGGAGGGTTCTTTATTTGCGGCGGTTTTGCCTCCGATCGCCTTTGGGAGGCGTCAGGATGCGCCGTTCCTTTTTCTCGTGGCGGAGAGGGTTGGCAGGATAAGAGAGCCGAGGTAGCAGCGCAGGACCTTTTGCTTTCTTCTGGTAACCCCGCCCGGCTTGCGTTGGTCCCAGAAAAAACGTTTTCGCTTTGGCGACCGGGCGGCCCCCGCCCACCAGGGAGCAAGAAGGCTGTACCCTTTTTCTTTTTCCGTAACCAGCACCGAATTGAGTTTTTGCGGCCCCGATTGGTTTTTTTCTTCGGACTGTCGTCGTGGGAGGCGAGGGTTTCGCGACACAGTCACCCCTTCCCGCGGTAGGCACAGGCATCGCGAAGTTTACCCACTGGCCGATCAGCGACTTCCCCCAAGGCGGCCCGTCCGCGGTCTTTCTTTTTTTTTTTAATCCCGCCTGCTGCCTTGCCATCTGTGTTTTGCGGTGGGTCTTTTTGGCCGTGCTTTATATGGGGACGCTTTTGGCGTCCGGGTGAATCTCGGTACTTTTTTTTCCGCCGACAGCTGCCGAAGTTCCCATATTGGACCTGGAGCGGGTAGTGACGAGTTCCCATATTTTTGTCGTTTGACGAGGAGGGTCGTCTAGAAAAAAAGTCGCCTGAACGCGCCCTTGGGAGAAAACCCTTTTCGGATGGGGCGCGTATGCGGACAGGTTTCTTTGTGGACCCGTGGCCACGACCCGCCCGGCGTGGCCCCTTTTTTTTTTTCAGTTTGTCGACGACTAGGACCGAAGTCCCCGAAATTAGGGTAGAGATCCTTCCCTTCATTAGAGGTCATCTGTGACTCCCAAATGTCTGTGCTGCTCCCTCTTTTCGGCTAGTTTCTGATGGCCCCTGGCAGCCGGTATTTGCGCTGTCTTTTTTATGTAAAGGCGAGTCCTTGTGGGAGCATATCCTGGCTGGTCCGTTTCCCTCCAACACCTCCGGGATAGGTCTGTTTCTAGCCTCAAGAGGCGCTACCTTATTGACATTTTTTTTTCCCGAGGTTATTCATTAAACGGTGGCTGCGAATCAAGCCGGTTTTCCGGTCTGGAAGTCCCGGCGGCTTGGGCGGGGTTTTTTCGGGTTTTGTAAACCCGACGAATCTTTGCTTGCCGGCCCCCGCCGCCCTTTGATTTTCCCCTGGTTTGGTTCGCTATTCGATTTGCCATTTTACGCAATTATCCACCTCCTTGATGAACGGCCGTTCAATCTTCCCTGGAATTTTTTTTTTTTCCTTTTTTTTTTGTGGCTTGGGAACCGGCCTCCTAACTCGATTGCTCGCTCTGGGTCTTTCTTTGCCCAGCACAATAGTTTCCTCCTCCTTCCTTCCTTCACGAACTGCGCAGGATTCTCATAATTTCCGTTGTGTTGTGCCTTTCGTTCATAGATGCTCGCGCTCAGGCTTCGGAAGATGTTTTTTCCCGCACTGACGACGAGGGTTCTTTTTTTTCTGGAGGCCAGACCGGTCATTTCCCCCTGGCCGCCGGCC
>Ga0179593_1311835_pt1 | contig 28849 bp, 36 predicted proteins | sample CZODoug2_1_08_16_FD_185931 | JGI IMG/M metagenome (GOLD analysis project Ga0179593, IMG submission 185931) | Vadose zone soil fungal communities from Angelo Coast Range Reserve, California, USA - CZODoug2_1_08_16fungal (PacBio error correction) | ecosystem: Environmental > Terrestrial > Soil >... | reverse complement strand
GCCTCCCGCCTCGGCAGCGCCCTCCCCCCTGGCGACTTGCCATCGGCGTTCCATTTCTTCGCCAATGCACCAGCACCATTCATTCTCGCCCGCAACAAGGATGTGTCTTCCTTTTCGTTAACTCGACGCCCCACGCTCCAACCGAACTCATAACGGAGCTTTCTTTCACCAAACACGGGTACCCGACAGCAGGCCCTTAGGCCTCTGCCCCGAACGCTTTTTGAGGTCCGTCGATCTTAGCTTTTCTTTCCCGCAACCTCCTGTGTACACGCCGAGCCTGGCCAGATGATCGAAGCCGTGCCACCTTACGGCGAACTCGACCCCCCTTCTTTAGGCTATTTCACCCTTCACCCATACGGCCCTTTTTTCCCTTTGATTTCGATACAAACTCTCTCACTCAAAGGCGGTTCGACGTCGCCCAATCGCCTCCCCCCTCCTTCCCTATTGTTGGATTTCCTTCCCTTTGTAGAGTCCCCTCGAGGACTCCTATGCCTTCCCGCGACCTAGTCCGTAGGCGTGCCCTCCCCCCTGCAGATCGATGCGATTGCCTTCAATCCTACATTTTAAGTTTTTAATCCATCTGTGCGACAATTTCCAAGCACTCGATCATGACAGTTCCCCTGCCTGACCCAGACCCCTCCCCCCCCCCCCCACCAACACACCCCCCCCCAAAAAACCCCCCCCCCCCCCCCCCCCCCCCCCCCCCACCCACCCCAACCCTTTCAGCAGCACGACATTTAATCGAGCCATAAGCCCCCTCCCCCGGCCGCCGCCCCCGACTGCGACCTCCGCGTTTTTCCTGATCGAGCGAGCAAGCATTCGAACTCCCTCGCCGGCTGTTTATTCTGTCTTCTTGCCGCTTGCACGCTCTTCTACCCTAGGTAACTCTGTCACATTGTTGCGCGCCCGGACGAAGAACAACAATGCTCGATTTTCTTTGGCCCCCTTTTCCCGCCCCAAATCTTTTGCCGCGCTTTGACAGTTTTCGCCTGGATAGACATGGCGTGCTAGCCCTCTATGTGTGACTCCTAGTTTGCTTTGCTTTTTATTTCACTTTGTCCTTTCCGGGTATAACCGTCTCTTCTCCTTGGTAACGGTGCTTCCTTGGTAAACAAATGATTTGGTTCGCTTGATTCCCCATGGAGTCGAGCAACAATTTCCCCCCCCTCGGCGGTGTTTCCCCCCCCAAAGCTTCTGAAACGATTTTTGCAGTGCGTTCCCCTGCGGTCCGTTGCGGACGGGATCAATGGAGAACACCAGGTGAGACGTCCCCCGATTCCCTACAAGCACAATCTGATTGAAATAGGTTCTCTCCCCATTTCAGGTGCGTTTTTCCCTCTACTAAATCAGTGGATCAGCCAAACCCTCCCCCCATCCGCAAATCCGCGACGCGAGCCCATGAGGAAGGGCGCCGCTGTTGGAGGAGGACGGTCCAAACGCTGATGCCCCCATTTTAATCCTCGTGGCTAGCGCCAGCCAGTCCCCCTGCATGTTTGAGCACCCTCCCCGCATTTGACTTTGCTAACCCCTGTCAGCGCTCCGACTGCCGGCCTTCCTTTACACCCCTCTCTGAAAACTGGCGACGCTCTCCTTTTTTTCGCCCCCCCCCTTTTTCGCCCCCTTCGATTTTCCCAAATACTTGCTGTTCATGACGACCTGCTTTTTGGACGATCATTCCTTCGTATGCGTCTTCTCCCCCTCCCCGATTCGCACTCCCGATCCCCCCTTCCAACAGTGTTATCGTCATGAGCCTGCAACTCCATGCCTTGGAGCGTCGCTTGATTACGAGTTTCTTTACTTCCCGAACTTTTGGTCCCCTCCTTGAATCTCCGGCGTGTTTCCTTTTTTGAGCGGAGGAATCCGCTCTCAACGACGAAGTCATGCCCAGCTAACAGCCGGTCCCCTCTTCGGTCCCTCTGAGAGGCCCTCCCCCCTCACTTGAAGCATCCTCTTTCCCTTTCTTTACATCCTACTTTTTGTTGTTTTTGATTTTTAGGGATAGTCCGCGTCGTCCAGTTCCCGTCCCGGCTCGCTTAGACGCGCGTCAAGCGATTCCCGGTTGATGCTTGCCGTTCCTCTTTCTTTAGGTCGTTCTGCTCCTTTCTTTTCTTCCCCAAATTCCCAGAAGACTCAGTCGGAATAGTCTGAGTCGCTCGCGAGGGGCCCCCGGTTGCGTTCATTGCATCCCCTCTGACTCTGTTCTCCGTTTTTGTTGAAATGAACAAGCATCCGACTCTCCCGCAATCGCTTCCCCTTTCGACAGTCCAACGCCTTCCGAGACATGTTTCCTTCCCATAGAGATACCAGTATGCTAGGGAGATTGCGATCAACAGATCCATGGGGATCCCCTAGGAGCCAGTATTTTTCCATATCGCTCTCTTTCTTTTTTGCCCGAGCGTTAATAAGGATGAGAGCGACACGTAAGGCAACGCATGTCCCCTCCCCGTGATCTTCCCCCCCCTTCTATTTCTGACTCCTTTTTTTTTTCAAGAAGAAGTTAGAAGTGCAAAGGTACCCACCTTCCTAGGGGCCGCACCTTTTTTTTACGGCGCGCCGTGCCCCGGGACACTTGTGCACATTATCGATTTTTTTCCCTTCTGGCAGCAGCAGCTTTTTGAAGGCCGCCGATTGTGCCGCCTAGATAATTGATTGGGCCTCCTTCCCACTCCACGCGCCCAAACCCCCCACCAACGAACCGTAGCCAAGATTCCTCCCGTCCGTCCCACGACGCCCAGCCGCCCCTGCCCTGATCGGTTTTCTCACGGACGCGTTTCCAAACCCGAAGAATTAACAACTCATTTTGCTTTCTCACTGCTTGGCTCCCCTCAAGGAGAACATGAACCCTTACCGTCCGCCCACCACCCCCCCACCTTTCTGCCTGGTTTTTCTCCTGGAGTTGGGGGGGGGGAGTGGGTTGGGACCTACTCACTTGTATGCCCCCAGTGGTTTAACGCAAGCCGCCCCCGCCGCGCTCTGGCTCTTCCCTTCCCCAATGGATCCTTGACCATTTCGCACCTTTCCAATAGTCAGGACCGGCCTCATCATCTTTCACCCTGTCCCCCACAACTGACCCCCCGACGACCTCACTGCACGCCTGCACAGCCCGCTCATCCCCCCCCTGAGAACCGGAGCACCTGGACGGCCCCCGAGCATCGGCCTATGAGCTTCCCCGCCATCCCTTCTATGTCTCCGTGAGCCGCTAGTACGGCGAGTCCGGTCGTCGAGCGCTCGATTTTCCTACACGCCCTTACCCCTATGTTTTAGGCGTTCCACCTCGGCGCGATCGCGTTCTTTTTCTAATTGATTGCGGGACGAAGCATCCATAAGCATTGCGCGCGTCGACCCCGAGCCCCCCGTTGACGATGTTTTTAAGACTTCAGTACGACGACGAGACCAGAACCGTGCTTCTCCTTTTTCCCTCCCTCCCCCCTTGTGTGCTTCAACCCCTGACAATTAGCCCTTACTAGTAACTGTACTGTAGATGCACGCGCATCCCTCTTGCATCTAGATTGTTTCATCCGTCCTTTCCGACGGGTGCTGGCCGGCAACCCCTTCATGCTGGCGTCTTTACACCGGTCCTTTTCCCGCCCAGTTCGTCCCTGCACGACCGAATCTCTCAGTCCTGAAGCGTGCACCTACCCCCGCAGTGAAAGCCGGACGTGCCATGCCCGCGATTTAAATCTCATCGCTTTCTCGAGTCTTCTCCCGCCATTTCGGCTCTTTTCCGCGCGTTCTAATGGTAGCGTTTGGTACATCTGTTTCAATGACGCCCACATTTTGGGCCGTGTTTCAGATGAACTTCTCTTGCCTATCCCCGCTATCGCGCCCAATATTGGAATCAGCGGCTTGCGCGATAGAGTCAGCATTTCCCGCACGCCTTCGGTCGTTTTTCGGCACAGAGCGCCGCCAGTTCCCTGACGGGTGCCCTTTTTTCTTTCTTTTTTGCTTCTCTCCCCTCTGAGTTCGCGGGCAACAGGACAGCGTGTTTTATGGGTAATTGCTGAGTGTACGGCGGACTTTGCGTGTTTCCTTGGACTGCCATCTCGATATCTGGCGCTAGTAATCTCTATCGGAGCCAAACCGAAGCGGCGCTAACAGTTTTTAAGGCGGTTTTTTTCAGCGGGCGGTGAACGGATTATCTTGCTCCCTGGCCCCTGAGGCTTTTTTTTCTCAGAGTGCAGCGCCAATTCGCCCAACAACGGCTGCCCCCCTTCTACTTTTGCGCCGAAATATAATCATACCTCCCACCAAACCCCCTCCCAATTCAAGTCCGATCTTGCAGGTCAGAAGTCGGCCCGAAAGTGGCTTAGCCCTAGGCTTGCCTACGACGGAGCTACTGCCTCCCGCCGTGCTTTCCTGACACCCCATGCTGGGCAATTGCACTATCGTTCTCGAGTGAGGACTGATCCGGCGTCTCGCTATTAAAAGAGTTACCCCACCGGTACTACCACCCTCCCATCGGCGCAGGTCAGGCCAGATAGTGTCATTTCCCAACGAAATATGAGAGGTGGACTATTATTCGATCACCCCGCCTCCAAGTCTCTCCCTATGACCAACATTATTCTGACCGGACAGACTAGGCTTCGTCGCTATGCTATTCGCCCGACGATCTTAGCTGACACCGACCCAGTGTCAATGCTCCCTCCCCGGGCGACCCGCGCAAGACTAACGCGACGAGTTTTTTTCTTCGCTGTCTGGAATGCCTCCCGCCGGCGCCCGCCACTACAGATTCGCTAGGGCGGGCCAGTCAGCAGCACACGGCTTGCGTACGGCCCTGGGCGCCCCCGAGACGATTTGGTCGATAGACTTTGCCATCCTCTCTACGTTTCCTTTTTTGTGCTCTCTCGGGTTGCCGTTTGTCGGCGCTCGATCTGACCGTCCCTTCCGCGGCATGACTTGCCGCGGCCTGCGTCTGTACGGAGACCCATGGTCCGCGCGATGAGCCGATTTCCCCGAAGACAGCGCGCCTAGCGCAACTGCTTTGGTTTGATTCACGCGATCGGCCTGGGTCGCGCACTCGTTTTCCATCTTTTCCCCTTGAAGATAGTTCCCCCCTCGCTGAACCTTACACCCACTTCGACTTCATTGGTATTTATTAATCGCGAGCAGGCGCGGCCCAGATCAACAGTCTTTTGAAGTGAGCTTTGCAACCATAGTGTCGCGCCTTTTTCTGCGCGAGTAGAAGTTGGTACACTATACTGGATTTTCATCGCTCCTCCGACGTTTTGGGAAGCTTTTTCCTGTCGGTCGCCCCTCAGCGTGTGCCGCGCGTTTTTCGCTCAGCTACATGGGAGGAAGCTTTTCTTTCTTGCCGCGCTCCAAAGAACATGGCGTAGTTTGTCATGGCGCATCCCTCTCATTAGCTCCGGACTTTAGATTGGACCCCATGATGCATGCTGATTTGTCCCCTGACCCAACAACCCGCCAAGCCGCAGGTTCTTAAAGCCAGTTAAAGTTCCCGTAATTTTTGTCGATTCCCCGGTTGAGTCCTTTATACAGGATGAAAGTGGATGCCCCCCCTGACAGTACACACCTTTCTCTTCTGACTTTGCCCTACTCCTTGAAAGACCACAAACGTTGCGAGGGGGGAACGGCGAAGACAAAAAATGACTTACAATTAGAAATCCAAAGTTTTGGTCCTGTAAGCTACCTCCCGGGTATCTGTTTAATGGTTTTTACGAGGACCACATTGAGGGACACCCAAGAGGGGGAACACCAACTTTATACTTTTTTTTGTGTTCCTTCCCCCCCCAAGGTTCCTCCCCATTTCAACCCAGCCCTCTTCCCCGTCGCCGCGCGCGCCTGTCCATGCCCGCCACCCCCCCCCCCACAAAGGCGCGCCAGCCCCCTCCGACACCCTCCAGTTGCCCTTTTGCAAGCCGTCGAGGGATCTCCCCGCGCGCCGCCCCCCCTGTTGTGATCGAGCTCAGTTGGATTACGGTCTGCCGCCCCGCCCCCGCGAGTTTTTTAGGGATCCTTTCTTGCACCAGGCCAGGCCAGCGCGCTATTCACCGCATTTTAGCGCCCCGCCCGCATCTTCTGCTCCCTTTCTTCCCCCTGGCCTAGCGGTTCTTGAGAACTGTTGCTGAACCCCACCAATGCCCGAGTCTTCCAACCTCGCACCTGAGGCTTCGAAGAGAAATTGCAGCATCAATACGGAGTAAGCCGGCCCCCCAAACGAAAGAGAAGTAAATGGATACAGAACGCGAAGGAAAGCGCGTCCCCAAATCCCTCTATGCCCCCCAGTACGATTCTATCTTAGAAGAGAGCATGAACTTTCAATTTTAGCGTTAAGAAAATGTCCTTTCTCAATTAAATCTGTGCATTGTCTCCGCCGATGAGTAGATGGATTTTGCCCCCCCACTTTTTAACTCTCTAATTTCCTTTCGTCTCTTGTTCTTCCTCCTTCTTCATCATAGGGCAGGGAAGCCAGGCGTATGTTTGAACAGTCTCCGCAGTCCTGCTTGACGCTCCTCTCGCACACCCCGGTGCATCTTCACTGTTGGCCAGCTCTAGGCGGCAGAACTCATCTGCCTTTTTGAAGTTGTCGCCAGCTTTGACATTTTTGCGTTCTTCCCTGCGCTAGATTTCGCCCCTCTTCTGAACTGCACCCCTGTGCCTTTCGAGTCCTGAAATGCCCGACTTCCTTCCATCGTCGACCCCCCTGTTCAGTCCCTTCTTTTCCGTCTCATTTCAGCTGTTTAGTCCTTTACGCGCGTATTCGCCCTCCCCGCTTGGATTTTTTTCATGCTCGAAGGAAATGAGCCAGCAGGCTGCACGACCGCGCTATTAAATTGAGTCACGTTTCCCGGGAACAGTCCTATCACTCTATATAGTTTTTTACTCGGATACGGGGGTTGTTATCCTGCGTGGAAGACCCCCCCCAACCGGCGTATTTTTCAAAACCGAGAAGTTACTCTCCGCCAGAACAACTGTTAAGTGATCGAAATTCTCTCAGTACGAGTGAGCGAGCGGCTGACGGAAGGAAGGCAGCCAAAATCCGCTTAACAATCTGTCCTTTATGGCGGGGTCTTGCGCATAGAATTCCGATAAATTAAATAACCAAACCTCCCAACCTTGCTACGGCCCGCGAGGCCACGCCCGACGACGGTGAGCTTTTTTTACGTATTCTCCGAGACGCGCATTGCGATAGTGCCTCAGAGATCGAGGAGCTTTCCTTTACCCTCCCCCAATTGCCGTCGCCTCGGACCCCTGTCTTGACGGCCTGTTCTGCGACCAGTCACTTACAAAACGTTGCCCGAAGTGCAGTGGATAACTGTTAACTTCTGCTCCCCAGCCCTTTTCCCCCACCCCCCGATCTGAACCTATCTAGAATTGTCCAACTCCTCGCCCGCGACACCGAGCTTACCCATACAATCAGTTCCCGAAGATTATCCCCGTCGCCCCGCATTTTAGTTCCTCTTCTAAAAAGACAAGCGGCGATAGCTTTGCCAATGACCCAATCCACCTACATTCGACCTGCGCGCCCCCTCCCCTATCCTTCCCCCGAGTTTTTCTTTAACCGAGGGCCCGCCGGCGACCTGTCCCTCTCGCCGAAAAGACCGAAGCCTCCTGGCGCAGGGGCCATCTTTGCCGACGACAGTTCATATCCGTCCCCTGCTACCTAGACCGCTTACGCCTCACCGGTTCCCCCCCCTGCGACCGCTCTTGACGCCTTTTCTTCCTCTTCCTACCAGCCTCCTCAGTTGCTTGTTTTTGGAGGGTGAATTACTGTCGGCGGGGCAGTGTTGGTTGGTGGTGTTGGTCCATCAATTTTTGCGTCTCTCGCAGACGTCTTCCTCCGAGCTCTGTTGCTCACTGAACTCTTCGGCCCCTCCTAGCCCCCTTTTTCCCCTTGAAGCCGGCGCATTTCGGGGCAAGGTCGACCCGCGCATGATTAGCTCTAACCAACGCGGAACAGTTCTCTCCGCAGCCCCCTCGTTCGTCAGCATTGCGCCCCCCTCCGGTCGAGTATTTTCGATGCCCATGGCGAGATCGACATCCCAATACCCATCCGGTTTCCCTTGCCCTTTATTGCCCCACTGCGCACGGCCTTTCCTCAGAGTTGCACTACAGGAGATAGCACATCGATGTTGCCCCTTTCCAACTTGCGCGTTCCCGGCGTGAAACTGTCCCTCTAGATTGAGATGTTGAGAGCTTCCATCCGGCCCACCATCCGAGACGAAGTTCTGTCTCTACGGGATTCCGTCACCTCTTGGAAGTAATCGCGGATCCAGTTCAGACCAAACGGCGGCGGAACTTCCTTTTCGCCGGATTATTTTGGCAGGAGAACGTTTTGCCCGAGAATATCGAGGAAATGCTACACAGTTTTAACTCCGAGCCGCTATCCACAACCCCGTATTGGAAAAGTGCTTGTAGTAGAGAAATAGCTTACCCCTAGCGCGTCACAGCCGCCACGTTTCAGCTTGGCCATTCTCCATCCGTTCCTCTGGCGACCCTATAGACCCCCGCAAATCTTTTTTCAAGCGAGCCCCAGTGCCACAACCCATAGACACGCCGCTTTATTCGCCGTGATCTTTCAAACGGTTTTCCCCCCCCCCAGAACCCGCTTTAACACTCCCCTGAACCCATTACCCCACCACCCTGTGTTCGCCTCAACTTTCTTGCAACCATGCAAAATCGCCAAGCCGTCTTCCGTCGCCTCCCGCCATTGCGTCCATGCCCCCTCACGCGATTGTTAATTTGCCCCCACAATTCCCATGTTTTTTGTCCGAGGGAAGCAGTTCATTCTCCGCCTGCCCACACATCTTGTCCACGGACCCTTTCCCGGCTTGCCGCTCCGCGGCAAGACCGAGCCCATCGACGGCCCAGACCCAGGACGACTTTACCGCCCGCGTCTCCCGGCCGGCACGTTTTTTTATCACTATGCCGATTGCACTGAGAATTAGCCTTTTATCGTAACCTGCGTCCGTGGACGACTGGTCATAATCGCGTCCTTTTTCCTGTACCAGCTGAGTTGGATACCACCAGAGACACCTGTAGTGTAACTTGAATGTGGAAGGCAATGACCATAAAAGTCTTTTCTGATGCTTAGCTTTTTTCATCCATTACCCCTGGTCGAGTCGGCCAGCCTGCCGAAAAGCGCCAGTCTTCATAATATCCTCCCTCCGTCTTGTGATTAATAGTCTCGGTCACCTTCGGACTGAATGGCCAAGCGAACTATAGTAACCATCTTGATGGACCCCGACAGAACCTCGACTCCCATATCGTCAGATTTCAATACGCTAGGATTAGATTTCTCGAAACAAGTGAGCTTCCAGTCCTATGGGAACGCATTGACTGCTACGCCCCGTAACGCGAATACGACCCGAGATGAACAACAGATCATTGTAGCCCCGTTACAAATACCGATGGAAAAGAGCGTAATCGATGCCCCGCATAACCATCCTTCTTGCGAAAGGCCCTAACGGGCCCCATTGACACAGGATTGGAAAGGCGTCCGTTCGTTACGTCCCTAAAGCCCTTTTGAACGATAACACCCTTGAGTCACGGTGAAGAAGTGATGATGTGAGGCCTTGGCCGTCCCACATTTGCGTTTTGTCGACGCTTGTAGCATCCCGGCACTTTAGATTTTTAGCGGTACCCCGCCACGATGTTTGCCTGGCTCCTGTGTTTTTTATTTTTTTTTTTTCTGTTGTAGCACGTTGTTCGTACTGCGCGGCTTGCGAACCTCAGTGCGCCATGTTAATTGTTATTCGCCCCACCCTTGCGAAGTTCGTGTCTGCAACACCCGCTTGATTCCCAGGCTTTGTAATCTCTATACTTTCCATTTCGAGAACCGGGCCCTCCTCAACAAGTCAGGCTTGTTCGTACCGCCGGACGGGAGATGACGAAGAGAAGATAACCCTTCCTTTAGTCTTGACTAGAGTTGTAGATAAGCTTAGGCCCCAGCCCCAAACCTAGTGCACAACCTACTGCGACTTCCAAACACAAGAGGGCTTCTGATTTCCTCGTACTCAACTCCACCCCCCCCGCCCCCCTCCGTCCCAGAGGTTAAACCCCCTCCTTTACAAGCCCGAGGCCAGTGACATATGCGGCCTCTGGCCCACGCTGCATTGACCGCCGCCCTACTGCATGCGAGGCTGAATTCTCCACTACATGTTTTGAGACCCCGCTCGGTTGCACCGCTTCACAGCCTCCCTTCCCCTGCACGGAGTATCTGCAGCCCATCCCAAATCCTCGCGACCTCTCCTCATTACTGAAACGACAACCCAGGATGTTCAGCCATGGTTCTTGGTTGGCACCGGCGTCGTCATCCCGCCGAGACTTGCCGTGCATTTTAAACCGGCGAATCGCTGTGACTCAATCCACACCGCCTGCGTCCCCCCCTACTTCACTTCTTCGGCTCTTAAATCCCGATCGATCCAGTGTATGCGCCTACGCACTCTATTCGAAAGGCCTAGTTCATGCCCAGGCCCGTACATCGCCCTTCGCGCCCGACGGATTCTCTTCTCCTGAGTGGTCGATCACATCTTCTACCTCCCGATTTTCTATAGGGCTGAACGTTCTTTTACACGCCGCTCATCGGTAGACCGCGAATGTTAATTTCCAACGTCGCGCACAAATGTCCTCCCCCGAACCGCGCAGGCCGCAGTCGTACAGGCATTTCCCCCGCAGAAACTACTCGCTGTCAATGGCGCCCGATACGAAGGTCCAAGTCGCTTTCCTGTCCTCCTTTCATCCCCTTTCGAGATAGTTGGTACCGTTCTCTAGGCGCCTATGCTGGACTCTTTCACGACAGGCCCTCGGTCCCTCCGAGTTATTCAGCGCGGACTGGTTGTCGTTGAAGAAATATCTAAGGCCCAATCGAATATTCGTATATCTACTGCGCGTCCACTCAATGTCTTTCTCCGTTGCCGGGTTGAAGCTCTACTCTTATTGATCTCGTTGCACGCGAGGTTCTCGGCCACAACTCGAAGCGACCCCCCCCCCCCCCCCCCCCCCTCCCCCCCCCCCCCCCCCCCCCCCCCCCCCCCCCCCCCCCCCCCCCCCCCCCCCTCCCCCCCCCCCCCCCCCCCCCCCCCCCCCCCCCCCCCCCCACCCCCCCCCCCCCCCCCCCCCCCCCCCCCCCCCCCCCCCCCCCCCCCCCCCCCCCCCCCCCCCCCCCCCCCCCCCCCCCCCCCCCCCCCCCCCCCCCCCCCCCCCCCCCCCCCCCCCCCCCCCCCCCCCCCCCCCCCCCCCCCCCCCCCCCCCCCCCCCCCCCCCCCCCCCCCCCCCCCCCCCCCCCCCCCCCCCCCCCCCCCCCCCCCCCCCCCCCCCCCCCCACCCCCCCCCCCCCGAAATTTCCGAACATTAGTTACTTTTCGCCTCTCCGCGGGTCGGACCCTGACGTATGGCAGCCCCACCGCGGCTGGCCTGCCTCCTTACTCTTTTGAGAGGAGGGACGGGAACGAAGGGTGGTCTTAACTGGGAAGCGGGAGAATCCTCGGAAGCCAGATTGCGCGCTATGCCGAGATTGGCGTTTTATGAAGGGGAGAAAGTTTTGACAGCCTTTTTTTTCCACTCCCCCCCCTAGGCCACGATACCATTTCGCTTAGTCTCCGTTCCATTCCCGCCAGGCCCTACATCTTTCAGCGATAGTCCTATCTTTTCCCCCCCCCCCCCATAACTGCAGATCTCAACGCTCTATCATGCCTTGTTGCCCGACCGCTTTTGCAATTACCCAGTCAGGCCTTCTGACCGTTCCGCAAACTTTACTCTGTTTCGGTTTAGCGCCTTTTTTCCCGGGGTATCCCGCAGGCCATCCGTTTCCCTTTTCGGCCGCGCCGCTCGTCCCCACAGAGAGCGATTTCGCGAACGACTGTCCAATAGGACAAGCCTCCACTTGCCCCCATGACTGTCCCGGTCGCCGCGCTTTTCATCTCCGCCAGCGTAGGTTCGAGGCTCGAGATCCTCGCCCCGCTGGCCGGCGATTCGACAGATCCGCAGCGCACACCCTGATTGTTCGACTGCTCTTTCACCCGCAGCTTGCCAGCGTCCCGCACGCGGTATCCGCCGACATGCGAGGCCTGCAGTACGGGTTCTCATGCGTAGTTTTTGAAAACGACTTGCCCCCATCTGAGAGCCAGCCACCTCCTTTTCCCTCTAGCAGTCTTTTTCTCTAGCGCATGGTTTTCTGCCCCACATTTTCCCCTTTATATTGGTAGGGAGGACACCCCACAACGCGTGAGTTCTCTTTCCTGTAAAATCTTTTTAGTCTTGAGAAGAGGCCCCGCCGGCCCCTTTCTTTAAAACCTCCTCCGTTGATTTCAGTGATGAGTGATGACATCGACCGAACAGCCATTAGGCCTTCTCCACGCTCGTAAATTTGATGTTTTTTCCGACCCCTCTTGACACGTACGTTGATGCCCCGTACTTTCCTCCACCCGAAGTTTTTTTCCTTTTCTATGTCTTTTCGTTACCGGGTCATTCCGGTCCTTGTCCACTCTTTGCCCCCATAACCTTAACGCGCTCCTTCTCTTCCTTTTGTCGCTTCCCCCCAGTTTCTTTATGCTCGTCTTCTGGAGTACCGTCGTTTGAGCCCCTGTCTCTTCTCCGCGCCAGGATCTAGCCCTACGTTTCTTTTTCCGTCCCCTGCTCGTCGCGAATGACCTCTCTCCCACCCCTGTTTTTTGACGTTTAGACTTGATAAAGTTAGCGTGCCTCATCCTAGCCTAGTCTACCACATCATTATATGCGTTCTTCCTCCCCCTCCAGCATTTTTGCTTTTTTCTGTGGTGGCGCGCTGTTTTTTCTTTCCTCCGAGGCCTTAAACGCTATGCGAGCATTTTCATGAGTTTCGTTTACCTGAGAGGCGCTTTGCGTTTCCGCGATTTTTCAAATTTGTACGGGTTCGCTCTACACAAACCTTTTTTCCGAGTCCTGGGTCGGTTTTTTTAACCTTCGCTGTGAATACCTCCGTTGTTCTTCGTTAATGTGGCACCCAGAGGGCATTGACCCCCGGAATTTTCCTTTCCGCGGGTCTGGCCCTTTTTTTTTTTCTTTTCGCGCTGAACTTTGGCCGTAGAAGCGTTTGGGGCCGCACGTTCTCTTCTGCGTTCTTTTCTGCCTCCTTGCGTGCCCCAATTCGGGCGCTCATTTCCCCGTCGGTTTTTTTTTGGCCCTTCCTGCAATGTCTTCCATAACCTATTCCGTGGCACAACCCACTCGCGCCCGCCTGGCTCAGCCCCCCACTTTTCCTTTCCTGCCCCCTTTATGCCGCGGACGGCCCGCCACCTTGCTTCCCGCGACAAGGGATGCCCAGCCCCTTTTTAAATATCGCTCGCTCCTGGCGCTCACACTTTTGGAGACGTTCCACGTAGCTCATCACGCCTTTGCCGTTTCTTGGGCCTTATTCAGCGGCCCCCTCACCCATTAAACACATCTATTTTTTCCCCTCTTCATTATTTTTTTAAACGACAACCTCCTAGCACTGGTTGAACCCGCTTAGTTCAGTGTCCCAATCCGAAGGTTTTTTTCGGCCCCTGACACCGACTTTCCGTCCGATAATATGGCCGCCTTTGCAGGTTTTTTAACCCTCGCCCCTTCTTCCCCCCATCAGCGTAATTGTATTCAATCCACTTAGACCGGCCTCGGCTTAGCCTTCCCTATTTCCCCGACTCTTTAGTGGTAAATCCCTTCCCCCTGAGCTAAATCGTTTGAGTCCAGTTTCTCTTTGGGTTGCGCATTACGTTCCGACGCTGTTGAACAGCGAGTGGGTTCAAGTCTAGCTGACGTCCTTTTTTTTTTCCCTCCGAGACGTCCGCCATCTCTGCCTTTGTATGACTATATGTGGGCCGCTCGACCCCTGAGGCGTTTTTTCCATCGGAATCTGATTCCTTTGATTTCACGCGCAGGACTGCCTTACTTCCCCCTCATGAGCATACCTGGTCGCCATCTGTTCGGAGCATCGTGCCTCTTATTTTTGAACGCATTTTAGACTCAAGCAAAAGTGAACCCAGTCGCGTCGTGAGGTTCGACTTTTGTTTTCCATGAAAATGTCGGGGTTATGGAATGGCCGACATTTCCCCACAATCCATGATTTTCCCCCCCCCCCCCGATTAGTTTGGAGTTCCCTCCCGTCCCTTAATATGCGATCGACGCCTGCCTCGGCTTCAGGCATCGAACTGCTCGTGTTTATTTTTCACTCTCGAGAAATTCGTCTCGAGGCCGCCATTTTTGAGTTTTTTATTGATACCAGAATATTATCCTCCCCTCTCCTTCAGGTGCATTCATTTTGTCACGCGCCCCCAGACTTCCTTCTGATTCCATTTTTTTTTTTGCCCGAATTTTTCCTTTGAAGCCCGCTTTCCCTCTTCTGACCTTCGCCATTTTTCCCCCCATTGTGAGCAGTCGAACTGTTTTTTTTCCATATCTACCCCTTCTAAGCCGGTATTCCCCTTTGGCTTGGCTCAACGCCCTTTACGCAGCCTTCCCCCTCACTTCTTGCGCTTTTCTGTTTTTGAGCCGGTCTTTAGTGTGACGGTTGGAAGAGAGGCCGGGCAGGAATCACTTCTCTACGCCGACCTCCGGTCCTGATTTAGTGTTTTTTTTGTACTGCGCGACGATGTTAGCAGTTTTTTTCTGCACGCACACGTTTTGCACCTCCCCCCAGGCAGACGCTTTTGTAGCCTTCGAGTACGTTATCCTTTCCGCGCATTTTTTTTTTTTTTTACTGCCACCATTCAGTGAGTTCCTTTTTTCCCACACCTAACTCTGAAGATCTAACAACCGGCTTTCCACGCGTCGCTGACCGGAACCCTTGGAGTCCGCTTCCCCCGCCCCAACCGTTCCCACCATTTCATAGTCGTCTTTCGCGCCTTTCCCTTCCTCTTAACCATCTCCATCCCAGTCCGATACTTTTTTTTGCCAGTTTTGCGTCCTGCCCCATCAGAACCGGACCATAGTCCTCATTTTCCCTTCCCCAACCCGCTGTCTCAGCTGATGCCCTGATCATTCCCTTTCCTGTAGTTTCCAAAGTTCAGTTTTCTTTTCATCCTTCCTTTACGACCATCGAAGAACCAAGCTGCTCACAACGCGGCAGCGTCTGATTTTTTCAGTCCTATCTCAACGCGCAACCCCGAAAAAAGCGCAGAAATCCCCTCAGTACAAGTTCCCTTTTGCCTCATGGCCTTGCACTCTTTAGGTTTTTTTTTTTTTACTCCGTCGAAATGTGCCACAAGAGCGCATTCTAAGTCGCTCCTGAGCCTCCTTTATGCCACAACTAGCGCGATGCCCCCCATGAATGGAGAGTTCCATCGTTTTTATGTCAAAGACATTCCTCCCCCTGTATTGCGAGACCGTTCTTCGAAATACGTGAAGACGATGAGCTCAAGTATTTGACTTTACAGAGCCCCCCACAACCAGCGACGCTTCTGATTCCTTAGCCATTTTTTTACCTGAGTAACGACACAAGTCCTTTTTTCCCGGCATCCTTTTCTCTCTTTGATTTGATCCCCGAGAATCGGGTCACGCACCCTGGCTGCCCCCATGCCATCTACCCCCCCCTTCATCGCCCCCGTCCTTTTTTTTTTTTCCTGCGACCTTCGTCTTTTAGTGGTAGGAAGGGCAATATAAACCTAGACAACCTGAGATTCTAGCCGCTCGTCTTGACGCCGTTTTTATCCTCTTTGCAGGCCGGTTTTACCGACCAAAAGTCTGGTGAAAGCACTCCCCCCTTCCGCCGCCATTTTTTAGTCTATGCGCGGCCCGCAAAACCTACCTTTGAGTAGAACCTGATCTTGAGTGATTTCCCTATGCCCTGACGCCGCGTTGCGTTCCCCCCCCCCAGGTCTGGCCTTGGTCCTTTTACGATGAAGAGGCATTTCCTTTTGAATCGGTCGGATGAATATCCCTCCTACCCCTTTGTGCTTTGAAAGAGTATATAGTTTCCCTCCCCACCATTTTCGTCTTCCCCCCTATATGGACCATTTTTTAAAAGTGATGTCTTTAGCCACTTCCATCCTGGTGCGCCGGGAAGCTCTTTTCCTGAGCCCGTTTTTTCTAAGTTTTTTTTGTATTCATTTTTTTTGTTTTTTTCCATCATGGATGGCCTCGACGACGGTCTTTTCTATGCTAATGGCCGGTCTTTTTCCTTTAACAAACCGCGGACGTGTTTTGGTTTTTTTGATTGCGAAGACTGGTCAGATTTAACAATCCTCTTGCATAAAGCGGCCTTTAATCGTCCCTATAATTTATGCCCCTGGCGAGCCCTCCTTCCACCCACTGGGAAGTTGCTGAAATTTCCCTGGCGAGAAACGCCTTGACTTTAAGGGAGAACACTTTTTCCGTCCCCCACTCTTCCGTGTGGTTTTTTTTTTTATTTTTACGCCCAGTCTTGAAAAGGGCGACGTTGAACCTAACCAATAGAAGACACAAAGTCTGTCGTATCTTTGCCAGAGCGCTTGAAGGTAATTTAGGACATTATATAAATAACTTACCCCCCCCACCAACTCCAGATCACTTCCGGCGCGCGCATCAACTCTATGAATTTGCGCGCCGTTTTTCCCCTACGAAGCGAGCATGCCGGACCTTTTTTCCCCTGTGATCTACCCCCCTGACACCGATCCGCTAGCTGGCGCTTTTTTTAATTTTTTTCTGACAATGGGGAGTCTGCGAGTGGTAGCGCTCTTTTCGAGTCAACTTCTTCGTCTATTTACCCGCGATCCAAATATAACCTTCCGCAAACTGCGCATTATAGAGCTCCCCCGCTCCCCACAATAGCATATCGCTTTCCTAATAATGAGTAAACTCCACCCCCCTGCCCCCCCCTTTTGAGCGAAGTTTTATTGACCCAGCGTTCGCTTCTAACCTATATGTGACTTGTTTTCGTCCTGAGCGCTACTCTCTCCTCCCTGATATCTTAATTTAGAGGCGAACTATAACCCCCCTACCCCTCTTCCTATCCTGCCTGGTCCACCACTTCCCCTCTCCCAATTGGTTACCTAGAAACTCGCGACGAGCTTTTCGGCGCTGGAAAGCTTCCCTTATTTTCTTCTCCTGTCACAGATGCGCTGCGCCCCTCCTGGGGCGTTTCGACTGACGCAGTTCCCCCTTGATGCCAGCGGTCGACGCCTTTTATTTTCCCCTAGCAGCGCCGATGGCGGCCTTTGCCCGCCCCCTTTTTCCTCCTTCTTATTGAGCGTCGATGGCGGCCGACTTCTCCACTTTTCGCGGACGTCTACGCCATGGCGCTCCTCGCTTTTTGAGTCCCGGCATATTCTGCCTCTTTTTGTTTGACTTACGACCATGCCCCCGGCGCTGCGTACGCCAGGTCGCGACCTTCCTGCCATCGTCCCCCCCTACCAGAAAATATCGGATCTTTTTCCTTCCCTCTGCCCCCGACTTTTCTTTTGCCGGTTAGGGTTCTTTTCCCCCCCCCATATTCAGTTACCATTGGTTAGAGTCTTTGTTTGAATAACTTCACCCGGAGATACGCTCTCATATGAGACTGCCCTTTCCCTCCCTAGCTCTCTTTCTTGGTTTCCACCTCGCATTTCGTAGAGACTTTCCCTCCGAACCCCCTGGATGCATCTTTGATGAACTTAAGTGGGGCGTCCCCAGTCCCCTTCTTACAGTCGCGCGTGCCTGCTTTTAAGCTTTTCAACCTGTCTCCACCCGTGCGTCCGCGCGCCCCCCCCCGTCACCCACGAGGGGCAATTGTCTTCCCTGCCGCCCAGTTTTTTTTTCCATCTTTGCCGTTCCCTCCCTTTTTTCTAATTGCCGACTCCGCCCCTGGCCCCCGCACAACCACGGAGGCTTGTGCCTTTTTTTTGGTGCGGGGCGGAAGAGCGGTTGTCCCCCCCCCCCGTAAGATATTACGTGTAATCGCCCGCCCGCCGGCCGTAAGTTTCATCCCCCCATGTTAAAACTGTTCTTGTGAATGCACATTTTTTTATAGCTCCGTCCAAACCTTTTCGAAATTAGCCGGTTATTCAACTTTTCTAACCCAAGTTTTTCGTCTCCCCTACCCTGTTAACGAAAGCTTGCCCCCCTCGCCTACGTCCCTGAGTGGTTCACCGGTCCACCCAATTAGATAGAGACCCCCCGGAATTTGACCAACCCCTGCTTTGCTCCCCCCTCCCCCTCCAACCTCCCCCCCGCTCCTCTTCTGCAGACCTCCGCCAGCCCGTTACAAAATTCTAACGACATCTGTAGACGTTTTTTCCTCGATCATCTTCCCTATATCGCCCCTCCGTCGCTTGCTCCTAGACTCCCCCCCCCCCTCCGACCGCTTTTTCCTGTGTTCTCGTCTCCCCTCCCTTTTCTCCACACCCTCTGGGTCATACCGGAGTCCTCACCCCCCCTTTCCAGCCCCTCTCCTCTTACCCCTTTTTTTTTTTTTTTTTTTTTTTTCCCGCCCAAAAAGGAGTCTGTCGACTTTCATCGCGGAGTACGCCCTTCCCGAGAACAGCTGCGAGCCCTTTCATGCCCGATCTCGACACCCCCCTTCCGATTCAGGCGCCTCTGCACTAACCACCCGGCCGTCTGAAGCGATTACGGCTCTGCTTTCACAAGAGTAGGCCATGAGTTTCCATGACGTTATCCGGCTCCGCTCCATGGGTGGCTGCAACCCGACTCCAGTGCTAGCAAGGAGGCCCACGGCCTGAGAATCGCTAGAGCCTCTGTTGAAGTTTTTTAGGCCGGGTTCCTTTAATTAATACATTAGGAATCAATAGGAGTGAAGAGAAGAAAATCCGAGTTCGCATTCCGATATTCCTTTCTCGTCATGCCTCTGAACGCAACGAAGCCTCCCCCCCTCCCTCTCTCTTTAGCCCGAAGGTGCTATTCTCTTTTCTCAGCACCCGGGCGCGGATATCCACCCGGGCGATGCGAAGCCTGAATCTCCTCCTCAACTAGACTCGTGTGTTTTTTTTCTTTCTATCCCCGTAACAAAGGTTCGATATTTCTGAGTCAGTTGACTTCCTACCACTCACCGGCACCTTTCTCTTGAAGGTCATTTCTTTTACCGAGTCCTTCTAACTCGTATCCCCTTTTAGTAAGGAGAAGGGCGACCTTCCACGTTGTTACCTATTACCCCTGAAAAGAAATAGTCCATCCTCAATCTGTCAAGTTTAACCTCTTGACAGTAAGACTTGAGAAGAGGAATATGAGGAATCTTTGTGATTCAAGCATCCCCATTGGCCCTCCCCGACTTTGATACACTGAGTTGAGTACTCCATTTTTATCTTCTCAGAACCTCTCAGTTATCCCAGGTCTACCCCCCTCCACTTTCATCCACCATCGCCAGGCTTTTTGTCACCTTCTTAAATTCCCCCTTTCCCAATATCTCCGATCCCCAACCTTGAAGAAGAACCCGAAGAATGCTTGCCATGCTCCCCCTCAATGCTTCCTACCTTCCGACCATCTTCCTCGGTTTGTCGAAGACTGGCTTTTCAGCACGGCTAGTCACTTTTTTTGGTTTAAGTAGTTTTCTCTTCCCCTCCGCCGTTTCCAGAATGAAAGGATTTAACTCTGTTTTTGACTCTACCTGAACCTTGAGACGCTCTTTAGAAAGGCTGCGATAGGTTAAATCGCTTTGCGTCCCCAGTCGGTTTTTCATTTGTTACCCCTTTTTAAGATGTGAATGCCGCAATTTATAACCACTCATGGCGTTGTGTCGATGTACTCCCCCCTCCCCTGGTTCACCAGTGGCCTTTTCCCTTCCCAGGTCTTTTTATAAGGCAAGCTGGTCGTCTTCCCCCTGCTTACCGGAAGGCAAGAATCCCTCTTCCCCTCGAAATTTTTGCGCATTTTTGTTCTGGTTTTTTGGCGTCTTCCTTGAGCCCTTTAAAAAGACACACCAATACTGTCTGACACACTTTGCTCTCATTAAAACAGGACAGACTGATTAGAGACTGAATCATTTCAACTTCCATTCCAAGGCGCACCCAAACCTCCCCCTCCAGCCACCCCGACCCCCCATGGAAGACCCCCCCGCAGAAGAGCCTCCAGGCCCGCACGTCTTGAAGACGTTATGCCCAGTCAGTTTGGCTGCACGCACCAGTCCCCCCCCCCCTTACTTTTTCTTCCCCTTGAGACCTCCTTTAGACGTATCGATTCTGCAACTGGGACATATAACCTTTTTTTTTCCTCCTAGAATGTGGCACCGGTTATTCCCGTCTCGCTCAACTAGCAGGTCACCAGGTTTTTCCCCCCTTCTGTCATCACGCCCTGCCTTACCGCATCAGGTGCATACTTTTTTTAAGAAGACAGTCCGATCATACCACAGGACTTTCTTCTTCTCTTCTTCTATATTGTTTTGCAACCTTCACACCTGACCCTCCCAGCGGTTTTCTCCTGTCGGTTTCATGCCCCCCTCCAGAAGAGAAGTCGATCTCACAGAGTCCTTCCCCTACACTTTTTTTCTTCGACTCTCTCATGCCGATCCTATGGGTTACCCGATTCCCAATAATAAGTTTTCCCATCTTGCGCTTGTTTTCCCCTTGTTCCTTCCATCACTTCCCCCTGGCATTCTTTTTTTCCAGACGCCAAGTTCACCTCCCCCCCTCCCGACGCATTCTTTGTCGGAATTTTGACCTTTCCCTTCATTTCCTCGACTTTTCCCGTTCCCCCCTCAACTGGACGCATACTACTGTCCCCATTTTCTCATCTTTATGCCCGACCAGTCAGCGCCTCCCTGTTGATCCCGTAAGATGATGCCGGACACGAGCCGACCCCTTGTTGACCTTGATCCCCCTCCACCTATTCCTTTTTTCCCCCACATATTTTGTTGTTACTGGTAGAGATGCACCGTAGATCGTCCCCTCCTATCCGTCTCTTCCCTGTCTGCACTTCTGCAAGCTCTGCCTTGCTACAGCTTTGCTTGAAAAATTCTCGGCATGACCCCCTTGCGTCTAGGCCCCTGGCCTGAACCCCGCCGGCATCTTTTTCCTTGTGTTGGACTGCAGGCTCCCCAAGATTTTTCAGTGAAAAACGAACTCGTCGCTTACAGTTCTTCTCTCTTTGAGCCTCTTCCAAGTATCTGTACTCTTCATTAAAGGCAGCGCCCCACACCTTTGTGAGTCGAGTTTTTCCCTCATTCCCCCCCCCTCTTTGGCCGATCGCCCTCATCAGTACCTCATCCCTCTTGACAGAGGCCCGCTCCTGAATGACGTCCTTTTGATTTGTTTCCATTCCCTCCTCTCACGTGTAGAGGTGCCTTGTTGGTTTTTTGAACCCGTCTGGATTTACCAGACCCGCTTGGCGATGCACCTTTTAAGTTTTCGACGATTAAAATGCTACCCATTCTGCTTTTTCTTCGCTTTTGAGGCGTTTGAACCCCTAAGCTTCATTCACCTACTCCTGCGATGTTTTCCCCGTACGTTTCCTCCTGCCCTGCGTACGTCCCCAATTTTCTGCACCATATGCGACAGATGAACCAGGTATTCATCTTCGGTAAATCCCCTATTTTAATCGTTTTTCCGAGAGCCTTTTCCCCGATCCCAAAGTTTTGACACAGGCCCCAACCTGCGAGCCCTAATCGCTGCAGCTGCGCGGATGAAGTGCATTTTCGTTTAATCTTTTGTTTTTGTTACCATTCGTTCTCAAGCTACATCAGTACTTTTGTGAACTTCAATACGTCCCCCCCCCTCCCATTTAGGGGCTCCTCCTGCCTGAATTGTGAGACTGATTGTTATCCGCGCATGACTGTACCAGCCCCCCCTCCGTCACTTTTTATACACCTTTTCCATCTAAATATCCACGTCTTTTCTCCCTTGAAGGACTTTTCCCCTTTAGAAAATCCTCCTTGTCCTTAGTTGACCCTTTTTTTTTTTCCCCCACCCACCCCTTTCTGAGAACTCACTTCTCCTCTGTTGACTCCGACCCCGCTTCGCCCCCCATCAAAAGTACCCTTGTTCCGCGCCCCCCCAAGATCCCACCACATTTAACATCTTCCTGTCCGTCCTCGCACCTGCCCCCTTTTTCTCGTTCCAATCCCCTTTCATTCTCAAGATGCTTATTTTTTCGCCCCCCGCATCCCGTCGCGCGCTCCCTAGCCCTCCCACGACAGCGAATGATCTTTCGAAGTGTCGTTTCGAGCTTGATGACCTCTCTTTTTTGTCTGATTGATTTTCAATTCCCCCTGCATTCCTCTATCTTCCTCTAAGGCCCTTCCCGCCAACATATTTTTTTTCTGTGGCCTCGCATGTCATTTTTCGACTTGCCCTGCTACTCACTCAGCCTTTTTTTTTTGCCCTGCCTCAAAAACGCCGAACTGAGCCCCGGCGACGCGTTCACCCACCCGGTCGCGCAGGTTCGCAGCCTTTTTCAACGGTCCCAGAAGGCTTTCCTTTTTATGGCCTTTCCTTCAACTTCTTTTATTGTGCGCTCGCCTTCCATCTTCCCCGGGGGCACCTTCTGGCGTTTTCTCTTTTCGCTGATGTCTGCCTTTCCACTGGGATGCTGCCACCGTAACGTTATTGCCCTCATGACCCTTCCCGATCCCCAGTCCACTCCCTTGAGCCCGAAGATCCACCTTTTCTTCTAGTTGTTTCCTTAGGAAGCTGCCGTGGCATACTATCCCTCACCCCCTACGGCATCTGAGTTCATTTTTAGCTCCCCCCCACCCCACCGTTTTCCGTTAGTATGAAGTCCCTCGCAGGTTCAGTCGTGGAAGAGGATGTGTTTCTAACACCCATCCCGTAGAAAATTTTATCTCTTTTACCCCCTACCCTACACGTTGTGTGTTGCAGGGCCCCGGACTTTTTACTGTCCTCCCCTTCCCAATCCCACCCACATCACCCTGTCCCTCCCCATACCCTATTTCCCATCCCCTCACTCGCGACTCTGCCTTGGTTCCGACCCCCCTTTCACCCTCTACCCACCCCCCCCGTCCCTCCCCCCTTTTCCCCCTTCCCCCCCCGCCCCGCCTCGGTGCCGAGCCACAACCCCTCGAGCAGATTCTCGAAACAAATGCCCTTAGCAAGCTTAAAAATCGTTCTATTTTTTCTCCTCGACTCTAAAAGAGTTCCCCACACCTAGACTCATATTGTCAGATTTCCCCCAAACTTCCCTCCCTTCTCACCCCAATTCCCCCGCGTCCATCTGCGCGAATTTATAGACAGCCAGGTGCTTTCCTAATCTGGTCACTGAACCTACTTCTTTTTACCAAAAGTTATTCCAACCTTTGCACCTCAACTCCGCATCATTTATCCCCCTCATCCTACCTCCGAGGAAACATACCCGCGATGACTCCTTTTTCCCTGACGCTACTCTTCATCCGTGAGATGTTCAAGTTACGCCCGTCCTTTCCAGCGCACTGCGATCTTCCTTGTATGAGGATTATTGCTTTAGCGCGACGCCCCTTTTTTGACCGAAAGTACGACGTTCGTCCTTTTTAGTCGAAATGCATTCTCATCCAAACCCGTTTTTCCCCGCCTCAATGTCCCTACCCCCCCCCTCTTGCCCTTTCTTGGCTCTCCTCCCCCCCCCAGATAGGGATCAGGCAGGCACTGGGACGCTAGCGTCCCGTTTCTCCTCTACCTTCGTGGCGGGGCATTCCGATGAGTTTGAAGAGGCCCGTTCCTTTTGCTGGAAGATGTCTTTTCCTTCTGTTTCTGTATTCCTCCGCCTGATTGCATTTTTCGCGACATCGTCCTTCTCCCCCGTAAGTATGTTAATTCCGTGATGTTGCCGGGTCTGTAGTACCACCCTTCGCTCCGGTCTGCCGTTTTTTTACACATCTGATCGGTTAGCCAAATCCTGTTTCCTACTAATCGTTACTGTTCGACCCCCAAGCCGAGGGAGCCTTCTTTGAAAACCCTTCTTTTTAATCTGGCCCCCCCCGGGCGGACATGGACCCCCCCGTTCAAGGTCCCCCTTCTGCAGAGTTTCAAATTACAGCGAAGCTAAGCGTTTAACATTGAGGTATTCTATTTGAAGATGTTCTTCAGTAGTCCATTACCAAAAAGCCCACCCCCTCAGCCATCTCCCATCGGTTTTCCCCCCCCCGATTCCTCTGAGTAGTTGCCCACCGTTAGGAAGTTCCTGCATAATCTAAATCTCAAGTTCGGCACAAACCCCTCCCCCATCCCCGCGACACTACCTCAAGTCTCCCCTCGGACGGATCAAACTTTGCAGTGGCCTAGTTTGAGAGAGGCCTAGGATCTCAGATTACCTGCTCCAATACGGCACCCAACTCTTATCTGTATACCTCGACGCGAATCCTAGCTTATCAGTCCTTGACACCCCGCCAATTCTTTTTTTAGTCCTCTATGTGTCTGGATGCCGTCTACTATTTTTCCCCCACATCTTTTCCTACTATCCCTTTACCCAGGCTTTGCACGTCCCGAAGTACCCCTGCTACTCATACGCTTTTTGCTCCTGTTCTATTGACGCACGCAGCCGCAGCCTTTCAACCCCAAAAATTACCTTTTCTCTGTTTCCAATCTCAGATTATATGGTCCAGAACAAACGTTTCCAGTGTGATATTTTTTCCTTCACCACTAAAGAGCGCAGTTCCGGTACAGTACTCCATAGAACGCGCCTATCTTGTTTCCGTTCGTATTCTCTTTTCCCTCGAGTTCAACTTCCTTCACAATCCTAATCCCCCCAGCATGAGAAGCCGATCGTCCCTGTTGGTCTGACCAACGTTTTTTCGCCTTTTCCATTGAGCGCGCCTCTTCCAGACATAACTTTTTACTAGAAGACAGTTTATCTGCGAGGATTGCCTTATCCCCCTTCTCCCCCCAGGTAGTACGAACAGTGCCTCCCCCTTGATTGTCTTTTAGACATTATTCTGGCATCTCATTTTCTCACGTTTCAATTCCGTCTTGTCGGTCCTCTTTGACTTTTGCGCCGTCTCGTAGTGCCTCTGCACGACCCATATCTCTTTCTAATACTCCAGTGGTTTGCAAGTCTAGAATGGTACTAGATATCGATAGAAAAAGTTTTGGTTTTTTCGACCCCATCCTCTGTTGAGAGCTTTTTCTAGAACTTTTCTTCATTCCCTCCCGCTCTACCTTTTCCCCATAGGACAGTGACTCCCTAGTTTCTGTCTCATTCTTTTCTCGAGCAGTACCGGATTTCCCCCTAGAATCAGACCACTCGTCGCTCACCGTTACGGGTGTTTGGCCGTACCTCCCTAGACCCCAGTTTCCCGTTTTTTCTTCAGCACCTTTTCGAAAGCCACCTCTTTGTTTCCGGTTTTTGGACTTCTTCAAACTGATAGAGTGCTTACTCGTATCTCTCTAAGACTTAGGACCCTTATAGTGTTTGCCATCGACCAATTCTCTTGTATATATTTTTTAATTTTGGAACCCTCGCCTTCCTTTTTTTGAGATGCGATAGTTTTCCCCTGTTGACCAGACTCTCCAGAGAATATTCCTATCGAATTTTCGGTTTATTTTCCGGCCTAAGTCGGTTCCCCACAATTTCAATTTTCTTGAACATGCAGACGTTCTTGACACGCCTTCCGAGCTTTTGTTAATCACCCTCACATCTAGCTGTGCGGCTAAGATGAAACATCTACAAGAACCATCGAGGCGTCCTCTATTGTCCTTTACTCTTTCGACCTCCGACCCCTTATACCCCCTTTACTTCCGAGACTGGAGAAGTCTCCTCCCCTTCCTCCTCCGATACTTCTCAAGGACCACCCGGCATTAGATCCTCTCTTGAGCCCCCTTTGCGCGTTCTTTTTGCCCTTTCTCTTCTTTGGCTGAGTTGTTCCCCCCTGGTTTAATTACTAGGCATTCAGCGTGAACAAGCAGAAGGAATTTTTTTTTTTGACTTGCTCGACCGCTCTGCTTATCAATGATCTTTTCTCTGGTGGCGAAGTTCAACCATTCAACCTCCATCCGCAACTGAGATACAGTTTATCCCCAAGTTCGCCTTCAGATACTACAAGACTTCCGCAACCCCCGTTTTTCCCCTTTGCCAAAGACCGTTTTCAGAACTCATTGATAAAGCACTTCGTTTTCCATCACCTACTTCTCCGAGATTCACAAGCCAGTCCCCTTTTTTTCTTTCCCCGAGACCTTGTTGCTCGACTCGGCTGGGAAACCGAACCCCGTCACGGCATTGTTAAACCCTGAATCCCCAACAGTTCCAAATTAACATCGGATATTAGTTTTTATCCGACCTCTCAAGGTTTACTTTGCAACACCACTATGCCCAATCCGCCATATTCTTTTTCCCCCCTTTTTTCCCCCTTACTCGAGACGCGCGTCTGCCACGCAGCGAATCTTCCTCCAAGATTCCCCTCGTCGGTCCCAATCCTCCGTCTTAACTCTTTTTCTGTAGTACCCGCGCAGCAAAGAAGCAAGTTCATCGATTGCACCTTTCAATCTTACAATTCAGCCCCCCCCATTGGATTCTCTCTCCCTTTCTGTCGATTTGCTAAGAAATTTCGTAGTCAAGAATGGTCCCCTGGGGTGACACATCAATGAAACTAGCCAGTTAGCCCTTGCCTCGCACCCATCCTAGTAGAATACCTGCTGTAACTTTACAGACAAGCAGGACCGCCTCATGAACCTCCCAGGACACGCCCGGGGCCATTAGATACCCTCCCTGCCTCGGCCTCGACCCATTTTTCTCCCCTTCTTTTTTGTGACGGCACGCAACTGCGTTTGTGGATTGCCTGAACACTAATGCGTTTTCCTTCTTGCCCAGCATGATCTTTCTCCTCCCTCCACCTCGAGTAGAGATCGTCACTGACTTCGAGGCTGGATGAAGTGCCGAGTCCCTATTTCACGCATTTCCAATACCTTGCCATACTGCAGTGCTGCGGTCGCTACCATAACGCGTACTATTTCTACTCCTGTCCTTTTTCTCTGACCGACGACCCGAATTGGCCCAAGTCCTCCGCTATCTCCCCTCCCTCCCCCTTTTTGCTTGTCAGTTTCCAGATATTCGACCAGGCAAGCCACGAGGGTGAGAAATTCGGTTGTGACCTTCTAGTACATTATCCTTCCTCGAACATCGATAACCCCCGTCGGACCCCGGTTTCTGTCTCTTCGACCCCGCAAGACCACTCATGAAGGCATGTCTTTTTTATGAGCCCTATAGTGCCCCCAGGCAATTACGCACCCTCTCACGGTTCGATTTGCTTTAGCCTATTTGTTCTCTGTAGCCCCCCTAGCTATACGAGATGCGGAAAGTGCATGCCCAATTTTTCCAGCCAAAGTTCTCGATAAAGTCCCCATAAACGAGCACCCCGCAAACTCGGTCTCATGAACCGACGCGGTATCAGCTGCAGGTACTTAACAACCGCGTGTTAAGCTTCCCTGCTTCGCCTGCATGGATTAAAAGGTCAAGTCCGTTAAATTCTGCTTCCCGCTCGTTTGATAGGTTGCTAGAAAATCTTCAGGAAAGTATTGCCCTTCTTGCCGCGGGAGACATATGTTTGGCAGTTTCGCTAGTCCTCCTAATTGCTTTCCTTCTATCAAACCTTGTCTTCGGAAAGGTTTCCGAAGATGAAATGCCCTTATGAGGACCTTTTTTTGCTCGTCGAAACCCAAGGGCTCAGAGGTTTTCTCCCCGATTCCTCAGGCATTCGCCCTTTTTGTTTCACTTTCTCCCTTTTTATCGAGCTTTGACTGGACGGCGTGACCGCAGTACAGGCCAGCTACTTTTCAATCCTTTGCCTTTAGGATTTCATGGGTCTGTCTCGATACCTTGTTCGCAGCTGTTTGCGACTACCCTCCTTGAGTATGTTTATGCTTTTTTCTTTTTTTCCTAGGAGTTTTTTTTTCACAAAGCTCGTCCGTAGGCTTAAGATTTGTATCCCCCCGCTTGCCGTCGGCGCCCATACTCTTCTAGTCCCGCGGTTTAATCTCTATCCTGTTCCTATTTTTTTTTTTTGAGTCCCCCCCCCATCGTGTCCCTGACCCAACCCCGTTAACCGCCTATGACCCAGCGGCGGGCCATGCTCCCCCCCCCCGAGGAAAGGACTTGTCAACCCGAATGGCGAACTGTCTCCAAACTTGCGCAGGCCCCCCTTTTGCGGCGGGTGTGCTGGTCTTTGAAAGCCCCTCCACCCCACCCCAGGCTCCAACAATGGATTCATAGACAGTCCGCTTCTGTGGCCCCTAGGAATTTACACCGTATAAATCTTTCCCGGGGGCCCCGGCCCAAACCGAACCCTTCCCCTGATCCCCCTACTCCTTCCGCCCGACGCCAGCCTCCCCGCCTTGCCTAGATGGGAGTTTGACCTGGACTTCGGCTTCCGTCCCAGAATCTTCCCACCCAGACTTTGATAGAAGAGACGCTCTCCTCTGAGCGACGTGGACGATCCCCTGTATTCCCCAATTGTCGTAGCCTCGATGTGGCAGTTGCTTCGAAGACTTCCGCCTACGCCTCCCCCCACCTCTCAGGATCCCGAAGGGCTACGCCCCCCGACTGAAGACTAGTCCCCCCCCCTTGGATTGACGCGCAGCAGACGAATTCCCCAAATCGTTTTAACCGGAAAAGATATTTTTCCTCTCTTTGTTCTAAGTTCCCCTTTGCAATGGCGTCCGCTTGGTTTATGACAATACACAGGGATGAACCAGTTAGATGAGGTCCACCTAACCTATGGCAGTTCTCCAATCTGCTAATGCGAGTCAGACTCTTTCTTTTTAACCTTTGTCCAATTAATCGAACCGCATATTTGGACGATCGTCAACTTTGAATGAAAATCCACCCCCGCGACCTTGGCCTGAGCTTCGTCCCCTCTCTTACTATTCCGCGACGGTAAATTTATTTTCCCCTTCTTTTAACAATCCACTCGGCTGACCTGCGGCCTAAACAGAGCCGCGCGCCTCATTTTCAGACGGAGTCCCCATTCGAGTTTCCGCAGTCATGCCCGTTTCAAGCACCCGCACACTTAGCGGTTTCCTCTCCGCCTGCGAAGCCGCCCGAGAAGGAGTCT
>Ga0179593_1759488_pt1 | contig 28853 bp, 51 predicted proteins | sample CZODoug2_1_08_16_FD_185931 | JGI IMG/M metagenome (GOLD analysis project Ga0179593, IMG submission 185931) | Vadose zone soil fungal communities from Angelo Coast Range Reserve, California, USA - CZODoug2_1_08_16fungal (PacBio error correction) | ecosystem: Environmental > Terrestrial > Soil >... | reverse complement strand
TTTTTTCCTTTTTTTTTTGGCGTGTCTCCCCCCTTCCCGCCGTTGTTTTATTTCCCCTTGAAGGGGGGAAGAAGCTAAGGCACCCCTCCTTTTCCCCCCCCTTTCCCCCTTCTAAAGGAACGTTAGGGATGGCGAGTTTCCCGGTAGTTGTGTTTTAGATTCTTTTTTTTTTAACAAAAAAACGGAATGAAAGGTTTTTCTTTTTTTTTTCCTTTTTTTTCCTCCCCTCTATCACAAGGGTAGGTAGAAAGATTACCCTCCCCTTTTGACCCCCCCTGGTTTTATGCTGTTTTAAGAAGTCTCAGATTTCCCTTCTTTTTTTTTCCTTTTTTTCTGCCCATTGTTGTTTCTTTGTTTTTTTTGTGTTTTTTTTTTTTTTTTTTCAGTTCAACTTGCCCCTACTCTTTTTTTCCTCGAATTTACTAAGGCGCTAGGTCCTCCCTTCCCCCCCCTTTCCTCCCCCCTTTCTTCAACGAAGGCAAGTTATCTACCCCTCCTTTTGACCCGTGTTGCAATAGGAGTGTTTTTTTTTTTTGTTAAACGTGGCCGGCAATCCTCCCCCCCTTTCCCCTCTTTTTTTTTTTCTTACTCATATTTCTGAGGAGGGAGGGCCCCTTCTTTTACCTCAAGAACACTTTTCTTTTTTTTTCCTCTCCCCCTGCTGGTAGCTAATTTGTCTGGGTTTAGGATTTTTCCCCCCTCTTTCCCCCCCCTCTATTTCTTGTGGTAAATGTAGAAATAGGAACTTCTTTTTCTCTTCATTACCCTCCGATTCGTGTTCGTTTTGCGTTTTTTTTTTTTCTTCATGGTTCAAGAGCAGTGAGCCTCCCTTTTTCTTTTTTTTTTTCTTTCCCCTCCCCTTCCTCCCTCCCGGACACCTCGGAGGAAACGTACCATCCTCCCCTTCCCCACGGTTATACTCCTAATTCCAACCTTTTTCCAAAGCCAACGCGGGGTTTTTTTCTTTCCCCTTTTCCCCCCCCCTTGCGACAGAAACAGCTGGCTTTCGCTTCTTTATCCATTGGCGCCCTTTTCACTTTTTTTTCTCAAGGTACAAAAGGTCTGAGTCCCCCTCCCCTTTTTTTCCCCCCTTTTCTTGTTGGATGGAACGTTTTTCAACATTTGGTTGCTCTTGCTTTTTTTCTGTTATCAGGAGCTTTTTCCTCCCTTTTTCCCCTTTTCCCCTCCGCAGAAAAAAAATATTTTTCGTCTTCCCTCCCCCGCCCATCATTCCAGCTGCCCCCCCTTGCGCTAGAGACTGAAGGTGAAAACTTTTTTCCCCCTTTTCCCAATCCCCTTCCTTTTCTTTTCTCCCCGAAATAATTGGCCACAGAAAAGATTTCCAGCTTTGAACTTGTAGCTTTGTTTCCCCCCCTTTTTCGGTCCTCTATACAAAACCTCCTCTTCCCCCCCCCCCTTTTTTTCCTTTTTCCCATTGCGGGAGTCGACCCTTTTTCCTGTAGTCCTTATACATGCAAGATTCTACCGTCCGATCGTCCCTTTTCTTCCCTTTTTTTTCTCTTCTGGCGGATGTCTAAAAAAACTTTTTTTTTTTTCTCGCACCCACCGTGCCGTCGCCCCCCCCCCCGCTGGCAAAAAGACCACCCCTCCTTTTCCTTTTCCCCCTTTTTTCCGCAAAGAAGAGCGCATTTAAATTTTTTTCGTCTTCAACGGGTCCGTCTGTCCCTTTTTAGAGGGCGGTTAGGCCCTTTTTCCCCCCCCTTTTTTCCTCTTTTTCTCCTTCCCCTTCGTTGTCGAAAGTACACGCATCTTTTCCTACATTTGCATGCGCCCTTCCCCGAACCCTTTCTCCCGAAGCATCTGGTTTTTTTTCCTTTTCTTTTTTTCCTTGGAGGAAAAAACAAACAGGGTCCCCCTTTTCTCGTTTGTGCCGCCTTCCCCCCTTTGCGATTAGGCGTAGGGACCCCCCTTTTTTTTTTTTTTCCCCCCCCCCTTTTTTCTCCTTAAGGGAGTGGGGACTCCCCTTTGCTCGATGAGGCCGTGTACCCCCCGGTAGCAGAATTCCCTCTTTTTTTTTCCTCCTTTTTCCTTTCCGAGGTCTCAACGCTTCCCCCAATCCCGTATTCGCTCGGTCTTTTTTTACGGTCAGTTTCCTCCCCCATCAAATTGAGGTCCCCTCTCACCTCCTGGATCCCATCTCCTTTTTTTCCTTGGGAGGGAGAAAAAGCGGCTTTTTCTTCCCTTTTTGAAAGGGGATAAGGTCTTTTCCCTTCACCCAGGCCTGGTCCCATTTTTTTTACAAGATTTCGGAAAAGAGTTTTTCCCCCCTTTCCCCTCCCTCGCCGGAGAAAATTTTTTTCTTTTTTCGATTTTTTGTTCTTTTTTTGGTGTTAGCCGTTATTTTTTTTTCTGAAGGGAGAAGCCGGACTTTCTTTTGTTAGAAGAGATTTCTTCCTTTTTTTCAAAATAAGGATAAAAAACCCCCCCCTCCCCCTTTCCCCCCTTTTCGGTTGGAACTTTTTTTTTGTATAGTACGAAGTAACCCCCCCCCTGAGGTTAAAAGATCCCCCCCCCCTTTTCTTTTCCTTCCCTCCATGATCTTTAATCTTCTTTTTCCTCTTTGGGACGCCTCGCCTGTCTTTCCTCCCCCCTGCCCTGCTTCTTTTTTTTTTTCCTTTACATTAATCGGTGAGGAGGAAAGTTTCCTTTTTTTTGGCCACCGATTTTCTTCGATTTCTTGGGCTGGGTGCAGGAAATTCTAGCTTTTGTCTTTTCTTTTCTTTCGAAAATTAAGTGGTATTCGAGGGGACCCTCCGAGGCGTCTCCTCCCTTTCTCCCGGTATGAAAAATTGTGACAGTCGTTCCTTTTCTTTTCCTTCTTTTTTTTTTTTTTTTAGTGGCACACCGTTTTTTCGAGGGCTTGGAAAGGGCGCCCCCCCCTTCCCTTTGAGAAGAAATCCTGCTCCCTTTCCCCCCTTTTCTCTCCTTTTTTTCCTCAAGAGCATAGGAGGAAAACGGGCCTTTCCCCCCTTTTTGGTTCCGCTTTCTTTGGTTTATTTGATGTGACGGCAAACCACCTTTTTTTTCTCCTTTTTTTTCCCCCCCTCTTTTCTTTTGAGACGATTCTCTATTTTCAACGGCTTTTCTACCGCAACGAGGTTTTTAGAGCACGGAACCCCCTCCCCCTTTCGGTGCTTGGAGTGCTGGACAAATACTTGCTCTTTTTCCTTCCCAGCCATACGGGGCTTTCCAGGACCTTTCTTTTTTTTCTGTGGAGGCGGGCCCCCTTTCTTTTCTCCCTTTTTTTCGAAGCAGGGACACCTTTTCATTTTGGCCCTTCACTTTTTTCTTCAGGGGATAGGTTTTTCCTTCCCTTTCCTTTTTCTTTTTAAGATCGCCTCTTTTTTCGGTTCAGATTATTTATTTTCTCCCCCTGGGAACTCTCTCCCCCCTTTTCCCTATAAGAGAAAAGTCCCTTCCCCTTTGGTCGGTGCGAGGGTTTTTTTTCTAGAGGAACCCGCTCCTTTTTTCTCCCCCCCCCCTTTGATAACACTTTCCTGGGCGGGGGCCTTTTCCCCACTACCAACGGGCTTGCCCCCCCTTTTCCATTTTTTTCCGGGCCTCCCCTCCCCTTTTTGACTGGAAACGTTCACTTTCATTCTTTAAGGACGTTGGCTCCCCCTTTCAAGTTGATTTTTCTTTGACAGATTTTCTTCTACTTGTGGAGGCGGTGTTTTCCCCCCCCCTCCCAAAAAAAAAAATCCTTTTTCTTTACGAGAACCTCCTTCCCCCTTAACGCGCGAGTCCCCTTCCTCCCTTCCCCCCACGGGGAATGGTCTCCCTTTCTCCGGTTGTTTTGATTTTTTTGTGCTCAGAACCTTTGGGGACTTCTTTCCCCTTTTTTTTCTCCTTTTTTTCCGCCAAGGGAGAACTCTCGGCCTTTCCTTTAGGTTCTAGGGTGTCTTTTTTTTTCTGGCGGCCAGGTTTTTTTTCCCTTTCCTAACGCGGGAAGATCCCTTTTCTTTTTTTTCCCCATTGTCCCTTCTTGTCGTGATAACTCCTGGATTTTTCCCCTTCGAGAACAACCGAGATTGTACGTTCTTTTTTGTCGTGGCTTTTATTAAGCCGCTCCTTTTCGTTCTCACCCTTCCTTCCTTTTTTTTTTTTTTTTTTTTTTTTCCCTTTCCTTTCAAAAAACAGAAAAAGCCCCCTTTTTTCTTGAAGGGATATCGGCGACTCTCTTTCCCCCCCCAAAGCATAGGGCGATTCGCCCTTTTCCCCCCTCCTGGAAATTTGTGACAGACCACAAAGTCTTCCCCCCCCTTTTTCCGTGTCTTTTCAGGCATTCCAAACCCCCTTTTTTTTTTTCCAAAGGAAGTGTTCTTCGGGTAATTCGAACATTACGATGTTCCCTATCTCTTTTTTTTTCCCGAAATATGAGGGTATACCGGGACAAACTTTCCCTTTTTTCCCTCCCCTTTTTTCCCCTTTTCCCCCAAGTTTAACGCCACCCTTCCCCCCTGCCACGCAGTTTCCACCTGCTTTCCCCAGGTAGCGACGTTGGCTCTTTTTCTCCTTTCCCCCCTTTCTTTTTTATTTTAGCTGCACTGATTTAGAACGCTTTGCTCGCTGCGCTTTCAACTTCTGGGCGACAAACGTTTTTTTTTTCTCCCCCAAGGAATGAGGGGACTCTCATTCCTTTTTTTTTCAGACTTTTTGCGTTAAGCCGTCTTCCTTCTTCCCCGTACTTCCGCTGGAGCAGTTCCCCCCCCTTTTCCACCCGAAGAAAGTAGACAGGTCCCCCCTTTTCGTGCAGGGAAACCTCGCCATCCTACTTCCTTTTCCCTTGATCGTTAAGGTGTATAAAGGTCTCCTTTTTCCCTTTTTTTTTTTTTTCTTTTCCGGTAGATACAAAACCAACGCTTTCCCAGCACCCGCGGATGCCTTGGGTTTTTCCCTTTCCTCCTCCTTCCGTTGTTTTTTTTTTTTTTTTTTTTTCTCTTCTTTTTTTTCCCTCGGCCAATTTGCGTGAGGACATGCCTCCTTTTTTTCCCTAACGAGCAGACGCTCAAGGCACCCCCCCTCCCCTCGGCATGGCCTTCTTTGTCCAGGAGACTTTTCCCTTTTCTTTTTTTTTTTTTCCCCCCCCAAGTAAAAAGGTAAGATGCTTTTTTTCCCCCAACTCCTGGAACCTGGGTAACATTTTTCCTTCTTCCTTTCTTTTCTTCACCCGGTCGTCGGAAGGCTTACAGCTCTCCCTCCTTCCCTTTTTTTTTTTTTTTTTTTTTTTTTTTCTTTTTTATGATGAAGAAGTCTAAAGCTTTTTCTTTTCCCTCAATTCCGAGCACGAGCTGTCCCCCCCTTCCTCTCCTACCGCGCGCGGTATCCCCCCCTGTCCTTCCTTTTTTCCCCCCTAAGGCCCAAGTCTCTACCTGGGATTTTTTTTTTTTCAGAGGTACCTTTGCGTGTGCATAGGTCTGTTTTTTTTTTTTTGCGGTTTTAACCCCTGGCGGGAAGATTACATAGATTCGATCCGTGCTTTTTTTTCCCTTTTTTCTTCCCAATTGTTTTGGGGGCCAGGCGAATCTTTGTCCCTCCGCAGAAAAAATGCTTTGGCCTTTCTTTTCTCTTTTTTTTTTTTTCTTCTCTCCTTTAACATGGGTTCAGCTTTCCCGTCTTCTTTTTTTTGCCTTCCCTCCCTCGACGCTTTTGGTCCCTCGCCCTTATCCCATACCGTTAGGAAGCCTTTTTCCCCGTCTCTTCTTTTTTTTTTTTTTATGAGGGGATGCCAAGGAGCCCCTTTCTTTCCCGACTGGAGCGGTATCCTTTTTCCCCCGGCGCGACAGACACATCGGCTCCCCTTACCCATTTCCCTCCCTTTTTTTTTTTTTTTTTTCCCCCATTTTTCATGGGCACACTCCAGGTCTCCCTTTTCCTTCTGTCAGTGCCGTAAAGCCAACTCTTTCTTTTCGCTACCACACTGACGCCCCGCCCCCCCCTTTTTTCTTCCTTTCCGATCATAACTTCAAGAACCTGTTCCCTTCTTCCCCCTTTCCTTTCCTGTAAACCGTCATGGTCTCCTTCTCCCCCCCAAGCGAAAAATCTCCCACCCCTTTTTTTTCTTTTTTTTTTTTTGAAAAATAACATTGCCAGTTGTTCCTCTTCTTTTCCCCTCGTTGTTGCTGGTATTCTTGTTTCTTTCCGGAGCTTTTTCCTTTACCTTTTTTTTTCCCCCCCGCCGAAGGACACACATCTTTTTTCCTTATCTGACTTTCCGTCATTTGTTTCCTCACTTTCCTTACAGAGCCCCCCTTTCCTTTCCCTTCTTCGAAGGAACTGACCTTTCCCCAACCAACTTGTTGCGAACCCCTTTTCCCATAAAAGATCGGGCAAAGCCTTTGGGTCTTTTTTTTTTCCTTTCTTTTTCCCCCCCCCCGCGAAAAACGGGTTAGGTCCGCTCCCTTTTCTCTCCCCCCAAAACCTCGCTTCCCCTCTTTTTTTTTTCAACCATGCGTGGCGTCGAAATAGTTCCCTTGCTCTTCTCTTCCTTTTTTTTCTCCCTTCCAAGAAATAAATATCGAGGGACGGTCAGGTCTCCCTTCCCTCTCCTGATACAGCGGCGTCTCAACCCTTTTTTTTCCCCTTTTTTCCGTCGACCCCTATTCAAAACATCTCCCTTCCTTTTTTCCCCCCCCCCCCCCCAGAAGGTTAATGAAGCGTTCTTTTTTCCCCCCCTTTCCCCGTCATATTTGTCCAGCACCTTCCTCCTGTCTTCACAGGTTCCCGTCGCCTAGGTTGCGTTTATTTTCTTTTCCTTTTTTTTTTTTTTCTCCATAGAGATAGTCGAAATCCATCCTTTTTTTCCCCTCTCCTTACAAATAAATGCCGCATGTCCCCCTTCCCCATCCGGCCCCGCAAGCATTATGTTTTTTTTTTTCTCTTTTCCCTTTTCCTTTTCCTTCCCGAGGGAACAACAGGCCGGTTCCTTTTTTTTCCCCTTGTGTGCGCTCCAAGCCTCGATGCGTTTTCCCCCCCCCCACTCGGTGTGCCACGGACCCACCCCCTCTTTCCCTCCCCTTTTTTTCCTTTCGGAAAAAAAAATGTCATCCCTTTTTCTTCTTTTTTTTTGAGACGCTACGGACTTCCTCGTCTCCCCTCGGGATACCACGAGAGAGACTCTTGCCCCTTCCCCCCCCCCTTTCCCTCTGGTCGAGTAACTGCAACTCTCCCCCTTTTTATTCCCCTTTTTAGCGGAAGCTCGTATAAATTGGGCTTTCTCCATTTTTTTCCACTGAAGGATACAGTGAAAGGGCTACTTTCCTCTACTCCAAGGGGGCTGGCTCCCCCCCCCCCCTATTCGGACAAGAGTGGTTATAATTTTTCCTTATCCTCCCCTCTTTTTTTTCCCCCTTCTGGGAGGAAGTCCCCCCCTTTTTTTTTCCTCGGTTTTTAGACGGACAGGTGAAGAAGAAGGACCTCTCTTCCCTTCTTTCTCTTTTTTTTGGACTGACATTCTACATGGCCCGACTTTTTCTCCCCCCCCAATTAAAGACAAAAACCCCCTTCTTTCTGACTGGTGCGAACGGGCTTCGGATGTGCGTTTCCCCCCTCTGAAAACACAGAGTTACTCAATTTTCTTTTTCCCTTTGAGAAGGGAAATTGGAGCCTCCCCCCCCCTCCCCTCACGTCACTGATACTTCAGTGGGAAGGCCTACCGCCAAGGGAGAAGAAGCTTCGCTCCCCTTCCTCTTTTTCGGAGAAAAGGTGGTGCAGCTTTTTCCCCCTAGACCGATTCAGAGGTTGCTTTGGATACGTTCTTTGTTTTTTTTGGCCCCCCTCCGTGGGACTCCCTCCCACTGGTTATCGGAGGACAGTCGAGAGGCGATACAGTCTCTTTTTTTCTTTCTTTATATTATGGGGACATTGTTTGCCCCCCTTTTCCTTTTCTCCTTTTTTTTGGGTAGTGGCACACGTCTTTTTTCCCCCTCCTTTCCCTCCGAAAAGACCCCCCCTTTTTCAGTCGCCACCGCTTTTTTTGAGGAGTCCCTTCTTTTCCCTTTTTTTTTTTCTTCCACGGAAGGCCCTGTTTCCTTGGCTTTTTGAACGGACTGTACCCACCCCTGTTTCTCTTCTTTGGGGCGTAAGGTTCTTTTCTTTTTCCCCCTTTTCTGTTTACGGCAACAACTTTTTTCGTCCCCCCATCTATACCTCCTATCCTTCTCCTACTCTTGCTGCTGGCTATCCCTCACCTCTGCATCTATGTCCACCCCGCCCCATACTACGCTCACACCTCTTCTCATCTGGATTCTACCCAAGACATTCCCCCCGTCTGCATTCCCCCTAAACCTCTACAGCGGTGTGGCTGCGTTTTTTCCCCCCCCCGACTATCTTCTATGTATGCCCCCCATCCCTTTTTTTTTTTGGACTATAACGCCCCCCCTTTTTTTCTTGACCAGTAACAGAAAATCGTTGTTAGTCTGATTTTCTTTTACCCTTCTTTTCCTCTTTTGCTGACTTTCGGCCCCCCCCTTTACCGTTTGGTGGTCTTTTTTTTTTTTCTTTTTTTGTAAATCTGGGCGGACGGGCCTTTTTCTCTTTTCCCCCCCTTCCCCCCTTTCAATGTTTGAGACTCCGCTCATTTTCTTTCCTTTTTTGCGGTTTGTTACGAATCGCGACCCTTTTTCCCTGTTAAAAGCTACTACCTTTTCCCCCCTTTCTCTCCCTCTTCCATTTCTTTCGACCGCCTCCCCCTTTCCTTTTTCCCACCAACGGACGGGAACTTTGTAGCGCGGACCGACCGCCGGGTCCTTCCCGATAAACAATCTCTTTCCCCCCCCTTTTGTGGCGCATCCTCCCCCCCTTCCAAACGGATGGCCCCCTTCTTCTTTTCTTTTTCCCCTTTTCGCAAGAAAAATTTTTTTATTCGCAACCCTTTCACGTCAGTCTCTAGCCGGCTTTTCCCCCCTTTTTCCCTTTTTTTTTTCTTTCTGGAAATTTTTTGCTGCGTTTACTCAAAACAATGACGTCTCTTCCGTCCGCGGAAAATATGTTGTTTCTTCCCTTTTCACCACGCAAAAACACATTTCCTTTTTTCCCTCCGGTTCCTACCCAGAAAGCACGTCCCTTCACCCAACGGGAACCCTTTCCCGTTTCAAAAAACCCTTTTTTTGGTGAAGGATGGGTCGGATTGGGCTTGTGCCCCTTTTCTCTTTTTTTTCCTTTTACGGTTAAAATGACTTTATTTTTCCTCCCCCCCTTTCCTTCGGTTTGTTTAGATGTTCTTTTTTAATGGACTTTCCCCCTCCCTCCTTTTTCGGAATTTGGGTAGCGCCTGAACGCCCTCGTTGGATTACATCTCCCTTTTCTCTTTCCATCTTTCCGGTAGGATAAATCCTGTCTTTTTCCTTCGCGAACAACCCTTCGGTTTTTCTCTGGCTAGGGCACGCTTCACTTCGTTCTTCCCTTTTTCCTTTTCTTTTTCTCAAACAACCGCCAAACCGCCCTCCCTCCCACGGGATGTGAGGGATATAGGAGTCCCTTTTTCCCCTCTCTTCCCCCCCCCACAGAAATAGATCCCCTTCCCCCAGTCATTTGCGGGAACAAGCTGACCCGGCCCCCTTCCTCGCTAGCATTCCAAAGAATTTTCTTTCTTTTTTTTTCCCGTTAACAATCGAGTATCACGATTTCTTTTTTTTTTTCCCCTTTTTTTTTGGGGTTTTCTACCGGCCAAATTTCACCCTTCCTTTTTTCCGCCCACGTTTAAACGAAAACCCTTTTTTCCTCCTCTTCTTCCCACGCAGGTAAAACGCTTTTTTTCCCCCCTTTCTCCGTGGCTCGTTGAGCCCCTTCTTTGGCCTGACCTTAGCGGCGTTCTTCTCCTTCCCCTTTCTTCCCAAAATAGCTGAGTGGCAGTCTTTTTTCCTTTCCCGACGGGGCGCCGGCTTTCCCTTCTTTCACAGTCATCCCTCGCGCAGGGCCACCTGCTCTTCCCTTTCTCTTTTTTTTTTTTTCGGTAAAGCTCAGTTCCTTCTCCTTTTTTTTTGTGTTTTTTTTGCCCCCCCCTTGAACGGACGTAGCAGGAAATATTCCCCCCCTCTCCCCCTTTTTTTTTTTTCTTTTCTCAGGAAAAACCCTCAGCCATTCCCCTTTCCTTTTTCTTAAAGTATTATCAGGGGAGCGGATTGTTGCCTTTTTTTTTTTCCCCTGTCTATCCAACAACGGAGGCCCCCTTGAAATTTTTGTGTGTGTGCTTCTACCCTCTATTGAGGAGATATGGTAGAGTCCTTCCCCCCCTTTTTTTCTCCCCCCCCTCCGTGGTTGGGATACCTTCCCCCCCTCCCCCATAGTCCTGATACACCTTAAACCTTTTTCCCCCATGAAGTAGGGGATGGCGAGGTTCTTTCCTCTTTCCCCCCCCTTCTTTTTTTTTTTAGATGCCTGCTAAAAAGTCTTCGGTTCCCCTCCCCTTTCCCCTTTTAGCCTGAACTTTATCTTTCCTATCCTTCCTAGAATATGCAGGTGGCTGCTTCTCCTTTCTTTTCCTTTCCTCTTTGGTCGAGGAAAGGATGCGCAGTGTGTTTTTTTTCTTTTTTGGTCCTGCCAGCGAATTCGTCGTTTTCCTCTCAGCGAAAAATGATGGTCAATAGATTCCCCCCCTCTCCCCCTTTTTTTTTTCCCCCTCAAAGAGGGGGGAAATGAGTGTGCATAGGAACCCCTTTTCTTTGAGGTAAAACTTTTTCTGGCAGCTTCCTAGATTTCGATCGGTTGATTTTTGTCCCCTTTTTTCTCCCCCTCCCCCTCCCCCCTCTGGAAAATCGTGAACTCGATTGTTCCTTTCCCTTTTTCGCAGAAATCCCGCAAACCTTCTTGTTCTCCCCCCCCCCGCTTCGACTGATAAATGGATGGTCCTCTTGCATCCTTCCTCTTTTTTTCTTTGGAATTGCAATACGAGTCGTCCTTTAACTCCCGTAGCTGCGGGGCGTTTGCTTCTTTTTTCCGCCGTCGATGGTCAAGATCCAGTTTTCTCCTCCCTTTTTCCCCCTTTCCTCTTTTTCCTCCCCCTCCCGAGGAAGGCAAATACAAAGCCTCCCCAACCCACCAACCACCTCTTCTCTTTTTTCGCGGAAGGAAACATTTCTTCGTTTTTTTCCCCCCTTCCCCCTTCCTCCCCTCCCTTTTCTCTAATTCAAATAAACGCTTTTCCCTATCCCCTGGGATTCGCTACCACCCCTTTCAAGCTGAAGGGTCATTCCTCTTTTCTCCCTTTAAACCCTTTTATTCTCAATGTTTACAGGTAAACCGTTCTTTTTTCTTTGGAGCACCAGAACCAGAGACCCCTTCCCACCCCCCTTTTTTTCCCCCTTACATTTCCCGTTGTTAATGACCTTTTTTTTTTCTGGTCTTTGTGCGGCCGGATTTTTCCCTTTTTTTTTTTGGCGTGAAAATCTTTGACACGCCTCCTGTTTTTCCCCCTCTTTTCCTTTCCCTGTTGAAGTAGGACCAGCAAGTCTCCTCCCAAACTTTTATCCGAGCTAGAATGGCCCGTGACCGTAACCCTTTTCTTCCCCTTCTGTCTTTTTCCACATAAAGGATTCGTGTCCCTTTTTTTTTTTTCTTTTTAGAAAACTGAAGCGGATTGTTATCCCCTTCCCTTCCAAACCTCGCGTCACCAGTTACGTTTCCCTTTTTCTTTCTGGGAAAATGGAGGGGCGTCTCCCCTTTTTTCTTTGCTTGCCCAGGCTTCAGAACATAAATATGCGAGACTTTCCTTTTTCTCTCCCTCCCTCTTGGCCGTGGGGAACGATGTCCCTTGCCTTTTTTTTTTCCCCCCGCGCGATCGGCAAAACGTGCTTTTCGCCCCCTTCCCGCTGCCAAAGGGGAACCCCCCCTTCCTTTTTCTTCCTTCTTTTCAAAGTCAGCAAAGAGGATTTTCTTCGATCGATTTTCTGTTACGTCTTTTTTTTTTCTGTAAGAGGGGGCCGGTTAGGCAGTTCCTTCCTGTCTTTTTTTTTCTCCTTCAATCGTTGTTCGAACCTTCGCCGAAAAAACATCACATTTTTTTTTTCACGTAAGCCAATAATAGGACCGTCCTCATCCTTTTTTTTTTTCTTTCTGAGATTGAGGGAAGTGGGACTTTCTCTTTTTTTCCCCTTTTTTTTTTTCTCTGTCCCATCGGTGCGCCCTTTCCCCCCCCTTCTGTAGGAAAACTCGGGTGCACACCTCCCCCCCCCCCCCTTTTCCTTTCCCCTTTTTTTTTTTTCCCGTTTCGAATGGAAACAAATTTTTTTCGTCAACTTAGCGGAGGCCCCCTATACCAGTAATTTCGAACTCCCCCTCTTTTTTCTTCCCCAGATTATGCCCCATTTCCCAATGGTTTCCGACGTCCATGTCCCCGGCAAACTGTATAATGCAACGTTCTTTTATTCCCCCCATCTTCCTTTTTCCCCTGGGGACGGGAGCACAGCATCTTTCTTCCCCTTTTTTTCTTTGTTAGGCTGAAAAGATCCTTTTCCTTTTCCCTGGCTTCCACTGCGTTGAAGCTGTTGGCCTGTACTTCTCCCCCCTTTTGCACGTTACTCAGCAGAGCCGGTCTTTCCTTTTTTCCCCAAGGAGGGATTTTGTCCGGTTTCTTTTCCAAGGGAAGAAGCCGGAATCTTCCCTTTCCTTTTTTTTTTTTTGTGAGAGGAGGATCTTTTCCTTTTTCCCTTCTACCCCACTTACCCTCCCCCTGCGGACGTCCTGTCCGACCCTGGTTTTTTCTTTTTTTTTTTGATGGAGTTAACGGCACCTTTTTTACCGTTTCGATTGTAACAGCTCCACCCTTTTTTTTTTTTTTTTTTTTTTTCCCCGCCAATGAGGCGTTCAGCCTTTTTTCTTTTTCTTTTTTCTTCCCGTGGAAGACCTCGCCTCTTTTCGGAAGGACGCTTCGCTTCCCTTCCGGATGGGATAAAATATAGTGGATTCTTTTCTTTTCCTCAGTTATTTTTTTTTTTACTCTTGTGGTTTTCTTTTTCCCTCTCTCTTCGAAGGAGAATAACTTTCTTCCTTCGCCGGTGGAGCCCCCCCCCTTCCGTTAGAATTTCCTTTTTTCCTTTGCGGAGCTCCGCTTTAGAAGTTCCTTCCCCCCCTTCCCCTATTTTCACACTGTTGCCATGTCTACCCTTCGGAGGCGGGTTTTGGGTCGTGTTCCCCCCCCCCCTCTTTTTTTTTTCCCTTTTTTCCCCCCACAAGAAATGAGTGCTTGGGACTTTTTTTTTTTTTTTCCTTTTTTTTGATTCTTCCTCAAAATCCTGCGCATCACGGACGGCCCCCCCCTTTTCCCTCCTCCTTCTCGGAGGAAACGGACTTTCTCCCCCCCCCCTCGTTCTCCGATTATTGTCCTATGTTCGGGATCTTGTCTTTTTTCTCCCACACGGTGTGGGCTTGGGTCGGTTTCTTCGACACGATGGATTCGACGACTCTTCTTGGCCGGCGGGACGCCTAAACCGGCCTCTTTTCCCCCTTTTTTTTTTTTTTTTTTTTCCCTTTGGGAATTTTTTTTTTTTAACCCTAAAGAAAAACTCGGGCACCTTTTCGGAGTGGCTGGGACAAATACCGTGGCGTTTCCCCTCCTCCTTTTTTTTCCCTTTTTTTCCCCCCCACAAAATTCCCTTTTCTTTTTTTTTTGGTGAGGGCCCCTGCTAGTTTTTTTTTTTCGACGGCACGTTTGCGATCAAAGGGCGTCCCCCTTTCCCCTTTTTTTTGAGACTCTCCGGCCTTTCTTTCTTCCCTCTTTTTTTGGGATTACGTCTTGTTTTTTTCCCCTTCTTTCTGACATGTATAGCTAAGACCTTGTCCTCGGTCTCCCCCCCTTCCTTACGCCAAGAAAGGGTACAGCCCCCCTTTTTTTTTTTTTTTAAGCGAGGTTTTGTAGTCTCTTTTTTCAGGAATTTGAAAGTGTATCCCCCCCCTTTCTTTTCTTCCCTTTTTCACAACAACAACGGCTGGCCCTTCTTTCCTCGGGCGCAAATAAACTTGTTCCTTTCCCCCCCTTCAACAAAGTGAAATTCAGTCTTTTTCTTTTGTTTGGCTTCTTTTTTCCGTGGATTGATGGTAAGACTTTCCCACCATTTCCCCCCTTTCCCCCTTTTTTCCTTTTTCTGTCCGCGAATATGTGGTCGGCGTCTGTTCCCCCCCCCCCCTTTTTTTCTTTTTTACAAGCGCCTTTTTTTCCTCACACTCGGGCAACTATACACAGCAATTCCCCCCCTTCCCTCCCTTAACAAAACGGGACCTTCCCCTTCACACTTGGGGGTTGATATTGTTTTTTTTTTTTCCCCCTTTTGCCTTCGACCAATGAAGGTCCTCCCTTCTTTCCCCTTCGCCAGGGGGGGGCAGGGTCCCTTTTTTTAATTTCCTTCCCCTGCTTTTTCTGGCTGCAGTTTTCTTTCAAAAGAAATTGGAAAACTTCTTTTTTGAGGGCGGATGGAATGGTTCACTGTAAACTCATGGGGATATTTTTCCTTTTCCCTTAGAGAAACCACCTCTTTTTTTCTTTTTTTTTCCCTTTTTCTCAAGAGGTTGTTTTAGGGCTTCTTTTTTTTTTTTTTTTTTTGTCTTGCCAGACGCTCCTTCGTTCTCCCCCCCCCTTTGCGCTCATCCTCAAAAAACCCCGCCCGTCCCCCTTTTCCTTTCTTTTCAGGATATACGGAGAATCGATTGCCTTTTTTCAAGACATTCGCTCTTTTTTCCCTTTCCATTACCAGTCGAAGCGGTTTCCCTTTTTTTTTTTTTCCCTCTCTAAAAAAGCGGCTTTTCCACCTGAACTGTTCTTTTCGGAGTGGTCCCTCCCCAATTCCGAGTCACGATTTCGTTTTGTTTTTCGTCAAAATTATAGGGTATACCGTCCCTCCCCCCCTTTTTTTTTTTTCCTTCCACGTTTAATTTTCCCCTTTCGCTGAGCCAAACCCCCTTTTTTCTTCCCCCTTTTTTTTTTCTTTGGAACATGGAAATAACAGTAGGTCTTTCTCCCTTTTCTTGTTTGCCACCAGCCCCTTTTTTTTCTTTCGCCGCGTTAGTAATGAGAGAACCCTCCCTCTGTCCTTTTCCCCTCCCTTCTTGGGAAAACAACGAGACGCTTTTTTTTTTTTTTCCCTTCCGTCAGCCTCGGCCGGCAGGGCCCCCTTGGCTTTTCTTTTGTCCCCTTGTGATCTGCGGTAACTCTCCCCGTTCCCCCCTTTCCTCTTTTTTTTTTTTTTCCCCCCCTTTTCCTTTCTCCAGAGGTTTTGCACACTCCTCTCTTTCCGTTCCCTTGTTTGATTCGTTCTTTTTTTCCGAGTCCTTCTAACTGGACAAAAGAAGGCCTTTATTTCTCAGGTGTAGCCTTCTTTCCCTTTCTGAGGTATGCCCGAGGAATTGATAAGTGTTTTTTTCCCCCAAGGGGTACCGCATCCCCCTGTCGCTTTTCCTTCCCGATCTCTATCTTTTACTCACTCCTCCTTTTTTTCCTTTTTTCCACCAAGGCATTCCGCTTTGCGTGCGAAAATGCCTCCCCCTCTCGAGAGACGGCGAAGGCACCCATTCTCTTTTTCCCCCCCCTTTTTCTTTTGTCCCTTCTGTGTCAGTAGAAAAGGGCTTTTTCCACAATAAACGGTAGATGCTTTTTTTCTCTTTGCAAAAAAACGGACTGGAAAGTGGCCTTCTCTTTCCGGGACTGAGACTTTACGAGATCCCTTTTCAGAACCTTCAGTTGGCCTGCGGTCCCTCTTCTTTTGCTGCCCGCGTCTCCAAGCGGGGTCGCGGCAACATTTCCCCTTTTTTTTTTTTCCCTTTAAGGAAGCACGAAAGCTTTCCCCCTCTTTTCCCTTCGGCGAAGGTCATGATCCCTTGGGCTCAACGAAGTTCCCTTTTTCCTTTTTTCTCACCCCCCCCTTTTTTTTTCCATGGGTTCAACACTTTTTTCCCCCTTTTTTTCTTTTTTTCAGGGTTTTCTGCAAGCTAGAACTGGTTTTTCCCTCCGATTCGGATCCGGTGAATTGGCCTTTTCTCTTTTTTTCCTCTTTGGCCAGCGGAAATCGTGACCTTTCCTCTAAGCACCACTTCTTTGGGAACGTCCTTTCTTAACACAGCTCTGGTAGATACTTTTCTTTTTTTTTTTTCCTGTAATGGGATGTGCCGCTTTTTTTCCCTTTGTCCTCGCAATGTCGGAAGGCCCTTTTTTCCCACCCCGTTATGAAAGAAGTTCCGGAGCTTCCTTTTTCTTCCTGTTTTTTCTCCCCTCTTGTCAAGGATAAGTGAGAACGAAGTTTTTTTCTTTTTTTTTTTTTTTCTCCCCAAAACTGGGGCCGCCGACACTCGGTATTCTTTGTCGGGAATGGCAAAAAATTTCTTCATGGCCCACTCCCCCCGGTCTCCTTTTTCCTAGCATTCAATCCAAGCTCGTAAATTCCCCCTCTTTCCCTTGACGTAACCACCTTCTTGCCGCTTTTCCTTCCGCTCTAACATTCGCCCTGGCGCCCCTCCCTTTTCCCCCCCTTTCAAGGTGGAAGGGGGAAACCGTCATTTTTTTTTCCTTCTTTCGCAACGTTCCCAAGCGACCCATCCTTTGCTGGCCCGTGTGTTTGGAACCTTTTTTTTCCCCCCCTTTTTTCTCTTTCTTTTATTTGCCTAGCGCGTTTTTTTTTTTTTAATTTCTCCGGAGCTTTTTTTTCCGCGGCTTTTTCTTTTTTTGCCTTTCCCCGAAGACAGACCCACCTTCCTTTTTTCTCAGGTCTTCCCGTCATTTTTGACCCCACTCATTCCAGAGGACAACTTCTTTTTCCCCCCTTCTGCCTTCTTTTTCCAAGTGAAACGTTCCGTCCCTTTCTTCCCTCCCCCTTCATTGGTCACAAAGATCGGGCCTCCTTTTTTTCCCAGGAGGCACCGCGTCCCCCTCTGCATTTGTTATCCACGTTCATCCCCTTTTTTTCCTCTTCGTTCCTTCGTTGTGCCACCCCTTCCCCCCCCTGTCGCAATAGGGAAAGGAGCTCTTTTCTTTATTCCCTTTTTCTCCCTTCCCGAAATAAAAGTATCGAGAAGTGACGGCGTTCTTTTTTTTTCTCCCCGGTCCGATCCTTGAGGCGGATTCGTCCCCCCCTGATCGCAACAAAACCGTGGACGTTTCGCCCTCTTTTTTCACCTTTTTTCCCACAGCAACAAAAGAAGGTCATTTTTTTTTTTTGAGTTTTTCACCGCAGTATTGGTTCCCTTTTTTGTTACGTCTTCAAAAGTGTCCCCGTCCCCTCCCTTCCTTTTTTTCTTTTCTTGGGCAGGGACAATAGAGGAAATCGTCTTCCTTCCCTTTTTTACTTCAAAAACATCAATGTGCTTTTTCCTCCAATATCGGACCAGCGATCCATTGTTTTTTTTTTCTTTTTTTGAGGCTTGAGGGACCGTGGAAGTCTTTTTTTTTTTCTTTTCCCCCCCGGACTTTTTCTCGCTACCACTTTTTTTTGCGTGTACGGCGATTAGTCTTCTTCCCCCTCTTTTCTCATCACGGGCGTTGACCTTTCTTCCTTTTTCCCTTCGAGGTGAACTATTAGCGGGTATCCTTTTTCCCCTTCCTTCGTGAACTCCGCGGTAATCACCCCTTGTTTTTTTTTTCCTCCCGAGGAATAGGTCGCGTCCCCCCCCTACCTTCCTTTTTTCCTCCGATTTTTTTTTTTTTTTCTGGATACCATCGCCTTTTTCTTGGTCTCCCGTCGTCGAGGGCTTCCACTGAAGGGATCATTTCCCTTCAGATCATGGATGATGCCTCCCTTTCCTTTCCCCTCCCACGCCCTTTGCGAAAGCGTGTGTCTCAGTGGACTATCCACCTTAGGGAGGGAGTCCTCCACAAGTTCTCCTTTTTTTTTCGAGGATGTAGCCCTTTCTCCCTTTTTTCATTTAATCCCCGCTTGTGTTGTTGATTTCCTGCTTATAAATGGGTTCTGCCATCGTTCCCCCGACCAAATATAAAAATTTGGGAGCCTCCCCTTTTTTTCCTTTTTTTTCTGCGTACCTGAAGAAAACACGGCTTTTTCTTTTCTCCACCATTTGGAAAGACCCTTCCTTTTTACTTCCATGATATTTTCATCCCCCTCCCTTCCCCCTTTTCCAGCCTCTTTGTTACGCTGGCTCACGGCAAATTCCCTTCGATGGGATCATTATGCGGTTTTCTGCTTTTCTCCTGATGTAGTTGCTGGGACCCTTTTCCTTTTTTTTTTTTTCGATAACGGGATTGGCCCCTTCTCTTTTTAGGACCGTTTTTTTTTTTTTTTTTTTTTTTCTTCCCCCCCAAGTTCGAGAGCTCTCCTCTCCGATTTCTTTTCTCCCTTATGACTTTTCCTTTTCACGGTTTCCCGGTGAGGACTTTTTGGCACAACGGAGTGGTCCTCACTCCCTTCCAAATAGAGGGCTTGTCCCTCCCCTCCCTCGTCTCCCCATCTGGAGCATCAACGGCGGCCCTTCTTTTTTTTTTTTTCAAGTCTCAAGAATCTCGGTCTTCCCTTCCCCCCCTTCCCCCCCCAGCATCTTCGCGGTGTCCCCTCTTCTTTTTTCTTCCTTTTTGCGGCTCTTTTCTTTTCCTTCCCCCCCCTTTTTGGGGGTGGGAATTCGACAACTTTTCTTTCCCCCCTTATGTCCAGCCGGCGGACTGCCTCACCTTTTCCCCCTTTCCCTTTGAAGGACGTACCCGCCCCCATCTTTTTTTTTCCCCCCCTGCGTGGGCGCTTCTCTCTTTTTTCCTTCCTTTTAAACCTAAATCCTCCACCGGGCTTAAGGACCTTTCTTGGTTTGTTTTTCTTTTCTTTTGGAGAGGGGCGAAAGGACACGGTTTTTTTCCCCCCCTCTTTCTTACTCAGTTTCCTTGGATGCGTTCAAAAGCATTGCGGGCCCCTTTTGGCGGATTACCCCCCTTCAGTTTTCTTTCTCCTTTTTCCCTTTTTCCCTCATTTTTGATCAATCTCACTAGCACAGTTTTTTCCATTTTTTCATCCATGACTGGTGCACCCCCCTCCTTCCGAGGTTTGTAGCTCTTCCCACTTTTCCCGTGGATTTCCCCCCTCTCCGTGGCGAATGCGGGAAAGTCTTTTTCCCCCCCCCTTGCCATCTCTTTAATTTTTGCGCACAACTTGTTATCTTTTTTCACGGAAAAGTTCACTTCCTCCCCCCCCCCTTCTTTTCGTTGAAGTTTGGGCCGCAAATGCGTGCTTTTTTCCCTTCCTTGAAATCCAGGGATATCTACTCTTCTGTCTTGTTCTTCCCCTTTTTTTTCAAAGAAAACCCCCCCCAATCGCTTTTCCATTTTTTTTTCCCCAAACGATCCGTGATACCCCCCCAGAAGCAACTTTCCTCTTTTCCCTCCTTTTTTTCAGACCACACAAAAAGGGAATGTGATTTTTTCCCCCCCCCAGCTTTTTTTTTTTTTTTTTTTTTTTTGGTGTTTTCTTTTTTTTTTTGCTGGTGCTCAGAACTTTGGTCCTTCCTCCCTTTCCTTTCCTCCCCATGGATAAATGATCGGCGCCCTTTTTTTCTCTGTCGGAATGGAACTCGTTCCCCTTTTTGGTTAGAGAATCCAATGAATGTCTCTTCCCCCCTTCCCGTGTTTGATGGAATGGCTTTTTTTCTTTCCTTTTTCGGATAAACCTCCTTTTTTTTTTCCAAGGAAATGTTTGGATTCCCCCTCCCCTATGGTACGTTCTCCGTCTTTTGCGCTTGGATTGGACTTTTCCTTTCTTGATAGCCTCCCTTTTTTTTTTTTTTTTCCCCCTGGACCGGGCACGCCATGGAGCTCCCTCCCCCCCCCCCCTCCCTTCCTGGCTTAAATAAAAAGGTTTTTTATCTCTTCTGCCTCGATTGGCAATTTCCGATTTCTCTTCAAACCCTTTCCCCCCCCTCCCCTTTGAAAATACCTTAAGTTCGTCTGAACTCTTCCCCCCCTTTCTTCTCCCCTCGGGTTCGGGGATTTTTCTCGCTCCTCCTTTTTCCTTTGGGAAAAGGCCGGAAGAACCCATCCTCTTTTTCCCCCTTTTTTTTCTCTCCCCCTACTCCTGAGGGTATACACGTTGTTTTTTTGGAGGGAACTGCCGCCACCCCTTTTTCCCCCTTTCAGCTGCGGACAAAAACACCTTTCCCCTTTTTTCCCTTTGCTGGTATTGTCACAATTTTGCACACAAATCCCCCTTTGGGCTCGTTGGAATGCTCTTTTCCCTTTTTTCTTTTTTCATGAACTTATCCCCCCTTTTTTCTTTTTTCTCTGGTTCCCTATTCGTTGATTCTTAACTTTTTCCCCGCGGGACCCCATGCTGTCGACTTCTGTACATCATCACCTTCCTCCCCCTTTTTTTCTTTTTAAAGCGTCGGACGACAAGGGTTGCTTTTTTTTTTTTCTCTTCCCTTTTTTTGAAAAAATTTTCCTTTCCCGTTTTTTTTTTTTTTGCAACCGAAGGGACTTGCCTGAATCTCCAACCATTCATTTCCCTTTGATTTCTTCCTCTTTTTCCCCCGGCCCGGTTCCATTATTATGGTCCCCCCTCGAGGCAAATGATCGTTACTTCTTTTTCCCTTTTTTCTCGTCTGCTCGAAGGATGTAAGGTCTATCCCCCCCCCCCCCTTCTTTTCCGCAACCCAACCCCCAAGGCGATTGCCATTGGTTGGCCCCCTTTCCTCTTTTGTTGTTTGTTTGAGTCCTATAATCTGGTTTCTCTCCTTTTTTTTCCTGACGCAGTGGTTGGGATAGGACCTCCCCCCCTCCCCCTCCATCGCCTCCCCTTTATACACCGTAAAGAGCATGCCTTTTTCTGTTGCCGCGTTTGCATTGCGACGATCAAACACCTTTCCCTTCCCTGTCTTCGGTTTGCCTTTTGGAAAAGTTTAAATTTTCCTGCGCAGGCGAGGACTCCCTTTGTTTCCCTTCTCCTGCTTTACGTAGAAATCTCAGTTTTTGCCTGCGGCGAGGCGCTGACTGGTGATTCTTTCCCTCCCTTTTCAAAGACTTCGTGGGCCGTGGATCGGCCAAGAATCCTGGCGCGAATTCGGAGTTTCTCGCATACTACGCGCTCGTTCTTTTTCCCCTTTAAGAGGCTCAACGGCCAATTTTCCCTTTTTCTACTTTTCTTCCCCTCCAGCGGACCTGCCGGTGTTGCCTAGCAGTTTTTTTCTTTTTTTTGTTTTTACTTTTGGGCAGATTCCTCGATTTCGATCCGTTTTTCTTTTTTTTCCCCTTCTTTTTTCTGAGATCGCCTGCACAGGCGAATTTCGTTTTTTTCCCCTTCCCCCTGCAGAACATTTTTGGGAATGTTTTGTCTCCCCCCCCCCGGGCTGTAGATGTACTTTGTTTTTTTCCCTTTTTTTTTTTTGATGTTAACCTTCTGTTGAATCGCGCTTTCCTTTTTTTTCAATGCACCTCGAGTCGGCCTAATCCTTATTCCGTTTCTTTTCTTGCGGGGTCTTGCGGGTTTTTGATTTTTTCGTCCCCCCCCCTTTCATTTGGTAATGATCAGTGAGACACTTTCCCCCCCCCTTCAGGAAAGGTCCCCCTCCCCTTTTCCTTTTTTTTCCCACCCGGGAGAAAAAAATTCCTCCCCCCGTAAGGCAACATTTCTTTTCATTTTCCCCCCCGAACCAGAATAAATTCGTTTCTCTCCCCCCTTTTCAGCCCAGAGGGGGACGTCGCGTCCCCCCCCGGGGGATTTTCGCTACCCCCCCTTTCCGGGATGCAGGTTCCTTCCTCCCCACTTCGCCCTGGTCCTTTTTTTTTTTATTCCCTTGGCGACATAAAGTCAGGGTTAAAACCTTTTTTCTTTCTGAGCACCAGACCCAGCGCCCCCCTTTCCCCCCCCCTTTTTTTTAAAACCCCAAGTTGTTCTTGAGAGAGTTTTTTTTTCAAGAGTGCCCGGATTGTTTCTCCGGGAAGATTTTTTCCTGAAAGCCGCTTTGCTTTTGTCCCCCCCTGACCACATATCGCGGAAGTAGATATCCTTCTTCTTTTTTCTTTTTCCAGAACTTCCCGGCCACGTCTTCAACGTTTTCTTTTTTTTTTTTCCCCTTTTCCCGTTTCACCCTTGTTTGCGATACACGTTCATTGCTCCCGTCCTATCGGGCAAAGCAGTTGGGAGGTTTCCCTTCCCCCTTTTTTCTTTTTTCTTGTTACCCCCCCCTTAATCCTGCAGCTTGAGGTCTCTCTTCCCCCTCTTGTTTTTACCCAGGCAATTGCTGGGACCATGCGGTTCTTTTTCCCTTTTCCTGGATAATTGATAGAGGCACAGGTAGTTCTCTCTCCCCGCCTCCCCCTGTCTTGCCTTAATCCGACAAGTCGCACCGCATTTCCTTGGAGGTTTTTCCAAAACTTTGAAGGCATCGCGCTTTCTTCTGACCTCACATTCAAAAAAGAGTCCCCCCCTTGTTTCCTTTTTTCCGAAGGTCTTTATCCGTTATTCCGAAAGTCAGCCCCCCCTCTGCACGCCCAGTATTTCAGCACTCCGCACTCCCTCCCCTTTCCCGTCGCCTCGGGTGACGGTAGTCTTCCTTTTCTTCTTTTTTCCTTTCTTGTTCAGGATAGAGATAGTCGACCAATTCTTTTCTCCCTTTCCCCCCCGTTGTTGCCGGTTTCAAACATCATGCCGCATTTCGCCCTCCCTCCTTCCGCGAAGCATCATGGTTTTGTACTCTTTTCCCCCTTTTTTTCCTCCTCGTTTCAGGACAGTGATTTTCTCTGGGGCAGTTCCGTGATGCTTCTGGATTTCTTTCTTCTTTTTTCAAAGCCTCGAGTGGAGTTTCTCTCCTTTTTTCCCCTCGGTTGACGACACAACCGCTTCCTTTCCTAATGGCAAAAATTGTCCATCCCCCGTTTTTTTTATAGAGGAGCGATCCTCTCCTCCCCCCAGATCCCCTCTTTTTTTCCGACCCGTCCTTTATCAACGGCGCGAAGACTTTTTTATCGCTTTTCGAGAAATCGTCGCGTCCAGCACCCTCCCTTTCTACAAGATATGGATCCATCGCATGTCTCTCTCCCCTTTTTTCTCCAGTGGGAGGGAGCTTAAACTGAAGTCTCCCCCCCCCCCCCTTACTTCTTGAAGATCATGGGGCTGATGTCCTTCCCCCTTCCCCCTGGTTGAGATGTGACACTCTCTTTCTCCCCTTGGACACTAAAAGAGGCCCGGGCTTTTTTCCTCCCAACTTAGACTTTTGTAGGGTAGGTTTTTTTGAGAAGCCGGGAAGATCCCCCTTCTTTTTTTTTTTCTTTTCGCGGCGGGGGGAGGGTTTTCCCCCCCCCTTGGCCTTACAATCGGGCTAACACCTTCTTTGGAGGAAGTACCTCCTCCTTTTTTTGATTCGCACGTCACTGAAGAACCCTTCCGTACCCCTCGGGTTCACAGCTCACCCCCCTGAGGAATTATTTCCTCCCCTTTTTTTCTTTTTAAGGCCGTTTGAAAGGGATTTAATTCAGTTTTTTTCCCTTTTTTCTTTCTTCCCCCCCTCCAAGGAGGACGACGCTTTTTTCCCCCTCTGGGATAAATAATTTAGTGAGTTCTCCCCTTTTTTTTTTTTCTTGATTTCCTTTTTTTTCCGCTTCTCGAGGCGAACGGATTTCTTTTTTGTTCGGGGGGGGGACCGCGTCTTTCCCTTTTTTCTCCCTGGTTTTAGAGGGGAAGTTTCTCTTTTTTCCCGTGGAAGGCTCCGCTAAGATGTTCGCCTTCTTTCTCTTTCTTTTTTTCCTTTTTTTTGCCCTATTTTTAAAAGCCGTGGAGGAGCTTTTTTGTTTTTTCTTTTTTTTTCGTTTTTATAAAGACGATAGAGCCACCCCCTCCTTCTTCTCACCTGACCTGATAGTGTGACTCCCTTCCCTTTTTCTTTTTTTCACGGCGCCAGTTGTTTCCTAGAAGTCACGTTTCCCCCCCCGTTATTGGACACGGACGTAGTACCAAAAAACCCCTTTCAGATTATTCGGGGTTTTTTTGCGTTCTTTCCCTTCCTTCGCGGGCCATTTGATTGTTTAACGTGCCCCCCCTTTTTTGTTCCTTCGACAACGATGGATTCGGAAGATCTTCTCATAAAACAGGATTCTAAACGTCCCCCCCTCTTCCCTCTTTTTTTTTGAAGGGCATTCACATTCTTTAGTCGGACGTGAGTGCTGTGCCACTTACTGCTTTGCTCTCCTTGGATGAATTTAGGGACCCTTCTTCCTGGACCCTTATGGTGTCTTTGAATTATTTTCGACGGCACGTTCGATCCACTCCGCGTATTTCCTTTTTCCCTTTCTTTCCCCCCTCCCCAGATCTGGGAATGTTCACGCATGGCCTTCTCCCTTCTTTTTTCCCCTCTCCCCTCGACGGGGGACGTTCTTTCTTCCGCACTTACGGGGCCTCGATCAAATTACTTTCCCCCTCTTCCCTTTTCCCGCACCTGACCCCAAAATGGTCCCAAGCAACTTTTTCCCTTTTGTTCCCTTCTAGGTTTTTGTAGAGAGGGACGCCCTTTTTTAAAAAGTGTGATAACAATTCGCTTTACAGGTTTTCTCGTTTTTCCCCTTTTTTTTTCCTTTCAACTCTTGCAGATATTTATTTTTCCCCCAAGAATTCGGGCGCCCCTTCCACAAAAATGGTGACGTCCACTTTCCCTTCCCCTTCTCCAAACTGAACGGACGGGGCGCTTTTTCCCTTTTCCTCTTCCCCCCCCTGACGGAAATCAGGAAATTACGTCGCTCCTTTTGGGCCAAGAGTGTCAAATCGCCCCCCCCCCTATTCCCTTCGAGACCTCCTTGCACTTCTAACAGAAGCATTCCTTCTTTTCCCTCTTTTCCTTTTTTATCAGAAACAAAAACGGGGGATGTTCAAAAAGTCATCCACCCCTCCTTTTTAGTGTTTCGATGGGTGGTTTCTCAGGATTTTCTCGTTCCCCCCCTTCCCCGGTACCCTGACCTTTATGTTCGCCACTTTTTCCCAGGGGCAGAAGTTTATAGCCTTTTTCTTTGGAATGCCTCCCTTTTTTCGGTTTTGTGGTTAGCTCCCCTTTTCTTTTTTCTCCATAGTTGGATTTACGAGAGTGGATTCCTTTTTGATTCCTATTTTTTTCCACTCAGTTGAGTGGGACATTGTGTAACTGTCCCTGTTTCTTTTGACGTAACAACCGACCCTCTCCCTTTTTTTTTTTTTGGGCGCTCTTGGATTTGGAAACTTTCCTGAGGATTAGTTTTTTTTTCCCTGACGGGGCGGCATGGAGCTCACTTCCTCACACCCCCTCCCCCCTACGCATTGCTAAGGATTCTTAATAAAGGTTCTCCCCTTTTCCCCCCTATTTTGGCATTATGATGGAGAGTTGCCCCTCGAGATCCCTCCCCCTTACAGTCGTCAGGCGGGGGGGCCTTCCCCCTTTCCTTCCCCCAGTGGGGTTTTCGGATTTCTTCGCCTCCAGGCCTTTTTTTTATGGTGGGGAAAGCCCGGCAGGCCCAATTCCCCCCCCTCCCCCCTCCTTGCTGGCCCGGGGCTCTCCTCAGAAATATGAGGGGTCTACGTCCCTTCCCTTTTTTTCCCTTCTGCGGGAGCTGGAAGCCAAGTTTAATTTGGCCAAAAACCATTCCTATGCACACTCCGGCCCCTTTTTTATTTTGGAAACCTGCAATTCCAAGTTTTTCTCTCTTTTCCTTTTTTTTCCTCTCTTCTAATGGAACCAGCATTTTCCCCTTTTTCTCGGGCGCGTATAGTATGCTATCCCTTCTCGTGGCACCTTCCGTGTTCGTTAAAGTCTGGGTTCCCCCTTTCTTTTTCCCCCCCCTCTGACCCAAGTGCTGAGACTTCTTTCATCACCTGCCACTGGAAGATTTAGCGGTAAGCGTCGCGGACCCGGGTTCTTCTCCCCCCCCCCTTCCAGGTCCTTTCTTTGTTTTTCCCGCAAATTACCTTTTTTTTTTTTCCCCCCCCTCTTGGGACGTAGCAGGAATCTACAACCTCCTTTTTTGAGTCGGCAGGAAAACATGTCCCTTTTCCCCCCCCCTCTTCCTCCTCTGCTCGTTTAAGTGTATCAGGAGCGCTTTTTCTTCGAGGATGTCAGGTCTATCCCAAAACCCACGGGCGGGCATTTCTTCCCCCTGCGCTTCCCTGGTGGAGTGATATACAGATTATCTCTCTTTTTTTTTCCTCTTTTTTTTTATCTCCCTCCACCCAAGGCATCGGCCTTTTTTTTAGGACCTTACAATCCTCGAGCAGACGCTCAGTTCCCCCCCTCTCTCCCCCCACCTATCATTTGCATTTCTTTGTACAGTAGAAGGGGGTCCTTTTTTTCTTTTTTTTTTCCTTTTTTCCTCCCCGTCCGATGATGTTGGTAGGTCCGGCTTAACGTCTTCTGTTTTTTTGAAAATTTTTCCTGCGGAGCGAAGGATGAAGCTTTCCCTCTCCCCGGGTCGTCGTAAGTTTCACCGCAGATCTTTCAGGTTGGGCTGCGTTCCCTCTTTTCCTTTTTTTTTTTTTCCCTTTCTCCCCGGTAGAGGAAAAAGGCGCCGTCTCGAAAGGCACGAAGCTGCCGCCCCCGCGACTCCTTTTTTTTCATAATACGTCTCGAGGTAAGGAAGCGAACCCTCTTTTTCTCCCTTACCTCCCCACGTTCTAAACTGGGATGGAAAATGGTTGCGTGTGCATTAAGGAAAGGGTTGGCGCAGCTGTCCCGTTTTTGTTTCACCTTGGCGGGCAGATCCTCGCTTTTTTTCCTGCTCCCTTTTCCTCCTCCCTTTTCTTGAGAGGAGCCACTGGACACCTTCTTTTTTCCTTCGGCCCTTCCCACCTCCGAAAAGGAACCACTTCTTTGTCCTTTTTCTTCTCCATCCCGAACCACCCGGCTTGTAGATAACTTGGTCTGGCGTCAAGCTTCCCCTCCCTTCCTTTTCTTTTCTTCTCGCGATTTGATTTTGTACTAGACAATTCTTTCTGCCGACTCCTTCATCCCCGTTATGAAGACCGTAGCTGCGGGTCCTTTTTTGAGGTGCTTTCAAGGGCGCCCGTTCAATGGTTTTTTTTCCCTTCTTTCTTCCCTTTTCTTTCTACTCTCAGGAAAGTCAATACCAAAATTTTCCCCATCGCGTTTTTTTTCGCGGAAGGGCAACATTTCTTTCATGTGCCCCCCCCCCCCTTCTTTATCCGATGCCCATCAATTCGTTGAGAGCATTCCCCCCACTCCTTCTTCTCTTTTTTTTCTTTCGCGTCTTCAGGGGATTTCGCTTCCCCCTGCTGGACGAGGTCATTCGCTCTAACCCTTCTCCCTTGTTCGCGAGATGGACCATTGGTCGACCTCCCTTTTCCCCCCGTAAGGTTCGAAGTCCACCTTTTTTCCCTCCCATCTCAACCCCGGGCTTGTGGCTGACGTTTGACACCATTTCCCTTCCCCCGTTGTTCTTTTTTAGAGGCGTAGTGACCTCGTCTTTTTGCCTGGTTTTCCTTCTCCTTTTCCTGAAAAGCAGCTTTTGCGGTTTTGCCCCCCCCACATATTTTCGTCGCCGTAAGATATCCTGATTTCGTCATTGTTGAAGTCGTTGACCCTCTCCCCTCATTTCAGGGGCACAAAAGTCTTCACGTTCTCCTTCTCTTTTTCCCGTTACGTAAACACATTGTGAGATCCAATTTTTTTTTCCCCTTCCCGACTTCGGGGGCAAAGCCGTGGGAGGTGGAACTGGTCCCCCCCTTGACGTTCCACGGCGAAAATGTGAAGAGATTGGGTATTCCACGTTTCAAATCCTTCCTTTTTCTTTTCCCCCCCTTTCCGCGTCACCTTCCGTTGTGCCACCTTTTTTGTCTCGAAATAGGGGAAACGGGATTTTTCTTTCTTCCCCTAGCCAGGTAGCTATACAGGGCAGAAATAAATATCTGATTTTTTTCCCCCTTCTCTTTAATCCCGCAAATAGAAGAATGCGTTTCCTTGATTTCAAATTGAAAGCATCGCCGCTTGATCGCACCCTTTCCTTTCGCCCCTTCAAAAAAGAGGCAAAGGTGCCCTCTTCCCCCCCCCCCCCTTCCTTTTCTCCCCGTTATTACGAAAAGTACAGCACCCTTCCCGCCGTCTTGTCCAGCACTCCGCTCCTCTTTTTTTTCTGTTAGTCCACGGTCCCGTCGCCTCGGTTGCGTTCCTCTTCCTTTCCCGGCCGGGCTGGGCATCCTTCTCTATCTGATTCCATAGTTGTCGAAAAGTACCCGCAGCCCCCCCCCCCTTTCTTTTCCCCTATGGAGAAATCAAGAAACCTTCCCCTTGTACACCCCCCTCGAAGCATTATGGTTTTGTACGAGTCCGTTTCCTCTCGAAAGTCCGGGACGTGGGAAGTCCGAGTCCCCTTCCTTCCTCGGATTTAGTACATCGCCTTCTCTTCCAAACAAGACTCGAGTGGGCGTCTCTATTCGTAGTAGGGGACCACTCGGTGTGCCACCTCACCTGCCGTCGTTGAACCGTTTAGACTTTTTTTTCTTTTCTTCCCTTTCTTCTTCACACTATTAGCGGGAGAGTTAGAGGACTTTCCCCCCCCTTTCTTCCAAGTACTTTAGAACTCCGCGGTCTCACGCTTTCTCTTCTTTCCCCCCTTATCGCCTCGAGAAATTTTTTTTTTCCCTACCCCTTTTTTTTCGGGCGGCAAAAACTGTTCTTCCTCCCGACTGGGATTCCATTTCCGCCTGATTTTCTGGGGAGACAAGCGGCCTTTCTTCCTTTCTCCATTGACCGGGCTAAAAGGCTTTACCTGCTCAATTGTGCTGATGCCTCAAGGGCCTGGCTCCCCCTTTTTTCTCCCCTCTTTCAGAAAAGCAGTGTTTTTTCCTTTTTTTCTTCTCCTCCCCTGTTGTAAAGACACCAGTCCGGAGGGGCGTTCCTCCAAAGGAGGCTTTTTTTTTTTTAGGGCCGGATGTAGGCCCTTTTTTTCCCCACTT
>Ga0179593_1727974_pt1 | contig 28855 bp, 30 predicted proteins | sample CZODoug2_1_08_16_FD_185931 | JGI IMG/M metagenome (GOLD analysis project Ga0179593, IMG submission 185931) | Vadose zone soil fungal communities from Angelo Coast Range Reserve, California, USA - CZODoug2_1_08_16fungal (PacBio error correction) | ecosystem: Environmental > Terrestrial > Soil >... | reverse complement strand
GCAACGCGTCAAATCCTTACCCCCTCCCACACAACTTTCCTTTCCTCGAACTTGGACTTCAGCCGGTCTTGTACACTTTTGACCCTCTTCTCGCTTTCCTTTTTCTCTCTCGAAGTCCCACTGCAAGTTCCGGGACTTTCCATTCCCTTCTTTTCCTTTGTGAACAACGAGACCCTAGAAAATGTGAATTTGAATCATGATGAGTTGACTTGCGCGCGACGTCGGTGTTGCTTTTTCCAACCAGCAATCACCGTCAGGTCACCTCCCTTCGCGGAGTTGGTTTTTTTTTTCCTTTGCCCTCCAAACCCCTTTTTTTCCTTATTGCCGATGCGCAGCTGTCTCACCGTCGGTGAATCGTATCTTTTGATTGCACCTGATCTCAGACCTTTTTCCCCTTAATCTGCCGGTGAGATGGCGTTTTGCGGCATGCGGCTCGATTCACACGTGATTTTTTCCGAGGGTCTTTTTCATTGCGCCGCTTCCGGGAAACATGGGGCGTCGTCCCCCTCTCTTTTCGTCGATCAATTTTTCTGGACATCACCCACCGCTTTTTTTTTTCTGCACTGAAGAGTCCCCTTTCTTTGTCAACAAAGTTCGGTTTCTTCAGTGTCCGCCCTACTCCCGATTCAGTATTTACTCCGCGGCAACTGCGGTGCGCGTCGATACCCCCCCGGATCATGCCGGTTTTGCCCTTGTGATTTTTTTTCCCTTCAAGTCCTCCCATCAGGTCAAGATCGGACAGTTATCCCTGGTCCGGCAACCCAAGTTCAAAGGAACTTGACCGCTTCGTTTTTCCGACCTTTTTCCTTTTCCCTCCCATTTGCGACCGATATTCTTTCTTCCACTGAACGGTTGTTCTTGGAAAAGCTCCGTTTCACATGGATCGCCCTTCTTTTCCCCTTTCAGATCGATGTCGACGCAAGGTGTCCTAGGATAATCGATCCCTCTTCACTTCAACGAAGGGGTGTTTTTTTTCCAAAGGTGCCGAAATCCCTTCCGGCACCATGGGTCGTTTTTCCTTTTTCAGCTGCGCGCTTTCTTGTCGGGACTTCTTCGCTCCTTATTCCCCTGATTCCTTTTCGCCTCCGTTTTATTTTAGCCAAGAATCGTCCTTGGAGGCCCTCCAACGACACCCTTCCTGTCCCTACGTTTTCATCGACCCTTTGCCGCCAAAACTTTCCCTTTTTTACCATGCCCCGTCTGCCTTTTCGTCAAGGCTCGCAAGGTTTTGCGTCCCAATTCAGCGATCGATGCGCTCAAATGGGAGCGTCCTGCTCTTTTTCCGAGAAGTTGGAATTCGCACCCATTCCGGATCAGCGCGGGATTCTGGTTTTTTTTTTATTACAACCACCCCCAAGGGGTTGCAGTCCCAGTTCGGAGGCGTGCGTATTCCCAAAGCTCATCAGCCTGAACCTGCCACATCCAACTTTTCGCAGCTCCGCCTTCGTACACACGCGGGTCTCCACCAAGAATTACCTTTTTTCCTCCCTTCACCGTACATATACCCCCCTTCCTTTTTTCTTTGTCCAGCCACCTTTTGGTCCATTCAATTAGTTTTTTCTTTTAGAGGGAGGCCCCATCCTCTCTAGGCCCTTTTCTTGCGCTGGGCATATCCCTTCTTATCCAGCTTGCAGGTTTTTTTCCCCCGAATCTCTAATGCTCACTGGGTTTCGGCTCTGGTTCTCCTCCTTGACTTTACCATCTATTCGTTCGCGCCTTCGAGCCGACCGCCACCCTTTTCCATATTTTTACGGCCTTTCTTTTCCCCCCCCCCTCCCGAATCTTCCGCCGGGGACTATCCTCGATTTTCCTTTCCCCTCTTGCACACCCTTTGGACGCACTTTGCCGGGCCCCCTCAGTTTTTCCAAACTGAACTATGCCACTCCCCCTCGTGGTGCAGTTGTCCTTACTTTTACTACGGCTCTTTGCCCTTCAATACACAGCCGCGCCCTACCTCAACTTTTTTTTGCGCCTGACAGCGTTTCCCGTTTTTCATTTTATCGGCAGGGCCCCCACCAAATCAATGTTATACGTTACTTTTGGTCTTTTTCGCATCGGGTTTCAACGCTCCAGTGTGCCTGATAACCTTGTCGGGAGTCTCCTCAAATTTTTTTTAGGCAAATGTTTTTTGTTTCGGGAACTAAAAGAGTTTTCACGGGGGGTCCTCCTCCCGTCAACCCAATTTGTTCTATTCCTTTTTATCACCGTTTTTTTTCGAAGTACATGGTTGCTGGCTACGTGCTGGTTGTTTCGTATACAGATGTAACGCCGCTTGAGGTCTTCATACTCCTCGTTTTTAGAGAGATGGACTTTTTCCGCGCGTTCAGCGGTCTCCAATTACTTCGCCCCCCCCGAGCGTGTCGCTTTTTCGGTCCGTTGTCGCTCAAACCTCCAATGGTAAGTGACATTCTGTCGTCGACCCCCCTCTTAGTTCCCGTCTCTGAACCACATTTCGAACCGTCTCTGAGCTCTTTCTCCTCCATTTATTCAGGCCCGGACCTTATGACCTTTCCCCCCGATGCGAAAATCAGTCTGTACTCTCATTTGATGTTTTCTTTTCCCAGGCGGCTCTCGTTCCCCGCGAACGGCTGTTTTCCCCACCGCCGAAATAGTTGAGTTATTGATCTTGTTTGGTTGTTATGACTATCACCCGCATGTTTTGGAAAGTTCCCCCAAAGCTTCCCACCATAGTTGCACGTACTGGCTCTTCCTCGTTTCAGTTCCTCCCCCGTGCTTCCAGGAAGGTCGCGACCCCGTATTTTTAGACGATTTTTCGCGAACAGCGCTCTTTTCGCGTATCCCTTTTCCCTCCCCCCCTGAAGTTTGGTCTTTTTGAAACCCTTTCCCCCTCAGTTACCCTTTGGGTCAGGATCTTTCCGTTCTCGTACGATCTTTCTTTCGTTCCGCATCTAACCCCCGATGACCATCCTTTTAGAACCCTTTTTTGCTATCTTCCCGTTGTTTTTGCCCCCTGCACGACCTGCAAAGCTCTCCTCTTTTCTTTTTCCCCCAGCGCCTTATCTTTGCTCTCCTCAGAAAGCTTCCCTTAGGACTTTCTTTTTCCCCTCTCCTCCGTGAGGTTGGCGTGCCCCCCTCGATTGTAGTACTCTTCGGTATGCGAGAAGTATTCCTTTTTTTTAATTACCCGGCGGATGACCCTCTCTTCGGAACTCCTCTTTTCACGATTTTCAGTTCAGGCTGAGTTTCCCGCTGATTGGATCCTTTTGCGGCTTCCCCTTCGTGCGCACTTTCATTGATGTTTTTTAATCGACCCATCCTCACTTTTTGGAACAGGTTTGGTCCTCAATTCCAACCTTCCTCTCAAGGCAGACTAGACGCTCCTTGAGCCGTCCCTCCTCCTCCTTTTTGAAATGGGACCGCCCTCGTCGACGCTTTTTTCTCTTTGATCGCCCCTTTCCCCGTTGTTGAAGTTGCCATTTCCGCCGTAGGACGCTTTTTCCCCCCTTTTCGTCATGTGTCTTTTTCCACGTTTTCTTGTACGGTTTTGTCACCCTTCCCTCTTGTGCGAACGCTTTTCGGCTCCGCGCGTTGGTAGCTCCCTTTCCCTTTCGAACTTTTTCTTGCCTGCGAGAAGATGTTCCCCTGCTGTACGTCGTCTCTGAACTTTTTGAACCGTCCTCCGGCGAGCTTGATTTTTCCCCTTGTCCCCCCTCGCCCTCTTTTCACGTTTCACCGTGATTCTTTTTGTTTTTTTTCAGTCGCTCGGCCAACCTGTCGTCGACCTTCTGCTTCCCATGTAACTCTTTTTTCTCTTTCAAAGTCCCCGGTCTTAGACTCTGCGCGACCTATAGGTAGTCCCCTTTCCTTCCAAGCATCGGGGGCCCCAATATTTCCGAGGATGCTTTCCCTTTGACACTTTTTTCCAGGTTTGATCTGTTGCTCTTTCGTCTTGATGCCTCCTTTTCCTTGTTGCCCCTGCCTTCTTGGTATCAGACGCGCTCATTAACTTGCCTCTTTGCTAAACCTTTGACATACGGCTTCCGGTCTTATTGATTAAATTGGGCTCCCGGTTCGACTGTTCCCCTTTTTTCCCCCTTCTTTTTCGAAGGGAATCTTCTGCATCTCGGTCTTTTTCTTGTTGCCCTTGAGCTCCCCTGTATCGCGGGGACCATTCAACTCCCCGCTGTTCGGCGTTCTCCCCCAATTCCCCTCCGAAATCCCGGGATAGTCTACGCATGGCCTTCGCAGATCCTTTCCCCCCTTTTTTCCCGGAGATCGTCGATGCCCATTGAGATCAACCCGTGTTTTCCTTTTATCCCTCCCCTCTACTCCTTTCCCCGGGAAAAGCTCACTGGCCGCATCGGCCCCCTCCGCACAGGACCGGTTCTCCCCCAAACAAACCTTGGACACGTTTTCCATGACTGAAGGTGTTTGGACAACAAAGCAGCAACATATCGTGCGGATCCCCCCTCCATCCTATTCCCCGTCTTTTCCCATTTTTGTTCCCACTTGAGGCGGGCTTCTGAAGGACTACTGGCTCTGTGTCCACGTGCAGGTTTCGAGTCTCAATAGATTCCGCAGAGAAGTGTATCCTTACCCCGGTTGCAAATTCCCTTCTTTCGTCGCCCCAGTTCCCTCCTTGGGTGGTACACGTTTTTAAAGGTTGTAGGATGCCCACTCTCACGCGTCGTTCCCCTTTTTTTCTCCTCCATCCGTGGTTTTTTTGAGACGTTGAGGGACCTTTTCCCCCCACATCAACGGCTTCCCATTTCCAACCAAGCGCTTCTGCTCCCCGAACTTGGACCTGTTTCGGTCTTGAACCCGGAGACAGATTCTTTTTCCTTCGGTCCGAGGTCTCGAAACATGTTTCCTACAGATTTTTTTTCCCCTCTCGAGTCTGTCTTTTTTTTCCCAACGGAAAATGCTCTTTTAATGTGGAAATAGCTGTGTCTCATGATGCGTTGGAAATTTTTTTCCCCCCCTCCCCTCTCGGTGTTGGCTCTTTGGTCCCCTTCAAGTTCCTCCGAGTTTTCCCCCCTTGAGTGTCGTACCCTTTTGGGGGTGGCATTGGCCCCCCAACCGGTCTGGTCCTTCCCTTTTCTTTTTTTGCCGATGCGTTTTCCCCGTCGGTTTAAATCCGATGGTCTGCAGTCTCAAGGTTCCTTTCCCTCTGCGGTTTCTCCCTATCCACCTGGACGGGCTTTCGGCGAGGCAATTCGTCTATGCAACTTTTCCCCCGCGTGTTAATTGCCTCGTCCAAGTCCTCTTTTTGTCATCTGACTCGATCGCCAATTTCGAGCTCAAGGGACACCCCCTTACATCACTCCCCTTCCTTATTTTCTGCAGCAGAGTCTTCCTCAATAAGACCTTCTTTTTTCGGTGCTCGACGACCGTTTCAATACCTCACTATCAGTATTTCAGCATCTTTTCCCGTCTCCCTTGCTTCGATACCACACTACTTCCCGTTTGCCCCACAAGTCCACCTTATCGTCGTCCTTCCCCTTTTGGCAGGTCTTCGAAGATCGAACATTCTCCAACTTTTCCCTTCCCCCCACCAAAGTTCAAGACCAAGTTCCCCAGTTTTCTGGCCTTTTTTTTTCACGTACTTTTCCTGGTACAAGCATTCGACCGATATTCGCGTGCTTTTTCCATTCTTTTTTTTTCAAACGCTCCTTCCTTACATCCTTACACTTCAGCTTCCTCTTTCAGTGGCCATCGCTTCCTAAAAGACGACATTTATCCCTGTGCAGTCACGATGCCTTCGTTTCTGTTTTCTCAATCCCTCCTCTCACCGGCACCTTGTTTAGCCCGTTTTCGCGTTTTTTCCCCCCCCCTCCCTTCTCACATTTTTTTCGCAAGGACGTCCCCCCTCTTCGCAGGAATGAGTTACACGGATCGGCTCCCTCGCTCATGCGTTTCGCCACGACCCGTTCAGACGCCCCCCAAACAGACACTCCCCGGGGTCCCCCGTTCTTCATCGAACCGTTTCCGTTTCCGGCCATCAAACCCTCAAAAGTCCCTACAACGCATGAACCTTGGTCGCGAGCTGCTCCTAAGGCGGGTGGCCTGTCAATCTCGATCGAGCGCTCACGGAGCGCTGCAGCGGTTCGCAGGTGTGAATTCCTCCACCCCCCCGCCTGGATTTTTTGACTCCCAACTCAAGGACCAGTGGTTGCCTTTCCCCGTTCGGACGGCTTCCTTCTATTCCCAATCGCAGGTGCCCTTTCCTGAACACGGACATAAACTTTATGGTTGTCCGTGTTTACCGTATTCCCCTTCATTCAAGACTTACCCTTCTCCTAACGATCCATACATCGTGATTTTTTTTTTTCCGAACCTCTCTCCGCCAAAGCACCTCCATTTGTTTTTTTTTCGAGTCTCCCCCGCCGCACCCTATGGGGCATATCCCACTCTTATAAAGCTTTAGGTCTTTCTCCAGAATCTAGGCTTGCCACTCCTTTTTCTCTTTTCCCCAGTGACTGGGTTTCTTCTCAGGCAATAAGTATCGTCCCGCGACTTCGTCCCGCCGACCGTCACTATTTTTGACGTTGGCACGAGGTTTCCACCCTCCTTCAGCGGTTTCCTTCTCCTCTTTCTTCGGAGGCTTGCGGGACAACGCTTTTGAATCAAACCTTTTTAGGGACTCAATTACTCTGTCTTCGGCCGCTCCCCCTGACCCCTTCCTCCTCCGTGCCCATAGTGTTTTTTCTCCCATTTGTTGTCCCTTCAGATGGGTTGGTTGTCGCCGCCGGTCCCCACGCCGCTGCCCCATACCATCAGCTGGGGTCGCCCTTTGGTTTTCCTCGGTTTTTTGAGAGACCCGCCTGTTCCGGACAACTCAATGGCTCTCCGTACGGCCCCTGTAATTTTTCCCTCGTTAAAACGCCGAGGTACCCCCGTTTCCCCCCCCCTCTGGAGGAGTGCCCCTGCGTAAGATGGTTCTCTTAGGAAATGTGTTTTCCTTCGTTTCCATAAAAGTTTTGTCGACGAATAATAACTGAATTACACTTTTTGGCGACCCCTTCTTCTTTTCTCCGGCATCGAGCCTTCATGGCTACGCTAGGGTTTTCCGCTTTAATTAGGGGATTCTGAACGATGCTTCCATATTTATATCTTTTCTATGTTTTGTGTCTCTCCTTCGCCTCGCTTTTCCCAGCGGTATCCCTCCCTTTCTCAGCGAAACAACCTTATCCATCAAGGTTACTTTCCGCATGGTCTCTCATTTTCCCCTCTTCCGAACTTTACCTTTTTCCCCGAGAGTAGTTTAGACCCCCTTTGCACGCTCTTTAGTTCCCGTACTTTCCCATTTCCTAAGTAGTCAAGTTCGGCTCTTCACTCATCCCACTGTACCCAACTCGGCGTTACTCCCTTTCGACGACCCCAATTCCCGAAGTACCTCCTATGATGGTTGTATTTGGTCCCCTCGAAACCCCCCCGCCAACTTCTTGTCCGGCTGCCACCGCCGCTTCGCGGCAGCGCCCCTGTTTCCATGCCGAGCGTCTTTTGCCCTTCTTCACACCCTGAGTGAAGTTGCCCCCATGTTCTCAAACATCCCTTTTGCAGTATGGATGAATTTTCCCTTCCTTTTCTTTTAACCAAATCTGTCCCCTCATGCCCCCCTTCCTTTCGTAATGTCCCGACAACTCTTTTTCCTAAGCGAGGTCCGGCAAACTTTTCGATTTTTCCCTCTTCTTCACCCTCCGGTCTCCTCTTTGATTAGTAGGATGTTGAACTTCCGTAAAAAATTTGTGCTTTCGGCTCGCTTTTCCACGTGAATAAGTCTGGTCCCCAATTCTCTTAACGCATCTCTCAGCGTGGGTGAGCCTTTTGATTTCGTTGCCGGGACACGCCTCCCTTTGATACTCCGAACTTTGAATGTTTGGTTTCTTCGCTTGCGACCCTCCTTCCAACGGAAGTGCTTGTCTTTTCGATACGAACAAATTTCTCTTTCTGGTTAGGACACTCTTTTCCCCGTATATTTTGACGGTATCCATCCGTTAATTGTTACCTTCCTCTTTGGTAGGGAGAGCGATACCGACCGTATAAACGTTGATGCTTGCCGTTCAGGATGATGTCCCATTACTCTTCGTATGCCCTCTTGACCCCCGTTTCCCCCTTCCCCCATTCCTTGATGTTGTAACGTCTCCACCACTTTTTCGGGAAACCTGCGTGGTTTTACTGACACTGCCTTTGAAGGACGCCTCGAGCTCGATAGATGAATTTTCCCACCGCTTCGAGCTGATTTTCCGCCCCCTTAGATTTCTCGCTACTGGACGTTTCCGTTGCTTTTCCCCAGTTCCCGGTTTTTCTTATCTTGCTTCACGGTTTTTTGGCGTTTTTCGTTATCGCCCCCAGGGTCGATTTCCCTCCCGCTTTAGCCAAGTCGTCTGAGCATCTTCCGTTCTTTCGTGACTTCTGCTCTTTTCGATGTAGCAGGGATTGATTCCCACAGCGCGCGCAGTGCTCCTTGACAACGGTTTTTCCATGGTGCCGTCGATCTTTCTTTTCTTTTGTGGTCTCTCCAAACCCTCTGCCCCCCTTGTTCACCGGGGATGCTTCCTTTTCAGGCATCATGTTTGCAACTGCGTCGGACTCTTCTCCAGTTCAGCAGCGAACTTTTTTCCCCTCTAATAGGAACGTTGAGGCTTTTCCCTTCCAACTTTCATTCCTCATCGGTCGTCCCCTCTTATGATGTTACAGCACCCCTCCTTTCTTAATTCCGAAAGCTGCTTGATTGTCTTTTCTTGTCATTTTTGTTGCAGTTCCAGGTCATTCTCTCCGTCGCCTTCCTTGATTTCCGACGATCCACCTTGGTGCCCGGCAGCTTGCTTTCGTCCCCCGGCCACAGGCATCCCTGTCTTTCAATAACTGTCCCTTTGCTTTATTAACTTCGTCGTGAGCACCCGACCTTTCGAAGTTCTTTCCGGTTCCCCCTCCTCGCCCGACCTATTTGAAAGATCGCGTTTGACTTCCCCTTGTCTTTTTTACTTTTCCCTCTCTCTTGACGTTCGATTTTAAAGACCGCAGCGTGTTTGCAGCCTGCGGGCGTCCTTCCCCCTCTCCGGTCCCAATCAACCCTCCCCTTCTCCTCTCCGAACCCTTTTCCCAGGTGATCGCTCCTCAAAGGCAGGATACTTCACGGTTGCCCTTCGGATATTCTTTCCCCCTTCACCCCGAGAAGGATTCACTAATTTTTTTCATGGTCCTTCCGGCAAGCTTACCTTGGAAAGGTTGGATTGCCCCCTCCCCCAACCACCCTGTGCAGCACCTGACACAGGCCCTTTTGCTGCTGTGGGACCACACTCCACAAAGATTTTTTTCGCCAATTGTCCACCCTTCCATCATGATTACCCGCTATTTCCCACGGAGAACAGGGTATTTCCTGACTCGCATCTTTTTGCATGCCTTCTCCCCCTTTGGTTTCGTCGTGATGGTTAACCGAGGACGACTTGAGGAAGTGTATCGTTTTCCACTTTGTCTCTCCCCCCCCCCCCCACCTTTTTTCGCGTCGCCTCTCCCTTCTTTGGTTTTGGTAATCGTTTTTTGTCTTCCCCCTTCCCTCACGGTCGTTCAACCTCACATTCTTTTCTCGTTTGTTTTGTTGAGCTCGGTTTTAGTTTTTTTACGGTTTCCCCCTCCTCGCTTTACAAAAACTTTTTTTCCCCTCGCTATGGCGGTAGGCCGAACTTTTTTTGCAGCTTATTGAAAAGGGCTTCTCGCGTCGTCCATCGGTCCTGCACACACTTAACGTGGACTTTCCGCGATTTGCCGCTCGGAGTCGTCTTCAACGTGACCCTTTCTTTGAAATAAGGGTTTGCAGATGAGTTGAAATTGGCGCCGCACGATCTTCTCCGCCTTTGGTGTAAACAAACCCTCTTTTTTGGAGTTTTTCTTTCCAGTTTGTGTCCTGGCCCCCCCGGTCTGTGCTGTAGTGTCCCGATGAGCCGATGAGCTGTTCTTTCGGTGACACCCGTATAGTCTTTTCTAATATCCGAGAGGTTTCCCGTGCTTTCACTCCTCTGGTCCCCTTTTTCGGAGTGGCTTCGGCTCTCTGGTGCGCTCTATGACACGTGGATCAGCGACGTGGAATTGCGCCTCTTCCCACGATGCTTCTTAACCCCATCCCGATCGCCAAGTTTCTTCCTGGTTCCCCACGGACCGCTTATTTTTCTTTTGAGTCGTCACCCCCTTTCGGCTTGGCAACCGTTCCGACCGTAGGAAACCGGTTTTTGCTCGACTGAAGTGACCCCCCCTATCAGTATCCAGGGCTTCTGCGGTGTCGTCTCTCCCCCCCATTTCCCTGGCCGGGCAACCCCGGGTAGATTTGATCGCTCATCAAGGAAGGTCAGGCTCTCTGCAACAGGATAAACCTGTTTCCACAAGGTTTAGGGACATCCTTTTTCCCTTTTTTTGACCCCTCCTGGCTGTCCTTCCTCAGGAACGACGATTCCTTTTTGGAAGTCCCTGACCGGGGACTTCCCAGCTCGTTTCCCTATTAACTGTTGCTCCCCCTTTCAGACGTCGGTCGACGGCCCGGGCACCTTTTCGACATGTACATTTTTTCCCCATGGCGATGTTTCCTTTTCCTTTCAAGGATAGAAGGCACCTTTTCCCGGAATATAAGCTGCGTTCCGTTTGCTAATCCTTTTTTCCATTTCTCGCTTGCAATGCTGTCTTACACTGATGGACGCTATTTTTAGGTCTTTCTCTATGCGTCGCCAAGACGAGTGACGACACGTTCCCTCTTCAAAGACAAACCGTTTTGTCCCCCTGCAAATTTTCCTCTTCCGTTTTTTTTCTCCACTTCAACCCCATCGCTCTGCTTTTTCCAAACGGATGAAAACCACCCATGATCCCTTATGTCGTCAGCTCGTACGAGGTGTTTTTCCGGATCCCCTCCCCTCAAAAGGAGAGTCTTGCCTCTTTTTCTGACTTATGTCGAGACTGTTTTTTTGAAAAAACCAATTCCCTTCCCCCCCCGCGCGGATATGGTGTTTCCCCCCCCATCAGAAGTCTGCTGCAGGGACCCTATTGCCCCCTGCTATTCCCCCCCCAATTCTTCTTAGAATTAACTCCGTTCTGTGGTACCCTGGGGTAAGGGCGACTCGCGCTGTGAATTTTTCCCTCCTTCCCCACGGAACCATAGTCCTTCATACCCCTTGGACACCTTCTTTTTTTTTTCCCCCCTCCTTCTTTTCGTAAAAAAGGACACTTTATTTCGGTTCAGCTCTCAGCTTTTCGGAGATTTCCCCCTCCTTCGGTCCGACAGTTGCTGATCTCCCTCCGTAGGCGTTTCCTTTCTCTATAGCATGCTCACCCCCCCTTTCTACAGCTCGTTTGCATGGTTCCTCTTGTGAGCATTCTGCCCTACGTATTAGTCCCGCGACTCCTCCCAGTAATATTTTCCCTTTTCAAACCACATCCTCTTTCCGGCTGGTTTGTCATAAGAGCAATTTTTGCTCGCTGTTGAGCGACTTTCCTTGCAACAACCCAGCTTGTCGACCTGGGCTCCTACTTTTTTCTCTCCCCCCCACTATGAATTCATCCACTTCTTTCCCCTGATGGTGTCAGCATTTGTTGGTCCCTTCACGCTTTTCCTTTTCGCAGATCGGGCACTCCACGCCTTTCTCAACTCTTTTCCAGCGTTAGCGGTTTTTTTGAGCCGCCTGGGGGCCAAAGGGACCAATGGAGGCACTCCCCTGCGTTTTTCCTTTTCCTGAAACTCGAGTAAGACGCCTTTGCCCCTTTCTTGAGTTCTTAAGCTAAGCTGGTTTTCCACGTAGGACATGTTTTTCATACTTATAAAGTAGCGGTTCCGTTGTCGACATAAAGACGTAAATATTAGTTTTCTCTCCCCTGTTTTCCCGGCATCAGCAGTTACATTTCAAGATAGGGTGTTTCTTATATTAGGGATTACCTCCACTCTCGCCGAGGAGATTCCCTTCCTCCTTCCCCCCCCCTCATTAAGTTGTGTGTTTGCGCTGGATTCTCTTTACGCTTCCTTCCCGAATCGAGAAATCCCCCCCCCCGTCTGCCGTAGCACAAACGTTTTTTTTTCCTCCTTTTGCTAAACGCTCCTTTCTTAAGTTTGACAGGGTTTTCTCGCGGACCCCCTACCGCTTTTGTTCCCGTATGACCTTCCTACCGTAGTACAACCTACCCTCTTTTTTGGGAGCGTTCCACTTCCCCTCCCGGCCCTTTGAAAATATGCCTCCCCCCCGGCGTTACGGTCCTTGCGTGAAAACCCCGCCGAGTTTGCTGTGTGGGTCCCCCCCCAGGCGTTTTGTTAAAACCGCTCCCCAACGCTTCGCCCCGCCAAAAACTTTGCTCAGCGCTTTTTTGTATGCCCCGATTCCGCTCGGCCGTATACCTCAGCTGAACTTTGGACAACCCCCCATAGGGTGTACTGGATTCCTTTAGTCATGTGTCGTGGCATGAATCCCCACGTCGCTGCCTCCGTAAAGGAGTTCTGCCCCGTCGACGCGGGTTTAACAGCGATCGATTCGCCTTTATCGATGGGAACAGCCGTTCCCTCTTCGTATGGTTGTTGACCCTCGGCCCCTTAGTTACGTTTTCCTTCGAAGTTGTTTCCTAAATACGTATGGCTTCTTCCTCACACAGTCGCTTGCTTTTTTTGACAACGCGCTGTAGCCCAGTTTTCTTCTTCTCGTTGGCTGGTTGGACCCACACTCGCTATTTTTACTCCGAACTGTTTTTTTTTCTCTCCCCTTTTTCGTTCGAGGATTTGTCGTTCGAAAGCTGCGACGATTTTGAAAAACGTGAATTTCTTTTCTTCTACGACCAACGGACGAGTGTTACTATCGTCGAGAAGAGGTAATTATCTGTTGTATTACTTCTCCTTACTTCCAGCGAGAGACCCTATTCCTTTACACCATAAAGGTGCGACAGCTTTGCCTTCTTTGTCCTCTCCCCCTTTTACTGTAAAGGCAGCTTTTTATGTTGTAGTAATCGACCCACAAGCCTCTGCGGGGAAACCCCCTGGACTTGGTTTCCCTCTCGAAACATAATTCATTTTTTGCTGAAGGACGACCCTTTGACTTTTCCTCTCGCTGAAGTGGAACAGCCCTCCCCCTTCGAGCTTTTTCCTTGCGGAGCTTGAAGGGTTATCGTTTGTGTCTCCTGATGACGTTTTTTCTCCTTTGAGGTTGAAGCACGTTAGCCGTTTGAACCTTTCGATGAAATGACGTGTAGGTTTTTTTTTTTCTTGTCGTTGTCGGGTATTTCTCGATTAGGGCGACCCTCTCTTTCGTTTAATCTCCTTTTGCCTTATGCGAACTCGTTCCCTTTCGCGAGAAGATGTCCTTTTTTTGATGAGAAACCCTTCGCTTGATTATTCAGGTAACGGGACCTGTTTGGGCCGGCTTTCGCGACACCTTGGTCCCCTTGGTGACTTTTTTCCCGGAGGTTACCATGTCGTCTTTTCATTTTTTTGGACAACCTGAGTCGTGGTCTTTTTCAAAAGTTCTGTTCCCCCCTGTAATATGAACGGGAGTTTTCCATACACTTTTTTTTAATAGCCCGGTCGTCCTTTGTCCCCCCGATTTCACCAACTCCCTTAATTGAACGAAGCTGTCGATTTTGTCGAGGATTGTCCTTTGAACTGCTTCCCTTTTTATTTCGATTTTCGCGCGCTTCTTGCTTCTTCCATCGACTTTTCCTTCCTCTATTGGATCGTCCTCCCCCGCATTTACTTCTTGCTTGCAATAATGATCGAGTGAGTTATTGTCCCTTCCCCCTTTTTTTTTCCGAACCGGTCGAAGGTTGTTACTTTTGTTTGGACCTCTTGTCCTGTTCCCCCCTTTTTCTGTCTCTTGGCGATCGAGGGACGTTCTTGTCTTTTTACGACGACCAGTTCGTGGTTGTCTTTTTCTCCCCCGTCGCGGAAAAATCTTTGGTCGGTTTCTCTCCTTTTTTGCCCCTTCCAGGTGATCGCCGCACCGGCGTAAAATTGCCCCACGTTGCCTTTCGGTATTTCCCTCCCCCCCTTCTTCCGTTCGTGTACCTTTTTTCCTTCGGGCTCCTCAAAGACTTTTTACCCTTCCCTGACCGGTTGGCTGGGTTCCACCAACCCCCTTGGTGAGAAACCGCACCGCGGTTCCTGTTTTCTTTTTTTCTTTTCCAGCCTGGATCCCTGGTGTTGTCCCAGTGGCCGGCGCCTTCAAACTCATCTTATTAAACTTCTCCTTCCCCGTGTTCGTTCCTCGTCGCGGGCATGTCGAACTTTTTTTTCCACGTGCAGTGTTTTCGTCGAGGGAATTTAGGCCGAGGCTTTCCTTTCTGACTCTTTATCCCTTTCAACTTGAAGATGCAACCTTGTCCACTGGCAGTTTTTCCCAGCGTTGTGTAAGTCTTTTCCAAACGCGTTAGTGCGAAAAACATCTCTCTTCCCGTTTTGTTGTGGTTGAGAGTCCTCTTCTTATGGAATTTTGCAAATCCTTTTTTCCACGCTTCAATCCTGCGACGCTACACCTTTCTTCGGTCTTTCCCCCTTCCCCCTTTTTGGCGTCGTCTCGGTCTAGGCTTTGAAAAACACTGCAGTGGGTTCTCTCCCCTCTTTTTCCTCCCATGCCCCTCATCTGTTGCAAAACAACGGGACTCTCTAGTCTAATAGTTTTTCTTGGAGTTTGAATTGTCCTCTGTGTTGGCCTCAGCTTTTTTTCCACAGAAAATCACCTCCCCATTTGCCGGTGCGGCCCCGTTTTTTTGGTGTTTGCAGTGGCCATCCCCCCCACCGGTGTGCGGCTTCCCCGTCTTCGTTTTACGGTCGTTTTTTTTCCCGTTATCGAGGGATTTTTTAGGCTATCGAAGCCCCAAATTTCTGCGGTTTTTTGCGATCACCTGGACTGTTTTTTTTTCTTTCCCCCTCATGTGACACACTGCCTTTTTTGACGTGGAATTGCTCGACGCAACTTCTTTCTTTTTCGTTTCGTTTCCCTTCCCTGATCGCCAGTTCTCGCTCACGGACCCCAAGAACGAGGATTTCAGAAGAGTCTTAAAACGTCGGCTTTTTTTTTCAGGAAAGCTTTTTCGTTTGCTCGACGTGGAATTATTCAGTTATTTCCTTTTTTTGGGCAACTTATTTCGTTCGATACCACGCCCCGGGCTCTGCCGGGCCTCAAGGTCGATGTGATGTCGAATCAATCCCCTCTCGCCGATCGAACAGCTAAGTTTCTTTCCCCAAGTTTTTTAATACACGTCCTAGGGGGGGTTTTGGGACAGTTCGAATTTGAAGGACCCCCCCCCTCTTTTTGTCCTGGCCCCTCACGATACTCCCCTCCTCCTTTTTTTTTCACCGGGGGACTTTGCCAAAGGCTCGTCTTTCCATGGGATTCGCGTCTCCGCGACTTTCATGTCGGTAGGTGGGCCTTGCTCTTCCATCCTATCCCTTTTACCCGTCAAAGGGGCGAGGTTTCCCTTTTTGTGTCCTAAATCCCCCCTCACCCATTGTCGTTCCGGAATAAGTTTCTGTGCGTTCCTTTCGGACCTTCTCTCTTTCACTAACGAGTTCTGTGCATGATGAGCTTTCCGTGTCCTTTCCTGATATGCGTTCGCCAAGATCGATTGCGACGGACCGCCCTTCCCACCGTGTCCTCACGTCTTCCCTACCAGGCCCTTTTTTCCGCCCTTTCCCCCCCAACAACGTCAGCTTCTCCCACTCTTTGAAACCTGATTTTCGAGATGGCCTTAGTTCGGGTGTTGCTGTCCATTCCATGCTCCCCCCGTCTGTTTTTTCCTTTAAGGTGGCTTTCTCCAGCCGCTTCCCCGTTAACAGCGACGGATATGAGGTTTTTCGATTACAAACATCAAGTCTTTTTTCTTTGCCCTGTCGGTCGGGTGACAGTGTCTATACAATTCAAGGGCACTTTGAACCGGGAAATGTCTCAACTTTAGGGGTACGGGCTTGCCCTCCTCCGCGGGAAAACTTTTTCCGTACCACCATATACCTCATCTCCCCCATCTCTCCCCTAAAGTTTTTGCCCGCACCTCCTTTCTTTTCAAGCCACGCATTTCCGCCTCGTAGCAGCTTTGTTTCGAGCAAATTCGGCGCAATTGCGTTTTTTTCTTGAGTATCCCAAAGCTTGCAGCGGTGTGTCCTTCTCTATCTGCTAACCTTTTTTTTTCTCGTGCCTTCTCCGTTGGCTTTTTGAGTCGAACGGCAACCTTCGTCCGTCTAAGTCGATCCTACTTTTTCTCGGCACTATGAACAAACCTGTCGCTGTTTTTCATCGCTTTTTACTTCCCCCATCGAGCGCTGTTCGTTCTGAAGAACACCCGATTGTTGACGCATCTCAACTCCTCGCAGTCGGACGTGGGTTTACTCTCCCTTAATTCTTATGGTGGAAGCATTTTTGTACCTTCACGATGAGGTTTCTCGGCTAGACGTCCCCCCCTCTTGCCGTTTTGCACTACCCCTTCACACCCTATCTGGACGACAATCTGTTGCTTTTCGCGTAGCCCCCTGGGGGCCCGGACAACATCAGGCTCCTTTTCCCTGTACGTTTTTCCCTTTTCGCAATCGTCGTGGAAATTTTTCTTCCCTTCCAGTGCCCGCCATGGAGGAGTTCCGACGCTCTGGTTTCTACGACGTAGTAAATGTTTTTCAGACCCCTCCGCGCCCCGTTTCAAGTGGATCCCCCTCCTCCTTTCTTACCATTTCTCGAGTTACATGAGCGATCGCCGGCATACGCTTTAACATTGATGGCTCCGCTGGTCCCCTTCTTCCCCTTTTTTTTGATACCAGCTGAACCTCCTCTGAGGACGATTCCACATCTCAATAATCCTCCGTTTGTTTAGAAATCATGGAATCGACTATTTTTTCCGCGGTATCGAATGAGACCCGTTATTCCAGCAATCCACTTCGAACTTCCCCCGAGCGCTTCAGTTTCTTCAAAACTCTCGCCCCATTTTCACGGGACAGGTTCCCTTTCCTGCCACCTTTTCGTCATCCGTCTTTCCCCCCCCATTCCTTACGTTTTCTCGAGAGAAACCACGCGAGACGGCCCCCCCCTTTTTTCTCAGGCACTGGACCTTCCCCCCCCTTTACCCGTACGCCGACCTCTGCCGCCTTTCTTTTTCCTTTACCCAGGGGCCCCCGGTTTTTCAACCGGCGAACGCTCCGGCGCCACCGCCGCGCACGCCGTAGGTTTCCTGGTTGGTTCTTTCTGACGAGCCCCCCCTCAACCGCAAGGAGTGTCCTTTCCCAAATGCATTCCACCATAGGTTTTCGTTAAGGATGAATAGTTCAGTTTGTTAATACCCCCCTTCCGCTGCCAGACACTCTTCGTCACCCCACACTCTTTTTTTTTTTCAGACGGTCCGCGACCCCCCCGCTACGATTGTCTTCCCGATTGGACCAGGCCGGCGTTCTTTTTTTTGTGTCGTTTCCCGTAAATGTCGTCTTCCCTCCCGCGGGACGCCTTTTGACGTTCGATTCCCAGTCTGTTTGCTGCAACGAGTTTTGTTTTGCGTGGTTTTGCATGCTGAAACGTCGACTTCTTTGGACTCACGCCTTTTTTTCCTCGCATTGACGGCCGAGAGTTCTTCGCGAAGCTTGAGGACGATGCCTTAAACGAATTGCGTTCCCTTTTCCCCCTGTACTGCAAGCAGAGGTGCGGGTTCCCCTCTATCTGAAATCTTTTTTCCCTCCCAAGATGGTTAATTCTTGTTTGATTTTTACTTACCGGCTTCTTCTCCAGACGCTTTTTGTTTTTGTGTATGCCCCCCAACCTTTTTTCCGATTTTTCAGTTCCCTGCCATCGACTATTTTCGCGATGCCGCACTCTCCCTTTCCTGCAGCACTCCCTTTTTCCTTCTTTTTGCCAGCGTATGCTTCACGGTCCCCCCTTCTAATTCCCCCTCATAAGGACAGACGCTGTCCCTTCCTTTGAGCGCTCGACTTTTTTGGACCGGAAACCTCCTCTCTCCATCTCGGTTTGAAGGCAGTTATCTCCTTTTTTTTTTCATCAGTTGATGTTGCCACAGTAGACCTTTTTGCACGGTTCGATTGAATTCCGTGAGGGACACGGTTTTCCAACAGCATGTGAGTTGCCCCATCCGCATCTCCCCCGGCTACGAAGCACGGTTCGCTCACCAGTCTCCCATTCTTTTCCTGCCTTGCGCCAGCTGTTGCTTTATGCTCCCAGCTGTTGGTTTTTTGATATTCCGGAACCCATCGGTTGCCGGCTTGGATTTCGGGCCCCTTTTACACCATCGCCCTCTTTGACGTTTTCACCTTCCTTCCCCTTTTGTATTTCCTCTTTCGAATAGATCTGAAATTTTTAGTAGCCGCGTCTCCATTAATCTCCCTTTTTCCAAGTCCCCTGTCAGGGTTTCCTCTGCCTTTTCCTGCTCCTCCCAGCCACTCCTTTGTATTCAATTAGACCAGCTTTTGATGTCCTTTTTCTTGCTGGTTGTTTTTTGACGACCCCTTCCCCCCCTAATTTATCGCGCCGTTCCCCCTCCCGACCCTCCTTTTTGGCCTCTTCTTGGCCTCTTTGGTATCGACGCGCCACCCTTTAATTGCGCGCAATAATGACCCTGGTCTGCTTCAATTAGTCGTACAAAGTCCTTTCCCCGGTTGCAAATCGTTTTTTCTTTTCTTATGCAGATCATCGGTTTTCCTTGTTGCCTTGAGTCCTTTTTTCTCAGGGCCGTCCCTTGCCGTCCCACAGCAGCGTTTGTCTCCTTCCACGCGGCGTTGAAACACCCTTTTCATAGAGCTCCACGAATGGCCATAGCCGAAGCCGCCGCCGTCCATTTTCCTCCCCACCTGTATTTACATTTGTATTCTCTTCTCCTCGATACGGATTTTCCCTCTGGTGAAAATCTCCGTCGTGCCCATCGGCAAGAATATCCTTTTACCGGTTGGAGGCCCCCATGCACCCTTTTGCGTTCCCTCCGCAATTTTCCAAATGACTGACGGTGCTTATGTGGACACCAAAATGCCCCCCCCCCCCCGATTCGTGCGGCCTTCTTCCCCCTCATCATGACTCCCCGTTTTTCCAATTTCATTTCCACTCTCCTCCCCCCCCTCAATGGAGAACTTTCCTCCTTTTTCCACGGCAGTGTTTATTCGAGAGCATAGACCGAGGCCTGACGCGAGAAGCTTTTATTCATTTCCTTTCAACAGAGTCACAAAGTTCTTACTTCATTGGTTTTTCCGGGTTGGTTTCCTGTCTTTTTCCCCATCAAAGCGTAGTGGAAACCTTTTTTCCTCCGCCTCCGCTTTCTACAACCCGTTGTTGTCTACTTTCTGACGCGGGGAGGAATTTCCCAAAATACCCCCCATTTCTCCCCCCCCCCCATTGCGACGCGAAACTTTGATACCTTTCCAGCGGTCTTTGAAAAAGGTCTTCTCGCGTCGTACTCGGTTCTTTTCTCGTGAAACCCCCTTTCTTACGCCGAGGCCGATTATTTTCAAATCGTTTTTTCCTTCTTTTCCCCGGACAATGTCTCGTATTTTGACATAGCGGGTTCCTATGAGTTTGAAATTTCCTCCTACGATCGGTGTTTTCCCCTCATCACAGTCAGTCATTGGCTACTTTGAGTTCTTTTGGACTTTTCTCTTGCGGTTTCTTCTTTTGGTCCCTTTTTTCAAGGAGCTGTTCACCGTCTTCCATCAGTATCGAGGGATTTTCTCCTCCTGAATATCCTCTTTCCCCCCCCTTTGTTCCCTTAATTGGCGTTTCCCCTGGCCCCCTTCTGGCCTTCCCCGCTTTCTCTCTCGGCCACGTTTTCCGTCGAAGGCCCCCTTTTTTCTTGGTCGTCGTCCTCTCTCCCCCCTCGAATCGGCCACTCGAAAGCTCACATTCCCAACACGGGAAATCCCCTCGTGATTCAGAATTTAGTTCTTTTTTCCCGGCCTCCCTTCGACACGGTCGTTGCTCGAAGAAGTTACTCCATTACCTCACAGATCCCCTTTGCCCCCGTTCCTTGCGGTTCCTTATATACCCTTCTCTGACTCATGTCGATTTTTCGTTCGCCCCAAAGCTGAAGGCAAGCGCTCAGATCGACATTTCAACAGGTCGGCAAACCCCACGTCAACCAATTCCCTTCAGCTCATGCTTCGACTTTGCCTTTACCAGAATTGGCTGCCTTTACACGCGGACGTACGCGATATTCCGCGCGAGTCCCAACCCCTGCTGCTTTTCAAAAAGCGGTTCCTTGAAGTCCCGAACCCTTTCCTCTCCCTCTACAGACCCCCCACCAGTTGCCCCTAGCCTGAACCCCCCCGACGACATGTACCTCTTTTAAAGTACACCTATTTTCTTTTCACTGTGTCCTAACCCCCTTCACTTTCCCCTTTTTGAATATCAGCTCTCGTTTTCTCATCAAGCCCCGTCCATCCTCCGCGCAAAGTCTTTTCCTTTTCCGGCAGGAAATGATTCCTTCGGAGGACGGCTACTCGTTGCACTCCCAGTCCTCCCTCCCCCCGAACCTTCCAACAGTGTCACTCACGTTTTTTTCATCGAACGGCCACCCCTTCTTTCTCTACGTGATGGCCATCAAACAACGTCAAGTTCTACCAATGCGTCTCTCTCTGCGTCATTTTTGTGGCGTCCAATTTTCATCCGAGCGATCAAAGGAGTCTGAAGCGTTGCATTATTCCGAGGAATCTTGGAATCCCCCCCCGTTCCCGCCCAGCGCGGTCTCTGTTTGTCCTTCCTGCCTTCTTCTTGGAACCTTTTTTGGAAGCGGCTTCTCCAATCGACAGGGCCATCACTGAACCCGGGCAACCTCCCCCCTCCACTTTCTGTGTGGTCACGGTGCATTTTCAGTCCCTCTCTGTAATTCCCCTCCCCCAAAGAATTTAACTTTTCGCATACGATATACTACAATCAGATTCCCCCCTCGTATTTGTTTTATCGCCAGTCCGATCCTCGTCTCTCTCTGCCTTCCCCCTTTCTTCGGGTCCCGCAAGCCCCTTGCATATCATTTCGGGTTTTTATACAAGCTTGTTTCCCAACACGGAATCTAGTCTCCCCACGTTTTTCAGGTCCCCTTATCTCCATAGAAACTTTAACGTATTCGTCCCCTACTTCGAGCCGGCACATACATTTTTACGGCCCCTTCCCCCCTACGAAGCGGCCGTGTGGTACTTTCCAATTTTTTTTTGACCGTCCCCTTAATTCCCAGCTTTGTAGGGAAGTTTTTACGCTGAAGGGCATCTCTTTCTTTGGGTCCCACTGCCCCCCCAACTCTAATTCATCCCCTATTGTGGACTTTGTTCCTTCCCGGTCTGGATATTTCCGCCGCTCGGCAATTACCCTCGCTGCCGCCCCCCCTACCCCTTTTGGCGCCTAACATTGTTCCGTTAATTTAGCAGTTTTTTCAAGACAAACCATGGCGGCCCCTACGGCGGTATTTTTGCATCTCATCCCGAGTTCATTATTTCCTGCTTAGGATTTTGCCTTCATAAGATGGTTCCTCGACCTGAGGAAATGTTTTTCCTTCACTAAAGTGAGCGTACCCAAAAACCCCCCCCCCACAAAAACCTTTTTTTCCCCCTCCGCCTTTCTTTACCCTTTTTTTCGTTTGAGCGACCTGAAGCTCCCCGGCATCGCAGTCCTTTTTCTTTTCTTCCCGCTCGTTTTTTCTTCTGGATACCCTGAACGGCGCGTTGCGACTATATAAAAAAAAAAGGCTTGTTTTGTGTTTTATTTTCCGCTACACACCTCGGTCCCTACGTCGGTATCACCCGACTACTCAAGCGAAAAACAACCCGTTCTTTTCCACTGTACTCCTCTTCTCCTTTTTCCGGCGTCCCAAAACTCTCGCGGTATTGACTATCTGTAGTTTCCCCTTGAACCCCTTCTCTTTTTTTCTTGTCTTTTTTTTTTTTTTTTTTTTTTTTTGATGAAAACACTTCCTACGTAGTAAACACCAGTTCATCCCACCTGGACCCCCTCCGGAACTGGAACCTTTCATATGAAATTGACGTTCCTTCGATCGAAAAAATTCCCCTTATTTTTTGCCCGGCCATTTTTCTTTGAAGTAGGCTCCGTTTCCCTTTTTCCCCCCGCGACCTGTGGCCTCCAACGCCGAACTAGTAGGTCTTGAGGGCGGTTTTTATTTTACGAGCCCGTAGTCCCCTTAAGGGCGTGCCAGGGAAACACCTTCCCCAATAGGGCACGTTACTGGATGTCCTTCTTTTAATACCAACGTCCTTTGCCGTTCTTTTCCCGAACACCTCTTTTTACTCGGTACGTCTACCCGGCTCGCTGCGTCTTTAGCGATGACCAAACGGCGGGAGAGCTCACGTGCAGTTAAAAATTTTTTTTGTTGTTCTCACAGAAGTTCGCTTCTGAAATTAAGTATTTGCCTTATCTCCAACCCAGTCGTTTTCTGCCTGGCAAATCTTGTCCTGTGAGGTATCTTTGACACGTCTCCCAATTGCTTGATAATAAAGAACTTTTTTTATGAACAGCCCTCTTTGAGGAAGAGATTTCTTTTTCGAAGCTGATATCTCTTCACCCAACTAATTGGTTTTTGCTTTTCCCCCAATAGGGCGGCCCTGTTCGTATATGTTTTCCTGAGAGAGGTAATGTTAATTCTTTTGCTTCACCCTCCGCGCATCCCCTGTAGTCGGTCCCATTCTTTGCTGTGACCCGGATTGTGCCTTTTTAGCATTGATGACCTCCCCTTTGACGACTCCCTCCCCCGGAAGCACCTCATGTTGTACTCGACCCCCCCCCCCCAGCTCGCGTTCTTCCCGGCTTTGGTTTCTTTAATTCAACTTCCTCTTTACAGGACTTTTCTTTCTAGTTCTATACTGTCCCCCCGCTTAGAGCTGTCCCCTCGAGGACGAAGGGTTTCATATTGTTGATTCGCGTGGGATTTTCTCCTTCTTGTGGTCCCGCCAGTCTCTTTCCTGTGACCCTTTTGCTTTTTTTTTGTAGTTTCGCTTCCCGGGTCGAGTCTTGGCGCCTGCAAGCCTCTTGTTACTCATCAGTTCGATGCTAGTCGCAGTCTCCTCTTTTTCTGCTTGATTTTCTCCCACGAGACGTGTTTTTCTATCAGGACCATGGGTTTGCCGGCGAGATTTTCACCTTTAAAACACTGCTCGGGGATTCGTCGTTTATCTTATTTCTCTTCACGTGCTTTCGCTCCTATCGCGTAGACGCAATCCCCCCGAATCCAGTATTGCCTAGCCCCCCCCCCTGTCTTGTCTTCCTTGGAATATCGGTTAGTTTTTCTAGGACAGCAAATCGGGGTTTTTTACTTTCTCAAGCTGTCGAGTTTTTTCCTTTTCCTTGAACTTTCTCGACCCAGGTGATCTGTTCCTGACTTTCGTCTTGAGTTCTCATCGACCTTTTGGAAGATCGTGTCTTGGTATCGACTCTTCCGCGGCTGACCGTTTGAGGTATTGTCTTCACGTCTTTGTTGGTCTTTCCTTTTTCCCTTTTACGCAGTGAATCTTCTCGGTCTTCCTGTTGACCATTGAGCTTTTTCCCTCTCGTTCCTTCCCGATGCCTGACAGACCAGACCCTGTTGTCCGTCGTTCGTTATCTTCCCCCCACCCGTGGCATATGCCTGACAAGCATCTGGTCCCCTGCCGGATTTCCGCCCGTCCAGGTAATTCGCCGACCCCTTTTAATAACATTGGCCCCCCTTCCCAATACCTCCCCCCTCCCCTTTCCGTGACCCTCCTTGCTTTTCGGAAAAGACTACCCATTCCCGGACAGGTTGGATGGCCATGCCCACACCTGTGCGACCTCCAACTTCTCTTCAATGTGACTCCGGTGTCCACAAACCTTCTTTCTTCCTTCGTGCGGATCATTTTACAACAAATCCCTTGATTCAAAGCTCCCCCCGGAGTGAACAGGTTTGTCACGGTGTTCCCCTTGACGTCTTTTTCTTCTTTTCATGCTCGTCGTTCCCCTTGGGTGTTTAGTCGAGACTAGACCGAGGACGGGACGCTAGAGCTGTATGCTTCAAAGACTTCCCCAGTTCGTTGAGTCTGCCGATAATTGTAACTTTTGTAAGGATTTGCTCGTTTTCTGAAAATTTTAATCATAATCCGTTGTTTTTGAGAGAGGATGTTCGCTTTTTTTCTTTACTGTGGGAACCTCCCCCCCTTTACCACACAATGGCTCTGTGAGCAGTAAATTTTTCCTTTTCCCGCGGTCTTTTTTCCTTTCTCTGCGTCGATACTCTTTTCTCGACCGAAAACCCCCCCCCCCCCGTGGACGAGAGCAGGGCTTTTCCTCCCGCTCGCGCCCCCATGACCCGCTCGAGATTTGTCACTGGGAACTCAACTGGACTCCTCTCGGTGGTTTGCTCATCTTACTCCACATGTGAAATCACCGCTTGTCCTTGCGTGCTTTTTTTTCCTGTGTGGGTTTGGTGGCATTTGGCCTTACACCCCCTTTTGCTGTTTTTTCCTCCTCAGGAGCTGTTAAACTCGTTTCAATCGTATCGAGGGATTTCCCTGAATATCGAAGGCACGGTGTTTCCTTTTCCCCGGTGGAGATCCATCCTTCTTTGCGGGGATCGTGATTCGTGAGCTCCTATTCCCTTTTTTTTTCTCCGTCTTTTGCGCCGCGGACCTCACACGATGATGGTCGTCATCGACGTCTTTTGCAAGTTCCCCGATTACTCCCCCATTTCCCCCCTTCCATCACCAGGATTCTGAGTCTAGGTCTGCCCCGAACGTCGGCTTGGAACCAAGGACCTTGACGTTTATTTTTTTTAGCAATACCCCTTCCCACTATTTCAGTCTCTTGCCCCATTTTTTGCGCGTCAGATACCCTTCACGGATATGCCGGGCCCCCCACCTGTCGATGGTTTCCATAAATGATGCCCCACTTTTTTCCTCAGACACCTCTTCCCCTCTGGCACAACCAAGTTCACATGCAAGGACATCCTCCGCCTCTTCGCCTTTCCCCCCCATAATTGGCTGTCCTAACTTTTCCGACAGAGTATTTCTTTTCCCCTGACCGGTTCCTTTTTCCAAGCTCGTTCCTAGTCTTGATTTTTTTGAGACGCGAACTTTCTATTTTCCGTGAGGTCGCCGAAGGTGTCCTTTTCCAAGACGACATGTACATCATTTGACTTCCCTCTTCAAGGTGTCCCCCCCCAAGATTTCTCCCCTTGTCAACTTTTTTTTTCAGAATATTCAAGCTTGCGCTGTTGTCATCAAGTCTTTCCTCCATCTTCTGCGCAATTCCCTTCCAGGAACTGTATGAGCTACCTTTCATTTTCTCCAAAGTTTATCTCGACCCTTGTCCTGCAGACAACCCCTCCCTGAAAACCGGTCCCCCCCCTTTCTTTCATCGTCCCCTGGTATCTTTGCGGACTCCCAATCATTCTTCTGGATTTCCTTTTCTTTCCGAGATGTTCCTTCCTGGGTGGATGTCCATTCACGATCGAGCGCTCACCTTTCTTTTTTTTTGCATGGAGTCTGTTCCCCCCTTCTTTCTGTGCCTTCGAACCCAAGCTGTTCCTTTCGATTCCTTGTTTCTCCACAACCTCCCCAGGAAGGGCTTCCCTGAAAGTGTCGGCTTGGGCATCACGGTCCTCTCGCAGGGTAATCCCTTGTTTCCATTTTCACAGCCCTTCCGGGCGATCGAACTCCCTGGAAGTTCAGCGCTTCCTGTTACAACAATCCCGTCCCTATTATCTCTCACGACAATCCCGATGGGAAGAGTAGACCCTCCACCACGCAATTTCCCCCTTCGTAGCCGCTTGCGAGCAAATCTCTTCCGCAATGCGTGGGCACCCCCTTCTGAGTACCCCTCTGCTTCCCTTCGTTTCGCCCCCCCCCTTCTGCCCTTTTCCCCCCCACAGATCGTTGAGTCGACTGGGTGATACGACGGCTCCGTCTTCTGTCCCGCTACGCCCATTTTTTGACGGTACAACACATAGCGTCGAAAGGTTTCATCGATACGCGCCCCCCCTCTCTTTTTCGATTTTTTTTCCACCCAACGTTCTTTGGTCTCTTTGAACGGGCACCGATGGCGTACACACACTGACCTATGCATTAATCCCCCCTTTTTTTCCCCTATGGTGCCTGATTGTCCCTTCATCCCGTTTTTTTTGCTCTGCCTCTCGTCCCGACGCTGGCCGCCACCCCTCGATTCGGAGGTGGAGCGTCCCGTTCGCTGTGTTTTTTTCGCGAGTTCTTTTTCCCAGGACACAACCTCCCCTTCCCCGTACGAGTTTAAGTTTCGCATTCCTTTCTTTTTTAAAACGCCGAGTTCTCCCTTTCCCGTGCTCTCCCCCTTAGTTAGTTCCTTTCTTGTTCTTACGCGAATTTTTTTTTCCCTTTACTCCTTCCCTACCCCAAGGGGGTCGTTTATCACTAGCTTTCCCCCCCTCTATAGTTGTGCCTCCTCTGCCCGGCACTCCCCTTTTTTTTTTCTACGCTCGGGTTTTTTCCCTTGGGATACCGCTGCACCTTTCGCCGAGGCGGATCCACCTCTCCTTTTTTCTCCTCCTCGTTGTTTTTTCTATATCTTTGAATAGCCCAAGCGTTCAAGCCCCGTTGTTTTTCAACTCATCACACACCGAGCGGTGACCTCCCCCCCATCCCCCTGCGGTCGAAAGCTAAAGTTTTTTACAACTCTTTCCTACGGTAAGTGTTTCGAGTTAGACCCCCCCCGCTTTTTTCAAACCCAAACCTTTCTTTTCCCATGTCTTTCCTCTCTTCTCCTCCATTTATCACTGTGCCCTGAAATATGAAAAACCTCGTCTCGTTACCGGCGATGCTCAAATTATTTTTTTAAGGAATTTCCGCTTCTCCTTTCCCGGCTTCTTAAACCGCAACTTTTCGAGCAACACGCAGTACCCGTTGAGGGTCTTCCTTCCTCCTTTTTTATTGCAGTTGCCTTTTTGCTTTTTCCTTTCTCCCGCCTCTTGCCTGAAAAAAATTCCCTCCCACCATAGTTGCACGTTCTGGATGAACTTTTCTCGTGTGTATCCTTTGCCCTGCGGAATTAGTCCCTTTTTCCCCCCATGTTGCCGAGTTTCAAGCGCTCTACCGTATCGATGGCCTTTCTTTAACGGACTTCTTTGGGTTTTTACTCGTCCCTTTACTGTGTTTCGAAGCGCGGGGACTACTATTGCCGTGCTCTAACCCAAGTAGACTCTTCCCTCGTGCTGTTTTTCTGGTTGAGCAATGTACTTTCGTTGGTTTTCCCTGGACCTTCCCCTCTTAATAAGAACTTGTCTCTTGTTCGCATTGCTTGCCCGAGATTTGCTCGCTCTTTTCCCCCCCGGTTTTCCTCATTGCTTTGCTTTGGCTTTTCCCCAGGTGCTTCCCTGGTTCTTATATGGATTCTTTCATGCAGAGAAGAGGTAGTGTAATTCTTGTTCCTCCCGAGATTGACTTCCCCCCCCGATTGCCCCCTCAAGTTTTACGATTGTTTGCCAGGCTGATTGCAATTCCTTCTTTATATAGCCCCCCTCGAACTGTTTACGGCTTTTCTTTTTAAATCTCGTTCACAAGATCCTTCCCGGGGGAACCGGCTTTGTTTCGATTCCCCCACATTCTCGGACATAATCTCCTCTTTTTCATGTTCCCGCTCCATTTGTCCGCGATTTCTTTGACCGCCACCAATTAGAGATGACGTCTCTCGCGGACGAAGGTGCATCGTTGATCGCTTTCTTTTTTCAGTTGACCTTTCACGTAGCCGAGGTTTAGGTTTTTCCCCTTCTTTTCCTTTGTGGAGTACCCCCCCCGCGTTCTTGTAGTTTCTTCTGACGTCGCAACGGGTGTCTTTTGCTCCTCATAGAAGTTTTTTTTCCGGTTCTCCCCGTTACATCCAACTTTTTCTTGCTCTCGAGAAGATTTTTCAGATGTCGCCGGTCTTGATTGAGCCTCGCGCTTATTCCGGCCGACTGCCCCTGCCTCTCTGGACACCTTAAACCCCATCCTCGGTGACGGTCACTCAAATGTAGTTTTTCCTCTATGGACACTGCGTCTCCTTTCCCTTCGCGTAGACGCTTTTTCTAGGAAGGAGCTTTACAGTACCCTTTTTTCTCGTCTTTATCTTCGCTTATTGTACCATTACGAAATTAGGGGTATTCACTCCCTGTTTCCTCTGATGTTCCTTTTCCTCACCTTTTTTTTTCTTCCGCTTTCCGGATTCTTCTCTGTTGCTTTCCCTGTTCTCACATCGACCTTGTTTCTTCAGATCAGTGATCTTTTTTTCTTGGACGCGCACCGCATACTTTCGGGCTGAAATTTTACGGCTTTTTTTTCTTTCTTTGCTTCATTCTTTTTTCCCTTGACCGTCGAAGGTCCCGGTGCCCGCTTTCCCTCTTCTTCAGACTCCTTTGCATGTCCTGTTGCCCTTTCGAAACTTGAGCTCGGACGTTCGATGACGTTTCCCCCAGCAGAGTTTTCTTCCTTGAAATTCAAAGCTCCCAACCATTCCACTTGTCCTCGTCCCCCTCGCAGCACCGTCCAGGTGATCGCAGATGCTTTCCCCGGCAGATAATTGTCACCTTTCCCTTTTCGGATATTCCCCCTCGATACGGATGTCACCGCGGTGATTCCGGATCGGCCCTACAGCACAATGACCCCGTTGGATGCCACCACCCCAACACCCTGATGCGACTTCCCCTTTCACTCGGGTTTTTCTTGTGATTATGGTGTTGAACCAAACTTTTCCCCTCGTGCGGCGCCACCAACTCATTCATGATTCGCTATTCAACAGTCTCGCTGGTTCCCCGTTGTCCACTCTTCTCTCGTTCAGCCCCTTTGCTTTCCCCACGTGCAGTTGTTTCTTCCCCTTCTTCTCTTTACCGAGGACTGATCCGCTGTATCTTTCAACCCTTCTGCGGCAAAAAATTCCAAAGTTCGGAGTCTCTCGCCTGCCATGGTGGAATCTTTTGGTAATGGAGTTGTGCCCTCCTTTTTTTTCCCCCC